>Ga0068859_100000062_pt1 | contig 109520 bp, 188 predicted proteins | sample KBSSwiS22_FD_66585 | JGI IMG/M metagenome (GOLD analysis project Ga0068859, IMG submission 66585) | Switchgrass rhizosphere microbial communities from Kellogg Biological Station, Michigan, USA - KBS Switchgrass S2-2 | ecosystem: Host-associated > Plants > Roots > Rhizosphere > Soil ...
GCATCGACCCGAGCACCTACCGCTACAGCGGCCACCACGTGCAGCGCGTGGCGATCCTCAACCGGAACGGCTACTGCGTCCGCTCACGCCTGTCCGCCCTGAAGGGTGATACGACGGTTGGCGCCGCTCGCGCCCGCATCCGCTCCTTTGCCGACCCAGTCGGTACGCGCTACATGCTGGTACTGGTCTACGGCGACAGCCGACATTTGATCCTGGTCGATAGCCAGGGCGAGACGATCATCGACACGGCGCCGCGCAGTCGTGACCGGCGTCGTGTCGACTCGATCCACGCCATCTTCCCGTCTGTCTAACCGCAAGTCTGGAAAGGGCACCTTATGACCTATCGCGCCAAGAAGCAGCTCAATGACATGTACGCCGCAGCCCGCAAAGCCGCGGTGGACGAGATGGTTCGCCTCGCGCGGGAGGCGCTTGCGCGAAATCCGAGCCTCAACGAGTTCTTGATCGCAATGGGCCGCGTGTTCTTCATCGACAAGCATGGGGATATTGTTCACCTCAGCGCTAAGCCGTCTTTCCGCGCGTTGGAGGAGTTGCTGACCGACTGGGACAACGTTTTCAAGCTCTCCGGCGAGGGAATCCGGTTCACCGCTACGGGCCCGATCGTCACCGATTGGTAGTTGCCTTCTCTCCATAGGCGCTCCATAGTCTCTGCACCACCAGCCTGGAAAGGGCCTGAGCCATGAACAAGAAGACCCGCGAAGTGATCGAGACGCTTCTCGCCGTGCTGGACGATTCCTGCTCGTGCGAACCCGAGGACGCGACCCAGAAAGAAATCGATGACGCGCGCGCTCATTACGCCAAGAAGGGCGCCGCCATCGCAGCCGCCATCGCAGCCGCCGAGAAGCTGCTCAACCCGCCGGTGCGGTTCGCGTGGAGTCGCCGTTGTCTTCCGGGCAGTCCGTACGTCGCGGAGATAGCAGATGTCCGGTACGAGGTCAAACCCTCATTCCTCGTGAGCGGCACCGGGTGGTGCGCCACAGCGAACGGGAAGCCTCTTAGCGCCGTCTACTCAACCCTCGCACAAGCCAAGCAGGCCTGCGTCGACTACGGCGTCGCTCGCACGAAGGCCAAGCGGGAGGCGCGGCCATGAAGCTCTGGGAAGAATGGAAGCGCCGCGCCGAGATCGCGGAGAACGACAACGCTGCCCTACGGGCCCAGAACGCCATGCTGCTCGACGACAAGCGCCGCGCGGTCGAGGCGCTCGACCGCATCGTCACCGGTATCCGCGATGAAGTGCGGAAGGAACTGGGAGACCTGCCATGATGTCCAAAGTCGAGCGTGAGGTCGTCGAGCAGCTGATCCGCGCCTGCGAATTGTGTGCGCTGGGCGCCACGGGGCACCGCATGAGCGCGGAGGCTGCCTTCGTTGCCGGTAAGAAACTCCTGCCGCCCAAGCAGACCTTGTATTGGCGCCTCATCGGCGTCGGCCAGTGGACCGCTGCCGCCCCTTCAGGCAACTACGGCATCGTGCGGGGGCCGCACTCTCGCGACGGATTCTGGGTCAGCCACCGCGACACTGTTCTCGGCAACCTCCCTACCCTGCAGCAAGCCAAGGCCTACTGCGAACAGAAAGCCAGATCATGACCACCGACTGCTTATCCATCATCCAGTCCGAGATCGACAAGCTGAACGCCCGCGCCCGCAAGGTCGAGCTGGCCTATCAGGACGACCGGCTGTCCAGCGCGCAATACCACCACTTCACCGGCACCCTTGCCGGTCTCCACGCCGCGAAGCGGCTGATCATCAAGGCGCAGAAGCGCGGGGCCATCACGCCGGTCTCCCTTGAGGGGTACGTTGGCTCGCCAGACTGCGGCCAAACCCTCGATCGCTATCGCCGCTTGACCCCTCCCTAGCCTCTCCACAGTCTCCTCCCGGAGCCATCACGCCATGAAACTCCACTACTCCATCTGGTCCGAAACGCTGGCTGACGGCACCGTACGCTGGTATGGCCGGAAGAGCTTCTCGCGGTTCACGTGGCATAATACCTACGGGGACTCTTTTGTTCTCCGGGTACTCTCCTGGTGCTTGGTGATGACGCTGGCGATCCTCGCGCTGTCCGAAGACGAATATCGGGCGCAGACGCAGTGGACGGCCTCCACTCTCGCTAAGGTTCATGACGGGTGCGAAAAAGACGCAGCCGAAGTTATCGACCGCATGCGTGCGATCCGCAAGCAGAAGCGCACTGAGACCGTCGTCTCCCGAACCGCCGTCCAGACCCTCACCATCGTTTCACCCCTCGACCAAGGAACCTGACATGCCCACCGGATACACCGCAGACGTCGTCGACGGCAAGATGACCGAGTTCAACGACTTCGCGTGGCGATGCGCCCGCGCGTTCGGTGCCCTGATGCACATACGCGACGAACCGCTCGGGGCGCCCATCCCCGACACGCTCGCGGCTGACGACTACTATGTGACGGGACTCCACGAAGCGGAGGCGGAGCTCGAGACGTGGGACAAGCTGTCCGCGGCTGACAAGCTCACCTGGGCCGTCGCGAGTCGCGAGGAGTCCATCGCCAGTGCACTGCGGTACGACGACCGCAACCGCACCGAGAATGAACGCATCGACGTGATGGTCAGCAAGGTGCGGATGTGGTCGCCACCGACGCCCGACCACAAGGAGCTGAAGGCGTTCATGCTGGAGCAGCTGAACATCAGCCGTCACGACATGACCTACAGCGCGGACCGCATCCACGAGGAACGTGCCAAGACGGCCGCCACGATTATGCAGCGGGAACGCGATAACCGCGTGAAACATGTCGCCCAGCGCCGCGAGGCGCTCGCTGCTGAGATGGCCCGCGTCGCCAACCGTGGCGCCTGGATCAAGTCCCTACGGGACAGCCTGAATCACGCTTGACCCCTCCCTAGCAGACTCCATAGTCCCGCCACCTCCCGGAGCCTCAACCATGAAGTTCATCGTCGGCAAGAGATACCCCCTACGAAGCGGTGATACGGCGGTTTATCGCGGGCTGACAAGCGAATGCTCGCCGGGCAACGCGTTCGCTGCTAGCCATCCCTTCTGGTTCCACCACTGGAACGGCACGCCGTTCAGTGCGCGTGGCGACGGATCCCAAGGCGCCTGCCACGGCCGGGGTGGCTATGATATCCTGTCCGACACCCCGATCGACGAGCCGCTGCAGCTCGAAGCCGGCAAGCGGTATCGCCGGCGCGATGGCGAGATCACGGGGCCTCTGGAGGATAACGGCGCGGCTTACCACCCAAGCTCTCGGTTCTTTGACCCGGAGGGCGAGCGTTCCTACTTCTTCACGGGCTGCTACCGCGACACTCCGGGGACGAGCTCTCTCGACCTCATCGAACTCTACGAAGACCCCAAGGAACAACCCATGACCGCCAAGCGCTCCCTGCCCACCGTCAGCCTCGACGACATCTTCAAGAAGGAGCCATGCTGGATCGCCCAGATGGGCCCGGTCGCCGCGGCGAAGAAGATGACCGAGATGGTTCCGGAGGGCAAGGTGTCACTGCGGACGTTGAATCATCTCGTGATGACGGAGCGGATCAACGCCGCGGAAGCGGACTGGGTCGACGAGAAGACGGGGTTGAGCAGAGACTACGACGGTCCACGGGGGCGCGGCAGCTGGGGCAGCGACTTTGCCAAGCACCTCGACAACTGGGAGAACCCGAAGCCCAAGCCGCGTACCCTCGCCGACCTCAAGCCGGGGTCCTATTTCACCCACGGCCAGGACCGCTTCCTGGTGCTGGAGCGGAACGACCATCTCAGCGCGTTTCTGGCACATCACCCGGAGGAGGTTCCGGTGCTGGTCGTCAAGGAGTCGCGCGTGAGCTATTTCACAGGCAGCACGGCCCTGACGCGCTGCGCCGACATCGTCGAGCCGGGCAGCAAGCCGGTCGTCCAGAAGGCGTTCAGCGACCTGAAGACCGGTGACTGCTTCAAGTTTGGCGGTTATGTGTTCCTGCGGACCGACGACAATAGCGGGGGAGCGATAGCGGTGACAGTGAGCGCCCCTATGCGGGGCGTCACGGTGTTGAAAGACAGTCTCACGCACCACAACCTCCTCACGACCCCCGTCGTCTACCTGCCCAACTTCGTGCTTGACCCGACTCCCTAGACCCTCCATAGTGCCCGTACACCAAGCCTAGAAAGGGCACCGACCATGAACGCCACCGAAACCAGCCTCCCCGCCAGCGTCTTGACCACGAAGCAGGTCATCACCCTCCCTTGGAAGTCGTACAGCAATCGCAGCGCCATCTGCCGGATCCGCGTGGAAATCCGGTATGACGATGCGTGCGGCAACGGCCACAACAGCTTCGGCATCACGGGCGAGACCCAGGAATCCCGCGGCGGCCGTTGGTGTGACCACTCGTGCGGCATGTTGCATGGCGACATCGAGCGCCACTTCCCCGAGCTGGCACCCCTCCTGAAGTGGCACCTGTGCAGCAGCGACGGCCCGATGCACTACGTGGCCAACACCCGGTACCACATCGAGCAGAAGCAGTTCGACTTCGCCCGGGCGACGGCGATCTGGCCGGAGGCGACCGACGAGTTCCTGACGGCGCTGCTGGCCGAGGGCAAGCTGGACGCCATGCTCAAGATCCGCCTGCCGACCCTGATGGACCAGTTCAAGGCGGCGGTGGAGTCGCTGGGGATGGTGTACTGATATGCCCCTCCCTCCTCTGTGGGTCTTCCTTCTGGCGCTGATCCCCCTCGGCGTGTGCCTTGCCGTGTGGCTGTTGGTGACGGTTACCCGTTGTTCGGCCAAGGCGCTGCCGGAGTCGAAGCCCCTGAAGCCGCCCGGCACCTACGTTGTTGACCCGTATCCGGCTGACGCTGACGCCCAGACCCGCGCGCAGCCCCTCGACGACATCCCCGACACCTACACGATCGTCGAGTTCCCGAGCACGGGTCGCGCGTTCTACATGCCGAAGTTCAAGGGACGGTTCATCTTCAGCTGCTTTCGTAGCTGCCCGATCGACACCTCCGACCACTCGGCGCACGGCATCGAGTGCAGGACGAAAGAGCAGGCCATCCAAGTCATCCGCGACCACATGCTCTGGAAAGCTCCACGCCCGCTGCCCCGCGACAAGTGGAAGGACTGACCATGACCCACATCAAGTTCGACCACGTCGTCATGTTCGACCTCGTCCAGGCGCTGGAGCACTGGCGCCTTCTTGGCAACTTCGACGGCAACGTCGCCCACCTGTTCGAGGACCCCTGACATGCGCAACATCACCGACGTGATCACCGTCATCCTGAGGCTGATCCCCGACACCGAGATCGACTTCCGCAAGGGCCTGAAGCTGGTCGCCGAGCGCGCCGACTACACGGCCCCCGAGATCATCGACCACCGGTGGGCGGAGGGCAGCGACCTGCTGGACAAGTATCTGCCCGAGCCGGGGTTCCTGAACGGCTGGCAGCGGCAGGTGGTGGAGCTGTGGACGGGGAGGGAGCTGTGATCGCCGACCAACGCAAGATGAAGAAGCCGTGCCGCTACTGCGGGTCGCTGGTGCGGTACGAGAGCTATCAGGGTGAATCGTGGATGCGCGAGGGCGTCGACGGGACGATCCGGAGAAACCTCTTGGCGTATCTTGAGGCGCACCCGGTTCCGTGGCCCTATTGCTGCACGACCTGTGTGGCTTTGGAGCAGGAGGACGCGTGCGAGACGATCCGCATGAAGTGGAAGAAGACCATGGTGCGCAAATGAAACTCTCCTTCCGCTTCGGCACCAAGGCCCTTGGCGTCGGCATCTTCTACCATGCCCAGAAGCGGATCCTGTACGTGCACCCGCTGCCGCTCGTGGCGGTGCTGGTGGACTGTGGCTGCCGGCACGTGTGGAACTTCACGTCGGTCTACACCGACGGGTGGCTGTGCTGTAAGTGCCGCAAATCCGGCGGATATGGAAGCGAGCCGCAGCCATGACCCTCCCACCCCCGTGGTCCCTGCTCGGCGCCCAGCTCGCCCTGGAAGGCCGGCCGATGCGTACCCACCACGAGCGCGTCGAGGTGCAGCTGGACGGCACCTGGACCTCGGTGTTCCTGCAGTCGTGGCTGTTGCCGGGCCAGGACCCCACCCTGATCCACGACCCGGGCACCGCCGCCAAGAACGAGCACGCGCAGTTCGTGGAGCGCGCCCTGCGCGAGGCGAAGCAGGGCGGCATCTTCGTCGGTTCACCGTTGGTCGACGCTCGCTGGCTGTCGTGGCTGGCGCCGGTGAGATGGCCTAAAGGGGGTCGATAAGGGGTGTTTACGTGCGCGGTGTGACACACTTAGGACGATGGTGAGCGAGAAAAGACTATGGAGAGGCTAGGGAGCTGTAGCTTTCTGGCACCACCAGCCTGGAAAGGGCACCACACGCGCCAGATCGTCGCCACCAATCCGCTGAACCTCTCCCGCGAACGTCAGAACGAGATCGTCGCACGCCTGAAGGACGTGTGTTCGATTGTCGTGGACGATTTCAACAGCCCCGGCATCGCCGACCAGGAGATGATGGCCGACGCCCAGGCGATGACGGACGCAGTCAAAGGCGAGTTCGGTGTGCCTACGCGGGCGCTTCCGTTCCGGGTCATGAACCAGAACAACGGTGCCAAGCTCGAGCTGGTGCCCGAGATCGGTATGGGCGTGACCCTGCTCGGCTGGACTGATCGTCACCCGTACGAGGTGGTCGACATCATCTCGGGGAAGTGCATTCAGATCCGCGCCATGAAGGCCGAGGGCGGTCTGAAGAAGGACCACGTCTTCTTGCCGGGCGGGTTCTGCGGCCACGTGGTTAACCAGGAGACGGCGCAGGAGTGGACCCTCAGCAGCGACTTGCACGGCAAGGTGATCCGGCTGCGCCGCCACAAAGACAACAGCTGGCGCGACCGCGACGGCCAGCACTTCCTGCTCGGTAAGGCGATCAAGTTCCACGACTACAATTTCTAGGACGGAGCCATGACCAAGTCCGAACAATACGCCCTCGCCGATGCCCTCGCCGCGGCGCAGGCCCTCTGCGACACCTCGGCCGAGTCGCTGTGCAGCGTCGAACCCGAGCACAAGGAGGCAGTCAAGGGGTACGTCCAAGCCTGGGTGATCCCCTCCATCCGGATGGCGCTGGAACACAGCATCACGGGTGAGAGCGCAGCGCTGGCGGTGATATACCGTCGTGGGGCCGGCTCCTGCAAGACTCGAGGAGCTAGCAAGATTCTCGACGACCTGCAGAAGGAGACCTGATATGTCCAAGCCCGTGCTCGGTAACCTGACCGCTATCACCCACTGCCCGGGTCGCGCTGTCGCGATCGGCCCCCTCGAACATCTCCGCCAAGCCCCGTGCCAGTGCCGTAGCGTCTACCGCTACCGTGTCAGCACCTACCTGCTCGGCAAGAGCATCACCACGACCGCGCAGTGGCAGCCCATGAAGAAGCTGTCGCGCCACTGCGAGCGCTGCAAGAAGGAGGGGAACAGCAACTACTCGCCGAATGAAGACGCGCAGGACGTGGGCGCCGAGCAGGTGGAGATCCAGTGCGAGAACCCCGAGAACGGCAAGCTCTACTTCGCGCGGTTCGTTGCCGACGGACGCGACTGGGAAACCAACCATGTCGACAGCTGGCACTGGGACATGATACCCTTCAAGGAAAAGACCTGACATGCACCTCTACATCGACGACGCCCGCGACTTCTACCACGAGCACGCGGTCGTGTGCCGGACCGGCGAGAACGGCATCCTGGTCGCCCGCGGGCTCGCCAAACATATCACGGTCCTGTACATGGACCACGACCTGGGGCCCGGCATCAACGGGCAGCAGGTGCTGCGGCGACTGATGGGTGGGACGGACACGAACCTGCCACCGCGTGGGCCGTTCGGCGAAACGCTGGTGCCCGAGCATGACCCGGTGCGGCCGCCCCTGGTGGTGCTGATCACCATGAACCCGGTCGGCTACAACGCGATGGCGGAGATCCTGAAGGACTACGGATACGAGGCGGATGGCGTGGATCGGTACCGGAGAAAGCCATGAGCCGGATCCTCGATGTTGAAGTGCTGGTCATAGGTGGGGCGTCGAGACATTGGTGCAAGGGGGCCGTAGCGTGGAGAGAAGTCCAGGCCATGGACGAGTTGCACCCGCTGCTACTGCCCCGCGACAGTACGGGAAAGACGCTGTGGGACGCGAAGCCTGTACACACGGCCGTCACGCGTCTGCTTCTGCGCGACGGCCGCGAGGTGATCGTCAACCTTCCGTTGACCGAAGCCCGGCTGATGTTGAATGCCTACCTGCACGACTACGCGAGCAAACCATGAAAACCACACCCCTCACCATGACCGTCGCACCGCCCGAGATGCCGTCCGGCAAGCCCTCGGTGCCGATGATGCAGTGGGGCAAAGACCACTGGTCGACGTTCGCCTACCTCGAGTGCTGCGCGGTGGACAAGAAAGGGGCGATCGATCGTGACCGTATGCGCTGCGATCTCGCAGTGCATCCGGGGCTCGGCGGCTGTGCGAGCCGTGTTGGGGCGTCGCCCACGCGGACCAAAGGCGGCGACGTGCCCAGCCATGACGATTGGAGTTGCTTCGAGGACTTCGTCGCGACGGGGCTGTGCACATGGGAGGGAACGGGCATCCACCCGCGGGTGAAGTTCACCCCGGAGGGCCAGAAAATCGCGGCCCGTCTTCGCGCGCACAAGCAGGCCGGCGGCGTATTCCACACCTTCGACGCGAGCGCGCCGTGAAGTTCTACCCGTTTATCATTTACCGGCCGCCCACGCACCGGTTCGAGATTCACGGAGACTGGGTCGACGGTCAGGTTAACTTGGAGGAAGTGCAAGGGTTTCGTGCTTCCGACAGGGCTCGGGGGAGCCACGGAGCGTGCGGCTACATATCTGCCGGCGAACCGACCATGCTACTCCTTCGGGACTCGCGCGACCTGTGCGTATCTGCCAGCCCGCGCGAAGTCGCCGAGATTATGCGCAAATACGCGGCGGGGGAGCTACCATGAAGCCCAAGTACCTCGACGCCTCGGCCGTCCTCAGCCCCTGCGAGCAGTACCGGTACGTGCTGCGCCGGCGTTGGGCCGACGACGGTCGCACGCTGCTGTGGATCCTGATCAACCCTAGCACCGCCGACGCCGAGAAGGACGATTTGACGGTCAAGAAGGGTGTCGGTTTCAGCAGGCAATGGGGTTTCAATGCGATGGCCTTCTGCAACCTGTTCGCCTACCGGTCGACCGACGCCGACGCCCTGCTGACCCCCGGCCTCGACATCGTCGGCCCGCAGAACGACCACTGGCTTGACCTGTTGATCGGCGAGCACGCGGACGTTATCCTGGCGTGGGGCGCCCACCATCCCCACCTCGTGGAACTCCGGATGCCGGCTTTGACTGCGATCCTCGAGAAGTACCACCGGTCGGTCTGGTGCCTTGGCACCACCAAGGCGGGGCAGCCGAGACATCCGGCGCGACTCGGGTACGCGACGCAGCGTGAGACGATTGTTTGGAGCAAGGCGTGATCAGACTCGACCTGTCGGCGGACCAGATAGCAGACCTCGCGGTGCTGGTCAGTGCGCGGAAATGGGACGTTACCCGTTGGTCGTTTCACGGGGTGGATGAAAGCTATGCGAGCACGATCACGCTCCAGGTCCGGCTGGGGCAGCACAGCCCGGGCGGCCACATCGACCTGTGGTGGGACGCAGAGCGGCAGAACCAGAACACCCACAGGCCCGGTCAATGGTTGATCAGCCACATGACGGAGAACAAGCTGTGACCCTCGACGACGACATCGCCCGCTGGCTCCGCGCCCGTGCCGCCATCCGGCAGTGCTGGTCGACCCGGCGCAATCCGCTGGTCCGACGCTGGATCCGCGAATGGCTGATGGAGTGCCGCATCGCGCAGGACTCAGTCGGATCCTATGGCGCGTTCCTGCGCGATGAAGCGCTGGACACGGCACGGCGCGCGACCGGGCATCCCGACCTGTACGAACTCGCCTGCCGGGTGGGCTAATGGCTTCACCCGCCGTCTACGCCTACGTGGCAGCGTTGCCGAACGGCTTGATCGCTCGCGAGATCCGCCGCAATCAACTGGTGTGCGCCGTCGCCTCCCGCGTCCGTAACCTGTGGCGTGTCGAGATGTGGTCGACCACCCGCGTCAACGCGGATCGGTACGCGCGCGAGTGGACGCAGCGGATGCATGTGTCGGCACTGGGCACCAAGCTCAAGCCCAAGGACTTCGAGGCGCGGGTGGTGCCTGTAACCGTCACGGAGGTGCCCCAGGCGCAGTGGGCGAAGGCGATCTACGGTGGCATGCTGTTTCGGACTCGGTACTTCCCGGCCTGGGCGCAGCACCGGCCGTTGTGCGTGGTGCTGGGCGGTGAGACGGGGACCGGCTGGAAAGCGGTGGGCTGGCCTACCACCGACCTGGAGCGCGATTTGATGGCGTTCCGGGCAAAACAGCTGTTTCCTAGGGTCGAAATTGCCCCATGCATAAGCTCCAAGCCGGTTGTTGACAAGGCTCCCTAGAGGCTCCATAGTCTCGGCATAACCGAGCCTAGAAAGGGCCAAGACCATGAATCACGCCGCCCCCTCCCCGCGCGTTTACTCTCCCTATCAGGAGGCAATTTTCCGGGCTTTCACCGAAGGATCCGGCAACGTGGTTGTCGAGGCCGTCGCTGGCAGCGGCAAGACCACCACCCTCGTGGAGGCCCTGAAGCGGTGGCAGCAGGTCGAGGCGAACCGTGGCAAACGTGCGCTGTTCTGCGCCTTCAACAAGAGCATCGCCGATGAACTCAGCCGCCGCGTGCCGACGGGCGTGGATGCGAAAACGCTTCACGGGCTATCCTTTGGTGCGGTGATTCGCCGCTTCAAGGGCATCAAGGTCAACGATCGCAAGCTGCACGATACGGCCAAGGCCCTCGCAACCGCAGTGCTCGGCGACAAGGACCGTGAGCGTCTCCAGGAGGTGAGCGGCGACCTCGCCAAGGTCTACGGTCTGCTGCGCGGTACCATGACCCAGCTGTCAGACTCGGACGCGGTGGCGGACACCATCTCCAGCTACGGCGCCACACTCGACGCACCGGCGGATAGCCTGCCGCTGATCAGTGAACTGGATCAGATCATGCGGTCGGAGACGTCCAGCTGTACCTTCGACGAGATGCTGACCTTCGTCATTGACCACAGCATCCCGATGCCCAAGTATGACTTGATCTGCGTGGACGAGAGCCAGGATCTGAATCGTCTTCAAATCGAACTGCTCAAGCGGGCCTTGGCCCCTAGCGGGAGATTGGTGGCTGTCGGCGACTCGAAGCAGGCCTGCTATCTCTTCAGAGGGGCAGACGCCCGCGCGATGGAGCGCATCCGCGAGGAGTTCAACGTCAGTCAGGGCAACTGCCTGCCTCTTAGCATCACGTACCGTTGCCCGCGCACAGTGGTCGAGTTCGCCCAGCAATGGGTGCCGCACATCCAGGCCGCGGACAGCGCCGCGGTGGGTGAGGTCGTCCGGCGCACGGCCGAGGAGGTCAACGACACGTTGATGGGTCTGCCGCACGAAGCCATGGTGATCTGCCGCGTCAACGCTCCGCTGGTCGGCACCGCCCTGGCAATGATCGCGCGCGGCCGCAAGGCCGTGGTTCGCGGTCGCGACATTGGCAAGACCATCGCCAAGTTGGCCACCAAGCTGTCGCAGAAGGTTGCCAAGCACAAGATGGTCGGTCGCAACCGGGTCAGCGCCGACGAGATGGAAGGCTTGGAGGCGGAGGTCAAGGAATACCGCGATACCGAGGGCGCGAAGCTGATCAAGGCGCGCAAGGATACCCAGGCACAGCAGCTGGACGATCAGTGCGAGACGCTGTTGGCCCTGATGAGCGGTGTGGTCAGCATTCAAGCTCTCCACAGCCGGATCGAGCAGCTGTTCAGCGATGATCGGGTCGGAGTGGTGTTCAGCAGCATTCACCGCAGCAAGGGGTTGGAGGCCAAGACCGTGGTCTGGCTGGCGCCTGAGAAGAACGATGCTATGGAAGAACGTGCCCGCAGCGACAGCGCTGCGGCGCAGGAGAGCAATTTGCGTTACATTGCGGTCACCAGGGCGATCGAAATGCTGATCGTGCAGCCCCTTCCTGAGAAGGAGGGGTGACCGTGCCCAGCCCCTGTGTTCGAGATTTGACCGGGCAGACTTTTGGCCGGGTTACGGTGCTCAAGTTTCACGCCAGCGTGAAACAGAAGGCGCACTGGCTTTGCCGCTGTTCTTGCGGCACCGAATGGACAACTTCGGGGAACTCTCTGCTCAGAGGCAACACGCAAAGCTGCGGGTGTCTGCATAAGGAGAGAGCCGGTGATGCGAACCGGGTACACGGGCATTCTCGTAAAGCACGGAGTAGCTACGTTAGTTGGCAGCGCATGAAAATACGGTGCTACAACCCGAACACCTTGGACTATAAAAACTACGGAGGTCGCGGAATCCGAGTGTGTTCCCGCTGGAGCGAGTTTGCCAACTTCTACGCGGACATGGGCGAGCGCCCGTTTCGCGGAGCGACGATAGAGCGGCTGGACAACGGCAAAGACTACGGCCCTGACAACTGTGTTTGGAGTACCCGCAAGGCGCAGAACAATAACAAACGGAACAACCGCCTACTCACCGCTCAAGGGGTTACCATGACCGTCGCCCAATGGGCGGAGGCTCGCGGGATACAGGCTGGGGCCATTCACCAGCGGCTCGTCCGATCCAAATGGACAGTAGATCAGGCGCTAGGGTTCGCGGACCCGCCGTTTGATCCCCACGCGCACAAGTCCTACGCGTCCTCTCGCGTCTATAAACCCTTTCCGCCGCAAGCATAGAGAAGTACATGCCCACCGTCATCAACCCCCACCTGCTCACTTGCCGCAAGGACATCCCGCGCTGGCTCATGGCGTGCGGCTACAAGCATCTCTGCGAGGTCGGCGTGCGAGAGGGCGCCCACCTGAAGTCGTGGACCGCTGCCCAGCCCGAATCGCTGATCGGGGTCGACCTGTGGGCCAACGACGGCGTCCTTGCCCGCAACGACAAAGGTTTTACCCAAGAGCGCATGGACAAGATGTTCAACGACCTGTCCGAGTGGGGTCAGACCTGCACGATGACCGAAGGCCCGTCGGTTATGCTGCTGCGTGGTGATTCAGCCAGGATGGCCGAAGCCGTCCTTGACGCGTCCCTCGACTTTGTCTACATCGACGCCGACCACACCTACGAGGCCGTCGCCAAAGACATCGCCGCGTGGTGGCCCAAGGTACGCGTCGGCGGCACGATCGGCGGCCACGACTACGTCAAGTGGACGCTGCCGAACGGGGTCAATTTCGGGGTGATCCAGGCGGTGACCGAGTTCGCTGCGGGGTTGGGGCTGACGGAACCAGTGTGGAACACCGGCGGGAGAATGGACCAAGGGAAGGACCACTACGCGTCGTGGTTCGTCACGAAGAAGGAGAACATGCCGTGAGCAAGCCGCCGAAAGAGACCCAGCTGCTGATCAAGGGCTTCGACCCGGAGCTCCGCACCCGCATGAAGGTGGCCGCCATCAAGGCGGGCAAGCCCTTGCGGGTGTGGGTGGCGGAGGTGCTGCTGGTGGCGGTACAGAAAGCGGAACGCGGGGGTTGACGTCTGACCTATACCAGGGTATAGACGAGTACCACCTAAGGAGTCAGTCATGGGTAAAAAGCGCCGCAACCCTACCGAAGAACCGAAGTTCTTGTCCACCACCGAGGCAAAGGCCGTGGTGGAGACGTACTTCGAGAAGGCCAAGAAGAACGCGGTACGGGCCGCGCTGTGTGGCGGGTTCGCCATGCAGCTGTACGGGTCGGACCGTCTGACCAAAGACATCGACTTCATGGCCGATGACCTGTTGTCCGATCGCCCCGCCGGCAACCTGAGCTTCGGCGGCGTGCGCTATGACGCCGGGGAGACGGTAGTGGACTGGATTGTCCGCGAGGATGAGCAGGATTTTCTGTATCAGGCAGCGCTGGAGGACCGCATGCGGGGCCCGAGTGGCTTCTGGATCATCCGGCCGGAATGGCTGGCCTTGATCAAGCATCTGGCGCGCCGTCCGAAGGACGAACTGGATCTCACGTACCTGCTCACCGCCCCCGGACTGGTCGACCGCAGCAAAGTGCTGAGCCACATCAAGAAGCATTTCGGCCGCGGGGCCTTCTCCACCATCGACGAACTGAAACAGGCCTTTTCCGAGGCCGATTGGCGTAAAACCAGGGGTGGCTAAAGAGGGGCTTGACTCCCTAGGCTCTCCATAGTACCCTCCCACCAGCAACCCAGCCTAGAAAGGGCCCTACCATGAAGCGCTACAACCTCGTCCTGCTCTGCGTGCTGTTCATCCTCCTCTGCGCCGCTCACAAGAGCGTCGGAGCCGAGGACCTGATCGGTGCCCCGCCTACGGCCGACCAGAAGGCCCTCGACGACGCCACCGCCAAGGCCGCGGCTACCAAGCTGCCCCCGGCCGTGCAGTCGCTGATCGACCGGGCCGACGCCGCGGCAGTCAAGATCCAGGCGAAGGCCAAGGATGACGAGGGCAAGCTGCGGGCGGACCTCGTCGCGTCGCTGGCCAAGGCGCAGGCGGAAGCCACCAAGAAGGGCGACCTGTCGCTGGCCCTGGCGATCAAGGCCAGGATCGACGAGCAGGGGAAGATGGTGCCGGGGGTGACGGAGAAGCCCAAGGCCGAAGTGAAGTCAGAGCCCTTCAACGGCGCCTTCAGCTACTCGTTCCCGAACGGCCACACCGGCTATATCGATGTTCAGCGCCCCTCGGTTGTGGACCGTTTGTCCGCGACGCGCGGCACAGTGACCCAGGAAGGCGCTACCTGGGTTGTTACGTGGTCGAACCAGACGCGCTGGGTGGTCCGGGAGCGCCGCGGCGAGTTCGCAGCCGAGTCATCGGACGGCATGTGCACCCTGGGGAAGGTTGCTCCGTGACGCTACGCCGAGGACTTTCTTTCGGCGCGCGCCGCATAGGCGACTCCGTACGGGACAAGGTGCCCGAGCGACTGCTGCCCGATCCGCCCGCGCTGGGCGTTGTCATCGGCACCTACGCGTCTGTGCCCTATGTGCATTTGCAGCTCGAAGCGCGTCAGCGCTTGTACCCGCAGATTCCGCTTCTGGTGCACGACGATCACAGCCATCAGCAGGAGCGCCTAGCGGACTTGTGCAAGGAGTATCCAGGAACAGAGTTTGAATCCAATAGCTACCGGATGCCGCGCAACGGGCTTGGGGACTTGACCGCGTTTCTCGGTGGCGCCCTCTGGGCCGAAGACCGCAAGATCGACTTGCTCGTCAAAATATCCCGCCGGTTTATCCCGCTCGTGCCTTGGACGTTCGGGCTCGTACACTTGGCGCAGAAGTCGCAAGGGGCCACGTACACGCACACGGACGCATCATACGGGCTTGGGTTCCGCAGTGAGTGCGTCGCACTCCATGTGGCTACTTGGCGTCGGCTCGGCCTCCTCGACGACATCCGGGACAAATGCTTGACGCACGACGAGCAATTCGTTGAGGGGTACATGCATGGACTCGCTGGACGCGCGTCTACGGGCTTGTGCCAGATCCACAACCAATGGGCGGATGATCACCCTGAAGAGAACCAAGGATTCGTTTCGTGGAATCTGCTGGGTGCGGGGCGGCTCGTCCCAGATCCTCAGGCGCTGTGGCATGATCGCGACGCTCCGGAGCGCTATCACGCGCAGGCGGTCTTCTGGGGTCTGCCCTACTCACTGGCCGATTTCCAAAACCCGAACGCAGTCTGAGACGCCTTATGCACCAATCGCAGTATGATACCGTCGCACGACTGATGGACGCGCACTTCCAGGCCGGCTCTGGAAAGACCGTGTACGACATTGGCTCCTATGACGTCAACGGCACACACAAGCCGGCGGTTTTGCAGCGCGGCTTCGCCTATGTAGGCGTGGACATCGCACCAGGGCCGAATGTCGACGTGGTCGTGTCGCCCTACTCCTGGGAGGGGTTGCCGGAGGAGGGCTGCGAGTACGTTATCAGCGGCTCGTGCTTGGAACACGTCGAAGCGCCTTGGCTGTGGGCAGCGGAACTTGAGCGACGTCTGCGGCCCGGCGGCGTGTGCATTATCCTGCTTCCCTTCAGCCTCGGAGAGCATCGGTACCCGGTCGATTGTTACCGGATCTTGCCCGACGGTTTGCGCTACTTGTTCACGAAGTGGGCCCAGCTGGAGTGTCTCACCTGCGGGTTCAATGCTAACGGACAGGACACTTATTTCGTCGGGCACAAGCCGTGAGCCGCTTCTGCTATCGTCTCCACAACGACGGCCTTGGCGACCACTGGGCCAGTCTCAACCTGCTCGCCCACATGTGTCACGTCGAGGAAGAGAAGCTCGCGTACAGCCACCCCGACCCCATCCTGCTGGCCCGCGCAGAGGTCATCCTGGACCTGCTCGACCTGCCCTGCCGCCATCACATGGTGGGCTGGCTGAACGCCGCGCCTACGTTCGACCTCAACGGGTTTGACATCTGGGCGACACCCTACTTCCCAACCAAGCGTCGGTGGGACGTCAAACGTCGCGCCTACCCGTTCAACTTCATCTGTACCCACTTCGACGGCATCAGCTCCGCGGCCGACAAGAATCCGCCACCCCACGAGGTCGGAGAGATCCTCGCTTGGGCGCGGCACAATAAGCTGAGCGTCATCAGCCTCGACGCGTCCAAGCCCCTAAGCGAAGTAGTCGGCTTGCTGGCCAACTGCGCCCTGTTCGTCGGTTGCGACAGCGGCTTTTCTCACATTGCGCACAGTACAGGGACTCCATGCTATTTGCTTGAGTACCGGCTGCCCGTCGTCACCTGTCACCGCCACAAGAACTACGTGCTGTGCAAGGGCGCAGGACATTTCACCCAGCAAGCCGACAACTGGCTGCACTACCTGCGCACCATCGGCTCAATAGCCTCTTGACACTCCGTAGTCGCTCCCTAGCTTCGCCATCCTCCCCACTCACCAACCATCACCCAGGAGTTCTTCCATGGTCTGGACCCGCAAAGGCGCCACCGGCGCCGCACCTGCCACCGCTGCCGCATCGACTGGTGCGCCGCCCCCTCCCACCGCCGCACCGGCTGCGCAGGCAGCCCCTGCCCCCGCGGCCCTGCCCCCGGTGACCCAGCCTGCGGCGGTCGCTCCGGCCGCGGCACCAGCCGCCGAACCGGTCCGCCGCTCGCGTCGGACGGCCCCTGCCGCTGCGGCTCCCGAGCCGGCCGTCGCGACTCCCGCAGCCCAGCCGGCTGCGCAGACCGCAGCCCAGCCGGCTGCGCAGACCGCAGCGCTCGCCGCCCCGCTGCCGGGCTTCCTGTCGATCCTGCAGCCCAAGAAGGCGGGTCCGTCGGCCCTGAGCCTGCTGGTCGACGGCCGCACCGCTGCGGGTGAGCCCAACATCTTCCCGACCGTCTACCTGACGGGCGGCGAGGGTGGTGGCCAGATGACGGCCCACGACATGAACCCGGAAGGGTCCGACGCGGACCTGCCGCTCGGCATCGACCCGCTGCCCTGCGTTCTGCTGGGCGTCCGATTCGAGCTGATCGTGTGGCCCAAGGGCTATGAGCGTGGCGTCAAGCTGTCGCCGCGCGACAAGGCCATCATCGCCTACGACGAGGCCGAGGCGGTCGATGCGCTGCAGAAGGCGGTCCAGCGGTACACGTTCCGCAACCGCGCGACCCAGAGCCAGTACGACGCGGTGGGCCACCCGACCATGAACCTCGAGATGCTGGTGTACGACCCGCAGGCCGGCCTGTTCTGCCTGCAGACGTCGGGCACCTACGACTCGGCGTTCAACACCGGCAAGGAACTGCTGGTGGCGTTCCCGATCGTGACCCCGACTCCGGTCATGATCCAGCCCATGACCTACCTGACGCCCGGATCGAGGACCCAGAAGCCGTGGCCCGAGCACTACTACAAGGTGGCGCAGGACAGCAACAGCGAGGCGATGAAGCCGATCAAGGCCGGGTTCAACACGTTCATCCAGGAGAACGGCAGCGATCCCGAGCTGGCCAAGGCCATCTCGGCATGGTCGAAGCACACCCTGACCGATGGCATGCTCGAAGACCTGAGGCAGATCGCTACGCTCTGACGATTCGGCGTCTGACGCAATGAGTGCCGCCACCCCTTCGCATGGAGGGGTGGCTTTTGCGGTAGAGGAACCTGACCATGGCCAAGAAAGTCAAACCCAATCTCGCTCGCCTGCTGAAGGCTGCGGCCTTCCTGGACACGTGGCCCAAGCGCAAGTTCCAGTACGACATCACGCGACAGTCCAAGGGCAAGAGCTTCGTGGCCTGCGGTGTCGGACTGCTGCCGGAAATCTTCCCGAAGCTGGTCGCGGCGGGAAAGCCAGCCGCACCGGGGCGATATCACCCCCTGATCGGCGACATCCCACTCATCCTCCGCGCCACCGGCAGGAAGGCCACCGGCAACGGGAGTAAGCTGGCCGCCAGGATCTACGGCATCAGCGAGGCCGAGGTCAAAGGCATCTTCACCGCCGACTTTTGCTCCCCGGCGGATGGCGGCTACCTGGGCAGCGACACCACCCCCAAGCAACTCGCCTGTCGTATCCGCACCTACGTCACCTGGGTCAAGGAAGGACGCCCATCATGAGCAAGCCCGTCACCACGACCGAGATCATCACGCCGACGCAGGCCGCCAAGTGGGTGCACCCGTCGGTCAACCGCGACAACCGGCCGCTGCGCGACTCGCAGGTCAAGTACCTCGCAGGTCAGATCCTCAGCGGCAAGTGGCAGCTGACCCACCAGGGTATCGCCTTCGCCGAAGATGGGCGGCTCGTCGACGGCCAGCACCGGCTCAACGCGATCATCATGGCCAACCGGCAGGTGCAGATGATGGTCACCCGCAACCTGAAGGAGGAAGCCTTCCAGGTGGTGGACTGCGGCCTGAAGCGCTCGGCGCCCGACCGTATCCACCTCGTCAATGACCAACGGCAGAACATCACCATCTGCCACGCGATCAGCGTCTACATCAAGGCCACCAAGCGCGAGGGGCAGGCCATCGCCGTGTCGGAGATCGAAGACGAGTTCCTGAAGATGGCCGACGCGTGGCAGTGGATCGGCACCGAGTTCGTCGGCTGCTCACCCAAGCTGCGCCGCTCCGCGGTGCTGGCGAGCTTCGCGGTGTACCGGTTCGTCAAGCCGCAGCTGGCCGCCGTGTTCGCCGAGGGCTACAAGGGTGGCGCGGAGCTGCCGATCGACAGCCCGGTCATGCGGTGCCGCAACCAGTCGCTGGGCCTGGAGGGCGTCAACGAGATGACCTACTGGCGCGCTCAGGCGTGCATGCGCGCCCATATGCACGGCAAGACCCTGCAGTACGTGACCGCGGCGGTGGAGGACATGCTGGGCCAGAAGAACTCGGCGCGGCTGATCAACGAGCGGTCCAAGTCCCGCAAGGTCGGCGCCGACAAGCGGTGGGGCAAGGTGAAGAGCGCATGACCGACCCCACCCATACCCGCCGCAACACCCTGATCCGGATTCCGCGCGGTACCATCGTTCAGGTGCTGGCCGACAAGTCCGACAAGTCCGACAAGTCCGACGCCGGCACCTACATGGTGGAGCTGCTGGAGGACGTCGAGGTGTACCTCGGCAGCAGCTGGCGCGTCCGGAAGCAGGACCCATGAAGAAGCGTAGAGGGCGGCCGCGCGCCGACTCGAAGTGCCGCCGGGTGAATCTGGTCACCCGCGTGCATCCTCGGACCCAGGCGTGGCTCAAGTTCACCTCGAAGCGCAACCGAGTGAGCCGCGGCGTCCTCATCGACCGCATCGTGTCCTGGTGGATGTGGAAGAACCGGCCGTGACCAAACCCTGGAAGCCCCGCTGTTCCTCTCTGGGCGCGTACTCCAACTGCCTGTGGCGCGCCGCGCAGGACCGTCTGGTGGCGATGGGTGAGCTGCCTCCACCCCCGCCGCAGGAGAGCACCGCCAACGCGTCGCTGGGCACCTGCGGTCACTTCACACTGCAGGACGGCCTGCGGTGTGAGTTCCCGAAGAAGTGGCTGAACGTCAACCTCGACGAGTTCGCTGACTACCTCGACAAGGCCGAAGCCTCCAAGACCTTCGACCGCAACAACTGTTTGCCTGATCAGCTGGAGCTCCTCGACCTCGCCGACGAGTATTTCGCCGGCGACCTGTTTGAGGCGCATGCAGCCCTGGCCAAAGGCGACCCGCGCTGCTACCAGCCGACCAAGGCCGAGTGGGAAGACGCCGCCAAGCTGTGGAACGGCAACCTGGACCACACCCGGGAGCGCGTCCGGGCGACCGCGTCGCTGGCCGCCGCGCGCGTGCCTCCGCTGCCGAACGGTGAGACGTGGCTGGCCGAAGAGGAGTTCGAGAACGACTTCACGAGCGGCCACACCGATTTCCGGCGCCGCGACAACAGCGTGCTTGGCGACTTGAAGACCACCGGCAAGCCGCCGAAGGGCGGCTGGATGAAGCCTGACCACCTGATGCAGGTCACCGGCTATCACCTGCTGACCGGCGCGCCGCGCGCCTGGGTCCTGTACGTCGACTCACTGAGGGCCGCATGGGTCAACGTGGTGTGGATCGACTACACCACCGACGCGATGAAGTTCTACGCCGAGCAGGTCGAGGCCTTCTGCCGGTTCCTGATGAGCGACAAGCTGCTGGACGTGTGCTTCCCCAACATCGGCGACCACTGCGTCACCAGCTGGTGCAAGTACCGGCACGAGTGCTACTCGCGTATCATGCCGCCGCCCGGGTCTCTTTACAATCTCTCAATAGCGCGTAAGAGTAGCGGACCGATTCGTCTCGTACCCCTCTAAGGAGTCTCTCGTGGCATCCAAACCCAAGAAGTCCGGCAAAGCTGTCAGCATCTGGGCGACACCTCCGGTGTTCGCCCTGTACAAGCGGGTCAGCAAAGCCTCCGGCGAACCCCTGTCCAAGCTGGTGCGTATGCTGGTCGCCGCCTATGAGTCCGGCAAGGTCGCAGTCAACGGACTGCCCGTGCTGACCAAGCCGAAGAAGGCCAAGAAGCCGAAGAAGGCAGCGGCTGCCGCCGACGTCCAGACGGCCTGACATGCCGGACACCGCCAACGCGGTGTCGGTGCAGCAGCTGTTCACGTACCTGCGCACGCGGCGCCGTCAGTGGCCGATCGCGAAGATCGCGGCCGCAGCGAAGCTGCCGCGGTCGGTGGTGCGACAAGCCATCGACCGCGGCAACCCGAAGCTCAGCACCGTCCTGGCCATAGCAAAAGTGCTCGGTGGGGACGTGGTTGTGGTCATAACGCCAGGGCAGAACCAGCTACTTGACCCGTAACCCGGCTGCGTTATGCAGTAACGCGTGACCCAGCCCGAAGCCAAGTTCAAGCGCAAGCTCAACGAAGCCTTCGAGCATGCGCATCCCGACGGGTGGCGTGCGTACGTCAAAGCCTTGGCCAAGAACGGCGTGCCGGACCTGCACTACCAAGCCTGCGGTAAGGCCGGGGTGTGGGTCGAAGCGAAGGTCGGCGGCAACCCCCTCAGCAAGATCCAGCTGCACACCATCGGCAAGATGGTCGACGCCGGGGCCACCGTGAAGGTGCTGTCCCTGCTCAACCCCAGCGCCCCGAAGCCCGAGCGGCGCGTCAACATCTCCCGCGTGGGACGCCTCGGCGACGGTCGCCATGGGGTGTTCGTCGACGTCGAGATGCCGCTCGCGGCGCTCGCCCACGCCTCCTTCTGGACCCAGGTGCTCGACCCATGAACATCTTCCACCTACTCGGTGCGCTGCTTGGCGGCGTCGGCCTGACCGTTCTCCTGCTGTCGCTGAAGCAGGTGCGCATGCACTGCCCGGCATGGCTGCAGCGCGCGCTCGGCGAGACCCCGTGGGCCCCGGGCATCGCACGCCACATGCGCGCCGTACCGAACGGAGGCCTGCAGCCGACCCACGAGGTGTTCTTCGTGCCGCGGCAGGACATCGCCGAGTGTGGGCTGCTGTGTCCGAAGTGCGGCACGGACGCGGCCGAGCGTGGCGACTTCTCGCGCGTCCTGCGCTCCTACGTCGACGGCCAGCCGAACGAAGTGCTGAAGTGTACGGGCCTGATCGACCCGGGTGACGGCACCAAGCCCGTACCGTGCCCGGCGTGGCTCGCCGCGTCGCCCAACACCGAGCATGGCGACGACCTGATCGAAGGCGACCCCGTCGAGTTCTACATGTTCTCGCGCATCAGCACCCAGCAGATGCTACGGGAGAAGTACGGCCTGGAGATCGGCGCCGACGACGCCGGGCTGCTGGCCGACCCCAAGGCACGGCCGGAGGGCGCGATCCCGGCTGCCGCGGTACTGGACTTCCCGTCCTACAATGCTGCCGTCGCCGCTGCGCAGCAGCACGAGGCTGCCGTGGTGAACGCCGCGCTGGCGGCCGAGGCCGAGCTCGTTGGCCAGACCAGCAAGCCTGCGCATAAGGCCATCACCCCTTTCACTGACGACGAGACGCGTCTGCTGCCCGTCATCCCCCCTCCGCCGAAGGATACCTGACATGGACATCTTCACCTATGACCCCGCCGGTATCGAGACGCTCAACGCGTTCAACGCGCGCCTCGGCGCGTATGCTGCCGACAACGATGTGACCGGCGTGGTGTCGTCGACTCTCGGGTCGACGCTGCTGCTGTCGGTGACGGTGGCGGACGACATCCCGGCCCCGCTGCTGCTGCGCCCGTTTGTGGTGGCGGTGGCCCCCGACAGCGGCAAGCGGCTCGAGACCGACCTGTCGGCCATCCTCGCCGCCATCAAGGCGGAGGACAAGGGCGACGTCATGTCGGTGCCGGTCGAATGCCGCGCCATCCCCGCGCCGGTGGCCGGCCAGCAGGACGGGTACGTGCTGTTCCTGATCGCGGTCGGCGAGCTCGAAGAAGCTGAGGAGCCCTGACCGTGGGCCGCATCATTGACCCGACGAAGCCGCAGCCCGCGGCGCCGACCCTGGAGCAGTGGCTGACCGCGTTCACCTGCATCCAGGAGTGTTCGGCCGACGCCGCCGACAACTCCGAGATCCGCAGGAGCGTCAGCGACAACGTCAAGATGCTGCGCGCCCGGGTGAAGGAGAACGCCGACCCGCAGGCCGAGCGGTTGCTGGCGTCACAGGAGCTGATCCAGCGGCAGATGTTCGCCCAGCGGCCGGAGATCAGCCGTCTGATCCTGGCCGAATGGCGTATCGCGATGGTCGACATCCGGGCTTACTGCTGGGACCTGACGCAGCCGGTCCACTACCACGAGGGCCCGGTCAAGGGCGGTGTCATCCTGTTCTGGCAGGGCGACGCGGGGCTGCAGGACAACAGCACCAAGACCCAGGTCAGCCGCCGCACCGCCCTGATGGCCATCAAGTTCCTGAAGTTCGTGAAGGCCATGGGCGAGGAGTCGGACCCGATCAAGTACACGCAGCAGATGCTGGAGAAGCAGGGCATCACCGCCGACAACTTCCACCTGTACGCCGATCAGCTGGCGTTCCCGAACCCCTGGACCGCTCAGTGATCTTGACCACCGAGGCAGACCTGCACCGCAGCCTCGCCGCCGCCATCAAGAGCGGGGTGTGGGGCTACGTGCGCGTGTCGACCGACAAGCAGGAGGAGGGTCAGTCGCCGGAAGCCCAGCAGGACGAGATCCGGGCCTACTGCGCCTCCGTGTTCCCCGACATGACGGTGACGATCGTGCAGGAGGCCGCCAGCGCCGCGTTGCCGATGTTCTCGGTCGCGCTGCCGGGCATGAAGGCGACGGGCCCTACCTCCATCACCGAGGCGCCACGCCCGCTGCTGGGCATCTTGCTGGCGTCGCTGTGCGACCGGCCCGGGTCGCATCTGGTGGTGTGGAAGCTCGACCGTCTGGCCCGCGTGGCGACCGAGCAGGAGATGTTCCTGTCGCTGCTGCGCCGCAATCAGGTGACGGTCCACACGGCCTATGCCGGTGAGCGGCATCTGGTGGAGGGCACCGCCTCCGCCGACCAGGACCCGGTGCGGCACCTGATGCGGCAGATCCTGGCGTGCTTCGCCGAGTACGAGCGACGCATGATCCATATGCGCATGAGCATGGGCACCCGCAAGAAGGCGTCCAAGGGCGGCTACTGCGGCGGCAACACGCCGTACGGGTACGAGGTGCAGGGCGGCGAGCTGAAGATCAACCCGGTGCAGGCACCGGTGGTGGTCGACGTGTTCCGGATGCGGGACCTGTATGCCTACACCTACAAGATGATCGGCGAATCCTTGATGTTGAACCGCGGGCTGGCCGGGTTCCACAAGGTGAAGGTGCTGCGCATCATTGGCCACCGGCGTTTGTACAGCGGCCTGTACACCGACCCTTTCGGCAAGGAGCACCTGCGGCTCGACCTCAAGATCCTGCCCGACTCCTGGGAGCGACGGCCCGACGAGATCCTGCCGCTGGCCCCCGCAGCCGCATCCACCCCTGACGACGAGGTACCTGACTATGGCAGCGAATGATGACATCGAGCAGCTGAGCAACGCGCTGGAGACCATCGCCGGTGACCTGTTGAACGGCGACGGGTTCGCGATCCCGCTGACCAAGGTGCTGGGAGCAGTCACCGCAGGCAAGCGCCTCGCAGGCGTCGACGGGGCCGGCAAGGAAGTGTTCAAGCGGTTCTTCGGCAACCTCGTGAAGGACCACCCGGAGGTGATCGACCTCGCGTTCGCTGGCATGAGCGAGGTCGCGAAGACCCGGATCCGCAAGCTGGCGGGCGAACCTGAGATGAAGGACGCCGAGACGGCATGAGCCAGAACGGCAAAGGTTCGGCGCCGCGTCAACGGTCGAAGGCCGAGCGGGTGAAGTTCGAGAACGAGTACGACCGTATTTTCCGCAAGAAGCGGCGAAAGACCAAACGATGATCGCCGCCCTGCTGTGTCCAGGCCCCTCCCTCGCCGACACCTGCGTGTCGGACGTGTCGCTCGGCGTGTTCGACGTGGTGATCGCGGTCAACCGCGCGATCATGCTGCGACCCGGCATCGAGAAGCTGATCCACTGGCACGCCTGTGGGGACTGGGACACCCTGTACTCGATCCCGTCGAAGCCGACGGTCGGCATCTGCTCCCAGCGCGACGTGGCGCGGATCACGCAGAACGGGCAGCACGCGTCGTTCTATGCCGGACTGCGCTGGGAGGCATGGGAAGACCTGGGCGTGTCGCCGGGCTACTCGACGATCGCGGGTATCGCTTTGGCGGCGAAGCTCGGCGCGGAGCACCTCGTGGTGTTCGGTGACGACAAGAACGGGTTGTTCGACTGGGACGGGACGCCCGGCCGGCTGCGGAACGGCGACCGGTGGGACAAGGAGCGCACGCTGCAGGACCGGGCCATCGCGAAGCTGAAGCTCGACGTCCGGTACGTCAGCAAGGTGGCGGTATGACCAAGGACCTGCCGTACGTGGTGTGTGCGTTCTACACCGACGACGACATCTACCGCGGCTATGCGGAGACGCTGCGCGAGTCGCTGGTCGCGCACCAGCTGCCGCACGACATCACCAAGCTGCCGGCCGACCACTTCAAGGGGCACTGGAAGGCAGCGTGCCGGTGGAAGCCGCGGTTCATCGCTGCCATGCTGCTGCGGCACTGCTTGAAGGACGTGCTGTATCTCGACGCGGACGCGGCGGTGCTGTCGCACCCGACGCTGTTCGACCGGTTTGAAGGGGACCTCGGCGTGCATCTGCGGCCTCCTGGCGAGCTGTTCGCGTCGACGATCTACGTGAAGAACAGCGACGCGGGGCAGAAGGCCGTCATGCGTTGGTGGGAGCACGTCGAGCAAGACGAGAAGAACGACGACCAGACCATGCTGCAGCGCACGGTCGACGAGCTGCGCGGAGAGGTTTCCGTCGTCAATCTCCCATCGACCTACGCCTACAAGTTCGCCCAGTCACCCGCCGAGGCGGTGATCGGGCAGTATCAGGCGAGTCGCAGGGTGCGGGCGCTGAACGGCGGGAAGGCGCCGTGATCCGCGTCTACATCGGCACGCAGCCCGAGCAGAAGCTCGCCTGTGAGGTGCTGAAGTATTCGATCACTGCGCGTGCGACGGAGCCAGTGTCGTTCTTCGAGATCACCGACAAGACCAACCGCTACGCGATGACGGGCTTCTCCTTCGCGCGCTGGTACGTGCCGAAGTTGGCGAAAGAAAACGGCGATCAGACGGCGATCTACATGGACGCCGACATCGTCGTGCTCGGCGACATCGCGGCCCTTGAGCACGCTGCTGGCGAGAAGCCCACGCTCGCGCGGCCGACATCCGATGGGCGGTACTTCACCAGCGTGATGCGACTCAACATCGCGCGCATCAACTGGGATGTGGGCGGTCTTCTCGTCGACGGATTCGCCGGGCTGCCCGAGTGGCTGCACAACGCAATCATGTGGGCCGCGTCGAACTCTCCGTGGCGCGCCGACTTCGGCGAACTTAGCGCGCGCTGGAACGACCTGGACTTGGTGAAGGATGGTACGCAAGCATTGCACTACACCGACCTCAAGCGGCAGCCCTGGCGGTATGCGGGGCACCCGTTTGGCTACGTGTGGCAAGCCGAGTTGAAGTCGGCGCTTGCAGACAAAGCGATCTCGATGGCGCTGGTGCAGGACGAGATCGCGAGGGGGCACGTGCGCGGCGATGTGCTGACGGTGACCTGATATTGCGCGGACAAGAGCGCCGCGCGCACTATCGGGTCATCGGCGCTGAAGAAGACCCCTTGACACCCTAGCGGGCTCGATAGTGTCGCGGGCATGGACCTCATACTCCCATCCAGCAGAACAGCGAAAGCAATGACGTGGCATCGCCCCGTCGTGGCCGGTTGCTTTATTGCTGGTGATCGCACCGGCAATGAAAAGCCGGGACGGTTCGGGGGTTCGTGAGGCACTAGGACCGTAAGTCCACCCTCTCCGAACCCCGGGCCCGCAAAGGCTCGGGGTTTTTCTTTCTATAACTCTATACTGTGGCCTGTCACGGCTGAGTCGCTCAACGGCAGGGCGCACGTTTGAAACACGTGAGACGGTGGTTCGACTCCACCTTCAGCCACCATATTGGTGTGAAGCATAACGGGTTATGCACCTCTCTGTTAAAGAGGACCAACGGGGTTCGAGTCCCTGCGCACCAGCCATTTTCTTACGTAGCAGTATTTCTTGTTACGCGGTCGTAACTCAATCGGAAGAGTCCCGCCTTCTAAGCGGAGAGATACGGGTTCGAGCCCTGTCGGCCGCGCCATTCTCGCGTCGTAGCTCAGCGGAAGAGCAGCTCGGTCCTAACGAGAAGGCCAGAGGTTCGATCCCTCTCGACGCGGCTATTTCACGGTCCTATCGTCTAGCAGCCTAGGATGACTGGTTCTCAGCCAGTAGACACGAGTGCGAACCTCGTTAGGACTACCATCGCCAGTGCAGCACGGAAGGACGTGCAAACAAGTGCAACGCTTATCAGGATCGACCGGCGGCCGACGGGCGCCTGCATCATGAATAATGGGCACAGTAGGTCCCTCCCTGGACGTGTCACCCAATAGCCCGACGGGGCAGCCGGTGTCGAACCCGGCCACTGGCCTTTTTCAGCGCGCCCCTGCTCCGGGGGCCTTCTCAGCGCGACAGTCAGGCGATACGAGGAGTACGCCGTGTACGAAAGCATAAGCTGTCATGGAGACTTCTTCACGGCGCTATCGTCCAACCGGAAGGATACGAGGCCTTCAACCTCACGATGTCGGTTCGACTCCGACTAGCGCTACTTTTCCACGCCCGAATAGATCAATGGATAGATCGCGACGCTACGGACGTCGAGGCTGAAGGTTCGAGTCCTTCTTCGGGTACCACTTCACGCGGGATTAGGTCAGTGGCAGACCGTCTCTTTTACATGGAGAATGCCGGGGGTTCGATTCCCTCATCCCGTACCAGTTTCAATGGTCTGTAGCTCATCGGCCAGAGCGCTTCCCTGACACGGAAGAGGCAGTGAGTTCAATTCTCGCCAGACCAACCAACGGTCTGCGGTGGCCACCGCAGCGTAAGCCCGGGAGTGATTCTCGGGGCCACGTTTCATGGGGGCTTAGTGATAATGGTAGCACGTCTGCCTTGCAAGCAAACAGCGGGAGTTCGATTCTCCCAGCCTCCACCAGATCCGCTTACCGCCCCTGGTCACGGATGTAAAACTCAGACCGGGGCACCTGTCTCCATAGTCCAGCGGAACGGACACTTCCCTGTCACGGAAGAAACCCGAGTTCGACTCTCGGTGGGGACGCCATTTACCGGAATGTAGCTCAGTCTAGTAGAGCGCTTGCTTCGGGAGCAAGAGGCCGTGGGAGCAAAGCCCGCCATTCCGACCATTCACATCAGACCGTAGCTCAGCCTAGGAGAGCGCCACTTTGGGGTAGTGGAGGTCGCAGGCGCACATCCTGTCGGTCTGACCATTTTCAGGGGGAGATCCGGGTCCGAATCCCGGTCTCGCGGCGACGGTCGCGAGTCTCGTCTAACGGTAGGACGCCCCCGCTTTCATTCACCAACACCTCGGAAAGGAGGTCACTATGCCCGGCGGACGCTGCCTCGTGCTCAATGCGAGCTTCGAGTTCCTTCACATCACCAACACGTGGTTCGATTCGCTTCGTCTGCTTCGTCGCGGCAAGGTGACCGCCATCAAGAACTACCCGGTGCCGGCCAGATCCGAGAAGGACCTCGCGCTGATCCCGGCGGTGGCGGTGCTCAAGACCTACATCTCGACGCCGCGCAAGAAGAGTCACTTCACGCTGCCGACCCACCGCAACATCCTGATCCGCGATGGGTTCAAGTGTGGGTACTGCGCGTGCAAGCTGACGCTCGGCACGGTGACCAAGGATCACGTGATCCCGCGGTCGAAGGGCGGTCAGGACGTGCTGACCAACGTCGTGGCGGCTTGCAAGCGGTGCAACACCCGCAAGGCGGACAAGACGCCCAGCGAGGCTGGCCTGACGCTGCTGGCGGTGCCGAGGGCGCTCAACGAAGAAGAGAAGCTGACGATCGTGGTCAAGACGCACAAGGCACCCGAGCGCGCATTGTGGAAGGAGGCGCTCGAGGAGTTGAAGGTGAAGCTGTTCTGATTTCTCCGGGCCGCCCATGGGCCCGGTTTCTCGGGGTGTAGCTCAACAGTAGAGCAACGCGTTTGGGGCGCGAAGGTAGCTGGCGCGACACCAGTCATCCCGACCATTTGAGTGAAGTGTTCTAGCCAGCCGGGCTGGCGGCGGATTGCAACCCCGCTGACATTGCCGTTCGACTCGGCCTTCACTCTCCATCACGCGCCCGTAGCTCAATAGTAGAGCACTCCGCTCTTATCGGAGGGGTTGAAGGTCCAAGTCCTTCCGGGTGTACCATCTCCGTCCGCAAAGCGTTACAGTAGCGTACTACCTTGCCATGGTAGGGGCCCGAGTGCGACTCTCGGTGCGGACTCCATTTCTGCCGTCGTAGCTCAGCTGGAAGAGCATCTCTTTCCGAAAGAGAAGGCCAGAGGTTCGACCCCTCTCGGCGGCGCCATTCACCGCCATGTAGCTCAATAGCGAGAGCGAGTCTTTCATACGGACAGGATCGGGGTGCGATTCCCTGCTTGGCGACTTCACTGGCCATTCGTCTAACGGAAGGACCGCCTTCTTATAAATGGCAGATCGACGGGTTCGACTCCCTCATGGCCAACCATCACGCTGTCGTAGCTCAGTTGTAGAGCGCCGCTTTCGTACTGCGGAGGTCGCAGGATCAACCCCTGTCGACAGCACCAATTCATGCGGATGAAGCAGCACTGGCGCTGCGCCTGCCTTCCAAGCAGGAGAAAGCGGGTTCGAGCCCCGTCGTCCGCTCCATATGCTGGTCTGAGGTAACGCTAGCCTGCGGCCCTTGTATCGCCGACGCCAGGGTTGAACTCCCTGGACCAGCACCATCTTCACGCTGCCATAGCCGAGTAGTTAGGCGCCTTCTTGGTAAGAAGGAGATCGTGGGTGCAAATCCCACTGGTAGCTCATTTGCACCTATAGCTCAATGGCAGAGCTTTCGTCTGATACACGAAAGACCGATGTTCGATTCATCGTAGGTGCACCATCATAGGAAGCGTCGCTGGGCGAGTAGCGGACTCCAAACCCGCTGGGCCGCGTTCAAATCGCGGGCTTCCTGCCATCTACATGTTGTTCGTCGTCTAGCAGCAAGACGCTGGTTTGTGGCGCCAGAAACGCGGGTGCGATTCCCGTCGAGCAACCCATTCACGGAGCAGAGGCGGTACAGGTTCCGCACCGAGTTTTTACCTCGGGGTCAGTGGGTTCGAGCCCCACCTGCTCTACCATTGACACCCAGACAGACCACAGTACAAGGCGATCATCATGAACGCGCTATTGCTCCAATCCTCGCAGTCATATCTGCTCTCGCTGAGTCAGCGAGTGGGGTTCGGAGCTACGTTGCGCTGAGGTGCCATCCCTCCCACGTTCTCCCGAACCCCAGGCCGACCGCCTGGGGTTTTTGCGTTTGACAACTCTATATCGTGGCAGCGAAACACGTACGAGTGGCGGAATCGGCATACGCGCCAGCTTGAGGTGCTGGTGTCTTCGGACAACTCCGGGTTCAAGTCCCGGCTCGTACAGTCAATGGGGAGTGATGGAACAGAAGACATGCCAGTTTCAGAAGCTGGTGCCCTAAGCAGGCGTGAGAGTGCGAATCTCTTCTCCCCAACCATTTGCGCCCGTGTCGTAACGGAAGCCGAGGCATGCTCAAACCATGCTGCCCTTCGGGGCGTACAAGTTCAACTCTTGTCGGGCGCAGTCATTTGGATCTTGCAGCGGGATGGACACCGCACCTGTTTGCTAAACAGGCGGGCCCCACAAGGGCTCCCGGTTCGACTCCGGCAAAATCCGCCATCACGGGAAGTTTCATAAGCCGGACCGGGTCCGGGCCACGCTGTAAACGTGCTCCCTAACGGGCGAGGTGTTCGACTCACCAACTTCCCACCATTCATGGAAGGCGAAGCAGCAGCGGTGCGGCATCGGTCTCGAAAACCGAGGTGCTCTTCGGGGCATGGTGTTCGACTCACCCGTCTTCCTCACATTCAGGGATCGTTCAACTTGGTAGGACTCCGCGCTCTGGACGCGAGAATGCAGGTCCGAATCCTGCTCCCTGAACCACTTCACTGACGCTTCGACTAATTTGGTAAGTCCCCTCGCTTTGAACGAGGACAATCAGGGTTCGAGTCCCTGGGCGTCAATTTCTCTGAGTCGGCGCTTCCAGAAAAATATAGTAGAGCGGCCTGCGTCGAACTGCTTCATACAGACCGCCGCCGATGCTTTGGGGTGCGCGCGGATGAAGGCTGCGAACCGATACATTATGTCAGGGCGCTCTATGCCGTGGTAGAAATGGTTGGAGTGGTAGCCCCCGCTGCATTTACGAGAGCAGAACAGCGGGCGCCGCTGCGCGAATCGCACTTTATGAGGCTTTCGCATGAAGTAGATTTTGCAATTCGGGCATAGGACTTTTACGGGCGGTAGGCGTTTGTGAAGACCGTTGTGGGCCTGCACGCTCATGAGTTGCAAGTTTTCAATTCGGTTATCGTGGCCGTCATGGTTTATGTGGTGTACGATCTCTTCACTGATAAGGGCACGTCCTAGGAACTGCTCCATAACGTAGCGGTGTTCCAGCTGTCGATCCGTCTTACTCCAGTGCGCCATTTTGTAGGGGCCATGTTTGTACACGGCTCGGGGCTTACACGTATGCATGCGAGGAGTCTAACGGTAAGGATGCGCAAGCAACGGCGACCGCGATCAGTCTTGCACATCCGGCGCGCACGCCGGGCAGCCGCAGCGAATGACCGCCTCTGCTTTCTCGCGCAGCTTCCCTTCGCGGCGCACGCGCTTCTTGGCGAGTCGTTTCATCTCGCGCTCCAGAGCGCAGAACCGACAGCCCTTGTTGCCGCAGTGGCCGACCGGATCGTTCTTGTGCAGCCGGTGACCGACGAGCTTCTGCTCGGCGAGCGACTGGCCGTGTTGCTTCGAGATGTTCTCGCGCCGGATGATCACCAGCTCGGTACGGTGGCGGCGTTCTGCGCGGTTGGTCATTGGCGTCAGTCCCACAGCGCCTGGAAGCGCTCGCCGAACAGCTTCAAGCCGCGCACCTTGATCACGTCCCGCCGGTCCGCTTCCGGGTAGTAGATGCTCTTGTCGAGCATGCAGATGTCGTCGTCCTGGCGTACGACATAGTCGAAGGCTTCGATCATCAGGTCGAGCTCGGCCTCCCACTGTTCGGAGTCGGCCTTGGACTCCGCGTCGCCGTACTCGGGCACGCAGCCCATCGGGTTGAGGCACGGGTGCCCCATCCGGTCCAGGGCTTTGAACGCCCGCAGCCGTGGCAGGATCAGCTTCGCCAGATGGACGTCGAGACCCCACATGGCGCAGTCGTCGAACCCCCGGGTGCGACGCTGCCACCACCATTTGATTTCCCGGAAGATACGGCGCATGCCGGCACCCTAGCCGCCGCTTGCTCTCGTGCAACCCCTCCCTAGTCTCTCCATCGCACTCGGTTCCTTGACTGCTTCATCACCCAGCCGCTAGCAGTCCGGCTTGACTAAGGAGGATACCATGATGCACATCGCAAACCCGTCGACCGTCGTCACGCTGGAGGATGCCAACACCGGCAAGCCGTTCCGCGAGTACGACCATTCCCGCACCCCGGCTGGCAGCTACGTCCGGGTGGTGCTGCCGTTCGACACCGAGTACCGGTTCCGGTTCCAGTTCCCCGACACCTCCGGCACGCGCCGGCGCCTGGAGCTCGACATCGACGGCACGACCGTGGCCAAGGACCTGATCCTGACCCACGGCGTGACGCTGGAGCGGTTCCTGGACTCCGACAAGCGGTTCAAGTTCGTGCGGGCGACGGCGGAAGGCGTGGCGAACCCTGCGTCGCCGGACAACGGCGTGATCACGGTGAAGCTGTGGCCGGAGAAGCCGGTGCAGTATCGCGACGAGCCGTATCTCGTCAGTGTGCTGCGCGGAACGAGGCCCCCGACGTCCTACACAGGTCGAGGTGCGAGCACGCAGGACTGGGGGTACAGCACTACCCTGGGCATCTCGAAAGGGGTCCAGGACTACAGCGGGGACGCCATCCGCTCGGTGTCAGGCCCCGCCTACGAACCCGGCGCCACGGCCGAAGGCGCGAAGAGCAACCAGCAGTTCGGCACCACCGAGTGGCGCGGCGACGAGTTGTCGCAGCCGCACGTGTTCGTGTTCCAGCTGGTCGGGCAGGCCAGTGACCCGGCCCGGTTCTGCGGTGCGTGCGGGGCCGCGTACCCGTACTCGTTCACGCCCGCCAAGTTCTGCGCCGCCTGTGGGGTGCGGAAATAGGCTCTTGACTCAATAGCATTCTCACTAGGGTAGCCAGGGACCGTCGGCTGGGCTGATAACCTAACACGCCGACTCATCACCGCGTATCGTGGGCTGGCGGTCACCATTCTTTCACATCACATTGCGGGATGGAGTAGCAGCTAACTCGTTAGCCTCATAAGCTAAAGATCGCAGGTGCCAAGTCCTGCTCCCGCAACCATATGCTTGGGTAGCTCAGCGAAAGAGCACTCGGTCCTGTAACGGGACTGAGAGGTCGGTGGTTCAAGTCCATCCCCGAGCGCCAGTTCGTGTCCACGACACAAACGTCAGCCCCAGCCGCAGGTGGGTCCTAACAGCGGCGCAGGAAACCTCACTAGTATCCTACTAATCGGGTCGATCCTTGGTGCGGTCACGAGCCAACGCGTGACGTCATTCGGGTTTCGACGTTGCGGCAGGGACGGCCCGCAGCAATGCGCCCGGGATCGACTGCCGGTGTTTTCAGCTGCGCCGAAACCCGTTGTACCAAGGAACACCCATGGCCCGCAAGCGCGCGAACAAGACCGCCAAGTTCGGCCCCAACGTGTCGTTCTGCTCCGACGGCAAGACCGGCGACTTCGCGCTCGACGTCAAGGCGTTCGGTCTGAACGTCCAGGCGCAGGGCAACACCAAGAAGCTGCGGATCAGCAAGCTGTTGAGCCACATGCCGGTGATCGGCAAGATGGTCGGCGGTTTGGGCGACGCGGCGCCGACCCCGAGTGCCGAGCCGACCGACGCCGAGATCCTGGCCCGGTTCAAGACCCGGGACACGTACGTCGCGTACCTGTCGCAGAGGATATACGCCTTCAACGCGCAGCAGGCTCAAGACAAGGCAGCGTTCGACGCGCAGATGGGGAAGGCCTGCGAGCGTGGGTCCGTCCTGTACCCAGAGCCGAAGGCGAAGCCGGCCGCCAAGAAGTCCTGACCATGTACGAAATCGCCCCGACCACTGTCGCCTTCCCGCGCACCCCAACCGTGCTCGCCGTCCTGCAGCTCCGGTTCCCGGACCACTACAGCGTCAGCAAGCTGCCCCTGGCCGACGCCGACCGCGACCAGCTGGCGATGCGGCTCGAGTCCGCGATGATGGAGGTGCACCGGCTGAGCGGCATCGTCGACAAGAACCCGGACGGGTATCCGGACCCGGCGACCGGCACGGTGGTGAAGCCGGAGTACCTCGTGCTACGGCTCAGCAGCGCGGTGCGGGACGCCAACGTGATGCGGGAGTATCTCGCGCTCAATGATGTGTGGAGACACTGACACGCCCCCGTAGCACAACGGCAGTGCAGCCGCCGACTAGAGGCGGAAGGCCGCGGGTTCGATTCCCGTCGGGGGTTCCACTGTGGAGTTCGCTATGGCTCTGTACCGCACCTGCCTCGACGCGACCATTTTCAATTCGGGGCAGTTTCTGCCGCGCCGCCTGCGGGCTCGCTGGGTCAATGCGCAGAGGCAGTACCTGCGCGGCGTCCGCTACGAGGCGATCATCCAGCCGCTGTACGACTCTTTGTCTCTTGACCTGCTGACCGGACTCCCTAGCGTCGCACCCATGAAGCCCATCTCCCTAGTCTAGCTCCCCCACGTATGTCTACGCCCTGGTCCGCACCGACCTGACCCTCCCGCAGCAACTGGTTCAAGCTGCGCACGCCACCCATGAGTCGGGCGGCCACTTCGGCGCCCCGGCTGGCTGCCACCTGATCGTCCTTGCCGTTGCCGACGAAGCCGCCCTGCGTGCTCACCACGCACGCCTTGTAGCCGCCGGCATCCCCCTCGTCCTGTTCACCGAGCCCGATCTCGGCGACGCCGCTACGGCGCTCGCCACGGGCCCACTCACTCAAGCCGATAGGCTCCATTTCCGGGGCATGTCGCTCTGGAAGCCCGTTGGCGCTGTTCCGGAGATGAAGCCATGCTGACCGACACCGACCGCGCCCTCCTCCACGCCTGCCGCGCGAAGCGCTATGCGCTGACCAAGGCGCAGATCGCTACCAAGGTGATTACCCGGGCGCCGCACCCGCCGGAAGGCTGCGGAGAGGCTCAGGCAGCGCAGAACGTTCAGGCGGCCGACATCACCGCACTGCACATCATGGAGGCGGAGATCCGCGGCCTCAAGCCGGCGCATTCGGAGAAGCTGTGGTCGGTGCAGCTGCGGCTGCTGAACTACCGGAGCCCGCATCCGGAGGTGAAGGCGCGGTTTCAGGCGTGGCTGATGGCCTGAGCCACCAAACGAAGAACCCAGGGCTTGCGCCCTGGGTCCGTCGAACCAGCCAAAGCCGTAAGGCTTACTGGATCTCGCGCAGCAGCTCACCTTCGAGGAACAGGTGGACGACCACGGTCACCGAGAGACCGGTGGCGATGTCCAGCTGGACGTAGAAGTTCTGCACCGGGGGCAGGTAGATGCTGTGCAGCAGCGAGTAGATGTTGCGCTGCTCGGGACGGCCGAGGTTGGCGTACACCGTCGACGCGGTGAGCGCCGGCGCGGGGACGACAGTCTGCTGTTCGAGGCCGGCACCAGCCGACAGGATGAAGGCGGGGATGGTCAGGTAGACCTTCTCGCCGACCTGCACCTTGTACGAGCCGCGCTGGAAGAACGCGGCAGCGTCGGCGTACGTCGCGATGGCGGCGTAACCGAGGGTCTGACGCAGGGCGCGGATCGAGAAGCGCTTGGGCCAGCTGAGCTGACCGGCGGTCTGCAGGTTGGTCAGGAGGGCCGAGCGGCCCGCCGAGCCGGTGCTGAACAGCGTGACGCTGGTCTGCGAGGTGAGGGAAGCGCTGTCATACAGCGGCTGATGAATCGCCTCGAGACGGATGGATCCGCTGCGAGCGTCCTTGACGGTTCTGAATACGGGCATGTTTTTGCTCCATCCGCTCATTGGCGGGTTTTGGTTTGGCGCGGCCGAGGGGATTCCTGCGGTTTTGCCGGTGGATACGGCTTGTTGTCGATCTCAGCCGCAGGCGCGGTGAGCAGCAAACCGAAAGAGACGAAGAGGTGTTGGAAAAGAACTGCTAGGGGCCGCGGGCGCCCCTAGGATGCGCATGGCCCTACCTCAGTTGAGGTAGGTCTCCATGTACTTGTTGGCGTCGGTCAGGTAGCCGTCCACACCGGCGAGGTCGTCGCTGGCGAGGTCGTCTTCCATGTCGCCGGTGCCCTGGTAGGCCTTGGCGTCGACGTAGCCGTCCACGCCGGCCATCTCGTCACCGTTGCCGGTGCCCTGGTAGGCGCGGGCATCGACGTAGCCGCCGGTGCCCTGGTAGGCGCGGGCGTCAACGTAGCCGCCCAGGCCTTCCATGCCGTTCACCGGACCGCGGACCGCGGCAGCGGGCGCAGCGGCGACAGCCGCGGGGCCGACCATCGGTGTGCCGTACACGAGGCGGGCGATCATGCCCGGCATCACGAGCTCGACCATCGAGGCGACGCCGCCGCCGATCAGCAGCGACTTGCCGATGTCGCCCTTGATGAACTTGTTGGCGAGGTAGCCGATCGTGAAGGGGACCGCACCGCCGACGATGCGCTTGGCCCAGGGGTTGGACAGGAAGGCGCCGGCGCCCACCATGTTGAGGGCAGGCACGATCACGCTGGAGGTGGCGATGCCACCGAGCGCGTAGGTGCCGACCGCGCCGCCCGCGGCGAACGCCATGTGCTTGAGCTTGTTGCGGCCCTTGAAGACGGCGAGCGCCTCCTTGGGAGCGCGCTTCGCAGCGCTGATGTACTGGTTGATGACGCCCACGGGGTTTCTCCTTGAGGTGCGGTGCTTGCGCCGGCGAGGATTCGCCCGCGAGGTGGATGAACGACTGAGACGGCGGCCGCGCTTGCCACGACGCCCGGGGTTACCGAGCAGGGCGAGATGCAGGCCAGGGTTGGACATCAGCATGAGGGGCATCGAGAACCTTCAGCCCGTCGGGGCGAGTCTCAGATAAACCGCTATGCTGTCTGTCGGGCGGAGGCCATCAGGCCGTCGCGCAACTACATGCTGATGCGCATCACCCTACGCATCCGGGCGCTCGATGTCAAAACTATTTCGGAGAGTACATGTTGCCCGACTTGGGCGAGATGCCGCACAAACACAACACGTACATGTATTTGCAGTCGACTGTATATACGCGTATATACGGCAGCATGGCCAAGAAACTCATCAGCCTGCGCATCGACCCTGGTCTCCATGACTGGTACCGCAACCGCGGCGCCGGATACCAGAACGAGATGGAGCAGGCACTGTTCACCTACAAGCGCGGCAACGCGCAGGAGCTCGCCACCATGCCTACCGACCTCGACGACTACGCTAAGAACAACCCCTGTGCCGTGTGCGGCGGTAAGGGAGTCAAGAAAGTAGGAAAGGGGAAGAAAGCCATACAGACGCCGTGCTCCAGCTGCCACGGGTCCGGCGGCCAGTCTTGGGAGTTGGTCGGGCAGGTGAACCCCAACTTCGGCAAGCCCGGCCAACCTTTCATCGTGTCGGTTGGCCAGGATGATGCGGAAAACGTGGAAGACGCCCCCGGCGCGGCAGGAGAGAAGACCGACGATGTCTTCGCCGGCACGTCACCTTTCTGCACCGTCAGGGACGCGAGGACGGGCAGCATTCGGCTGGAGCGCTCGTCGCAACCTCTGTACGACACCCAGCGCCAGGGCTCCATCTACGACAAGCCGATGACCGCCCGTGAGTCGTATCGCGGTGCGCCGGACCCCATCGTGTTCTTCGCGACGCCCAACGGCCGCAGCGCGGCCCAGACCAACCTCGGCACTGCTGGTCAGCTCAGCTGGCCCAAACGTTTTCATGTCCGCGCCGTACGGTTGCGGTTCTCCCACATCTGCGACTTGAGCGAAGCCTCCGTGATGCTGCAGGTCGGCGAGAAGCTCTATCTGTCGATACCGGTCAAGAACATGGACCAGGAGCCCAACGACGAGCACACCAGCAAGAATCATGAGCTGCCGCCGCTGCGGTTCATCCACCGGCTGGCGATCCCGGTCTACATCCCGCCGGTCCAATATTTCGGCCTGACCCTGATCACCGGGTCGAAGCATCTCGGCGACGTGGTGGTCCGCGCCCAGCTCGACGGCCTGATGCTCAGGGAGATTGCGTAGTCGTCCAGTCCTCGAGCTTGCCCCACACGTGCCACGCGCAGGGCGTGTAGGGGCAGACTATGGAGGGCGACACGGTGCCGTCGGCCCCGATGTCGTGGCCTTCTCCGTTCGGTCGCTTCAGAGACGCGCAGCCGCCGCACAGCGGGCATTTGATCGACACGTGGTCATTGCCGGCGACCCACCAGGAGCCGCGCGGCGCGCCAACACAACAGTTGTCGATGCTGCGGGGCAGCAGGACGGTGTCGACCATTACCGCCGACGCGCGAGCAGCATCGCCCCCAAGGCCACAACGGTGCCGGCGCCAATCCACACCAGTGGGTTCTTCCAGAAGGGCTGTTCTTCGCCGGGCAGCGGCAGGGGCCCCCAATTGGTGGGCCCGATCGGAGTCGACGACACACCCATCTGCGGCATCGTCAAGGACCAGGGGGTCGTCGCCGGCACTGGCGTCATGGTGGCGGCCGGGAACAGCTGGGCGAAGGTCGGGGTCGCAGCGGGGGTCGCAGCCTTGACCGCGGCGACGCCAGCGTTGCGGGCCTGCATCGCGTCCTTGCCCGCCTGTACGCTGCTGAAGCTGCCCTCCGGTGCCGGCACGCTGCCGGGGTTCATGCCGGGCAACGGCTGCCAGCGGTAGTAGTCCGGCACCGGGTTCTTGGCCGCATTGCCAGGAAACCAATACGGGAACAGGCCATACGGCGTCGCGGTCACCACCGGCCTACCGGGGGTGCCGACCTGGACGGTGGGGACTGTGTCTCCGAGTCCTTCGATCGCGAACATGGTCAGCCTCTCAGCCAGGAATCGACGGTGAAGATGTTGCCCTTGCGGCGGCAGATGAACAGGTTGCCCTTGCTGTCCCGGCACAGGGCCGGCATCACCTTCGCGGTGTAGACCCCACCCTTGTGGCCGGTGTCGCCGAACGCGTGGTGCCAGTGGGCCTTGTTCTTGGACGGCGACTTCACCTGCGCAGGCACGTCGTAGGTCAGGGCCTTGATCAGGGCGATTTGCCGCAGCGCGCCCGCCTTGGCCGGCGTGTTGATGACAAAGGACCCGCTGCTGGGCGCGAGGTGGAACTTGCGGTGCGCGCGCTCAATCGCCGGCGAGACCTTGCCGGGGTTGCGCTTCACCACCGAGCAGATGACGAAGGCGCGCTTGCGCGGCTGCCAGCCTAGCCATTTGCCGGCCACGCGCTTGACGGTGACCTTGCCGGAATCCGGGCTGAGCAACTCCAGGGAAGTCAGGCGCCCCACACCGAGTACGGATTCCATGGGGAGGCGCCTGTGTGGCTTACTTCTTCAGCAGCCAGAAACCCAGGCCGACCGCCGCAGCGCTGAGCGCGATGGTCTTGACCGACACCGGCCCGACGATCGGCAGGTTCACCAGCGTGTCGAGCCCGTCGAACTGCATCTCATCCTCGTAGTCGGCGAGGTCGCCAGCCTTGTGGAAGAACCCCTTCTCGAGGTTGTGGGGCTGCGCGGCGTCGATGCGCTTCGGCTGACGATGGAACAGCGGGGTGCCGTTCGGGATCTTCAGCGACCGGCCGATGGCCGGCGTCAGGTTCCGCACGTCGCCGCCCGCCATCCGGGCCATCGGAGCGAGGCCCGGCGCGCGGGTGACCCGGGTGCGCATCTGCTGGACGGTGGTCAATTCGCCGGCGCCGCGGTTGGCGAACATTCCGTCGAGCTCGTAGGACATGTCACGTTGCATGGAGAGATCCTTGGTGGAGGTGAGCCGGGTCGGCTTACTTGCGCTTCTTCTTGAGCACGATGTAGCCGACCGCGAGCGCTGCGACGGCCAGGGCGCCGTAGGTGATCAGGGGGTGCGCCCCCATGTTGGTCAGCATCGCCTGGGACCGCATCTGGTCGGCGCGGGCCTGTTCGGCACGGGCCAGGGCAGCGGCGGCCTCAGCCTGGGCGGCGGACGTCTTGGCGCCGTAGATGCTGCCCGTGATGCCGCCAGCGGTGGTGCCAGCAGCCTGGATGGCCTGCAGCCACGTCGGGCTGCCGGCCGGAGCCGGGGTGGTGGCGACCGGATCGGCGCCCATGCCCGGCACGAAGCCCGGGTCCCGGGCCAGACGGCGCACGGCATGCTTCTGGCCACGCGGGGTGCTGAGGTCGCCCATGCCGGGCATGAAGCCCGGGTGCGCGGCGTCCTGGGTCACCTGGAAGGCGCGGACCTTGCCGCCCTGGTGGCGGGTACCGCGGGGGCGCTGGGTCAGCAGGCCACGCGAGCGGACGCGGGGGTCCGGACCGGCCATGCCGCCGGAGGCCTGGGTGTAGACCTCCACGTCGCGATCGTCCTCGAACGGGTTGTCGCTCTCGGCTTCCACCGAGATGGTGTTGCCGTAGGGCTGCAGGTCGATCGGCTGCGAGCGGTACTTCTGGTGGACATGGACGCGGGGAGCGGGCATGGGTTATTTCCTGGTGAAGAGGTAGAGGCCGATGCCGGCCAGGGCAAGCGTGCCCAGGCTCATGCCGCCGAGGGTGAGGCCTTCGATCGGCGGCTCTTCGGCGGAGGATTCCTCCTCGCCTTCGCCACCGTCTTCGGTCATGTCGCCGTCATCGGCATCGTCGAACAGGTCGGTGTTGTCCATGTCGACGGCGTCGCGGCTGGACGACCGGCGTGCACGGCTGCGGAGCGGCTGCGGAGCTTCTTCGCTGAACGACTGGTCGCCCTCGCCTTCGTCGGCGTAGGTCGCGTCATCGTTGGTGCCCTCGGTCGCATCGTCGCCTGCGGGCTCAGCGCCACCTTCGTCCATGAACGTGCCGCCAGCTTCTTCGCCGCTGGCGCTCGAGCTTTCACCCTCGTCGGCGAACGGGTCGATGCCGCTCTCGCTGACGTCCTGGGTGTCGGTGAACGACTGGCCTTCACCGCCGCCGGCGGCCATCGCCTGCTCGTCGGCCATGGCGCTCTCCGACTCCATGGCGGGGCCCATGTCTTCGGGGCCGAAGTCTTCGCCGGGCATCGTGCCGGCGCTGGCGTTCGGGTCGAACTCGGACTCGCCGGGCTGCGGGATGATCGACTGGTCGGCCGGGGAGGTCGATGCCGGAGGCGTGGTGCTGGTCGGGGTCACGACCGAGGCACTGGCATGCGCAGGCGAGGAGCCGCCGCCCTTGGACCGGTTCATGTACTTCGACAGGGGCCGGTGGATGGTCTCCTTGGTCAGCAGCGACGCGCCGCCGGTGGCGACGCCCAGCATCAGGTTCCGGAACCGCTTGTTCTTGGCCACCTGCTTGACGGTGGCGCCGGCCTTCTTGACCTGCTGCTTCACCTGGGTGTCGATCTTCTTGACCTGACTGTGGACCGACTGCACGGCCTTCTTGGGGGCGGAGGCGACGCGCCTCACGGCCTGGGACACGTTGCTGAAGAACCCGGCCAGCCCGTCGTCCGAGCCGTCGTCACTGAAGATGACCTTGCCGCTCTGGTCGCGCACCACCGCACCGCCCGGCATCACGCCGGCGATCGGGTTCTTGGGCTGCCGCGCCGCTGGGGGCGCTGCCCGGAACTCCGACGCCTTCAGGAACGTCGGGTGCTTGCTGATGACGGTCAGGGTGTCGACCTTCTCCTGCGCGTCGATGCGCGGGTGGTCGGCCGGCTCAGCTTCCGCCACCGCGTCGATGACGCCCAGGTAGCAGTCCATGTGGTCGAGCGCGCCGAAGGCGGTGCGCATGGCCTGCTGCCGGAACGGGCTGTTGCCGGCGCACTGCTCCGCGAGGCGCTGGGCCTTGGCGGCAACCTGATGCGCCAGGGCTTCGACCTGCTTGGCGGCCGCGACCTTGTGGTCGATGGTCACGTCGCCCAGGCCGAACAGGAACCCGGCGTTCTGCTCCATGCGCACGACTCGGCCCGAGGCCTTCTTGGCGCGCTGCTTGGTGTACGCGGCGGCCGCGACCACCCGGTGCAGCGGGTCGGTCTTGCCGCCCACGAGGTGGTGCTGGCTGGCGCGCAGGGCGGGGCCGCTCAGGTCGGTGATGTAGTCGGACAGGCCCATCAGCTCGCCGACGGTCGGCGCCTTGTTGGCCTTGGCCGGGCGCTTGCGGTCGACGATGGTGACGATGTTGGGGCCGCGCTGACGGCGGGGCTGGTCCATCGGGGCGCTGATGTTGCGCACCGGCTTCGCTTCGTGCAGGTAGCTGGTCAGCACCTTCTCGGCGCGGTTGGTGGTCGGGCCGCGGCTGTACAGGTCGTAGGCCGGCGCCGCCTGCATCGGGTTGATGGTGGCCGCCCGGTTGAACATGTCGTCGAGCTCGTCGCCCCACTCGGTCAGCCGCTTGGTGTTGACGATGGTGCCGCGTGAGCCGGTGTCGACGTACCGCGACTTGAGCACGCGGCCGACCTGCGACGCCTCGATCTCATCAGCCGGGCTGAAGTACGAAGGGCCACGAGCGTATCCGTTGAGTGCCATGGTGCCTAGTCCTGCGAGGTGTGGATAGGTTCGCTTGGCTTTCACCCTATCATCCGGGGCCGCTTTGCCTAGCGGCCACTCGCGCATGATCGGGTCCGCGGCGATGGTGGTGCCCGCATACCGGTGCTTGCCGGGCGGGATCTCGGCATGCAGGTACACGTGGGAGAAATGGTTGGGCACGAGGCCGATGACCACCGGGTAGCTGCGCAGGCCCAGGCTGCCCAGCAGGGCCATCTCGGCGATGGTCAGGTCGTCGCAGTCCCCCGCCTTCGAGTTCAGCAGCGTCTCTTCCGGGTAGGACAGGGTCTCCTGGCCGACCGGGTCCTTGACGTACCGGATCTGGTCGCGCACGTAGTTGTGGACCGCTTCGAGCATCCCGAAGTAGTCTTTATTGGCGACGCCGGCACTGTTGATGATGTTGATGGCCAGGGCGCGGATCTTGGGGGACCGGGCGCCCCACTGGCCCTTCGCCATCTCGCTCATCAGCTGCACGGTCGTGCCGACGCTGGCGTCCTGACCTTCGGGCAGGTTGCTGTACTGGACGTCGATGTTGCCGTCGGCGAGGTGCATGCGCATGGATCCTATCAGCGGGCGCGGCGTTTGCTACGGCGACGGCGGGGGTTGGTGCTGATCTCCTTGTAGTGCCGCGAGACCCACCGGTATGGCGTGTTCCGGTCGTTGTCGCGGTAGGTCTTCATCTGCCGACGGACGTCCTCCTTGGTATCCTCTTCGAGGACGTCATCCCAGCCGGAGCCCGGGTAGTAGGCCTGCAGGACGTAAGCCTTCTTGTTCAGCTTGACGCCCTTCGGATTCCGCCGACGACGCGGGTTGGTCTGCGTCTTCCAGTCGTACTGGGGGCCGCCGACGTACTCGGCGGCGATGCCGGCGATCTGGTTGATCAGCGTGCTGCTCTGCGTCTTGGGCCAGTCACGCGTCATCTGGTTGAAGACACGCTCCAGCGCCTGCTGCGGCTTCGAGTAGCCGCCGCTGCTGGGGCCCTGGCTTTTGGCTTCCCAGGTTTTCACGCCGCCAGGGCCGCGCGCGGTGACCGCGACGAAGGCCGTAGCGTTGGCGTTGCGCCACGTGGCGATGGTGACATGCGCAGGGCCGCGGGTGAACTCGTGCTCGGTCAGGTCGCGGGGCTTGGGGTTGCGGCAGGTCTTGCGGCCGCGGCGCGGATTGCGGCTTTGGCGCGCCTCGAGCTTGCGTGCGATGGCGGACATCAGCCGGTTGTACGCATCGACATCGCCGCGCTTGCGCGCATTGGTCACGGCGTGCAACTCTTCGTTGGTGGCGACGCCCTGGCGCTCCGCAGCAAGGAGTACCTTGCGCGCGTCAGCAGACGCGGTGATCTCGCGGGGATTCCGCCGACGGCTCTTCGCGCGCCGCGCCTTCCGCCGGCGCCGAGGGTTGCGGCTGTACGGCGCCGACAGTGTCTTGCCGAGAGGCCAGCTCTGGTTGCTGGTCCGTGCGAACTTGCGCGATCGGTTTCCCGGTTCGCCCGGAAAGACGGTGCTGTCGTACCACTCGCGGTCGGTGCGGTACGCCGGTGCAGGATATGCGCGTGAAGAGCCACCCTGCGCCTGAAAAGACTGCTTTGCCCAGTCAGGGACGTGTTCCATCGTGAACCGGTGGGGGAACGCACTCTTCGCGCGCTCGAAGGACCACTTGCGCTCGGGATTCCGCCGACGGCTCTTCGCGCGCCGCGCCTTCCGCCGGCGACGCGGGTTCGACATGCAGAGGGCGCCAACGCCGGCGAGGATGAGGGATCCGAGCATGGGTTACTTCCTGCGACGCGGGTTGGACTTGAGCTTGGTCAGGCGCGCACGGTCGAGAGTGGTCACGCGCCCGCGGGCGTACTCGCCCACCGCCGGGACGTCGTCCCACTTCACCGGCACCCAGACGCGCGGGTCTTCGTTCACGTCGAGCCAGTCCTTGACCGGCTGCACCGTCCCGATGGCGCCGGCTGGCTTCTTCATCCGCACGCGCGTGCCGGCGGCGAACGCGGGCTTGTGATTGTCGCGGCCGAAGAAGTCGTTCGGGTTCCTGCGCGGCCGCAGCCTGCGCGCGACCCGCTTCTTGCCGCTCCGCGCTGCCGACCGGCGCGCAGTGTTGAAGGCGATGGCGGCCGCTCTCTTGGGCTTGTAGCCTTCCCGGACGAGCTTGCGGATGTTGGCGCTGATGGTGGAGCTGCTGTAGCCGCGCTTGAGGGGGTTGGTCTTTGGGGCCCGCGCGGCGCGACGGTCAGCTTCCTTGATAGCGCGTGCCAGACCGGCTTCGCCCGAGAAGTCGATGACCGCGACCCGCACTGCGTGCGTACCATTCTGCTTGTTGACTTCGTAGCCCTTACGCGACCCGTAGGTGGCGTGGGCAACCCAGAAGTCGCCGTTCTCGTAGAGGATGCGGGGGCCCGGGTTCTTGCGCCGCTTCACTCGCCGGCGTCGGTGTGGACGACGCGCCTTCGGATTCTTGCGCGTCTTACCGCGCAGAACCAGATAGCCCGCAGTAGCGGCGACGAGGAGGGGGAGCATGTGCTCAGCCTTGAGCAGGGCCGATGCGAGAACGCAGCGCGGCCCTGCAGAGGATCAGGTCAGCGATCAGCGACGCGAGACGCGGTGACCCTTGCGGCCACGACGGCGGTTCGCCGCCCAGGCCTTGCGCAGGTTCGCCATGCGCTCGGCGCGGGTCCACATGCGGGCCAGCCGGCGGCCGGCGGCGCGACGCTTGGCCTTGGTCGAGGCCGAAGCCTTCTTCCGGCGGAACACGACCGTGTGGCGGCCGCCCTTACGGAAGGTCACGCGGATGCCGCGCTTGCTGGTGGAACGATGCGCCTTGCGGCGGGATTTGCGGCGCTTGGCCATGTGATGTCTCCGGTGAGGGTTGGACTTGGTGCCGGCGGCGTCTTTGACGTCGTCGAGGTAGTAGTCGGCAAGGGCCTTGGCGACTTCCTTGCGGTCGGCGGGCGAAAAGGAGCCGTACGACCCGTTGCCGGAGCCGCCATGCTCCTTGGTGTACTTCTGCGCGCCCCAGTTGGCGGCGTACAACCAACCCTTGACGGCGAGCGCAGGGTCGTACGTGCCCTTCTTCATCTTCTTGGCGAGATTCTTGATGATGGGCTGTATGCTCTGTCGGTACATGTCACCGTCGTTGACGATGAATAGCTCGAGCTCGCGTGCCTCGTCGCTCGGGTTGCGACGCCGGCGCCGTGACTTCCTGCGCTTCGGGGCGGCGAAGAACCCCATGGCTTACTTCCGGGCCCGGCGCGCAGCGCGGGCGCTGATCTTGCGGACGACGCGGCGGCTCACCTTGCGACGGCCCTTGCGGACCTTGATGCGGCCGACGCGGAACCACTTGCCCTTGCGCTTGAACACGCTGCCGACGCGCTTGCCCTTCGGGGGCTTCGGCAGCTTGCGGCGACGGACGGTGTGACGGGCCTTGCGGACGCGACGACCTTTGCGGCGAGCCATGGAACGCTTCTTTCCACGGCGCTTGCCGTGCTTGCGAGGGTTGGACTTGAGCAGCCGACGCAGCGCGACGCGCTGGGCGGCGGTGAGATGGCCGGGGTTGTGGTGCCAGCGCCAGAACGCGAGCCGCGAGGCGGCGGCGCCCGCAGAAACCCGGCGGCCACGACGCGCGACGCGCTTGCCGCGACGCTTCGGATTACGGCGGCGCACGATGCGCACCGTGGCGATCTCGTTCTCGTTCGGGCGGGCGTTGCGACGATAACGGCGGTAGTGGCGTCTCATGGGTGTGTCACCTTAGCGAACGAGGGATTGTTTTCCAGCACATACTGCTTCACCGGTAACGTTCTTCGAGCGCGTTCTTGTTCTGGGCCTTCAGCAAGTAGACGGTGCCGACCGTCAACACGCCGATGGCGGTCATGGCCAGCAGGCGCTTGTTGTCGCGCAACGTTGCCGGCAGTGCCTGCATCGTGCCGGAGAACTTGTCGCGCATCTTCGGGTTGGACGACATCACCAGCGCAGAACCGGCAACGCCCACCACCGCACCGATCAGGGCCAGCGACTTGCCGGTGGCGTCCTGCGTCGCCTGTGCGGCGGTCAGCTTCATGGTGCCGGGCTGCTCGTTGGTGAAGATGGCACGCGCGGCCGGGTTGGCGCGCAGCAGCATCAGGCCGCCCAAGATGCCGACGGTCGCGCCGCCCAGCGACAGGACTCGGCCCCAGGCTTCACGCTTGGCGTCGTCGGCGGTCAGCTTCAGGGTGACCGGCTTGGTGAACTCGGGAGCCAGCAGTCCCACGGGTTACTTCCGCTTGGACCGGCGGCGCCACAGCCAGTAGCCGCCCCCAACCAGTGCCACCATCGTCAGGTAGCGCGTAACGCCGGGTACGCTGATGCCGCGGTGAACCACCAGGGGCTTCAACGTGACCGGGTCGACTTCGGTCACCGTCTGGGTGATGCCGATCTGATCAAGGAAAGGCGTCGGCACGGGTTACTTCTTGAAGATCAGGAAGCCGATGCCTGCAGCGACCGCGACGAGGCCGAGGTTCTTGCCGCTGAGCAGCGAACCGATGTCGAACGCGCCCATGCCGGGCATGTAGCCGCCAGCCAGCGCGTCCTGGTACCCGACCTGCACTTCGGTCTGGTCCATGTCCTCGACGAGGCCCAGGCCGCTGAAGCCGGGCAGGAACTCACCGCCGGCACGCGGCAGCTTGCGGGCCACCGGCGACCGCAGCCGACGATCGGCGCGGGGGTCCAGGTTCCGCGCCGCGGGCGCGCGCAGGTGCTTCACCTGCGGGGACGACAGACGGCGCGCAGGAGCGGCATTGATGGACTGCATGGGGTTGATCCTGGACAGGGTTGCTGGAGGGTATGTCAGTTTGGCCGAAACTCAAGCGTGCGCATCAACGGAAGAACAGGAACGCGCCGATGGCGGCCGCGGTGCCGAGCAGGCCGGCAGCGCCGGTCGACTCGGCGGGCTTGCCCTGCGCCGTGTTGATGACGCCGGTAACCTGATCGCTGGAGGTGAACGCCGCGTCGACCATCTTGTCGCGGGCCTTGAGCTCCTGTGCGCGCTGGGCGAACTGCGGATCGCCGCGCAGCCCCTTGGCGATGTTGACCCGCACCGCCTCGTGGTACTCGGGGGTCGCGGTCATCGCCAGGGTTTTGTCGCGGAACTCATCCATGTCGCGCTTGGCGGCGGCGACCAGGGACCCGGTCTTGTTGCGGATCTCGTGCACCGCCTGCTGGCCGCTGAACGTCCGGCCGATGGCGTCGATGTCTTCGGCGAACATGTGGTACGGGTTCTGCAGCTTCTTCTCGAACATCAGGGCGACGCGCTTGCTGTTGCGGTCCCAGGCGTCGTTCCACTTCTTGGCCTTGGCTTCGCCCTTCTTGTCGCCGACCAGCCGCGCACCGGCAGCGCCGGTCTTCAGGACCGCGTCACCGACGACTTGCACCGACTTGGTCTGCGCCTTCGCGACGGTGCCGGTCAGGAACTTCTTGATACCCAGGGCGCCGAGCCCTTCGAGCAGCTGGCCGGACGCCGCCAGCTGCTCGGCAGCCGCGTACTCCTGCTCCCCCACCTGATTCTTGGCCGCTTGCACGGTGGCCTGCGTGCGGCGCCCGTAGCCTTGGATCTCGTCCTTGGCGGCCTCGATCATCTTGTGGATCTGCTTCTTGGCGATCGACCCACCGACCAGGGTGCCGATGGCAATCAAGGCCGCCACGACCCAGCCGACGATGGGCACCACGCTGGCGGCGGTCGCTGCGGTCATGCCGGCCGCCATGGCGGCTCCGGTGGCGACCGCAACGCCCGCAGCGGTGTCGAACAGCACACCCGCCGCGACGCTGACCGCCATCTGGGCCACCGCCTGTTCGGTTGCGGCCTCGATCATGCGCTTCTTGAGCAACGCCGCTTGGTCGTTCATGCTGGTCAGGGCCAGCTGCGGTTCCTGCGCGACCTCATCGGCACCCAAGAACTCCGGCTCGAGATACCGCCGGTAGCGCGGCAGCATCAGCGAACGGCCCGCGGGGTCGACGAGGTACTGCGGCATTACTTGCGCCGCAGGAACAGGTACAGGGCGCCGAGGGCGACCGCGCCGCCGAGCACGAGCGCCGGGGTCGGGATGGTGGTGCCGCCGACCTGAAGGCCGCCACCAGCGTCCTGCGCGGTGATCTGAGCTTGTGCGGCGGCAGCGGCGGCCTTGACCGCGGCGGCTTCCGCACGCTTCGCGTCCTCTTCCTTGGTGCGGGCGCGCTTCTCGTCCATCTGCTGCTGACGCAGGGTGTAGGCGGTCGACCCGACGGTGGTCAGTGCTTGGATCAGGGGCCCGATCGACTCGACCCAGCCGAGGTCTTCACCGGGCAGGTTCGACGGGGCTTCAATGTTGCCGCGTCGGATGATCAGGCCCGTGTTGGTGGTCGGCCACACGCTGTCGCCGCCATGACGTGACAGGGACCGCGTCATGAACGCCGGGGTATTGCGATAGCCCATGGTGCGCAGTGTGCGCAGTTATGGAGCAAAGGCAAGCTACCCCTCGGGGTATTCCTCGTTCTCCTCCTTCAGCACCTCGTCAATGTTCTCGTCCGCACCGGCTTCGGTGTCGACCGCGTCGCTCAGGTCCGAGTCGAAGGTCGGGTTGAGCTCCTGCTCGTTGGCGGCCGCGCCCTGGGGTGGCGGCCGCTCACCCTCGACGTCCACCGCTTGGTAGCAGGCGGCGCACTCGATGATCGCGTCGCCGTTCTTGTCCTGGACGGTGATGGCGGTGCCACGAGGCACTTGGGTCGGCGGCAGGGCTGCCCGCAGGCCGCAGATGCAGACCCATTCGATACGGGTGTCGGGCGGCGGCATGCGCCGGACGGGCTTATCCAGCAGGTGGTAGATCGTCATGGTCGTCCTTCAGGAACAGGTCGCGGATGAGCCGCAGGGTGGTGTACATGCAGGCGTACAGCATCGCCAGGGTGGCGCCGGCGCACAGGATGGTCGTCACCAGCTGCGGGCTGATGTTGGGCGGTACGCGGTCAATCACGGTGGTAATGCTCGCCGCGCGGCCGCAGCTTGGCCAGGGTGGTGACGTCCTTGGCGATCGACGGGTCGTCCAGATACGCGCACAGCGCACGCTTCGTGGCGTCGTCGCGCTTGCTTTTCTCGTACTCGCCGCGCAGCCAATCGAGGTATAGCAGGCCGGCGTCGGTGCGGGCGATGTCGTCCAGCGCGGCGCCTTTGTAGCGGCCGAAGGTCAGGACGAAGCGGGTGGCTTCGGCGTAGGTCGTGGCGGTGGCGGGCACGTAGTGTTCCTAGGGGATTTCGCGGTGGAGATAACCGTTGAGAACGCAGCGGACCCAATGGCCGCTGCAGTGCGCTTCGTCGGCCAGCTGCATTTTCACCATGAAGTTCTGCATCGAAGGCAAGAACAGCGGCGTACAGAGGGCCGCACGGTAGTTGTCGTCGCGGGCCTTGTACAACGACTCGAACGGAAGGTGGAGATGCCACTTCTCGCCGATCTGCACGATGATCTCGGTCACCTTGCCGTGGTAGCGGTTAGTCAGCCCCAAGGTGTCTGCGCCGGAAGACAACTGGAACTCCAATTCCCACACGGTGTGCTTCTTCGGCCAGTAGAGTTGGCCGATGGTCGTCGGATAGGAACGCCCGTCTTCTGGGCGCGAGCGTCGCGGTTGGCCCCACTCGGTCTCTCCCGGGTGCGTGATATCATCCGCGCGGCCGCCGCTGAAGAAGTAGAGCGTCTTGGTTCCTCGCTCTACTGGAACGGTATCCCACAACGGCTGCCATATAGTCTCCAGCTTGATATCTCCGCGCAGAGAATCCTTCCACTGGGTCAGGAGGCATCCGCAGTTGCCGGGGCCCCCTTTCGGAGGTGGAAACCGCTTCGGGTCCGGGAAGGCTCGCTGACGCTTCGGGTTGAGCGACGTCACGACGTCGGTTTCGGTCAGTGGCGCCGGGAGGCGGAACTTCGGTTCCTTGGCCAGCCGAGCGCGCTTCTCGGCTTTCTGTTGTGCTGGGGTGAGAGGAGGGCAGTCGTTTCGTTGGAGATAGCGGACCATGATCAACTCCGGTAGATGGGAAAGCCACCCACAGGGCAGCCGTAGACGGCGGTATCGAAGGCGAAGGTGGGTTGGCCGGCGGACCACGCCTTGAGCTGCTTGGTGCTGATCTTCCAGCCCGGCATCGGCTCGTTCGGCTTGCCATTGCGCGACGCGCTGCGGTAGTTCATCACCTGCAGTCGCTCGGTCGCAACGTAGTCGCGCACCGCCTCGTACGGCACGACGATGACCCGGTCGACGCCGACGGCCATCGCACGGCGCAGGGCAAACAGGTCAGCGGAGTCCGACGCGCGGATGGTGTGGATCCAGAACACGTAGTGGAGTCGCACCCGGTTGCGGCGCACGAACCGCTCCGCGCGGTCCAGGATGTGCTCGTACAGGATGCCGTTCTTGCCCTTGCCGATCGACTTGCATTCCAGGTAATGCTTGCTGTCGACCTCGAGGTCGGGGCAGATGCCGGCACGGCCATCGGTGCACATGCGGCGGCCGCCGATCACCTTCGACACCGCCTCCTCGACGAAGTCACCGGTCGCGTTGCGACACTGGGCCCAGCTGTAGAACTCGACGTTGCCGACCCAGTCCCAGATGGGCAGCTGTGCACCGTCTTGCCGGCAGGCGGGGAGGCGGAGGGGCTCTACCACACGTCGCCCCACTCGAAGCTGCACGCCCACAGGTTGATCGCAAGGTGCCAGCCGTCGTAGTATTCGCGGTAGATGCCCGGTGTGACGCCGGGAAACCAGTAGAAGCGGAACGTACCGTGGCGCACGAACCGCCAGAAGGAGGGCGTCTCGTTGGGGCTCACCGCTGCCACCATGGCTTCTTACCCATCCATGGCGGGCGTCGGTCACCGCGGCGCTGCGTTGCATCTGGCGCTAGCGGGTACATCTCAAGTATGAGGGAGGGACGAGGCGTATCCCGCATGCGCTGCTCAAGCCGCCGCAATTCCTCTTCGAGTGGTGGAGGCACGTCATCCGCCGCGATCAACGCCGCTTCCTGCTCGGTGGCGCGGCGAAGGACGCCGGCCCGCATCAACTCCTCCAGAGTCTTGTACTCTGGTTTCCAGGCGCCGGCGTTGGCGATCGCATAGACGACGCCGTCGGGGCCCATTAGAACGGGGCGCTTTCAAGCGCCTGGACCTTCTCCACCCGGAGCTCGGCCTTGATGATCGGCATCAGCCACTTGCGGTAGATCGGAGATCCGAAGTTCTTGGCCCGCTGCTTGCGCCCCTCGCCGATCGCGCGGAGTGCGCGTATCGTCATGATCCGCTTTACCCGGGTATCGGGTTTCCGGTGCCGCCGAACGCGGGCCGTCAGGTGCGCCGCGCACAGCTTCTGGTACCACTCCGGGTTCTCGCTGATCACCGTCCGGACCGCAGCCCCGACGTTCACTTCACGCTCGGCTGGGGTGAGGATCACCTCCAGCCGGTTCCGCTCCAACTCATCCGCCATCGCCAGGGCCATCCGTTGGATTGGTGTCTGCCGCATGGGGATCCGGTTGTGGCGACTCCATAGTGGCTGTCAACTGCTTCTCGAAGAACGCCAGCAGGTCGGCGATCTTGCCGCCGTAGTAGTCGGCTTTGTTCTCGGGGTCCTGCGCCAGCATGTAGGTGCCCGGCTCCCAGCCGTCGAGATGGAATCCCTCGGCCAACGCCTGCAATTTCTTCTTGCCGAGCAGCTCACCGGTCTTGAACACCCAGGTCTGTACGTCTGTGTGAGACAGGATGAACGTCGCGTGCACAGCGTCGCGGTCGTCCAGGTGCCGCAGGGTCAGGTTCGGCACCGGCGCGTGGTCGATCAGCTCCCAGGCGACGCCGGCCACGGTGATCAGGCCGACCCGCTTGCCGGCGGGCGTGTCCTTGTAGGCAGGGATGGCGAGGGGATCGGCCTTGCGGCTGAGGAAGGGGATTTTCATGGGCGTACTAATTCCTGGGGTAATTCGGCCGTAATTCCGGGCCCTGAGAAGTTACGCAAGGGCTGCCTTGCGTAACCGCGTGCAGAGCGTATTTCCGACGTAAGTCCTTGGTATCAGTGAAGATAAGCCAAGAAATCGGTAGGCCGTCCTCGGCATTTCCCGCGATTTTTCCAGGGGTTTGGGGTTATTTCGGGGATTTCCCTGGGGTTTTTCCCGGGATTTTCCGCACCGGTGCCGCGGGCCCCGCCGATGCGAGCGCGGTGGTGGGGTCGGATACCACCTCCTCCGACGCGATCGGCACCAGTACCGCCACGGGCTTGCCGTACCGGATAATGGTGACCCGCTCGTTGCGGAACTCCACGCTGTTGAGGATGCTGTTGAGCGTCTTGCGCAACTGCGAGGTGTTGGCTGACATCATGGAGATGTACATCTACGGCAAGATGTACGAAAGCAAGCCATTGTTGCAACTCTGGCCCCGGATGCGTAGCATGCGCATCGTACACCTTTCCTCCGCGCTTATGCGCAAACCCCAAGGACGCTCACCATGAGCCTGCTCGACATCACCGCCCAGGAACTCAACTCGCTGGCCGCACCGGTCCAGGCACAGGTCAAGGCCCTGCTGAACATCCGCCAGGGGCTGTTCGACATCCTCGGCGCGTTCCCGCAGGACAACGTCCTGCCCTACTTCTACAGCTGCCAGAACACCACGGCGGACAACACCGCGATCACCGCCAACGGCACGGTGCAGAACTCGATCCGCATCAGCGCGGACTCGGCGTTCATCGCCATCTCGGTGCGCGGCACCTCGGACGGCGACTTCACCGCGTTCATGCGCCAGGACGCCAGCGACCGGCAGCTGATGAACATCGCGGTCAACTCGAACGCGATCATGGGCACCGCCGAGCGCCCGGGCTTCTTCCACAAGCCGCTGCTGCTCGCCGCCTCGACCACGGTCAGCTTCGACTTCACCGACCTGTCGGGCTCCACGAACCAGCTGTGGTGGACCCTGGCCGGCTTCAAGGTGTACAACCGCAAGCTCGGCTAATCCCGAGGCTTGCGCTTGATGGCCCTCGAAGCACCCTGGAGGCGTCATGCCCCTTGATGAAGATGACAGCATCGTGTCGCATTCGCGTTACGACCAGTTGTTCGGCTCGCCGCCCACCGTCTCGCCCCTGGAACAACCAGGGGCGAAGGGGCGCATGCACTCTCGAGAAATCTTCGAGGGTGAGCCGCCGGGCACCCTGCAGCCCGCGCCGCTGCTGACCCCCGTGCAGCGGGCGATCGTCGACGCAACCGTCGATCGTCTCGCCAAGATCGCGCGCAACACCAACTTCACCGCGTCGCTGCCCGCGCACTCGGTGCCGATGTACTGGTCCAACAACATCGACAAGTCGGCCACGGTCGTGGTGCCGGCCGCGGTGACCCCGTACCAGACGGTGGTCGAATACACCGCGCCGCCGAGCCGGTACGGCCGCATCAGCCAGTACGGGTTCGACGTCGCTGGGGGTGCCTATACCTACGACGGCTCCTTGCTGTGGCGGTTCATGCTCAACGGCGTGCCGGTGCAGGACCTGTTCGACATCGCCGAGCACCGCGGCTCCCTGGTGCAGCCGGCCGAGACCTTCATCATCGTGCCCATGGGCCAGAAGCTGCAGTTCCAGGTGGCACGTGCAGTCGCTGCCCTGGCAGACGACACGGTCGCCATGAAGTTCAAGGGCTGGGACTGGCTGCTGCGCCGCAACGCAGAGGGCACCAAGTCGTCGATCACGGCGTTCTAAGAGGATCGCACCGTGGGCGAGCTGTCCATCCAAGATCAGGTGCTGGTCGCCGAGCTCCAGCGCGTGCTGCGCGACAGCAACGTGCCCTTCCGTCGGCCGTCGAACGAGCAGCCCACGTTCTGGTCGTACCCGGTCTGCGAGACCAACATCATCCCGCTGGCCAACGGCGGCTGGACCGACATCTTGACTCTGCGCGGGCTGCCGCAGTTCACGCAGCGGGTCGACAAGTACGTGGCGACCACGTTCGGCGACCAGTCGCTCAGCGGCGTCGAGTTCCGGTTCGTGTTCAACGGGACACTGGCCCCCAACATGACGCTGGCCAACGGCGTGGACCACAACAAGGTGACTCCCTCCACCTTCCCTGTGGTGTTCCAGACCACCTCCTTCCTGGTCGAGGAGAAGGACTACTTGATCCTGCAGGCCCGCAACACCAACGTCTTTCAGCAGCTGGTGTGCGCCGCCCTGACCGGCTGGCGCTACAACAACCCGAACAGCGTCGACAAGACTCAGCGCTCGGTGATCACCGATGATACCTAGCCCCCAGCAGCTGGCGTGGGCGCTCAGCAAGGTGCAGGGAGACCTGTCCCGGTGGCCGCAGGCCCGGTCGGCGAAGTTGATGTTCCACCAAGGCACGACGCCAGTGATTCTGGTCACCGGCGCAGCCCCGAAGCGCCCTGAGCAGCTGCCCAAGGCCGTCCGGGTGTTCGTCGACGCGCTGCCCTACAACGTCCGCATCCTGTGGAAGGGCCCCACCGACCCGCGCGCGTCGATGCCGATCCTGCCCTCGACACCGATGCAGGACAAGCAGCTCGACAACGACATGTGGGCAGGAGCCCCTGAAGTGGTCAATGCGCCGCTGAAGATGTGGGGCCCGACCGAGCACCAGCCCGACCTGCCGATCGCCCAGGGTCCGCCGCTCGCCACCCAGGCCGAGTACCAGTTCGCTGCTTCCGTACGACTGCCGCAGTTCGCCACCCCGAACTTCTGGGCCAAGCCGTTCTACAAGACCGGCAACATCTGCTGCCCGCACTACGCGACCTTGACCCGCGTCTTCTCGTATCGGGTGCCGTCGGACTACCTGCTGATCATGACCGGGCTCAGCTACGAGTTCTCGGATCTCGTGACCTTCGACCAGTTCACCATGCACGTCCAGCGCGACGGCAACGAGCTCGGCCGCTGGAACGACATGCGCGCGCTCAACACGCCCGACCCGGCGGAGCAGTACGTGTTCGCCGGCCATTACCGGCCGTTCCCCTTCTACGGCCGGTTCGACCACGACCAGATGCTGTCCATCGCCGTGACCGTGCTGGGGCCGTATCCGTTCACCAAGACGCCGGCCGACACGCTCGGCGGCTGTGTCACCGTCCACCCGTCCGGCTGGCTCGGTAGCCTGTACGACAACCGCGATGGCGGCGCACGGCCAGTTGACATGGGCGAATTGAACGACATTGCTTTGGGCGAACCCAGCGATGACGGCGGATTCTCCCGTCTCCATGGTGGTGGCCACGCTCGTCAGGGTCAGTGGCAGCCCGATGACACAGGGACCAACGGATGAGCGCCTGCCCTGATTGCCCGTCGACCTCCACCGCTCCGCCATGCGTAGCGCCAACGCCCCCGGACGGCTCGAATTGCTGCCTCAAGCTGCGCTACACGTGCACGCTGGTCGACGATGTCGCGACCTGGGAGCTCGACGCGGTCAACACCGAGTGCGTCGACAACGCGAGCTGCAGCCCGTACCTCGAGACCTGCACCGGTGACGAGTACACGCTGGAGCAGCAGAACGGCTGCGTGTGCTTCGCGCTGCCGGATCCGCTGCCGGAGCCGTGCTGCGACCCGACCTGCGGCTCTACGACGACCACCAGCACCACGTCGACGACCAGCACCACGACCACGACGACCAGCACGACCACGACGACTACCACCACGACGACTACCACCAGCACAACGACTACCACCACGACAACGACCACGACGACCACCGCCGGGGCGTGCCAGAGCTACTCGTTCTCCGACACCTTCACCATCGGAGGCGGCACCGAGCCGCACGACCGCACGTACACGCTGCCGTCGAACGCCTGCGCAGGCGCGGTCGAGTTCAGCATCAGCCCGAACGGGCAGCCGCCAGACGCGGGCGCCATCGTCTGCGTCACCTTTGATGGCGGATCACCCATCTGCTCGGCCTGCATCACCTCTGGCGGCGGTCTGGTAGTGATACCGGCGGGCACCACCACCGTATTCATTTCCACCTCGGGAGGATGCAACGACCCGCTGGGCCAAATTGAGAACGTGTTCATCACCATAACCGGCTAAGGGGCGTTCATGAGACCCTTCATCAGCGTCCTTTGCCCCACCTACGGCCGCACCGCGCTGCTGTCGGAGCTCGTCGAGTCGTTCCAGCGCCAGACCTACGACGGTCGCGTCGAGCTGGTCATCCTGAACGACCGCAGCGACCAGGAGCTGCAATACCAGGGCAGTAACCCGATCCGGATCATCAACGTGACCACCCGGTTCGAGACGCTGGGCCATAAGCGCAACGCGCTGGTCGACCTCGCCGACGGGTCTCATGTGTGCTTCTGGGACGACGACGACATCTACCTCGGCACCCACCTGGAGAAGCTCGCCGACCTGCTGGATGACATCGTTCCTCCGGTCAGCGGTGCCGCTGAAGCTCATCAATGGCAGATGCGCGCCGACGGTAGTGTGTTCATCCAGGGGTCGGGCCTGCTGCACTCGCTGCTGATCAAGAAGACCGCCATCGAAGCCGTGGGCGGGTTCCCCCTGACGGCCCAGCTGCAAGACGTCGGTCTGGTGCAGAAGCTCGTCAGGGCTCGGCTATTCCCGAACATCTACGGCGGCCGCGCTGCGACCATGCCGAGCACCCTGTACCGGGCGGCCGGCATCGACACCGCGCACGTCGGCGACTTCTCGGCCACCGAGGCGCATGACGGCTTTGTCGAGGCTGAATCGCAATTCTCTGAGCCGACCGGGCGTATCGTGCTCGTCCCTGAATGGCGAGAGAATTACGAGGCCAAGCTCCGCAAAGCCTGGGACGACTACATCCGGCAGTAATCGCCTATTGCGTTGCTCCATAGGATGCCTATGCCTGGGGCATGCTGACCTTCTTCGTTTATGCGCTGGCGTGCGTCGGCGTACACCGGATCTGGAACTTCGAGTCGATCTTCCAGGGTCCACGTACGTGGCTGCTGCGCTACTGGTGGGCCAAGCCGGTGACCTGCCAAGCATGCAACGCCCTGTGGATTGCCGTGCTGCTCCTGCCGTTGGCGTACATCGCCTCCGCGCCGGGGGCGTGGCTGGCCCTGGAGGCGCTGGCCGCCTACCCGCTGGTGCGCGGTGTCCTGTGGGTCTACAAGATGGCGAGCCACTGGGAGGTTTCCGCTCGCCGGTCTGCGGGAGTGACGCGCGCCGTGGTTGAACCTCCGACGGATGCCGTCCGAAAACCAGCGCCCGCCGAGCCGCAACCTCCCACAGACGGTGGCTGCCGCGACTGTGAACGGAAGCGATCGGCTATCGTCGCTGAACAGACGCATGCCAAGGGCTTCGATCGTCGCATCGTGCTGCTCACCACCCTGTCGGACTTCTCCCCCAGCTACAGCCTGACCAGCGTCATCTGCGACCAAGCCCGGATGCTGGCCGACAACCCGCGCTGGCTGGTGCAAATCTGGGTCAACGAGAACGCCAACCTCAAGCAGGCGCCGACAGACTTGCCGGAGAACGTCGAGATCCGCCGCATCGTGCCGCAGGTGCCGTGGGCCGACGACATCGTCAATACCGAGGGCGCGCAGCGCCTAGAGCGCGAACTCCGGTTGAAGCTGCTGCCCCTCGGCAACGCTACCATCATCGCGCACGACCTGATCTTCCAGAGCGCGTTTGTCACCTTCGCAGCTGCAATTCATCGTCTGGGGTCGATGCCTGGGTTCGCGTGGCTGCACGTGTGTCACAGCGCCGTCGGGGTGCGCCCTCCCGGGCTGGCGTTCCCGCGAGCCCTGCGCTACACGCTGCCCGAGGGCCACAAGCTGCTGTGCCTCAACGAAGCCGAACGTACTCGCTTGGCGGCCTACTACGCCGCCCCTTCCGTGGAGGTGCTGGTGTGCCCGAACGCACGCGACATCACGGCGTTCGGGGCGTTCAGCGCCCAGGCGGCCGAGGTCATCCGTGCCGGGCGGTTGCACTTGGCCGACGTGGTCCAGGTGTATCCCCTGTCCACTACCCGCATGAAGGACAAGGGGGTCCATCATGTCATCAGGATCCTCGCGAATCTAGGCCGGCTGGGCCGCACGACACGACTGGTGCTGGTGAACGCGCACGCGAACGGAGCGGCGGAGAAGGCTGCCTTGGCCGACCTGCGACAGTACGTGGTCGAGCAGGGGCTGCCGCCGACCGCTCTGGTGGTCACCAGCGAGGTGCTGCCCGCCACCGAGGCGCAAGGAGTGTCGCAGGCGGTGGTTCGCGACCTGTTCTCGGTCAGCAACGTGTTCATCTTCCCGTCGGTCAGCGAGGCGTCGCCCCTGGTGCTGGTCGAAGCCGCTCTCAGCGGGTGCCTGATCGTCACCAACGCGTCGTTGCCGGTGCTGAAGACGATCGTGCCCAACGGCTTGGCGATTACCGCGCATTTTGGCAGCACGTTGAACCCAGAGGCCGACCATGGGGTCACCGAGACGGTCGCCGCGCAGATAGACGACGTCCTGACGCGGTCGAAGATCAACCTCGCCAAGCGCCACGTGCTCAAGCATTCCAGCTTCCTTGCAGTTGGATCGCAATTGCGATCCCTGGTCGAAGGAGTTCCGCTACGGGGTAAATAACGACCTACCGCCACTAACCCCTTCGGATTGCATTATGGCAGCCATGCGTACCCTGTGCGCATGGCAAGTCTCATTTTTGCAGTAGACGCCAACACCCTTCTCGACACTCCAACGGCCTCCGGCCTCGAGACGCTGGCCAACGCGCAGTTCGCGGCGCTGTTGAGCGACATCGTCACCGGCGTGTCGTTCACGACCGACGATCAGTCGCGCACCAGCCGCGACTTGCGGCTGACGGTCACCTACACCGATGGCGCGGCGGCCATCTCGACCCCCTTCCTGGTCAAAGCCTTCACCGGCCGCACGGTCGCCGACGTTGCGGCCGCAGCCAACGCCTTCACCGCGGCCCACACGACCTACTTCTTCTCGGGCCTGTTCACCCAGGTGCTGACCAACACCGCACGTCGCTCCACGATCGTGTACGGCCTGATCGTGTACAACACGTCGCTGACCGACGGCGCGTCGCACTATGCGGGCAGCGGTGCCGGCGGAGGTGGTGGAGGCACCGTTGGCGGCTCGGGCACCGCCGGCAAGCTCGCAGTGTGGACGTCGGGCACCGACATCGGCGACAGCGCGCTGACCGAAGCCACCAACACCATCACCTCGTCGAAAGAGCTCATCACCCTTGCCACCGCTGCTGCCCGCGCAGGCTTCAACCTGCCGCACGGCACGGCACCCAGCGCGCCCGTCAACGGCGACCTGTGGACCACGACCGCCGGGCTGTTCGCCCGCATCAACGGCGCAACGGTGACGTACGGATCCGGCACCATCGGTGGCACCGCCGTGCTCAACCGAGTCGCGTACGGCTCGGGCGCCAACACCCTGCAGTCGTCGGCCAACCTGACCTACAACGGCACGACCCTCTCAGTTGCAGCCGGCGGTCGCATGGGCGTCGGCTCGGCCGGCCTGACGTCGAACGGACTGACCCTCAGCATGATCGGCACGCTGAGCACCGCGGATCAGTCCGGGTTGAACGTGTTCGTGACGGGCAGCGTTGCTGCCACGGCGACGGTTACCGGCGTCGTGAGCGGCGCCGGCACGGCGACGTCGGCCACCACCGCCGACGTCATGGCCTTCTGGGCGCTGCCCATCACGCCGGGCAGCGGCAGCACCATCACGCGCGGCACCGGCATCCACATCAGCGACCCGACGGCCGGCACCAACCGCGCATGGCTCTCGCTGGGTACCAGCGTCAGCGTACCCTCCTACGTGGGCAACTTCGCGATCTACAGCGACATCGCGCAGCCGAGCTCGTTCGCGGGCACCATCGCCATTCTGGACACCACGACCACGTCGTTCACGACCGCGGGCGGCGGCTCGTTTGCCAAGCTGCTGCAGACGGTTGCCTCGGCCAGCGGGTCCGCGGGCTTCAATCTGCCGCACGGCGCTGCTCCTTCCGCGCCAGTCAACGGCGACCTGTGGACCACCACCACTGCGTTGTTCGTGCGCATCAACGGCGCGACGGTGCAGCTGGGTGGAGGCGGCCTCACCGGCTCCCTGACCGCCACGCGCGTCCCGTTCGCCAGCGGCGCCAGCACCCTGACCGACAGCGCGTTCATGACGTTCAGCACCGCAGCAGGGCTGGTGGTCAACCGGTCGGGTGCGGCCAACGTCACCATGCTCGGCTCGAACGCCGGCAACACGACCATGACGGCGGTCGACTGCGTACTGATCGGCGACAATGCCGGCAACGCGATCACCTCGGGCGCGCAGTGCACGTTCCTCGGCAAGGACGCAGGCCTCGCCAACACACAGGGCAGCGGCAACACCTTCATCGGGTTCTCGGCCGGCGTGCTCAACGGCACCAGTGGCGCGCGCTCAGGCATCACCGCGGTCGGCTACAACGCCGGCAGCATGAGCACCGGCGGCAGCAACACCTTCCTCGGTGCCACCAGCGGCGCGAACTCGGTCACGGGTACCGCCAACATCTTCATCGGCCGGTCGAGTGGCGACGGCACCGGCACCGCCGCCAGCAACCGGTTCGTAGCTGGCTCCGACTCGTACCCGGTCGCCGATGTCTGGTTCGGCCAGGGCGAGACGAACGCGGCTGCGGTCGCGTGGACCCTGCACGGCACCAACGGCGCGGGCGCCGACAAGGTCGGTGGCGCACTTCAGCTCGCTGGCGGCCAGGGCACCGGCACGGGCGTCGGCGGCAACATCGTGTTCCAGACGGCGATTGCCGGCGGGTCCAGCAGCACCCTCAACGCGCTGACCACTGGCCTGACCATCAATCAGCGCAAGACGGCGGACTTCGCCTATGGCCTTGTGCTGCCCGTCCGCACGGTGACCGCGACCACCGACACGGCCACCTACACCGACTACACCATTCAGTGCGACACGACATCCAACAACATCGCGCAGACCCTGCCGGCATCGCCCCCGACCGGTCTCGTCATCAACGTGAAGAAGACCGCCGCAGGCAACACGCTGACCATCACCGCCAGCGCAGGCAACATCGATGGCGCCGCGAGCGTCGTGGTGACGACCCTGAACCAGTCGTACTCGTTCCAGTACAACGGCACACAGTGGATCATCCTGTGAGCTTTGCGCCCTTGAACGTCATCGGGTCCCTCAAGTCTGCCAACTTCAACTCGACGGCCGATCAAGCCATCCCAATCCAGCTGCCGGCCGGCTTCACCAAGTACGTGGTGACCGGGCTGGTGGCGTACAATCCCAGCACGAGCCTGACTACTGCGGCTGGAGGCCTGTACAACGCCACCAGCAAACCCGCGGGCGGCATCCTGGTAGCCGCAGCGCAGGTGTACACCGCGCTCACCGCGGCGGGGAAGTTCTTGCCCGTGACGTTGGCCGCACTCGCTGGCACTGACCTGCAGACCGCGGCCAACGTGTACTTGTCGCTCACTCTCGCGCAAGGTGGAGCCGCTACGGCCGACGTCGCGGTCCTCGGGTATTTCCTGCCATGACCTACACTCCTGGTGGAAGCGTGGCGGTCCAAGTCAACTTCGGCACGACGTCTAATTTCTCGGTGCGGACGACCGTCACCGGCGTGCCATGGGTCACCGCCGGGTCCCATTTCACCGTCACACCCGCGGGCAGCACCGTCGATCACGGCGTTGAAGACGCGGTGATCGAGGGCCTCACCGGCGGTGTGGAAAACCCGATCGCTGGTACCGGCTTTGACCTCGTCGTATCCAGCCCCAACGGCTCCAAGGGCCTCTACGCCTTCAACGTGATAGGAAACTAACATGTCCGTCAATATCCAGGGTGGCAGCAGCACTACCAACCAAGCGAACGTCACTGACAACAACCTGAACGTCACGTTGCCGTCGGTTTATGACGAGTCGGGCTACAACCGGCCGCTGGGTGAAGTCGACGCCGGACTCGTGCGTGGCACGCCGACGCTGTTGGCGCCTGAGGTGTCGGAAGACTTCCGCCAGCGCGCAGAGCTCGACACCCTGCTCGCCTACGACGATTTCAACTACGTGGCGCAGGACACCGGCAAGTACATCTTCCGCAACACCACCATGACCGGCTCGTGGGGCGGCGGCGCGTTCAGCACCAACGCGTCGGCCATCACCACGACCACCACCGGCTGTCAGCTGCTGACCCGTCAGTATTTCCCGGTGTTCGGCGGTGCCGAGACCTACGCCTACTTCAAGCTCGGCTTCACCGGCACCTGGGCGGTCACCAACAAGACCATCGACATCGGCCTGATGACCGCGAACACGACCACCCCGTTCGCCCCGACCGACGGCGTGTTCCTGCGCGCCAACTCCACGGGTCTGTTCGGCGTCGTCAGCGTCAACGGTGTCGAGCAGACTTCGTCGCCCTTCGTGGTCTCCTCCGGCGGCATAGATTGGGTTCCTACCATCGGCACGTTCTACGACTGCATCGTTACCTGCGGTGAAAACGTCGCCGTGTTCTGGATGGACCTGCGCGACGGCAACGGCTACGTGATGATGGCCCGCATCAGCACGGCTCCGGGTTCGGGCGCGCCTCTCTACGCCGGCGCTCTCCAGTTCGGCATCCGCGACGCCAACACTGGCACCACGTCAGCCGTCATGGGTGCCAAGATCAGCCGCTGGTCGGTGTCGCAGGGCGGCTACCACACGACCCGCCCGTGGGCCGAGCAGGTGATATGCGCAGGCATGAGCGGCGCGCAGGGTCAGCAAGGCGGTACGATGGGCTCGACGGCCCTGTACACCAACTCGCTGGCCCCGGGTGCCGGCGCGGTGATGACCAACACCACCGCGGCACTGGGCACCGGCCTGGGCGGTCAGTTCGCCGCCCTGCCGACCCTGGCGGCCAACACGGACGGCATCGTTTGCTCCTACCTGAATCCGGTGCCGACCACCGGCATCACTGGACGCGTGCTGGTGGTCACCGGCATCAAGATTTCCAGCATTGTGACCACGGTGCTGGCGGGCAACGCGTCGCCGGTGGTGTACGCCTACTCGGCCGCCTGGGGACATGACGCACTGTCGCTGGCCACCGCCGAAGCGGCCACGACCAAGGCCCCGCGCAGAAAGGCTTTGGGCTTCCACCAGTTCGCAGCCGCGGCTGCGGTCTACACGTCAGGAGGCGCCGACATTTTCCTGCCGGTAGACGACATCGCGGTCAACCCGGGTGAATACTTCCAGATCGTCGCCAAGAACATCGGCGTGGTCACCACCACCGGCGTGATCATGTTCCACATCTCCATCCAGTCGCACTGGGAGGCCTGAGCGCATCCTTGACTCCCTAGAAGTCTCCGTAGGGTCGAGGGGCCTACGGAGACTCTATGGCTGGCCCCACCCCGCGCTTCTTCGTCGAACTCACCAGCACGCAGGCCTTTTGCCTCGCAAGCCTGCTGACCCGCGCCACCAACACGCCGGGCAGCCAGCAGACGCACCGCAGCCGAGTGCTGAACAAGCTGCACACCCAGCTGAAGGAGTTCAACGACGCGCGGCTGGGTCTCGTCAAGGCTCATGCCGTCCTCGACGAGGCCGGCGAGCCGGTTGTCAACGGCGACACGTACGCGCTGAAGGACAAGAAAGCCTTCGACGCCGCCTTCGATACCCTGCAGACGGAACTCAAGATCATCCTGGATGGCCGTACGGACGAGATCATGAACCGCGCGCTCGGTGCCGTGTACGAGATCCTGACCACCGACCAGTGCCCTGCGCTCCTGCCGCCGCAGCCTGGGCAGGCGTTCGAGCAGTCCGAGGCGTTCGTGTTCATGCAACTGGTGGACTCGTTTATCAAGACGTCCTAGCCCCTACGCCCCGGTGTTGCATAAAGCAGTGCTGCGCATACCCTTTGCGCATGCTCCGGTGCCTATTTACCCGTGGATGGTCATCCATCCGCACGCGTATCCTTGCACCCGAAACACACCTCGGTAGCCGCTGCCTGCGTGACTACCGAGGCGCATCGTTGACATCCAGCCACCCCCGTTCCTGATCTACGGAGTCCTCTCCTATGCCTCCAGGCGACACCACGCGGAAAAGCGGCGAGCATCGGGCCAGCAACTACAGCTCTGGTGAGTTCGTCACCTTCGGCCATCTGGAAGGGGTAATGGGTCAGCTGACCAACGCCCTCAACGGGAAAGCGACCAGCGGCGAGGTACAGCTGCTGATTCAAGCGGTGAGTCAAGTGACCCGCAACCAGGAGATCCACAGCGAACGCATGGAGAAGGGGCTGAGCGGCATCTACAGCCGCTGCCAGCAGATCGCTGAAGTCCAAAGCGAGGAGAAGGCCAAGCTGGCTACCGGCATCGAACGCTGCAACGGGCACCATATCGGTGTCGCCGACCTGTACGAGAAGCACGCGGCGCTGGACCAGAAGGTCGACGCCATCGTCACCGCCAACGAGGTCCGCACCGCACAAGAGACGCAAGCCGAGAAGCTCGCGCAGCCCAGTAAGACCATCATCGAGACGGTGGTCAGCAACCTCATCACGGCCGCGGTGGTCGCCGTCATCGGCATCGTCGGCGCCCTGTGGATCAACTCCGAAGCGGCCGCGCGCGATAAAGAGCGCACCCGCGATGCGCATGAGACTCGCGATGCTGCTGCCGGGCACGCTCCTCAGCCCGCCCCCAGCACTGGACCCTGATCATGCCTACCGCAGCTGTTATCGCCGCACAGAACGCCTCCATTACCGCCTCGGCCAGCGGCTCTGGTCTCGAGGATGAGGTCAATGCGCAGCTTGCGACGCTGCTGAGCCACATCGTGATGAGCCTGCAGATCAGCTCTGCTCAAGCGTCGTCGAAGCAGAACCATCTGCAGGCGGTCATCACCTATCAGGACGGCGCAGCAACGATCGCCACGCCATTCGTGCTGAAGCTGTTCACTGGCCGCTCACTCGCCGACGCCGGTGCCGCGGTAGACGCGTTCATGGCGGCGAACACCACGTATTTCTTCTCGCCGGTGAGCTTCAACGTCTCCGACGAGCCTCGCGCCGCGAAGCCGGTCGTCCTGGGCCTGCTGTACAACACCGACTACGCCGATGGGCTGTCCCACTTCGGTGTCGGCGGATCCGGTGGCGGTGGTGGCGCTCCGAGCGGCCCCGCAGGTGGGGACCTCAGCGGCACCTACCCGGACCCGGACGTCAGCGAAGGCCACATCCTGCCGACCGGCGCCGTGTCCACGCGGCTGCTGACCGAGTACCTCGCCGAGCCCTACAACACCTTGAACTTCGGCGGCTACGCCGACGGAGCGACGCACGCGCTCAGCGCCCCGGCCGCCGCCATCCTGAATGCGCAGTACGCGTCGATCGGGTTCCAGGGCATCTACGCCGCTGCGGCTGGCGACAGCGCCGACTGGGCGGCATTGCAGATCGCGCTGTACAAGTCGGCCTACACCGGCGCCGTAGTGCAGATCCCGATCGGCACGTCGGTCGTCAACCGTAACCTGACCTTGTACTGGGAGACGCCCAACCCCAACACCGCGCAGCCGGACCGGCCGATCGTATGCATCGTGCAGGGGTCGGGCCGCGGTTCGATCATCAAGGCCTACAACATCGGTGCAGGCCGCGGTGTATTCGAGATGTTGGGATCCACCAACCAGGACGCCGCCAACGTCAGCTTCCGTGACTTCACGGTCCTGCAGGACGTCTCGTGCAACGTCGGCTCCTACGCCTTCCGAGTCGGTGACGCGTGGTGCGGTTGGGACATGCACCGCGTGATCATGTACTGCGCCGGCGGCCTGCTGATGCGGGTAGCCAGCTCCTCGAGCTACGCGCAGCTGTGCACCACCATCCGCCAGTGTCAGATTTGGACCAACTACAACCAGACCTGGGGCATCTGGAGCGCTGTCGAGGTGTACGCCATCCAGGTGGAGACCGGTGGCGCGTTCTGGGACCAAGTCCTGATCCTGTCGTGTGCCATCAACGGCTGCTGCAACATCCGCGCGCACGTCATCAAGTTCATGCAGTGCAACATGTGGACGCAGTCTCAGCGTCCGCTGGGCACGTTCGGCTCCAACTGGAACATCGCGACCCACCTGGGACGCCTCGACGCCGACACCTGCTACTTCGAGGATCATGCTCGGGCAATCGTGTGCACGTCCGACGACGCACCAATCGAGAACGTCACCATCCGCGGCTGCTGGTTCAGTGGTGTCCAGAACTCGGGCGGCCCGGCGGCCGACTACGCTATCGTCTGCGCGCCGAACCTGTGGGCCTTCGGTCCGATCACCATCGCCGACTGCGCTTTCCGCGACCAGCTGTACACCGGCGCCTCGGTGTTCGTGCCCAGCGTCTCGGCGTTCCTGTACAACAACTCCCGCATCGGTGTCACCTATACTGGCCTGCCTATCTCCGTGCTGGGCGACAGCGCGTCGCGTATCGTCAGGCTCGACCGCGACACGGCTGCGGCCTTCGACACGTTCGAGTTCGGCGACAATGTCCGCGCGCTATTCACCGAAGGCATCGTTGGACCGCTGGCCATCATCGAAGACACGGTCACGCAGGCCAGCGTCACGCTCACTAATCCCGATACCGCAGTCAGCAACGCCGCTAGCGCGGCTTTGATCGCGGCCTGCGGCGTCGCCCAGAGCCGTCAGATAGTGTTCGGACCGGCTCACGCGTCCTTCCCCAACCAAGTCTGGCTGTTCTCGACGGTCACCGGTGCCGCGCTGGTGCTCGGTGTCGGCGGCGCGAGCCGCGTTCAAGTCGACGACAATCAGGTGGCCGTCGCGCGCAGCTACGACGGCAACTACGGGGTTACCGCATCGAACCCGCACGCCGGTTCCAACGCCTACGCGTTCCTGACCGCGTCCAACGGCACCAACAACATATCCATGGTCGCTTTCGGCACGGGCCATGCACTCGCAGGCCAGGGCTGGCTGTACACCGGGTCAGCGACGTTCCTGATCCTGGGCGTCGCCGGCGTCGAAGTGGCGCGTCTCGACTACAGCACGTTGCGCATGAAGATGCTCAACTACTCGGTGGTCGGCGGCGTCGGTTTCGAGGCGACCGCCTCGACTGCTGTTGGCAACACCGGGGCTGCGGTCTCCATCGTTCCGACCGGCGTCGGCGGCGTGGTGGTGCCGGCTGGCGTCTTCAAGGCCGGCAGCGGCCTGGAGATCGAGGCTTCCGGCTTCATCGAGACGGTCGGGGCCGAGAACATCACCTTCGCTATCATCATCCAGGGGCAGACGCTTGCCACCGTGGTGATCCCCGTGGCGGGCCTCGTCTCCTTCGTCGGGTACTTCCTGAAGATGTCGGTGGCGGTGCGCACGGCGGGCGCCGGCGGTACGCTCATCGGCCAGGGATATCTCATGTTCAACAACACCGCGCTGAACATCGTCGCCGGCTCGACGCAGGCGCTCGACACGACCGCGACTGCCCTGGTCGACGTGACGGTCCAGCACTCGGTGGTTGACCCCGGCAACGTGGTGTACACCACCAACTACACCCAGAAGATCAAAAGCTGATGAGCGAACCCCTGTGGGCCATCGCCGCTGTCGCCCTGCTCGGCGTGACCTTCTGGTTCGCGCATGCCCCAGCCCCGTCGATCGCGGGCGACGTTGCGGTCGACACCTCTACCCACTTCCACCTCTGGCGAGGCGCCAACGATGCTGACGGTACGTATCAGGTGCGCGATGGCGCTGATCAGCTGGTGTCTGCTTTTCACGTGCGGTACAACCGGGTGTCAGAAGTCCCGCTCGACCGCCCCGCTGACGCCGCCCACTACCGCGGCCACTACGACCGCGACTACTACGCCGCCGAGCCCGCTTTCGACATCGGCGTCTGGACCGGCTACGCCCGGTTCGGCGGCGACAACCGCCACTGGCAGTCCGGCGTCCGGTGCAGCCCCCTCCGCCTCCTGTACGGCACCATCGGCACCGATCTCGCCCTCTCGCAAGACGCAGCCGGTGCCGGCATCTCCCTCTACCCGCCGCCCGACTATTTCGGCGCCCCCTGGGAGCATTTCGGATTGGGCGCTTGGTACATGGCTCCTTTTGATGGCGGCAGCCCTAGCTGGGTGTACGGCCTGTCATTCTCTGCTCACTAACCCTGGAGGTTCTATGAACTTCGGCGCCGCGTTCTCCGCTCTGTTCACCAAGGCCAAGGATGAGGTCGCCAAGGCCGACATCCCGCACCGCAACTGGTCATCCCTGCGATGGCTCGGCTTGCTGGCGGTGGTCGCGCTGGTGGTGTACAACGCCGCCTCGCACCTGCTGGCCGACGCGTCTCTGCAGCTGATCGCCCACTGCTTCGTCATCTGGCTGGTGTGCAACACGGTGACCCGCGCAGTCACCACCGCCGCCAACGCCTGGAGCCGTGTGCGCATCACCGAAATCCTCGACAAGGACAACGAGATCACCCCCGGTGAGCAAGCGATCCTCGAGAAGCTGGATGCGCAGCCGGACAAGTAGACCCCTGCCGCTGGCTTTTTCGTCAACCCGAGCCAGAATGGCTCGATCCTGAGGAGTCATCATGGCACGCTCGTTCATCACTTCCGAGAAGCCCGGCTCTGCCGCCTTCATCCTGGACATCAACACCCAGCTGGCGCTGCTGACCGACCCCACCATCCGTGGTATCGAGTTCAACATCGACGAGCGCCAGCGGCGCAACCAGCGCCAGTACAGCGGCGTGATCAGCTACGACACCGCCGGCGCGTCCCTGGCGACCCCGTTCCTGCTGAGCGTGCTGGAGGCCGGCACCATGGCGGAGCTCAACACCGCCCTGGCAGCGTTCATCGCAGCCAACCCGACCTACTTCTACTCGCACTCGGTCTACAAGTTCCTGTACACCGGCGCCCGCGATCCCCGCTACATCGCCCTGACGCTGTACAACACGACCGGCGGCGCCGACGCCAACTACCTGCCCTTCTAAGCGGAGCTGAGTCATGGCTGACAACACCGCTGCCTTCATGGCCCTGGACCGCGAGTCACAGGGTGCCATCGCGCCCTACCAGTCTGGCGTCGACATGACCGGTGCGCGCTCCTCGATGCTGGCTCTGCTGAGCAAGATCAACGTGATGTTCCCCTGGGCGCCTCCAGGCCTGTCGTCGATCGGCTCGCGGGTGTTCGACCTCGGCGCCTTCCCCCGTCTGCGCGCGTACCTGCCCGGTGGCGGAGCGCGGCCTGCGTGGCTGGCCGACGAAGCCAAGTACCAGCAGTGGCGCAAGATGATCGAGCAGCTGTACCGACCGATCGACACGGCGTTCCTGAAGCAGAACTCGGCCCTCACCGCGGCGGAGACCCAGGCGGCGGCCAACAACGTAGCCTTCTGGGACGACGTCTACAAGACGACCGACACCATCAACATGGCGAGCCCGCTGCGCATCGGCATGAACCTGCGCGAGTCGTACGAGAGCAGCCCGAAGACCTTCACCGCCGTCGTGGCTGCCGGAGCGCTGGCAGTGACCGGCATCTTCGCCTACTTCATGTTCCGCAAGCCGCGCCGCAAGTAACCGCGACCCATGCCGAACGCGTACCGCTTCATTGAGGCCTGCGCGCTTCTGCCGTTGCTGTACGTCTCCGCGGCCGAGCCCAACACGATCCTGTGCCTGGGTACCCACGCCGAGAAGCTCGCCGCGGATTGCCTGCGCTGGCGTGACGTCGCCAAAGTCTACCTGCTGTCGACCCCCATCATCCTGCGGGACAAACGGATCGAAGTGAACCTGCCCGCCGCCGGCAGCTGTGCAGCTGTGCTGACGTCGCCCGACGAACCCGCCGAGATCCACACGGCCGCGCTCAAGGCCGACGGAGTGTTCTGCGCCTCCACCATGAACCAGATCGCCGTCCCCGCCATGCTGCGGCAGGTGCGCGGCTTGTTCCCCCGTGCGGTCACCCCCTGGCGCGATTACCTGCCCGAGCCGATCTTCGGCGCGCTGGCGTCGCCGCGTGGCGTGCCCACCCGCAAACGCTCACCGCCGACCAGCGCGCGGCACCTGAGCGACAAGTACCTGCCCTTCCTGTTCACCTTCGCCGCTGACGAAACCCCACTGGTTTTCGGGCCTCCGGCGGATAAGAAAGCTGCTGTCCCCGAGGTGCCGCGTGCCCAACCTGCTTGACGTTCTCCGCGGCGCGACGTCGTCGATGCCGAACCTGATCAACACGGTGGTGCCGGCAACGCCTCGCCGCCGCGCGGACGTGGCAGTGCACGACGGCTACGCGGTGGCCGACGCCTGGGTGAAGGCAAAGCCAGCCGTATTCGTCGCCGGGCTCGCCGGCATGGCCTTGTCGCTCGGTGCCCTGTACCTGCGCCGCGGCAAGGGCGTCGAGTCGATCGCCATGTACGCGGGCACGTTCGCGGCCTCCGCTGGCGTGGCCTGGGTCGCTCGGCCCGGCGCCAATGGTGCCGTGTCACCGGGTGCGTCACCCAACACCGACAAGGTACTGGCATGGCTCGACGCGCGCGCCGCCAAGCTCGACAAGACCGAGCCCGGATGGCAGGAAGCCGCCGAGCGGCGGATGCTGAGCTGAGCGTGGCCCGGTTCGGCAAGTCCTTTCGGATTCGGTCACCGGTCGGCCCGGTCTACCGCGTCGATGGCGCGAAGGTGCGCCGCAAGCACACCGACTTCATCGGTGGAGGCCATGCTTTGGTCTACGGCTTCGTTCCGGGCGAAGAAGTCTGGGTCGAGAAGATGGCCGGCGGCGCCGTCGAAGAACGCTACCTGCTCGCGCATGAGATGGTCGAGATCGCCCTGATGCGGATCCTCGGCTGGAAGTACGACAGGGCGCACGCAGCAGCCAACCGCGCCGAACGGCGGCTCCGCAAGGACGACTGCCCGCTCAAGGTCTTCACCGCAGTCCTGCGGCGCCATATGCCCGGCCGCTATCAGCTGGACGTCGATCGGGTTGCACTGCAATTCCACAAGGCCTATAAGGGCTACCGATGAGCCGTACCCGCAAACAACCCTACCGCAAGTCCCGCCGGTTCGACGCCACCTGCCGCTGCCACGGGTCCTGCTCCTACTGCCGCGGCAACCGCCTGCACCAGCAGACCAAAGCCCAGGTCGGTGTCCGCGTACAGCTGCAGGAGCTGGCGTGAAGCACCCCCGCCGCTTGCGCACGCCCACCCGCACCATCGTGTCGACCAACCCGCCCCGGGTCACCCGCGCAGTCGAACCGATCCCCAAGACCTGGGACACCCCACCCCGGCCACCCGCCGGCAAGCGTCGTTGACCCGCCTGCCCCCGTGGCTAGGCTATGCACACTCGCTCAACCGTACCTGAGGCACACCATGGACCAGCCCGACCCGCACGACCAGCTGCTGCTCACCGAGCGGCCGACCACGATCGTGACCCAGCACACCGCGGCCCACGACTCCATGCCGTCCCCCTACGGCTCGCAGGAGGATGAGGAAGCCCTGTTCTCGCAGGTCGGCGATGACGCCGGCTTCGCCCAGAACGCGGCCGCCAGCATCAACACCCGCAGCCAGACCGAAGACCGCGTCCCCGCGGTCATGCGCGAAGGCCCGGGACCCGGCGCGATCTCGATCATCCCGGCCGGCATGGACGGCAAGACGGTCGCCATCCTGGCGGGCCTCGGTCTCGGCATCGCGTACCTGCTGACCCGGAAGTAATTCCGTGGACAACTACCTGAGCGGCACGTACCTGGGTGACCTGTCGGACGACATGGGGGATGATCTCAGCGCCGACAACGCCACCACCGCGTTGTCGCCCGCGCGCGGCGAGCGCCCGCCCGCCGAGTACGTGACGCTGCCCGGCGGCATCATGATGGAGAAGAAGGCCTTCTATCTCGCCGTCGCCGTCCTGGCCGCCATCGCCATCTACCTCGCAACCCGCAAGAAGAAATCCTCGAGCGAATGACGCAGCCGTTCGTCAACCAGCAGCAAATGCTCCAGGGTCTCGGCGCGGTGCTGTCGACCCCGCTGGCACGTGGCGCGATGAAATACTGGTGGGTGACGGTTCCGCTGGGCGGCCTGGGCTGGTACTACTGGCAGCAGCGCGCGAAGGAAGGCAAGGCCAACGTCGGCCAGCTGGTGCACGACATGGTGCCCGCTGTCGGTCTGGTGGCCACCGCCTTGACCCTCAACGCCATCCTGGCGGCCAAGGAAGCCGGCAAGCCCGCACCCGTCTCCGTGCTGCCCGCTGGCCCCATCAGGGACGCTGACTTCACTGCCCCCGGTCCCGTCTCGGCCGACATCGCTTCGTCGTAAGGACCACGCCATGCAGCTCCGCCGCCAGTCGCTCACCAACGACGCCCACCCTTCGATCGACCCCGTCACCAGCTCCGGCCGCGGCACCGCGCACCGGGTCGACGGCAACGGCCTCGAAGCCGACCGCCGCAACGTGATCTCGGTCGCCAAGGGCCGCAAGATCGACGGCGCGCCGATCACCGAGGAGAAGACCGACCTCGTCACCGTGGGCCGCGCCCAGGTGCTGGCCCGCAGCGGCAACGACGCCGGGCAGCACGAGGAAGAGTGGGAAGGCGATGACGGTAACTTCGACGAGCTCGCGGCCGCCGACGTGTCCTCGACGGTCAAGACCACCCACGTGCTGACGCTGGTCGGCGTGGCGGCACTCCTGTGGTGGGCGTGGAAGAAGTAATGGACACCCAACAGCTGCTGGCGAGCGCCCAAGAACTCCTGAACGAGGGCAAGAACAACGCGTCGATGCAGTTCCTGGTCGAAGGTGGCGACATAGCCAAGGCCATGAAGAGCTGCCAGGAGAGTCATCGGCTGCCCGAGCTGAGCATCGAGCGCGCGTTGTACGTCGGCGCCTACATGGACACGATCCACCGACTCTCGAAGGCGAAGTAATGGTCGTCGACGAAAGTTTCCTCAGCAGGCCGCGCCGTCGCGTCTACAAGCTCTGGCGCTATCCGGGCGTGCCGATTCCGTGGCGTCTGCGGCGCGTCTATTCAAGTGATCCGCAGAAGTGCAGAAAGTGAGGCGCCTCTGAAGTAACCTAACCCCGACATCCTTGACAAGCCGCCAGTGCCGGAAGGCCCGACGCGGCATACCGTCTACGGGGTTACTGTTCTTCCGCGCCGCCCCATCTGCGCATCCGGAAATCGCCACAACTGCCGCTGCAAATCGTCTGCCTGCTCCCGGAACAGCCGCCGATACGCGGCCTCCATCGCCTCCGCTGACAGCACCGCCTCCGGCACGCCCAGCGTGAACTCCTCGTAGATCGTCAGTCCGCTGCCGCTCAGCGCCGGTTGGTTGTAGGGCTTGAGCTTCCACTCGTCGGGCGGGTCGCCGATGATGCCGGCCGCGATCATCTCGCGCTGCCGCAGGATCAACCGATCCGCCTCACTCAAGGCGTCAACCCCAACGCCAGCAACTGCGCGTTGTCCCGGCTGTACTCGGTCCACGGGCCGTTGGGCCCGTACGACGACCCGGACCACAGCAGCTGCCCATGGTACCGGGCGAGCCGCCGCACGTAGTAGGGCTTGCCGCGCTGCGGTGCTGCGACGGTGACGAGCTCGAAATACCGGTCATAGGGAGACCGCCGGATCTCGCTCTCCTGCGGGCACTCCGGCTCCTCGCTCTCGTACTGCGGGACGCCGTCGTCCGTCGCCTCGTTCGGGTCTTCCATGAAGCTGCGGCCGCGGTACATGCCGCTGGTGGGCCCCACCGGGCCCGGCGCCAGCCGCTCGACGTCGGCATCGCTCGCCCACCGCCACGTGGCCGGGTCGCCGAACCAGCTCGGATCCTTCGCGTACTTCGCCAGGATCGTGATGAAGTCCGCCGGTACCAGCGTGTGGCCGTTGGTCGTGAACACGACCTTCTGCTTGAGCGGCAGGTCCACGCTGCCGCGGTGCGCCAGCAGGTCGATGAACTTCTCGAAGTCGATGGAGATGGACCCCGACAGCTCTTCCGGGTCCATCTCCCGGTGGGTGACCATGCCGCGCTCTTCGACGGCCATCGCCTCCGACTTGCGGCCACCGGTCACCATGTCGATGTAGGCGCGCAGACCGTCCTTGTCGTCCCGGCTCATCCACCAGAACGAGCGTGGAATCTCGTAGGACGAGAACTGCAACGCGTTCACCACCTTCCAGCCCGCCTTGATCGGCATCATGGAGTAGCAGCGGTAGCCCCAGGCGAGGTCGGTCGGCCGGCGTGACGGGAACAGTTTTCCTTTCATGGGATGCACACCAGGGTCGTCTCCAGCGACTGGCCCTCCCGCTGCGCATAGGACGTCGTCACCTTGACGGTCTCGAGCTTCAGCATGCCGGTCTCGACCCACTGCCGGACCCGGCTGTAGGCCTTCACCACGACCAGCGCGTCCCGCACGCAGGCGTCGAGCCGGTCTTGTGCGACGGTGCGCGCCCGGTTCTTGAACAGCTCGAACGCCTCGGTCAGCCGACGCGTGTCGGCGTCCTCCGACCCATTGCCGGTGGCGGCCGCGGCGACGCGCGCCAGCTCCTCCGCGCTGTCAGCCAAAGCGATCGGCACCTGCACCAGCGGCACGGTGACCGGGTCCAACGCCACATAGATGCTGTCGATCGGCCGATACAGGGCCGTCGTCGGCGGCGGCACCTTGAACAGCAGCGAGAAGCAGAAGCTGTCTCCCCACCTTGATACGCCGAGGCTCAAGTCGAACGTCACGTGGCCCAGGTCCGCCCCCGCGACGCTGCCGGGCCGAAGTGCCAGAATGCGCGGCATGTCGACCTCTCAGATGGGCGACGGGGGCGGGATCTTGGCGCCGGCCGGCGGAGCAGGCTGCGCCGGGGGCGCGATGGTCGCGTCTGCCGGCGGCGCGATGGCGGACGTGACGTCGGTTGCCAGGGTGGCGGCCACCGGCGGCTTCTGGGGCGGCAGGTCGTCCGGATTGGTGTGCTTGGCCAGGGCCGCCTCGTCGGCCTGCTCCCGTGCCTGCTGCGCCTGGAGACGCCGCTGCACGAATATGCCCGACTTGATGACCGATGCTTCGGCGAGCTTCTCGGTGGCCTCGCCGCTGACCAGCAGCCGGACGTCTTCAATCACGTCGCGCAGGAAGCCCTGGTTCTCCTCGTCGGTGATCCACTGCAGGATCGTGGCGTTGCCGAGGGCTGCGCCCATGCCGGCCTGCATGACCGCCTCCTCGTTCTTGGCCTTGACCGCGTCGAGCATCGCCGGCGGCATCCACTCGACGATCCACTTGATGGCGTTCCACCGCTCGTTGGGCCGCACGATGCCCAGCGACAGCTTCCGGGCGAGCAGCAGCGTGCCTTCGATGCGCTTGACGTCGGTGTAGGTGGCCGGGTCCTTCTTGGGCCGCTCGGGGCGCTGGACGCGGCGACGTGCCGGGGCCTGCGCATCGGCCGCGGGGGCTGATGCCGGGTTCGCCGCCACCTCGGGCGCCGGCTGCTTCACGCTGGGCCGGCGAGGCTGCGCAGGAGCGGCGGGTGCCGCGGGCTGCGGGGCATCAGGGGCCGCAGCGGGCTGCGCCTGCTGTTGCTGCTGGACGGCGGCGATGATCGGGCCGGCGATCTTGGCGATGCTGCTGAGCGTCGACTCCTCTTCGACCTTCGGCTGCGTCTTCATGTCCATCGTCTCTTTGAGCGTGGTCATGAGATTCTTGAACACAAGGCTGGTGGCCTCAGCCTGCATCTGCGCCGAGGTGCTGGCGCCGCTGGCCTGCAGCTGCATCGCCTGCCGGGTCATCTCGCCGTTGAGCTTCATCATGTTCTCGAACATGACCGCGTCGCTGCCCTTGTTGGTCAGGCTGCCCTTGACGAGCTCCAGCAGGATGGTCATCTCAGCGCTGGCGGCCTTGTCCTTGGGCATGAACAGCTGTTGGATCACCGGCAGCACCAGCGGGATCATGGTCATCAGAGTGGTGCGGAACTCGGCGCGGCGCTGCCGGTCGCGTTCCTCCGCCTGAGCGGCGAGCGCCTGGGCAGCCTGCTGCTGGCTCTGCTGCATCTGCATCATGACCGCCATCTGCTGCTGGCTGGCCTGCTGCATCGTCATCATCAGGGTCATGGTCTCGTTGCTGCGCTTGCTCTCCTCCTGGCGCTCGGCGCGCAAGGCCCCGCCGACAGCGGCGAGGTCCAGTGGGGCCGGGGCGGGCGGCAATGGCGCGGGCGGGGGGAACGAGGTCTGCACTGGCATGGTGCCGTAGTCGGGCGTGTCGTCGACCTCCTCGCCTTCGACCTCTTCTTCTTCGCCGGGCTCGCCGACCTGCAGCTCCCACGCGGGCGGGTTGGCGACGGGCTTGTTGGTCTTGTCGTACCACTGGCACTTGTACAGGCCTGCGGGCGCGGTCTCGGGCAGCTTGTTCAGCACCAGCTCGTCGAGCACGTCGTCCGACTGGTCCGGCGCGACACCGTTCAACGCCGACTCCACGTGGCTCGACAGCAGAGTCAGCACCGGCTTGCCGCGCGACCGACCGGTCGCCGGGTCGAGCTTGAAGATGTGCAGCTTGTCGTCCTTCGCGCGATTCGGGCTCAGGCCCTCCAGGCGCCGCTCGGCGGCGGTGCGCTGTACCCGGGCTTCCTGTGCCGCCGGATCGAGCGACGGCCGACCGACCGGGTTGCCTGCTGGCGCCTGAGGGCGCGGGACCGGTTGATAGCCGCCCGGGATACCGGGAGAGGCCAAGGGCACCGTGGACGGGATGGGCGGGAGGCCGGCGGGTTCGCTCATGGGGAGTTCCTCAGGGGGTCGGAGGTTACGCAGCCGGCGTTACGCTGGCAACTGGCGGTAAACGGCACAAAAGTTACGCAGCCCGTAGGAGGTTGAGGTAGTAGTCTTTTCCTTCCTTGTGGACGAACTGAGCCGTGGAGTCCTTCTGCAGGACGTTCTCGTAGACCGCCTTGTCAATTCCGTTCTCCGTAAGAAGATACGTATAAGAACACGGGTGGTTCTGGCCGATACGATGGATACGGTCCTGGCTCTGTTTCCACTCGATATAGTTGTAACTTAGCCCGCAGTAGATGTTATCGTAACATGGCACACCCGACTCGTTGCCGATGAGCGTCTCACCTTCGCTCATGCCCAGCTGACGTACGAAAACGGTGATGCTGGGGTCGTGGTTCCAGTTGTGCGCGTCGGCGTCACGCTGCCGCTGGGAGACGTCGCCGTCGACGTGCACGGCCTTGATGCCGCGCGCCCTCAGCCCCGCGATCACCTGCGCGATCTCGTACTTGAAGTAGCACCAGACGATCACCTTGCGGCCTGACAGCGTGTCGGTCAGCATCTCGAACAGGGTGTCGGTCTTGACGTTGTTGAAGGGCCGCCCCTGCCGGTCGTCCGCCAGCACAAAACCCTGGCATACCTGCAACAGCTTCATCATGCGGGCGCTGGCCTGCTCGACCGTCACCTCGGCGTCCTGGATGTAGGCCACCGCTTCGTTCTTCAGGGTGTTGTAGTACCGCTCCTGGTCTGCCGTCATCTCCAGGTACAGCGGGGTGTGGGTCTTCTTCGGCAGGAACGGCAGCACCTCTTCCTTGGTGACGAAGTGGGTGGACTCCGCCATCGCTGCGGCAATGGCTTGAGCAGCGCCTTCGTTCGGGATATTCTTGACGAATTGCCCGCGGTGCTCGGCGCGGAAAAACTTTTCGAGGAATGCCGTCTTGCTGGCGCCGAGCGCTTTGCCGCCGTCCAGGATCAGCAGCGGGTAGAAGATGCTCTCCAGGCTGTTGGCGATCGGGGTGCCGGACAGGCCGAGCTTCTTCTTGGCGCGCGACGCCAAGGTCAGGGAGAACTGCGTACGGTTGGTGTTGTTCGACAGCTTGTGGCACTCGTCGAAAATGATCCCTCCATAGCGGTTGTGGGCCACGAACTTGAGGCCGTCGTAATTGCAGACGTGGTAGTGGGTCGGTGTCGCGGCGAGGCGCTTCTTCTTGGTCGGCTCGCCGCGGATCAGGATCGACGACGCATTCTGCCAGTGCGACAACTCGAACTGCCACGTCTTCATCACCGACTTCGGGCACACGACCAGCACGCCGCCTTGGACGCCCCACTGCCCGTCGTGCACCGCCGGCGACATGGGCTCGATGAGCCCGTTGCGGTACCAGCCGCCTGACGCATCGGTAGCGCCGCGGCTTTTGCCGACACCGGGGTCTTCCGCCATCAGCAGTCCACTGACGCGCTGCGACCAGTGGTAGTCGACCTGCTGGTGGTACAGCGGCGGGCACGGCACCTCGACGCCTTCTTTGATCTGCGTCATGCGCGTGACGTACGCGTCGAGCGGCGGCTTGTCACGGATGATCCGCTCCATCGCGAGCCGCACCTGATGCTCGGCGTCGGACTGCTTGAGATGCGCCTCGGCGAACTCCTTGAGGCCGTCCCGCCACTCGATGGTCTCGCCGGTTTCGCGGGCTACCTTAGCAAGAGCTACCAACGCCGCCGGCGTGGTCGGGAAGTCCCAGGCAGACTTCTCGCCTACCCACCGAGCGGGCGAACCGACGCGCTGCAGTTTGTACTTCATCGTCTCCGAATAGAGCGACTGCTCGACGCGGAAGTGCACCGCCTTGGAGCGGGTGATGTGCTGATACGCGATGAGGGTCACAGGAGTTTCGTCGCGATGTCGACGGCCGCGGCGTGAATGACAGCCGCTTCGCTGTCCCGCCGGCGCTTCTCCGCAGGCGAGATCACCCCGCACTCTGGGCAGAACCGCACCTCGTTGCCGTACTCGCCATTTCCGACGGTAAACTCGCCGGTTTTCTCGTCTTCCGTGCATTCTTCGATCGCACGCTGGAAGCCGCGCGGCTGCGGGAGGGTCATCGAACAGTGATGGCTCATCGTGTCACCTTGGCAGAGACTAGCGCGGCGCGTGCCGGAGAAAATTACCGAGGACGGTACCGAACTTCACAGGGAAGCAGGTCGTTTCGACTTGATCGCGTCGGCCCACGCGATGATCAGGTCGTCATGGAACTTCTTGGTGGCGACGACGGAGGGCGAATCCGCTGGCTGCTCTTGCGGGATCCAGAACCGGGAGGAAGAGTCGGGCAGCATCCGCTCTTCCGCGCCAATCAGCGATGCCGTGTGTAGCCGCGCACAGGCGTACTTGGTGCCCCCACACAGTGTCAGGTTGAACGCAGGGACCAAGCAACTCTCGAACGCTTTTCCAGGGGCGATGCTCATCAGCCGATGACGGACCGTCCCGATGCTGGCGATTTCCGACACCCGTATCTTCGCCGATCCCTGTGGCGACTTGTCGTCCGCCAGCCACGTGTCGACGATGTCGCCGACCGCTGCGGCCCGCGCCTTCAGCTCCTGGTCCTGAGCGCATGCGTAATGCGCGTACTCGACATTGTGGCCATTCCCGTGAAGGATGACTCGAACCCCAGTGAGGTCGAATTGGAGACCGCAAAGGCAACAAATAGTGTCGTTCATTTCTTTTTCCTCTTCGCATCCACCTCGCGCCAGAAAAAGTAGCTGCCGTCCTCTTCGCCGAAGTCCTTCTCCTTCCGCGCGCACTTGTCGCAGTAGGGGTGCGTGCCGGCGAACTGCGTCACGCGCTCCCAGGCGACGGGCTCGAAACAGTAGTCCTCTGAACAGCTGTCGATGGTCATGGTTTCTTCCCCGCGTCTCTCATCTTGGCCCCGTTCTCCGCTGCGCGCCGCAGCCGGTCCTTCTGCGCCTCCGACCACCCGGCGACGTTCACCCGGATGTCGGTCCATTCCTTGCCCTGCTTGAGGGCGCTGGTCCGGGTCCGATACCGCAGGTCGAGGTGCACCACGAAGTAGTGCTGGTTGCTCAGCCGCATGTTGCCGCCGGTGTCGTCGACCTCCCACGCACGGTCGGGATAGCTCACGCCCATGTACTCGTCAACCAGCACCTTCGACCCGTACGGTATCAGCTGCGGGTCGGCGGCGATGCCATAGGGGTGGGCGACCGCGGTATCCCGCTGCTTCCAGGCCGTCTGGCGCAGGGGCTTGCCGTCGGGCCCCACGGGCGCATCCGGATCGTGATCGGTGTAGGCGGTGAGCACCGCCGGCACCAGCATCCACTCCTCGACCGGGTGAAACACCGCGGGCCCGAGGGGTGGCGACTCCGGGGCTGAAATAGCCACCGGGTTCGTTTGGGCCAGTACCGGCACGCTGTGGCTCGACACCGGAATCCCGGTGTCGAGGGTCTCGGACGGCCACAACACCGCGGCGCCGGTGAGGCCCAACAGCAGGAAGAGCAGGATCGTTTCGCGGTAGGTCATAGGGGTGTTACTGGGGCTGCGTAACCGGCAGCGGATTTGTGGGTTGGTTCCATACTACAAGCCCTCGGGGGTTCAAACGGGGTGTATGTCGGCAAGGCGGACGGCACGTTCTCCGGCTGGTCAGTGTAACTCCTTATCGGACAACGACTATGCTCTCCTGGTGTACGGTCACTCCGGGAATGACCTTCCCTGCCAGGGCGTCCTGGGTGATGCGCGCCATATCAGGAATCAGGTATTCGCGCGGCAGCAGCTGTGCGTTGACCACCTCGACGCGGGGGCGGCGTTGGAGGGGCGCCTCGATCGGGTCCGGCACGGTCATCGCCACCAAAGGCGCGGTGGGTCGGCTGGTGTCCAGTGCCGCGGCGATCTCGGCCGTCTGCCGTGCAAGCTCGTCGGCCCGCAGCTGCGCGTTGCGGGCGATCAGGTACGTGCCCTGCTGGTGCTTACCCTCGTCCATGATGTCCTGCAGCCGCGCCAGCAGGGGCTTCGCCGCCGCGTCGATCTTGGTGCAGGCGTCCAGGTAGGGGGCCTTTACTCGCTGCCGGCAGGCTTCCAGGTCGTTCCAGACGGTCTTGGCCGCCTTGACCACCTTCTGCACCGCCGTCAGGGTGGTCTGGTCGACGATGGCCGGCGCGTCGATCAGCGCCTGCTCGCGCTCCCCTACCCGGGCGATCAGCTCCTGGTTCGCGACCACCGCGTACACCGGCATCGCCGGCGTGGCAACCACGACGTGTGCCGGCTCAGTACACCCGGCGATCAGGTGCCGCTCGACGTCCGGCTCCTCGACCTCGATGTAGGTGTCGCTCTCCGGGTGGTACAGGGTCTTCTTGCTCATGGGCTACAGCGTACCCTCCCAGATGCTCTTGCCACCAATGTCCATGCTGAACCCATGCCCGTAGTAGCCGTTGTGGTGGTTGAACAGGGTCAGGTAGACGTGCTCGCCGGCCGGGTCGATCAGCCGGAACTGCACGTGCGCCGTTTCGGGGTCCACGTCCTGCAGGTCGCAATACCCGGTGTCGAACGAGAACAGCGCCATCGCGAGGTTGACCCCGTCGAGCTGCGCCACCCCTTCATCGCCGATCACCGTACCGTCCGACCGCTTGAGCGACCAACCGAACGACTCACAGCAGCTCTGGCCCATGTCGAACCCGACCAGCACGTTGTGGTCGTCGACGAAGTTGACCTTGTTGTCCTTATTGAAAACCCGCATGGCAGCCTCCTTGGGCTATGGAGAGCCTAGTGAGTCGATACGGGTGTCAATGGGCTATTTCTGCCCCAGCCAGCCGTGGATATGGGCCAGCAGCTTCGCTCGCGGCAGCCCGCAAGCTTCCAGCATCTTGATCGCCGCACAGCCTTCCAAGGCCATCGCCAGTAGAAAGTGCTCGGTGTCGACGAGATAATGGCCAAACCCCGCGCGGTCCCATGCTTCTATGTCGGCCGCGTAGAGCACCTTCTCAGCAATCGGCGCGAGGTCGAGCGGCGGCTTGTTGCGCGACAGGGGAATCTCCAACAGCAGAAGCTGGTGCAGCACCTGCGCACCGGTGATGCCAAGTTCCTCCAGGATGCTCTTCGCGTTGTTGTGGGTGTCGCCCATGATCGCCGCCAGCAGGTGCTCGGTGCCGACCACCGGATGCTTGAGCCGCACGGCGTCGGACATGGCGAGCGCGCAGATACGCTTGCTGGCGTCGGTGAACTTGTCGGCGGAGATCACTGGTCACCACGCAAACGCAAGCCCGAACCGCACGTCGCGGTCGCAGGCGGTGACGGACGCCGTCGGGCATCCGATAGGGGTCATCTTGCCGACGAGCGCCAGGGTGATGCCGACCTTGCCCACCTCGTCGTGGTAATGGCGTGCCGCGCCGGCATAGTCATGGCCCCACCAGCTGCGAGCCCAGACCTCCACCGCGACGTCCGCCCACGAGCCGCCGCAGCCGACCCGGCCCCAGCCGGAGTCGCCGCGATACGCGCCGTCCGCAGTCAGGTAACCCCAGTGCAGGTGCGCGCCGACCGTTGGCCGCAGGGTCGGCTCCTTGTCGTACGCGTAGGCGCAGGAGTACACCGCGTCGCCGTTCATCCGGTGCCAGCCGGCCTGCAGTCGCTTGCCGCCCAGGTTGCCCTGGTAGAAGGCTCCGAGGGTGAAGTCGGCCCAGGACGACATCGGCGACACGATCTCGACCGCCGCCTCGTCGACGCGGGTCTCGGCCTGTCGGTCGGTGATCACGGTATAGGTGCCCCACGCCATATAGGCGGGACGGCCCTCGGGCTTGCACTGGTGCCACACGAACGCGTCGAAGGTGTTGCGGTCGTCGGTCGCGTCGTCCTCGGTGGCGCCGAAGCCGGTGTCGACGGCTGGCAGCGAGCACGCCAGCAGGAGCAAGAGCCCGGACCGGATCACAGCGACTCGATCATGCGGCGCAGCTGAGCCGCGACCGCCTCGCTCTCGGCGATCTTGGCCAGGATCTCGGTCTTGGTGAACAGGGGCTGCCGGACGGAGGGCTCGGCCGTGAAGGGAACCTTGCCGTGCACCGAGGCCAGGGGAGCAATCAAGACTGCACCTCCGGGTCCCGCGTTGTCAGCCGCGTCTGCGCCGAACTCCGGCTGTGGCACATCATCGCCCACCACCTGCTTGATCGCGCCCGGCCCATAGGCGTGCACGCCGCCGATGTTGTCGGTCCAGCCCAGCGTAGCGGCGTCGACGCCGGCCGCCATCAGCGCCTCCGCGTACCCGACCTGCTTCGCTCCGCTGTGGGGCTGCAAGCTGAGCTCGGTCAGCGGGATCGTCGCGCGGTATGCCTCGGGCAGCTGGAGCTCGGCAGGCGGCTGTCCCTCGCGCTCCGGGTAGAAGCCGACGTCGGCAGTCTGGTCCGCGAAGTTGACCTCGTAGACCTTGGCCTTCATCTGAACCGTCGGATCCTCGTTGTCGCGGATATAGACGTCGCTGCCGATCTTGGTGGGGACTTTGACGTTGAGGGGTTTGGTCATGGGGTCACTTCTCTGCGAGGCAGTCGCCGCTGGTGTTGTAGGGGTCCATGCTGAGCGGGCAGGTGCGGCGCGCGTCACAGGTCTCGCAGGTGTAGACGTGGCCGTCTTTGTCGGCGTAGTCTGCGTGATCGGGAAACTCGGTCAGCAGCTCGGCCTTCATGCGCGCGAGGTCTTCGTCGGTATGGGGAAGGGTCACGGCTTCCATCTCCATTGCCGCTGATTGTCGGCGTCCAGGTAGTATTCGGCCTTGCCGGCTTTGACAGCGTCAGTACGCCAGCGCTCCGACACCCACGTGCCTGTAAGCAGGAACACCGCCATGCTAGTGACGGCGACGAGGACGACGGCATTCGTTATACTAACGCCAGGAGGATTGTTCGCGTCGTCGCTCACTCCACCCTCCCGCCAGCCTTCTGATACGCGTCGAGCCACGCCTCGAACAGGTCGGTGCCCTCCGGGTACGGGCAGGTGACCTCCAGGTCCTTCGGACCCTTGGCCGCAGCCCGGCCGTACGCCTTGGCTTCGGCGATAGCCTCCGGCGGCGACGCGGCCGGCATATTGCCGCCACCGGCGCCGAACCCTTCCATCCACTTGGTGTACGGCAGGGTCCCCGGCCGCATCGGGCAGGCGCTGGCCAGCCGGCCGAGCTTGGCGGCATCGACACCCATGCCGAACGCGACGTCGCCCGAGATCGCGCGGCCAACGCCGACCCCGGTGCTGCCGATCATCGCCGCGAAGTCGCCGCCCGAGCCGAGGTAGCTGCCGTTATCGGGCCGGGTGGTCACCAGAGCGTGCCCGGGTCCCTCGTCATCATCGTAGACGATCGCCGCGCGCTTGGGCTTCTCCGGCTCGGTGACGGCCACCGCCCGCGACGCCGATTCGGTCGACAGCTCGATCTGCTCGACGGTGACCAGCTTGCCCGTCTTCGGGTGCGGCACCTTCGCCTCCTTGCGGGCGATGATGGCGAAACCCTCCTTCTCCATCAGCTTGTCGAGCTGCTTGGGGGACAGGACGTCGAGGGCTTTACCTTCGCCGTAGTGCTGCGGGCTGACGTAGACGAGTTTGGTGGGCATGGTCAGGGGGCCTTGATCGTGGGCGGGATGAGGGCGAGCTTGCTGGAACAGAACGACCACAGCAGCTCCTTGGAGCCATACCGGTCGAACTTGATCAGAACCGTCGTGCCGCCAGGAACCTTCCGTAGGCTCTTCACGGTGCCCTCGTCGAAGATCGTGTGCGTCACGCGGTCACCGGGCTTGGGAAGGGCGTCCATCGGTGTCTCTCCATAGTCCTATAACGGTTGACCGGCGAGCGTCAAGCCTTCGTCGCGGCCTTAGCTGCGATCTCGGCAATCAGCCGGGTTTCGAGCGCATTGAAGGCGTCGTTGATCTTGTCGAGGTCGAATTGATCGCCCTCGAACTCGGTCTCTGCTGTGTCGGCGCCACGAAACAAAACGGCCCACTGCAGACAGCTCATGCAGCGTTTCACTGGAGGAGTCGCTCGCGGTTCGGCCTTCTTGATCTCGGCGGAGAGACGGCGGCCAAACTCGCTCTCATCGTCAGAAACCGTCACGTCCGGTTGCAGCGCGCGGCCTAGGCTGTGCTGCACGCAGAGATACACAGACAGCAACGGGGTGCCCTTATAGACCAACAGAACGTCCCGCTCGGCGCGCAGGTCGCTTGGCTTCTCCCCCTCGTTCTCGGGCCGCAGGTCGTACCAGTCGAGCTTTGCTTCTTTGCAGAGCTGCCTGATGAAACCGACGAGCTGCGCGTAGAAGCTCTTGCTGTAATCGTGCGATGCGTTGCTGTAGCTGAAATCGCCCATGTCAGGACTCCTTGGTTGGTTGAGCTGCGAGCGTCAAGAGTCGCGAGACCGGGCGGCTTTCGCGTCAGTAATGGTCTGCTGCACCATTCGTTCGACCGCTTTCTCTCCCTTAGCGCGAAGAGCGACCAGCCCGAAATCCTCCACCCCGGCCCGGGCCCAGGCTTCCGCCTGCCGCAGCTCGTCGACCCACATGTACGCGCGGACCTTGAAGGGATCCGCCGAGGTGGCTGACGGCAGCTTCAGCCACATATCCTCGCCCATGATGAACAAGGCCTGCAGGGCTTCTCGCGCCGGCAGCGCGTTGACAGCCGACGCCTTCGCCACCAGAGGCGCGCGGGTTGGCGTCGTGTACAGGGTGTAGACGAAGAACTTCATGCTTTGACTCCAGGTTGATTGACGATCTTGCCACACCAGACGCAGACGTCGCCCTGGTACTGGCGCGTAGCGCCCCCGGCTGTCAGGATGACCTCGGCCTTATGCGCGGAATCAGCGAAGAACGCCAGGGATTCAAGCGTAGCAGCGTCTACTAGAGGCGCGCTACCGCGCCCCGTTGAGTACCGCGCCTCGAACCGATGCTGCTGGCCGCCATTGTAGCAGCGAGAAGGAAAGAGCTTCATCCGCCGAGGCTCCCGAAGAGGTTCGCCAGCGATTCATCTCGGTCTCGCACCATCTTCACGTGCTTCGTCACCTCCGCTACCGACTCCGGCGTCATGACGTCCGGCACCTGCTCGTTGAAGTCCTGCGCCGTCTTGGCGGTCAGCATCTGCGCATAAGGCAGAAGTTCGGTGACCAGATAGCGCTCGACCACGAAAGTCGTACTGGGCGTAGACGCCGGCAAGCACAGGCAGAGCTTGCCCTGCTTCAACACCATCATCGACAGGATCTCGCGCAGCGGCTGGGCGCTGACATACTCCGACGAGGCGTGGTAGGCGTGGGCCTCGCCGCCAGATGGCAGTTTGGCCAGCGTATAGACGAAGAACTTCATGCCTCGTTTTTCCTTATAACGCGAAATCCGGAGTGAGAGATGATAAGCACCGCAAGCAGAAACCACCACGGTGACCATGCGCGCTGATCGACCAGATAGGCGGTGCCGGCGAGTACCCCGCCGTCGAACACCAGCATGAGCGCGTACGCACCCAGCGTCATGCCAGCCACAGCAGCCACCAGCGCTTCTTCGTCGACACGGGGGTGATCGGGAAATCGGTCGCGAGAAGTGGCGGCGGCATGACAGCCGGGGTGGGGTCAGCGATGGGGGCGTTCGGGTCGAACCGGATGAACGCGGTCAGCATCCGGGCCTGTGCCGCCGCCGTGTCGAACGGGTAGAGACCCTCGCTCAGAGTTGCGGCGCGGACCTCAGGTCCCGGACTGTACACAGCCCAGAACTTCGCCCAGAGATCGGGGTTTTCCCGGTCGTGCTCGTTGGCGCTCGCCAGCAATGACACGAACCAGTAGCCCGCATCCTGCTCTACCGCGTCCATGGCCCCATCGAAGCCGGCCTCGCGCGCACTGTCGTTGAGATACTGTCCCATCAGCTCCTCCGCCAGAATTGCCACCACCGCTTCAACGGCGGGGCCGGTGCGATGACCAGGAACCGGTCGGGCCGGACGGCTTCGACCGGGTTGCCGTCGTGCATGACGACCGACCACAGGCCGTCCGGCTCCAGCCGCGCCAGCACCGCACGCTCACTGACGTACCGGCGCCAGAACGTAGAGTCCTGGTTGTCGGCGGAGACCTTGACCAGCAGGGTACAGCCGGGGGTGGGAGGGATCATTCGCGGACCGCCTTCCGAACGGCGGCGAGGATGGCGGCGTCCTCCTTGAGGTGGCGGATTGCGCTCCCGACGAGAAGGGAAAGATTCCAGTCTCGGAGCCCCGCTCCGGTGAGACCGACCGCGGCGCGCAGGTCGATGATCTGCTGCACGTCTGGCATCGCTGCGCGGAGCGCGTCGCGTTCTGCCGTCACCGCTTCCAGCGCGGCAGTCAGCGAGGCTTTCCAGTCGGATCCCTCCACCGACTGATTGACGCCCTTCAGGGTCAAGGTCACACCCGCCTCCCAGGCGAAAAAGTGCTGCCACCGCTCCTGGATATGCTGGATCGCGGCCAAGGGGGTGTCGGCGTCGATCTCTTCCGTCCGGTCATACGGGCCGGTCGGCAGGATCTTGCGGTCGATGGAGAAGGTGACGGCGTAGCGGGGCATGGTGGTATCCTTCAGCGCTTGGACTGATTCAGCAAGGCGCGCAAGTTTTCGGTCGAATGGTGAACCAGCTCTGCGGCCTTGATGCGGAGTTCCTGCTGGACCTTGTCGTTGATGCGGTTGCATTCGGCGTACCAGACACCGAAATCACTCGAAGATGACTCTGGCGGCGTGGGGTTCTGCTGCTCCAGCTCACGCTGATACTGTGCCACCAGGGCGTCGACCAGCTGCGAGCGATCACACTGGTTGCTGTCGAACCCGGCGTCCTGCTGCCCTGCGTGCATTCCGGCAGGCTGTTCGGGCAGAAAAGGTGCATGGGGACTGTCGGGGCCTTCCGGGTTCGGCTCGGTACGGCCGAGAAAGTCGAGGTTCTCGAACTCATTCTTGCCGAGCCGGGGGCGACGCCGGCGCAGCAGGAACACCACGGCCAGCAGCAGAGGGAGGGCGAGCGCGGCCAAGACGTAGATGGCGAACATGGTGGGATCCTTCAGTGCGCCGGCGTCTGCTGCGGGGCCTTCACGCGCCGCTCGCGCGTGCCGGCTTCCATCAGCGGGATACCCGCCTCGGTCGGGACGTAGATCACGTCGTTGCGGCCTTCGTGCAGGTTGTTGATCCACAGGTAGTGCAGGTACAGCTCGTTGTTCTCGAGCGACTTGCCGATGATCTCGTTGGCCTGCGCCACGCCGCGAGCGCGGGCCACCTCGGCTTCGGCCAGCATCTTGGCGGAGTCGAGCTTCGCCTGTGCCTCCAGCACCGCCACGCGGCGCGTGCTCTCGGCCTTCATCAGGTCGCCCTGGCCTTCCTTGTCCTTCAGATACACGCTGTAGGAGGGGCAGCCGGTCAGGCACCCGATGATCAGGCCCAGCACCAGGACGATGGTCAGGGTAATGGTGATCTCGCCTTCGGCGCGACGGGGGAGGTTCGGCATGGTGTGGTCCTAGGAGCTCTTGGTGTTGTCGAACATGCAGTTGGTGAAGGAGGTGCCGTTGGTCGCGCACAGGCTGCTGAGGGCTTCCAGGGCGGCGGTCTTCGCCGCGTCGCACGCCGGAGACGCCAGGATATCGTTGATCGCCGCCCGGGCCTCCTGGATCGTGTCCTTGTGGGCTCCGACGTGGACGAAGGGTTGTACGGCGCGCTTGGCCATGGGAGACTCCGTAGGAGGTATGGACAGCAGTCCTATTGAGCGGCTAGGGAGGGTCAAGAGGGAAGTTTCTCGCTCACTATGGGAGTCAAGGACTGCCCATCCCAGGTGCCAATGGAACCGTCCCGGCGCAAGGCAGCGAGAACAGGACACAGATGGACGAGGCCCCCATGCTGGTCGGTGTGAAGGTTCAGTGTCTCCAGAGACATGATCACGTACCCTTCCGGAAGCCCATACGCCGGGCCGCGCAGGATGTAGACGACGCGGCGCCAGAGTTCCTTGCCGGTGTAGTGCGGTTCGAGATAGACGTCGACGACCGCCATTCCTGGCGGCGCGGGTGGATTGCCGCCCGGGAACCACTCCCGCAGCCGCAGCACGTCGCCCACCGCGAACCCGCGGTCATCCTTGCGGAGGTCCCAGGGCTTGATGCCTTGACCGATGGCGGCGAAGACGTCGGGGTGGGTTTTCAGGTCGTGGAGTTTCATGTCAGCACGAGCACGTGAAGCTGAAGTTCTCGTCGTCGAAGTCGACCGTGCACCCAAGCACGATCTCGGCATGGTATTTCAGCTCCACCTCGTCGACCAAGTCACCGCGACTGTGCATGTCCCTACCGGAATAGTGAATCTCCTTGTTCCTGAGGCCGTCCAGCAGGCGTGCGTACGCCACGTCAGCGTCGTCATACGGACTGGTGCGAGCGGCGTACTGCCGCAGCCAGGACTTCGACACTTCCTTGTCGTCTCGGCTCTGCTGATCCACCTTGTCCACCGCCGGGAACGCCGGGTGGGTCCACTCGTGGCGCAGGGTGGTGACTTGGCCCTGGTAGAGGCAGAGCCAGAAGGTCTGGCCGATCTCGACGGTCTTGGGCAAGAACGGGTCGACGATGCCGACTGCCGTGGTAGAGCCGGCGACATCGCCATAAGCCTCCGCGTTCGTGCCGTCGTGCAGGATGGATACGTGCATTCCGGGGCGCAGCCGCTCGCGCGCCTTCACCGGCACCACCGCGATGTGGATCGCGTCGCGCTGGTTCTGCTCGCCGAGCTTGGTGATCAGTTCACCGAGCCGAGCCTCCTTAGTCTTATTGCGGTTGAAGGGGTCGTTCATGGTTACTTCTTTCCGAGCACTTGCCGCTCGTAGATGCTGTCGACTGTGTCTGGCTCGATCGTCGTGCTGAGCAAGGGGCCCAGCTGGATACACGACATGGCGTGGCCCATCGACCCATACGACTTCTCGACGACACTGATGCTCGGATGGCTCTCGAGATAATTGTCAGCGTAGTCGGCCAGATGCTGCGCCATCTCCGGCTTCAGGTCGCCACGCTGGATAGCGCGGGCAATCCCGTTCGGGTCAACCTTGTAGCCGACCTGCAGTCCGTCCGGGCCGTAGACCGCGCAGCCGAGATTGGTGCACTCACCGACGCGCCGGTGGTTGACGGCGCGGAGGATGAGGTATTTGCCCCAGATGCGGTCGGTCATCGTACCCTCTTGAGCGTGTTGCGCCATATCCAGAAGTGGAACACGACCTTCTGGCCGATCGCCAGCGAGTCAACGATCTCCATAGCCTTGCGGGCGTGCACCAGAGACACCCCGCGATGGTGTTTGTGCTCCAGCGCTCGGTTCCTCTGCACGAACCGGTCCAGGCTCTGCAGGCGCGACCACCTACCTTCCTCGGAGTCGAACACCTTGAAGGCGCGGTGCTTACCGGTCTGGCGCTTGAACCGGCCGTGCGGGACGGCGGTGAAGAAGCCGAACAGGCCGTTGTCGTAGTGGCCGACAGTCTTCAGCAGGCGCATGCCGGGCAGGAAGGGCTTGCGGTACGAGGCGCGGCGCTTGTGGACCATCTCGGTGAGGAGCACGTCGAACTCGGTCTCCGATATGGCCGGCAGCGGGTTCGGCTGCTCGGCGGCGATGGAACCATCGGGGTTGATAACGACGTCGGTCATTCGAGATCCTTCGCCGCCTTCTCCAGCCGCTTCGCGCGATTGATGGTCGCCTTCGAGCACGGCTCGATCCACGACTGCGCGTGCGCGTGGCTCGCGTTCATGGCGCGCAGCTGCTTGGCGGTGTTCTTGAGGAGACAGATCAGCTTGGCGTGGGGGTTGACGTGCTTGTAGACCGGCGGCCCGGGGTACAGCAGACTCGCGAAGTTCGTTGGTGCGTATCTGCGGTGTGACATGGCGAGCTCCATCAGGGGTTATAGGCTTCGATGCGGCGATGCTTCTCGTCCGTGGTGTGACCGTCCCACGTGTACAGCTTCGTCGGCAGGTGGACGAGTTGCGGCAGCATGTCCTTCGGGAGATGCCACGACGCCTGCCCGGTCGGCAATTCGATGATCACGACGGGCCAGTCGGGCTCCTGTGGATCGACTTCGACGGAGGCGGGGAAGAGCTTCGACAGCAGGACGACAAGGCGGTTGCGCTCGTCGTAACCTTGGTCGATCTTGCGAACGAGGTCGTTGACGGCGGCCTGGATGTCGCGTACGCGGGGGTCGTCGGTCATGCTGGTGTCCTCGGTGGTGCCGGCAGCTTCGCCCAGCCGAGCACCTCGCGCGCCTCGTCGATGTAGGCGGCGCACTGGGCGCAGTGGTGGTCGCCGCCGTTGTGGGCGTGCATCGCGGGGGAGCCGGAGGCGACGTGTTCGAGGGCGACGCGGAGGGCTACCGGCACGGTACCCGTTCCCTGGCACGCTACGCAGGTCATCTGAAGACCTTGGATCTTCCGTACGCCGTGGCCGAAGCAGATGAGGCACTTCTTCATACCGGCCTCACCCAATTCGTCCACACGCCCTTGAGCCAGGACAGGGTGTACAGGATGCTCAGCGCGAAGATGCCCCACTGCTCGGCCTGCCACGTGGTGTAGAACCAGAACGGCTGGGAGGCGAGGCCGAACAGGCAGGCGAAACGGCGGACGCTGGCGCGGCTGTCCTGCGTCAGGTAGATGGCGATCACGCCGAGGACGCCGAGGGCGAGCTGGGCGATCATATCGTCTTCGTCGCCGGATTGTTCGTCGCCGGAATGCGGCGACGCGCCAGCATCATGGCGTCGGCGACGGCGTACGCATTTGCGGCGATCTTCTCGTGGTGGTTGTCCTGCGACGCCCCCGGCATCATGAGGGTCGCCGCTATCTTCGCGGCGAAGTAGTCCCGAAGGTCCATACCGGCGTAGTGCACGGGCTCCATGTGGGCGGTGAGACCGGTGCGCTCCATGCGCGTGGTCGGGAACGCTGGTTGGCGGGGCAGGCTCATGACGGCTTCACTCCATTGGTGTACACCTGTGAGGGCTTCTTCCACTCCGCGTTCAGCTGGACGCGGCGCGCGACGAACCAGTACAGCACCGATTTGCCGCCGTTGCGCTTCGGCGCATCGCAATCATTCCCGGCTTGCGTGGTACACCACGCGTCCTCGATACGAAAACCGTTGCCGATGAAAAACGCCTGGATCATCTTGTAGTCCGTGACGTGGATCCCATGCCCCTCCCACCCCGCCACCGGCGACTGCCCGATGAAGTGGCCGCCGAGGCGCACCATGGACGCGGCGTTGACGTACGCCTGATGCGCGTCCCAGACGTGCTCCAGGGTGCCGAGATTGAAGACGGTCTCGAAGTGCTCCTCCAGGATGCGGAACGGGCTTGCGAGAGTGACGCCGTCTCGCTTGCGCCACAGGGGCTCCCCCAGATTGCACTCGTAGTCCCCACCGTCCAGGTCGAGCGTCTTGTACTCGCACGGGAACCGGAAGCTGCTTGTGTTGGTCTGGCGACCGAGCATCAGCATGTCGGGGTGGCAGTATTTCCGGAGACGGGTGAAGGACTGCAGGTGGTCGTTGGTGATCATGTGTCGGAGTTCCTGAAGAACCGGTCCATGGTGTAGCTGAAGACGAGCCAGACTGCCACGAATACCGCGATAGCGGTGCCGAGGCGGTACGAGACGTAGAGGAAGGCGCTCATCCGAGAAACTCCAGCGCCTGATTGTGGTCGGAAATCTCCGCCGCGTACTCCGGGTACAGGGCCGGCGCCTTGTCGGGGCAACGCTTCAGCGCGTGCAGCAGGCCGCAGGTGCAAAGTAGGTGGTGCTTGTGGTAGAACTCGCAGTCGACGTCGTGGATCAGGAAGCTGCTTGCCGCGGTAGTGCGGCGCCAGTGCGAGAAGTGGTCATCGGCGGCGTACTGCGCGAGAACCTGCGCGAAACTCTCACGGGTGAACGTCGGCTGCCGGAACAGTGACGTGATCTGGGTGATGGCGCGGTTGAGGGCTTCTTGGTTCACGTGATGTCCTTCGGCGGCTTCGGCTCAGGCCGCCAGTGCGTCGGGCGAATCGGCCCGTGGTACTCACCGCGCGCAACGCCGTCGTCGGCGTCCCAGAACGCCGAGCACACCGCGGCCGCGTAACGGCAGCCGTCGAACTCGCCGGCCGGGTGGTAGAACACGTAGCAACCCGACGGCGGCTTCTGGTCGGACAGCTTGGTCCAACCGTCGTTTACTGCAGCCACGTACTCGTCGTGGCTGACCCACGCGCCCGTCGGCGACTCTTCCATGCTGGTAAGGATCGGGATCCGACCGTGGCCGTTGATGGTCAGGTACAGCTCGGCGAGGTTGTAGCGTTTGACGGTCATATGATGCCCAGGTACCAGTTACGCTTCCGCTGTGCGCTAACCGCCAGCGCGATAGCCGAGCCGCCGACATAGCCCGGGTCGGAGCTGCAAGCATTGTCGAGAGCGCGGAACGCTGCCATCGCTCGCTTCCGGAAGAACCGCAGCCGGGCTTCCTGGCGGGCGACGATGGCGCACTGGTGGAGGGCTTCGCGGTCGGCGGGGGTGATCATGACTTCTTCACCTTTCTCGGCTCCATGAGGTCGATGACCCAGTCCAGGGACTCCAGGTAGCAGCCATAGTCGCGACGCTTGCGCGCAGACTTCTGCGCAAAGCCTTCCTCGGCGACTTCGCTGCGCTTGCGCCGGACCGCAGCGACGAGTGCGCGGCATTTGCGCTGGTAGGGGCTCACGACTTGTCCTCCACGACCTTGAGGTTCTTCTCCAGGTCGTCGATCTGGGCGCCGATCATCCCGTCGTGCGCGCCCTTCTTGGACTCGGCGAAGGCCTTGATCAGCTTCTTCTCGTCGGAGAAGCCCACCTTCATGCCGACGTTGGTGCCATTCTTCAGCCGGAAGACGATGTGCAGGTTGAAGCCCTCGTCGGACGACTCGGTGTAGAGCAGCACCTGCCGGTCGCGGAGGGTGTGGATGTGGGCGAAGTCGTTCATGGCGCCACCACGAACCGCGTCACGCCCGGCCGCGCTTCGTCGGACCACATCGCCAGCGGCCGCACCCAGGTGTTGCCCTGCGGGTCGCGGTAGGCCACGACAAGTTCGCCGGTCTCGGAGTGGTGGCCGACGCCGTCCACGGTGTAGAACTCACCAGGATGCTTCCAGTGGGTCCAACGGGAGCCGCGCTGGGGAGCGTTGGCGGGGATAGGAGCAGGGCTGGTGAGCATCTCAGTTCTCGGGGTTGTAGGTGGGCGCGTTCAGGTACTGGGACTCGGGGGAGGTCGGATCGGCCAGCTGCTTGGCGACGGTGTCGAGCGCGGCCGCGAGTGCCTCGGTGAAGCGGCCAGCGATACAGACCGAGCGCTGTAGCTCGGGGGAGGGGTGATCGTTCATGTCAGTTCTCCGTCAGTCTGACGAGGTAGAAGCGCCGGCCCTCGATCTCGACGTACGGGTACATGCGCGCCGCCACGCCGTCGAGGGTGCCGGGTTGGCTGGCGCGGTGCATGGCGTGGAAGACCGACTGCCCCAGGGTGAAGCCGGACGTCGGCAACCGGTCCTCGGGCTCGTACTGCACGCGCAGTGTCGGCCGCTGGCCCGAGCCGCCGCACTCCCGGCACTTGTCGCCGTCCGGGTTGCCGCCGTCGGCGTCGATGGTGGATTGGTCGGTGCCGGAGCCGATGCACGCAGGGCAAGCGGTCTCCACGGCCTTGGCGCGCATAATGTGGTCGGAGGTGGCCATCATCGCATTCGCGAACCACCCCGTCATCGTGTCGACGTCCGCGGCGATGTGGGGCAGGATGCTGATATGCTCGACGAAGGACTTGGCCCAGGCGTGGGCGTCGGTGCTGCCAAGCGGAGGCTTGGCAGGTTCGGGCCTGATGCGGTAGTTCTCAGGCGCGTCGTCGAACTCCAGGCCGCCGCCATACGCGATCCAAGTGAACGCGCCCGCAGCGTCCAATGGACCACTACGATGTTCGATCGTCTTACCCGCGGCGAACGCCAGGAAGATCGGCAGCAGGGCTCTGGCTTGGTCGGGGGTCATGTCAGGAATCCTTGTTGAGCTTGACGCCCCGAATGTCCGCGATGTCCTGCGCCAGTTGCTGCACTACCGCGCGTTTGACCCGCAGCCGCTTCTGGTGTGCCTTCCGGAACCGCTCCGCGGCGCGCTTGGCGGCTGCCAGGGCGAGGTCCATACTCGCGTAGCCGGAGCGGCGCCAGCGCCTGAGAACCGCGGCCGACCAGCACTCACAGACCACGGCGGAGTAGGTGGAGCCGCGATTGAGGTAGGCGCGGGGCCGGAAGGAAATGGGGCGGGTCATGGCTTCTCCGCCGCACTCGGCCTGATCACCGGCGACGGTGGCGTCACCTGCACCGGCCGGCTCAAGTCATTGATCTTTGCTAGGTTCCAGGTGTAGACACTGGACACCGCGTAACAGCACCAGGGGACCGTGAGCCATGAGCAGAGGAGCGAGACGGTGAGCGCCGCGGCGACTTTCCTGCGCCACGTGTTCTTCGGCCGCCACTTGGCATACGCGGCGTCGTATGCGGCGCTCTCCTCCTTGTAGCTGCTGTAGCCGTACATGGACGGCTTCACGGGGGCGCCGCAGTGGAGAACGGCGACTACCCCCACTGCCTGCGCCGTCGCAGCGAAGAAGATCGCGAGATTGAGAGTGGTGTTGTCGATTTCCATGGTCAGGTCTCCTTTGTCGGAGGCAGGAGCGCGACCATGGCGCGCAGGTTGGCGAGGGGTATGTCGGAGCGGCCGTGACCTGAAAATACGCGGCAGAGGCGGCGTTCAAGCTGCTCGGCCTCTTTGTCGTCGAGCCACTCCTGCTCGGAAGCGAACAGGTAGTGATCAGCGGTGTAACCGTTGCTGCGTTGGGCCCAGTCGCTGAGGTGGTAGCCGACCCCTTCGTAGTGCAGCGGGTCGTTAGCCTGCTTACAGAAGAAGTATTTGCGGCCGACCTTGACGACGATAACCGGGGTCAACTTCTGCTCGCAGCGACGGGCGGCGTTGCCGACGTTGAGGTCGTACAGGGTCTGGCCGACGGTGGGAGTGGGACGGGCCACGACTCAGCGCCCCTGCTCGCGGTCGGCCTGCGCGATCTCGGCGCGGTGGACTTTGGCGTAGTCGCGGGCCAAGCCGACCACGGCTAGCATGATGCCACACAGCATCATCCAGATGCAGAACAGCTGCCCGAACAGTCCACCGGTGCTGGTGATCGACACCTCCCGCCTCTCCGCGTCGTTGGTCATGGCTGGGCTCCTTCTGGCACGGGTTCTAACGCGCCGCTATGGAGTGCAAGGGGTAATCTAGGGAGAGGCTAGGGAGCGGGCAGAACCCAGGCAGTCCACTCGGCGTAGGTGCATGTCTTGCGCGCCGGCTTGCGTTTGAGGCCGCGCCCAGCGAGGTAGTAGATGTCCCCGCCGAGATTGGCGTCATACGGGCGGCGCCATTCGAGACGATGCGTGACCGGGTTGCGACCGCGGTAGAGTTCCTCCATAACGATGCCGTGGTAAACGCGGGTCATAGGGATGCCTCCACCCGCGCCATGCGCCGCTCGATGTCCTTGACGTATTCGTCCTCGCGCTCGGCCAGGATCACGTTGAAGCCCTCCAGCAGGGCAGCTTCGCCGGTGGTGCCGGAACCAGCGAAGGGGTCGAGAATGGTGCCGCCCGGCGGGGTGATGAGACGGGAGAGGTAGCGCATCAGGGCGATGGGTTTGACGGTTGGGTGTTTGGAGCCTTCGAGCTCCTTCTTGGTGGCCTTCGAGCTGTAGTGGAAACGATGAAACTGCTCCTCGTCGGTGTAGGGGCACGACTTGAAGAAGCGTGCAGCGCTTGTCTCGGTCTCGACGCGCGGGGTTGAGGTATGGCGGCGATCCATGACCCCGTAGCAATTCTGGTCTGAACCTCCGGCCCGGAGACTCGGTTCGTTGCCGGTAAGACCGCCCTGCTGGCCCTTCGCGTCAGGGAACGCCGCGAGCACCTCGTCACTGCCGTCGTGCAAGACGTTGGCGGGGAAGCGGCTGGTCGGCACCTTGATCAACCCCTGCGCATACGCGCCCTTCTGCCCTTCGCTGACCTGCCCGATGCGCCCATCGCCGCCCGCCTTGCCAGACGACCCGAGGCGGTTCCATTCCTCTTGCGATGGTGTCTCGTCGCCCCAACCGACACGACTCGCTTCAATATTGATCCCGCCCACGCCCCACCGCAGCACGTTCGCCGCCACCGTCGGCTCCGAGCACGGCTTGCGCGCAAGGATGATCGGCTCGTAGGCCGGCTTCAGCGCGGTGCCCCAGCCGTCCCACTGCTTGGCGGCGTCGGTGGAAGGGGCGGTGATCTGACACTCCTTCTCGCGCTGCTCGGGGGTCTTCGAGGTGAAGCCCTCGCCGAACGCCTCGCCGCCTGCGCAAGCATTCAAGTGGTAGCCCGGCTGCCCGAGCTTGCTGCCGACCACCTCCCGCTCCGCGCCCGCCGCCTTGTCGATCGCCTTCGAGATGTCCATGCTCTTCGGGAAGCCCGTGCCGAACATCCACATGAGCGAGTCGCGGAGCTCGAACCCCGCGTCCTCGATCGCGACGGCGAGGCGGTGGTACAGCCGCGGCGCGCCAAAGCACACGAGGTGCGCGCCGGGCTTGAGCACACGGTACGTTTCCTTCCAGAAGGCGACGTCAAACGCGATGCCGCTGTTGTCCCAGCCCTTCCCCATGAAGCCGAGCTCGTAGGGCGGGTCGCTGACCAGCGAGTCGAGGGAATTGTCCTCAATCGACGCGAGCATCTCGCGGTTGTCGCCGTGCCACAGGTCCCAGGTCACGGCGTCACTTCCACCAGCAACTGGCTGTCGAACTTCGGGTTCTCCTTCGCGGTGTAGCCGCGTGGATTGCAGACGACGCGCGTCTCGCCGACCATGTAGTCGCAGCTGCTATGCGTGTGGCCATGAATCCACAGCTTGATGTTCGGCGTCATCAGGTCTTCACAGTTGGAGCAGAAGTAGGGGTTGAGTTCACTGGCGGCAAATTGCGGGTCGATCGACTTGGGGCTGGGCAGGAAGTGGGTGATGAAGACGGTGGGAACGTCAGTATCGCAGTACAGGCGCAGGTGCTTGCGTGCTTTCATGTGCGAGAAGACCGCATGTGCCGGCTCGAAGTTGGTGATCCGATGGAAGTCGGAGATACCTTGAGCTGCGAGACGCTTGGCGAGTTCGGGGTTGGACGCGGTCTTCCCCTCGTGCACGAACGGCAAGCTGAAGTCGGTCCACAGCGTGGCGCCGACGAACCGGATGCCGTCGATCAGCTCGTGCGGGCGCCGGTCGAGCCGGATCACGTTGGGAAAGGGGTGGAATAGCGTTTCGAGTTCGGCGTCCACCAACGGAAAGGTGTTCAGGTAGTATTCGTGGTTGCCGGGGATGTAGAGCGTCGGCTTGCCGTCGGTCTGCTTGAGCAGGGTGCGGAACCGATCGTAGCTGCGTTGAGTGGTGATGTCGCCGGCAAGCACGATGACGTCGGCGTCGGGGTGGGGTTTGAGGGTGAAAGACTGGGCTTCGAGGTGCAGGTCGGAGAGGATGTGGAGTTTCACGCGCGGTATCCCGGGTTGATGTTCGCCCGCTTCTCAGGTGGCCATGACGTGACCTCGCGCGACGCGGCGTCGAGGCGACGGTATAGCCAGTTGTCCGGGCGAGTCGGGTGCCGGAGAACGCGGCCGGTGCCGCTACAAGGGCAGCCGGAGAGCACTTGGCCAATGACATAGCCGCGGCCTTTGCAGGTCGGGCAGGTGGTGAGTTCGCACCACCATTCGAGGGTAGGGCGGCTCATTTGCGGAGTGCCTCTCGGAGACGCTGCGCGGTCTTAGTAGTCACATGGAACTCCGCACAGCCGCCCGGGTCGCTCGTCTGATACCGCGTCACCTGATGGACGGGTTTCTCCGGCGACACCACCTCTCGGCCCATCAGCCGATACCGCTCTTCGGTTATCAGCTTGAGCGCCCCGACGAAGCCGATGCGCTCGATCTTCCGCCGTTTTCCAGGGCGTACAGCGTTTGACGCCCAACCCGCGCCTCCGGCAATCGCCTGCACGATGTCAAGCGTGTCGCCGTCCTTGAAGACCGTCTTCATGCCGTCGAGGAACCGGATGTCTTCTTCGCCGACGAACAGGTTGAACCAGCGGCGCGGCTTGGCGCCGTCGAGCAGCTTGTCCTTGATGCCGGGGTAGTGGCGGTCGAGGTAGGCGATGGCGTCTTCGACGGAGTCGGCGTAGAGGTGGAGGACGGGCTGGTCGGCGACGAGAGGTCGCAGGGTAGAGGGGATGGAGACGGTGATGTAGTTCATCGCGGCTCCTCCGGGAAGAATCGCTTGAATACCCCGTCCGGATTATCGACCAAGTCCTGCGTGAACATCCAAGTATGGAGCCACGTACCGTCCATCAACGGCAAATGTGACAAGAAAGGCAGTTCGTTGCGATTACCGTTTTTATCGCGGAACGAGAACCCGTCGCGCTTTATCATAGCCTCCAGCTTCAGCACGTCGATGTCGTAGAGCGCGATCTTGTGAGCGGCACAAAACCGCCGTTTTTGCGGGGTTATTGGCGTCGTAGCGGTAAGCTCAAACACCGCTGTCAATCCAAGATTACTCTCGCAGGCGACGTCAAATATGAACATGGGCTTGAGGTTGACCTCCAACGCGGCCTCGGGAGTTGGATAGCACCACGACTCATTTTCGTGCAACCAGTTCTGGGCGCCGAACTTTATCCCTAGCTGCGTCCACGAAAACGTACGACCCTTCGCCTTATGTGGACCCGGGTAGACATACTCAACCACAACGTGCCCGTTGGCGTGGTCGCTGCGAATGGGGCCATAGCCGGTCCAGAGCCGTTTGATAACACTCTGCACGACCAACTTGGCGTCGAAGTGCGCGTCGGACTCGCGGTTTCTGAACGCGGTCTTCTGGCGGTACTCCGCCGCAGACATTCCATAGGGGTAGTCGCCATCATCGTTCATTTTCCATACCTCCTGGACATGATTTCTGGTTTGCTGAACACAGGCATTCCTGGCGCCCACGACGGTGCGATTCGCATCTCGCGCTCCAGCCAGTCACGCCAAGCGATACCGTGCTGCTCGGGAACTTCCAGCACGACTTCGTCGTGCACGTGGAAAGCGATCGGCGCTCCGGCGCGATCTACCCGCAGCATGACGTCGGCGAGCAGGTCGCGGCAGAAGCCCTGTACCGCGTTCTCGTAAATCTTACCGCCGTAGGTGCGACGCTGCAGAACCTTGCCGTTGACCGCGTTGTCATAGACGATCACCTTTCGCCAGTCGGCATAGGGGTCGCGCTCCATGCGCGCGTTCCAATAGGTGATGGGTCGCCCGCTAGGCAGAATCATCTCCACACGATCCGGGTGCTTGACGAAAGTCAGCTTCCCGCATTGGCGCACCGTCGTGCGGTTGTTCTCCAACACGAGCTTGAACATCTCTTCACAGGCCCACCAAGACTTCTGCACCTTCTGGTACTTCGACCGGTATCCGTCGATGATGGTCTGAGGGTCGATCCCAAGCCCTACAAGGTCAACGCCGAGCGGGCCGGCCATCCGAAGCACAGCGTTTGCGCCGCCGCCAAAACCCGCGCTAAGGATTCCAATCTTACCCCCTCCGCGCTCGCGCTTGGTAACGGTCAGGGGGTTCTTGCCGAAGATGGTGCCGGCCAGAATCTGGTAGGTGTCAGGAACGTTCGGGTCTTTGCCTTCGGGGTGAGCTTCATCGGCAGCATCCTTCCGGCGATAGTCGATGAGACCATCCTCGTCGTCGGCCAGCCACAGTACGCCGCGCGCTTCTACCGAAGCGAAGTCACCAACCACAAACACGTTGCCCGGCGCCGGCACAATGATGCCGCGAATCAGGGACCCGAGCAGCTCGTAAGGCGGCTGGTCCTTGCACAGCTCAACAAACCGGGCCCGGTCCTTCTCTTCAATGGCGGCCGCAGCCGCGGCGAGGTCAAACTCCTCGTTGGGCCTCTTCATGTTCTGAACCTGGATCTGATACCCGCTCCACCGACCTGTTGACGCACCACAGTACCGCAGCTGCCCCTTAGCCCGTCCGTCGGCCGACACGCATTTCAACGCTTTCTCGACCTTGGCCAACGCGGCTCGCGACACGGTCAGCCGGCACTTGATGGCCTCTACGACTTCGTGTGAGATGGGGCCGACCTGCTCGGGGTCTGTCTTCCGTTCCTCCTGCTCCTCGTACATCTCCACGACGGCCCGCAGCGAAGTCACGGTCGTATCTTCGAGTTGCGCGTGCGGGGGTAGGTTCTGGTTCAGCTGCTCGCGCAAGAACTCTACGCGGGTGAGGTCGGCCCGGGTGATCGCGCCGCCCGTTACCTTCTCAATCTGCGCGCCGGCCAGGGCCTTGAACTCATCGTCGAAGTCCCGCAGCGTCGCGGCGAACTCTTTATCGATGCAGATACCCCAGTAGTTGATCTTGTGGTGCAGGTCGCACACCTCCTGCTCCCACGCCGGGCTGGCGTCGAGGCCGAACTTCTGCGCGATCCAGTAGCTGATGTCGGTGTCGCGGAAGTTGTAGCTCAAGATGCTCTGAATCATGAAGTCTGTGAGCTCCGGCAGCTCGCCCGTCTTGGGGTCGGGGCCCCATATCTGGCTGATGAACCGCTTGCCGGCCACGTCCTTGCCTAGGCCGAACAGCGTCAACCCAGCCTCGTCGGCGCCGGCGGCCAGCCCCTTGGACAAGGTGCGGTCCATCGTGTCGCGCCACGCGATCGGCTCCGGCAGCTTCAAGGTGCGGGTCCAGATGGCGCGCTCGAACCCGACGTTATGTGCTACGATCACACACCCAGACGGGTCGGTCACCATGTCGTGCAAGAAGTCAATGCCGTGCTCATACTCGACGCCCTCCGGCATCGTCAGGTTGTACTTGCTCGTGGTCCAGTAGATCCGACGTCCCTCTACGATGATGGCGGCGCACATGACCTTGGTGGAGGCATCCTCCGCGTACACGTAGCTGCCATGCTGGGGTAGGTTGCAAGCTGACTGGGTCTCGAAGTCCAAGTACACAATCAGCGGGTCGGTGTACTCGTCGGGGTCCAGCACGAGGGGCTCCTGGTCGCCGAGTGCGGTGAGTTCCTGAAGCGCTTCGACAGCGACTACGGCCGCCCCCTCCGCGGAGGTTTCGACGGGCGGCCGTGGCTTCGGGGGCCACGTGTTGAACAGCTCCGCGTTGACGCTGCGGGTGCGTGACCGTGCGCGGCCTCCCTCCGCCATCCGAACGTAGGAGCGTGCGCCCCAGTTCCGGATCTCGAACTCGACGGTCTTTATACCGTCCTTGAACGCGTACATTTTGGGCAGGTGCAACTGGAACGGGTCCAACACGTGCTTCAAGCTCTCCGCGGCGTGCAGCCTGTCTTCGTCGCGCTGGCCACTGCTGCCCTTACCCAGGGACTCGACCAGCAGCTGGCACGTAGCGCCGACGGTGCCGGCCTTGTTCCAGTCGATGAAGCGGGCACCGCGGCCGACGCGCTTCTGGGTCGTCGCATCCTCCTCGGGGCTGCCGGCGATACGCTCGATCAGCTCGACCACCAAATCGCGGATGGCTTCGTGGGTATCGGTTCTGTCGACCTCCTCCTCAAGCCTCGGGATCTTCAGCATCTGCATCTTGACGGCGAACGACGTCTCGCAGTCGGCCGGGAAATACTCGTCTACGACCCAGGAGTGCAGGGCCTGCGCTGCCTGGGTGAGCTCCGGCGACGACATCCACCACTTCTCGACCATATGGCCGATCTTCTCCCAGCTGGTGGTCAACCGGGTCTCTAGGCGCAGCAGGTGCACGCGCCGACCAAACTGCTGATCATGCGAGAAGAACGCAGGGATACGCCAGTCGGTGAATATCACCGCATTATTGAACGGGGGGCTCTCCGCGCCCTTGTAGTTCTTATAGTGGGTGAACGCGGCGCGGTTCAGCCGGGTAGCGAATGTGTGCAAATACTGGTAGTCGGCGGGCTTCTTGGCGAAGTCGTCGAACACCAAGAGCCGCGACAGCCGCATCGCGTCGCCGACCGACTGGTTCAGCCGGTCCTCCTGGATGCCGGACATGTCCTGAAACAGCTCGCCATACATCTCGGTCACCACGCGGATGGTGGTGGTCTTGGCGGCTTCGGTCGGGCCCGTGGCCCACAGCATCGGAGGCGGCCCTTCGCCGGACTCGGCGCAGCCCATAGCGATGATCAGAGCCTTGAGGTACAAAACGTTGATTCCGGGAAAATGTGCTTCAATCGCCGCCTCTGCGCTGGCCAGCGGCATGCGGTGTTTAGGGGCCACGTAGGTAACCCGGTCTTGCGTGGTACGTACTCTCGGCTTACACCGGATGATGCCGTTGTTGAACGTATCACGATTGTGGTGTAGAAATATGGGCTCGAACAAGTACGGCTGGATCGGGATCCAGCCGGGCAGTCGGCCATTGTTGGTGTGCGCCGTCACATACGCCTGCATCGGCTTGAGCGCGTCTTCCTCTTTATCGTAGTGCTGGCATGATGGAAGGATGGCCACGTCCTTGCTGGCCAGCCGCTGAGCCTCCAACAGCGTGTCCTTGTGCAGCCACTGGCTCTCACCGCGGACGAAAAAGAAGGGGTGGAACGCGGCCTTGATACGCTTGACGCTATCCTTTCCGGCGTCGATGGACTCCTTATGCGTGGCCTTCAGCTGCGCCGAGTACACGTGCTCCCGTAGTGAGGCGGGTAGGTTAGGAAACAGCTCCGCGAACAGGTAGCCGACATGCTCCGCATGAACAATGTTCTCAAACGCGAGGCGAATCGGCGCCAACGCGTAGCTGTTTTCGAGCGCCAACCCGTGCTTGCGCCGCAGGCTGCCCCACGTCATAAGGCCGCGTCCGAGGCGCCCATGGCACGAATGGCAATACAAGCCCTGCTTGCTGTCGACGAACACCGGGGTGGCACTGGTCGACACGTGGTCCGGGTCTATGGAGCAGTATGAATGGGGGAGCCGCTCTCCGCCTTTGAGCCCGAGCAGTTCCATGATCTCGGCAACCTCTTCCTCGGTCGCCTCGGCTTTGGAGAACCGCTCCAGCACCTTGAAGTTCTCATCGGGGAGGCTCTCAACTACACGTCCGCAGCGCTGACCTTTCTGGGTAGAGCCCGGGTGCCGTGTACGGTTGATCACTTCGACCGTGCCGCGAGCCCGCAGAACCGGAATCAAAGTGAGAAGCTGTGCAGCAGCGGCAGCGGCGAGTTCCTGCGCGGTGTAGCGGTCGTTCGGCGTGGAGGTGTAGATCGCCTTGATGCCGCCGCCCTGCGTGCGCCACCAGCACACAGGTGCGGGTGCGAGATTGCGGCCGAGGTCGTCGAGGCTCTCGACCGTCATCCGCTCCGGCGCTTCGTGGTCGTGGAAGTCTACGTCCAAGCAGGCCAGGAACGGCAGCGTGTCGGCATCCCATTCCAGTAGTGTGTCGGGTGCTTCGATCTGCTTGCGCAAGATTGCCGTCATGGCGGCAGCGGTGTTGATCTCTTCGTAGACCAGCGCCTCTTTTTTCGTCTGCCGAATAGTCCGCTGGCTCAGCTGATACGGTGGTGTGGGCTTCCAGGTTTTTTCGGCTGGCGCAGCTGTTTCCGCCTTCTTCTGCTCGGCGATCTCGGCCAGCCAGCCTTTGTACAGACGGGTCAAGTGTAGAAACTCGCCGGGCCCTATATTGATCTCGCGCTCGAGCTGGCGCGCGGCGGCGCCGCCGCCCATGTTGAACGCGGAGAAGAAACGCTCCTGCCCTTGGGAGTCTTGGTAGTCGATCCGGACGAAATCAGGAAAGCCTTTGTCTGCGGGGCTGAGTTGCAGCGTCCGACCTCCGGTGAGGTCGACAATCAAAGGCTCGATCAGCATGGAGTCTTCCCTGAGAGGCGACTCGGCTTCCGAAGCACCACCCCACCAGGGTCGGTTGCCGCCGACCTACCCCGGGAAGGGAGGGCGGTGTGGCAGTGCTTCGGAAGCCGAATGGCTGGTAGGCAGTACCAGCGTGGTCGCACTATGGCGCCTCGGTTGAGAACGTCAAGGGTGCGGCCGGGGGTGGACCGGTGACTCTAGGTACCGGGCTGGAGAGTTGCAAGGTTGTGTTTGTCTTGGTGCGGTCTGTTTCGTCCTACCAGAGTGTGGTAAGCGCCGATTGTGCTAGCTCTCGGCTATCGGGGCTGCTTTGTAGTCTACGGCAGTCTATTTTCGACTACTCAATACCTAAGCCCCGGTGTAACAAGCACCTGATAGCGACTGCTACAGCGCACAATTGGCACTTGTGCAGTCAAGTGGTTTATTCACAGGATGTTATCCTCGACTGCTACAATACTACTAAAACGATTCCTGAGTTTCCCTCTGCTGGGGGTTGTATGTATCGGTTCAATCGTTACGGTGCCGCGCTTTCGCTGCCGCCTCCACCTCCCCACAAGTAACAATAGGGGGTCATTTTGTAGCGGTCGCACCTAACCCCTTTTCGCGACTGCGCGTAGGTCAGTTGTGCAGTCGTTGTGCGAACCCTGTGCAGTCGCACCCATACCGACAACCCGCTTGCAATCTACTGTAGACTGACTTAGACTGGCGGAAAATCATGCCCACCACGAAACAAGTCCCCATCCAGTTCACCAAAGACCAGTTGACCCGCCTGCGGTCACTCTCGTCCGAGTCCGGCCGATCCATCGCCGCCCTCGTCCGCGACGCCGTCGACCGCATGCTGGCCCCTTCAGCAGGCGTTCCTGCCGAAGCCCTGTGGCTGATCCTGCGCGACCCGGCGCACTGGCAGACCTTCAAGGAGATCGCCCTCCAGCACGAGGCCGCCAACGCGCCCCCGCCAGCGCCCACGACGTGGCGACACCGGAAGTCTGATGATGTTCCGCCACGCCCCGCACGTGTTGTACCGCCGCCTCCGCCCGAAGGCCCCATGCCCTGCCCGTTCACGTCATGAGCTCCTCCAACTTCACCCCCTCCACCCTCGGCCATTGGGGCAACGCCCCGGTCGAGCAGGTCAAGCGCCCCAACGTCGAGCGGCAACGCATCCTCGCGTGGTTGGCGCTCAATGGCCCCGCGTCGATCGCCGCTGTCCACTGGGGCGCCGGCGTCGCTGGCCCAGGCTGGACCCAGCACAAGACCGGCAGCGCCCTGTCGTCGATGGTGCACTACGGGTACGTGGCGAAGATAGCGGGCGGGTTGTTCAAGACGACGCAGAAAGGGAAGCCTTGACCAGGAAGGAGCGCACCCTGATCAACGCCGTGCTGAAGTGGTGCGCTGCAGACCTGACGCCGACCACCCACCCCTATCACGACAACTACGGCGAGGGGGAGCTGTACGACGCGATGCAGAACGCCGCAGTCGACGTGATGGCCGAACGCGACCACGGCATCGAGCACTACTTCTCTGCGCCGCCCAGAACTACGCCTTGACACGCTACCGAGCTGCTCCATAGTCCAGAACGGAGCCTGACCATGACGCAAATCGAATTGGAGCAGCAGGCCTACGCGTGGCAGATGGTCGTCGAGGCGCTGGAAAAGGAGGGCCCGATCCCTGCGGTGGTCGGCGAGACGATGACCAAGGCCGTCTGCGACCAGATCCGCGCGCTGCAGCAGGAGCGCCGCCGCAACGACATCCTGGCCCACGATCTCGGGGTGGCCAAGGAGCGGATCGAGAAGCTCTTGGAGGAGCGCGACGAGCTGAAGCAGCGCCTGGACCTGTCGATCCAGGCCAACGGCGACCTGACCGACGAGCGCGACGCCCTCAAGGCCCAACTCGCCGACGCTCACGCAATCGAGTTCCACAGCAACGGCCTGCTGCGCTCCGCCTACAGCATCGCCGCCCGGCAAGGTGTGCAGACCAACTGGAACGCGTTTTCGACGCAGGTGTTCGCGCACCTGAGGGCCCACAACCCGTATCGGAGCGATGTGGCTGCGGCGCCCACCAGCGTCCAGCTCAAGCCCGGTGACAAGGTCACCAAGTCCAAAGGATTCAAGTTCCCCGGCATCGTGGTCTCCCTGTTCACCACCTCCGCTGGTGCCGAGCGGGTAGTGGTCGAGGCGGATCACCCCGACTTCGCTGGGATGCTGCACATCTACAACCCCGAGCAGCTGGAGAAGCGATGACCCTTTACCGCAAGAAGCCTGTCCCGGTGGCGGCGTCGCAGTGGTTCAAGGATGGCGATCATCCCGCGGTGCAATTCCTTGCTGCCGATTCCCGCTTTCGACAGCTGGCGGGCATGCGCCCAGAGCAGGGCTGGTGCCCGACGCTTGAGGGTGGCCACGTCGTCACCCCCGGCGACTGGATCATCACCGGCGTTCGTGGCGAGCACTACCCGTGCAAGCCCGACATCTTCACCGAGACGTACGAGCTGGCCACAGGAGAGCCCTCCGACGCCGACATCGACAAGGCCGTCGAGGCGTGGAACGCGACAGCAGGCCACCCGCAATTCGCGCACCTGATCCACAACCGTTTCGAGCGTGAGCAGATGCGCGCGGCATTGAAGGCGGTGCACTCATGACCGCCCCACGCTGCCCCGTCTGCGGCGGCCGTATGCTGCGACGCCACACGTCCGAGCAGGAGACTCGGGTGCTGGTGATTTGGTGGTGCGCCGGTATCGACAAGCATCTGGTGCTCCACAACCTCACCCTTACGCAGACGAAGAAGGACAAGCCATGAAGCCGCTGATCAAAGACGGCCTCATCATGCGCGACGAGCACGGCAACTGGACAGCGCACTCAGTGCCACTGCGCTGCCGCAAGGACGTGTACATGCCTGTGCTGGAGGTGCTCCTCACGCAGGGACCGCAGACCGTCGAGTCGTTGTTGGTGTTGGTCGGCACCGCGCGGTTCGGGTTGAAGCCCGCTCTAGGGTTGCGCTGGTGCCTGGAAGACCTGGAGAAAGTCGAGTGCGCGCGGGTTGATGGGCTGCGCTGGGTTGCTATCCGCAACCGCGATCGAAAGATGAAGGGCTGGCCGTTTCCGGCTGACCATCCTCTGTTCGGCGCCTACCCGAACCATTCGTGAGCCCCTCATTCTGGTGGGGCTATTTCCTGCTGCCTGCCGCCTTCACCGACGACGGCACCGTCCAGATCCACGACGTCCACGGCAAGGTGTTCTTCCAGTGCCCGTCGATCGACGCTGGCCTCCACTACGTCGACACCTGTCTCGCCGAGCGCCAGCAGTGCGCCGCCCCGTGACCTGCTCCTGCGGTCGGCCGGTCTCCGCCCAGGAGGTCGCCCTGCTGCACACCGCCGCGGTCGCCACCGCCGTCAAGCGTGGTCAGCCGCCCGCCTCAGTCCTGACCCTGTGCGACGACTGCGGCGCCACCTTCGGCCTGATCCTGGGCGACGACGGGTACAACCTGCTGCAGCTGCCGGAGCCAGGGGTCCTGGCGCATAAACACACAAACTCGGTCAATTGAGGGGGTTAGGAGGCTTGTGTGATACACTCGGTCTGGTGGTGGCCGAGAAAAGACTATGGAGAGGCTAAGGAGCTGTATCTTTCGGGCATCACTCGCACGGAGCCCGCCATGGACGCCACGATCAAAACCGCCACCTGCCCGCACTGCAACCGCAAGGTCGAGCTGGAGAGCAGCTACAACGAGTGCGCCTGCGAGATGATCGCCTTCAACCTGTTCGGCCAGAAGCTCAAGACCCACGCCGACGCGCAGGCGATCGAGCTGGGCTTCGACAACTGATCACCAGAAGCCTAGAAAGGGCACCCCATGACCAGAACCCGCTACTGCTCCGAGTGTGAAGCCTGCGAACGCAAGGAGGTCGCCACGGTCTGCCTGAGCTACCGGAACGACAACAACCACTTCATCCGGAAGAAGCACGTGTGCAGCGACCACGCCGAGATGCTGGTCAGCGACTACCCTGACGCGGCCCAGCGCGACCTGCTCCCGCGCACCAAGGAAGAGGCCCAGGCCTGGGTGCCGCTCATGACGCCCAACTACCTGGAGATCGTCGAAGGTCGTCGTGTCGGGATGCCGACCCTCGACCGCGACGACCCGATCCAGGTGGCGGCCGGGATCCTGAGCGGCAAGCCGGTGTCGTGGATGACCTCGCGCCGCCGGCGTTTGTGCTTGACTTGACTCCCTAGAGGCTCCATAGTCTCGTAACCGAAGCCTGGAAAGGGCACCACATGGAACTCGCCACTGCCTTACCTATTGCCCGCGGCCTCGATGAGCACATCTTCTACTCGCCGACCAAGGCGAAGACGGTGTGTACGAGCCACGTCCTGGCGGCGTTCGGCATCGACCCGAGCACCTACCGCTACAGCGGCCACCACGTGCAGCGCGTGGCGATCCTCAACCGGAACGGCTACTGCGTCCGCTCACGCCTGTCCGCCCTGAAGGGTGAT
>Ga0068859_100000063_pt1 | contig 106123 bp, 90 predicted proteins | sample KBSSwiS22_FD_66585 | JGI IMG/M metagenome (GOLD analysis project Ga0068859, IMG submission 66585) | Switchgrass rhizosphere microbial communities from Kellogg Biological Station, Michigan, USA - KBS Switchgrass S2-2 | ecosystem: Host-associated > Plants > Roots > Rhizosphere > Soil ...
GGCTTCCATTTCTAACAATTGTACTTATCCGAAAATGGTTTGGATAAAGCCCGTAACTATCTCGTATGTATGCATCTCCGGACCAAAGGCACTGAGTTATTTCTTTAAAAGAATTCCGCACCTTTATACACCGAATTGATAACGATCGCTTGATAAGTTGTGTTTGCAGAGTCGCTGTTCAACTTTAACCCCGGCCTTCAGGCCAGGGGGATGCAATCTTAGCCGATTGGCTTTAGCCGAAAATGGTTTGGCTAAAGCCCAGAACTATCTTGTATGTATGCATCTCCGGCCTAAAGGCACTGAGTTATTTCTTTAAAAGAATTCCGCACCTTTATACAATGAATTGATAACGATCGCTTGATATGTTGTGTTTGCAGAGTCGCTGCTCAACTTTAACCCCGGCCTTCAGGCCGGGGGAAATGCACCCTTAGCCGATTGGCTTTAGCCGAAAATGGTTTGTATAAAGCAATGACTCAATGCGACGCTGATTTATCCGGCTTACAACCAGTTGTAATTATGGCGGAAGTACACATCTAATAGATAACACTTATCACCAACTTTTGACAGTTACCAGTTTACGCAATAAAATAAATTTGAATAAACACCATAGATTACAAACCTTTGCAGTCAGCAGATTGTACAAAATTATTTAGCCTATTATGCGTATTCTGGTTGCAGATGATCATGCCGTGGTGAGACATGGCATTGAAATGATTGTCAAAAGAGAATTCCCCGATGCATTTATTGAGCAGGCAGACAGTGCAGCGGCCATGCTGAAGTCCATCATGAAATCAACATGGGATGTGGTAATTTCTGACCATTCTATGCCCGGAAAAACAGGGCTTGAAGCATTGCCTGAGATCAAAAAAATACAGCCGCGCCTGCCCGTACTTATACTAACCATGCACCCTGAGGAAGTATATGCTGCCAAAGCATTCAAAGCAGGCGCCGCCGGATTTCTTAACAAAGAAATGGCTGCCGAAGAACTGGTCAATGCCATTCACCGGGTATTGGCGGGGAAAAAATACATTACTGCTTCCGTTGCTGAAAAACTGGCCGGACTACTGGACGCAGGTAACGATAAACGACCTCATGATGCGCTTACCAGCCGGGAGCTGGCGATTCTGCAACTTTTCAGCGAAGGCAAAACCATTCATGATATTGCACTGAGCCTTTCCATTGCGGCTTCCACCGTTAGCAGTTTCCGGGCAAAAATTTTGAGTAAACTTGGCCTTAAAACCAACGGGGAAATGATTAGGTATGCGCTTGAAAACAAACTTGTTTAAAATCGGCAAACCCAATATTATTTAATGACCGGAAGGGCCACCGTTAAAACACAGCCTTTGCCCGGTGCCGCCTCTATAGCAGCTGTTCCATTATAAGCTTCAGCCCTGTTGAAAATATTGGCCAGTCCTATTCCATTTTTTTTCTCTTTTTTGTCAAAACCCTTCCCATTGTCTTTTATCTCCATTAAAAAATAGGTGCTGGTGGTGTTGATGTTGATATAAACCCGGTCTGCGCGGGCATATTTCTCAATATTGTTTAACTGCTCCTGGGCAATACGGTACAATGTTTCCTTGATGCCGGGTGCCATCGCGTCTTCATCCAGGTCTTTTAATTTTACTTCTATTTTTCTATTTGCGTTTTCATATTTGGAAGCGAGCTGCCCAACCGCCTGGCCAAAGCTGTTTTCTGCAAACCGTGGCAACACCATGCGATGCGATAATTTGCGCGCTTCTTCAATGACTTCCTGTATATGCTCCAGGCAGTTTACAATAACTCCGAAATTGTTTTCCGGATCGCGGATAAAATACCCCATTTTCATCTTTATAGCAGCCAGCAACTGGCTTATATTGTCATGCAAATCCTGCCCAAGCTGGTTACGCTCCTTTTCCTGCGCATGAAGCATGGCCCTTGCTATTTTTTTCTGTTCGTCCATTTTACTTTCAAGCCGCTCCTGCTCCAGCCTGCGCAACGCTGAGATATCAATATGCATAACAACAGCGCCGCCACGTGCCGATTGTTCCAACGGAGTTGCCACCATTCGAAACCATCTTTTAACGCCGGCCAGCTGACAGGAATATTCAAATACAAATTCGGTTAGTTTTTTTTGCAAAACAGCCAGCAGCCCGTCGGCAACTGCCCTGGCATCATTTCCAGGCTGACCTTTTGATACTATATTGTTTTCAATATAATTATCGCCGATGCCGTAATTTTTTTCGCTGAAGCCATTTGCAACGGCAAATTTTTTCCAGGCTTCATTCACTTCTATAATAATGCCATCCTGATCCAGCAACGCAATATTGGCCGGAAGCGTATTGAGAATAGAACCCATTCTCTCCGCCAATGCCTGCAGGTTTATCCGGGCGGTCTCTTTTTGTTCGGCAGCTAATTTAGCGCCGGTAATATCCCTTACGGTAATACAAACTCCCGTTACCCCGTTGTTTTGCCAGACAGGATTGAAAATAAAATTAATCCAGATGGCCTCATTTTCCGGGTAGGCATAACACCTGTCGTATTGTACCATTTCGCCGGCAATTACCTTACCCGTAACAACCCGCAGATATTCTTCCCTGGAAACTTCAATAAAATCAAATATGCTGGCTCCCGCAGATAGATTTTTCCGGCTGATGAATAACACATTTTGCGCGGCTTTTTTATTGAAGGCCTTAATACCGCCGGCAATGTCCAGCAGTATGAATCCTTCCGAAGCATTATCAAAAATAGTCTTCAGATTTTCCTCGCTCCGGACAAGGGCCTGACGGGCTATTTCGTTTTCACGTTTAATACGCCATTGCCGCATCGCAGATTCAACCGCACCGGGCAGCCTTGTCAGCCGATCCTTTAAAATATAGTCATCGGCACCCAATTTAATGATACCTGCAGCGAATTCTTCCGATACCGTTCCGGTTACCAGGATAAAAGGAACAGGTTGCGGTAAACCCTGCAGCAACTGCAGCGCCCTGGTGGCACTGAATTCGGGCAATGAATTATCTGCAATGATAAGATCGGGCTTAAATTGTTCAAACTGGTGAAGAAAATCGGCTTCCGTCATACACAATCTGAACACCACATCCTGGTATTCTTTTTTTAGCAGGCGCTGCACCATCTCAGCATCTGTTTCGCAATCCTCAATCATTAAAATTTTTAGACCTTTCATCGTTCGTTTACATTTTGCCGGGAGGCTGGTTTATTAATAGCCAGTAAAGCCCCACACTTTTAATAGCCTCTGTAAAACCTACAAAGCTTACGGGTTTAACAATATAACTGTTGGCGCCTGCTTCATAACATTGTTTGATATCAGGATCTTCCCTGGAAGAAGTTAGCATCACCACAGGCGTTGTTTTGGCATATCCGTCTGATTTGATTACCCGTAACACCTCGATACCATTGATTTTTGGCATCTGGATATCGAGCAGTATCAACTTCAACGGCATGCCCGGCATACGGATATTATCGAAAGCTCCCCTGCCGAAAATAAAATCAAGGGCCATTTTACCATCACTTACATGAAACAAATTGTTGGCCAACCTGTTTTTGGTAAGCTCACGCGTAGTAAGTTCAGCATCGTCCATATTATCCTCCACCAGTAGCACTTCAATATTGTTGAGATCCATAGTTGGTATTATTCAGGTAAAAATTGATGTTCCATTTTTGGAAGGCTGAAATAAAAGCAGGCGCCCTTGCCTGTTTCACTTTCAGCCCATACCTTTCCGCTGTGCCGGGTAATTATCTTTTCTGCAATTGCCAGGCCAACGCCCGTTCCCTCAAATTCGCTGGATGCATGCAGCCGCTGGAATACCCTGAACAACTTATTTTCATACTCCTTATTAAATCCAACGCCATTGTCTCTTACAAAGAAAACCTGTTCATCCTTCCCCATGCTGCAACCTATTTCGATCTTTGGCGCGTTCATTTTTCCGCTATACTTGATGGCATTTGATATATAGTTAACCCAGACCTGCCGAAGGGTTTTAAAATCGCCGTAACAACGTGGCAGGCTTGCTATTTCCCATTGAATTGCCTTTTTGTCGTCTCTGTCAAGTTCTGCAACAACCTGTTCCACCATAAGCCTGGTTTCTATAGCGCCTTTACTGATTTCCTGTCTGCCAAGACGTGAAAATGCAAGCAGGTCATCTATCAGATTGCCCATTTTAAGCGTGTTTTTTGTAATCACACCGGTAATCCGTTTTGCTTCCGGATCCAGTCTCGCTGCATATTCCTCGTCAAGTATCGCAGTAAACCCAACAATGGCCCGCAGTGGTGCGCGGAGATCATGAGAAACCGAGTAACTAAAAGCTTCCAGTTCGCGGTTCACGGCCTGTAACTGGGCGGTACGCTCGTTTATACGTTGTTCAAGTCCCGCATTGAGATCGGTAATGCGTTGCTCTGCTTTTTTCAATCCGGTAATATCATGCAAATTGGTAACAATACACCGGATGGATTCGTCGCCAAGCAGGTTAATGATGGTTCCTTCCATCCACAGATAGTGACCATCTCGGTGCATAAAGCGGTAACTCAGGGGCAATGGAATGCCCGGTTTGGAAAGACAATCTGCGGCGATGCTATGAACGCGGTCCTGATCGTCCGGGTGTATTACCATAAACGGCGTTTCATTACCAAATGCCTGCAAATATTCATGTGGTTGCCAGCCGGATACACGCCAATACGCCGGACTGCGATAAATGACTTCATTGTTCGCATTGAGCAGCGCAATCAAATCCTGGCCATTTTCTATTAAACCCCTGAACTTCCGTTCGCTTAACGCCAGTTCCTGGTTCAAATCCTTTATTTTTTCCTCTGCGTATTTGCGCGTTGAAACATCCCTGTAATTGGCCACCATTGCATTAACCCCATCTACCTCCAGCATATTGGTCATAGTTCCCTCCAGCCAGAAATAATGACCCAGGGCGTGCAGAAACCGCGCCTGGAAAGCAACCGGTACACCCGGCAGGCTTTGCGCTTCTGTTCTTTTTCCCTCAAAATAAGATTGATCATCCGGGTGCAGCAAACTAACAACAGGGTCGCCGGGTAATTTTCCTGTAATCCTTGCCGCAGAGGGGCTTCTGTAAATAACGGTACTATTCCCGCTGGTAAGCACAATTCCTTCCGCACTGTTTTCAATCAGAGCGCGCCATCTTTTTTCATTTTTTGAAATTTCATCGGTTCTTTCCCTGACCCTTTCTTCCAATATTTCGTTGGCATGTTTAAGCTGCAGCTCCAGTTTTTTGTGCGGCGTAATGTCTTTGATGATAAATATGATGGAACTTATTTCGCCGGTCATTGCATTGGCCGTAACCGCACCAAAAAAACTATCTCCATTTTTATGCAGGTATTCTTTTGTGGCTGTCCAGGTGCCCGTGGTATTTAGCGCCTCCACTATTTGCAACGCTTCCTCCGCGCCCGGGCCAATCACACCCAATTGCCGGGCCGTCTTTTTAAGCGCTTCTTCCTTGCTGTACCCAAATAGGTTTTCCGCTCCCCGGTTCCAGGTAATGATTTGCTGATCCACCGTCATTGAAATAATGGCTTCAGATGATTGTTCAACAATACCTGCCAGGTGGCTGATCTGTCTCCCCATCTTTTTTTCGCTGGTAATATCAAAGCTAACGGCCACGTAGCCGGTAATGATACCTTCTTCATTCCTGATCGTCGTGCTGGAACTGCGCACAAAAATGACTTCTCCCCTTTTGGTTTTTCTTTGGATTTCGCCGGCCCAATAGTCGCTTTTTTCAAGCAATTCTATCATGGTATTTAATTCTTCGCTGCTGAAAGAAGATTGCAGCAGTTCGTTGGGATCCCTGCCGGTTGCCTCTTCTTTTGTAAAACCATACAATTTCTCCGCGCCCTTATTCCAGGTCATAATCTTTTTGGAACGATCTACTACAAATATGGCGTCATTGGACTGGTCTATCTGCAGGGACAAAAATCCCAGTCTGTCCGCAGCTCTTTTTTGCAGTGTGATATCTTTAGTCACCTTTGCATAACCACGAAGCTCACCCTGTTTATCATACAGGGCGGTAAATACCACATTGGCCCAAAACCTTGATCCATCTTTGCGCAGCCGCCAACCTTCACATTCATAATGCCCCAATTGGCGCGCAATTTCCAGGTTACGGGAGGGGATATTATTTGCGATGTCCTCCGCAGTATAAAACATGTCAAGCGACCGGCCAATAGCTTCGCCGGCGGTATACCCCTTGATCGCTTCGGCCCCGCTGTTCCAACTGGCAATCCGGCCATTTGCATCCATCATAAAAATGGCATAGTCTGCTACATTGTTAACCAGCAACGCTGCATTCTCTTCAGCCTCGTCCAGGTTTGCCTCCGATTCTTTTCGCAAGAATATTTCGCGTTTTACTTTTATAGCCAGCAGTATTGAAAGCAACAACATCAGTGCATAAAAAATCAGCACCAACCACATTTTTCGGAGGAAAGAAAAAATGGTAATGGGTTCTTGCTCTACCAGTAAGGCCCATCCGAAGCGGGGTATTTTTTCCGCAGAATAGTAATAATATTTTTTTTTTGCCGTGTTATAGAAGGTATGCGGTGCCGCTTCCCGGTCCGGCAAATGCTGTATAAACCCGGTCGGAATATAATCGGCAGATCTGGCTATGGTGAATCCGGGTGGCCCCGCCACTAGGGTACCCTGCGAATTTGCAACGAAAAGCGCGCCTGCCCCGCCTCCACTCAACCCCCTGGTCCAGGCGAAAAAAAGATCAGCATTCATTTCCAGCACAATCCTGCCCACTGCTTTTCCCGAAGTATCATTTACCGGCATAATCAGGGCAAAAAGATTTTTATCCTGGCCTGCTTCTTCCGTGTAAACATCGGTGAACCCTGTGCCGGCACGAAGAAAACGGGCACTGTCGGCCGGCAGTTTAATCGCAGGCAGCCCTTCCCTTATAAACCCGGTACTATCACAAATACTTATGCGAAAAACAAAAGGAAAATCTTTTGGTATGTCTTTCAGGGTAGCCATTGCTGCTGACCAGTTTCCTTGCCCGGCAAGACGGCGCATTACAGGACGCTCAGAAAGAGAGAGCCCAATATTGGTTACATGATCCAGCTTCTCGTTCAGTAGCTGCGCCGAAAGCGCGGCCAGCTTTTTCCGCTCATCAGTCAGCGATGCAGTCATTTGTTTGCTGGTTTGCAACAGACTAAATACGGCCACCAGGAATACAGGCAACAAGACAAGGGCAAACAAGATATTACGATGGCGTGCTACCATTATAAAGCGTTAAATATGGCTATGGGGCCTCAGAATGATCAGGTAATGATAAGTGTTTACATATACACAGACATATATGCATTAATTAAGTATACTACTTTATCCAACAAGTTACTAAATATTGTAAAATTACAAATTTATGTTTTACTTCGGCAATCCCCGAATCCGGTCCAAATGGCCTTGCCAAAAATGGCGGACCGGCTATCAGGTAACCGATTTGTAGATGAGGAAGCAATTGATAAGAAAGTATAATACCGCCAGTGAATAGAAAGCCGATTTGTCGATTTTCACGGACAGGTGTTTTTTAGTTTCGTCCCCGGATTCAAATAATTTGAGGGTAATGGTTGTAATAACAATGATAATTAAGATGAATATAAAAGTCATTGTATGCACATTGTCCATTAAAGTATTGGATGTACTGGATGGCACAATGGATTCGACAATGTATTTATTACCGATTGCCGCAAATATCCCTCCTACACAAAGGCCAAACCGGGAGTCCTGGTTTTCGGATGATATAAAGAAGACCATGAGGGAAATAAGAAAAGCAACATATACACCGGTGAGCATCTTTACCAGCTTTACCCAGGAATTATTTCTTTTGATGGTCACTTTGGCAACGACTGCAGGATACGAGCTTTTGCCGGACAATACCGGGTTGCCATAGGTGGTTTGATAGGTTTTAATCCTTTCTTTCAGGCTAAAACTTTCAACCGTCCACTCGGTAGAATTAAATGCCCTGTTGATTTTTGAGTTAGCGGTATCCGCTGTATAAATCAGCGCCGAAGTATCATAACGGGCATCCTCAATAACAATTTCCAATACCTGCTTGTCGAATGGAAACTTCGTTACATCCCATTCATGAATAAGCTGGGCCCTGCATTTTTGTGCCACCCAGTTCCATTCACCTTTTTTTTCAAGGGAATAATGGCTGAAATCTGCTGACTTACCGTTAGTGACCTCGATTGTATTTTCAAATTGCAAACTATCGTTGGTATAATTCACCCACATCCAGAAATCGGCCATATAGCTTTTATCATCTACTTTAAAGTCGTAAATATTATTGACATATACACCCACCCTGCAGGTATCTTTTTGGGCATGTGCCGCGATAATTGCGCATGTCAGCAATACTAAAACAAAACAGTTCTTTCCCATTTATACAACGGTTGCAAATAATTATACGGAATAACACATTCTATCTCAATCCTCTTCGGCTTTTTTGTATAACGGCTTTTGTTCCTGCAAATTTGCAGATAAGTGTTTTCTGGTTTTGCACTAAATATTATCAGTTATACACCACAATTTGAGCCAGGCTGAATAAATGTAAGGAAGTGACCCGGGCCCGGGCCAGGTATTTGTTGCTGAATTGCAAAAGTAACCAGCCAAAAAAAATACCAGTAGAATTACTTAATCACAATAAACAAGACCGGGGGATATATCTGGTCAAAGTCAATAGTTGCTTTGATCGCAGTCCCCCGAATCATTAAGCAACAAAATGTATTAAATATTACGTATATACATCTACGTTATTTATAACAATAAATTTTAATCCTGGCGAAAAAAACTACAGGTATTAATAAAAAAAATTCCACCTGTTGGAGAAAAATTCCCGCTCTGCAACACATGCTCCAACAATATATATATAATCAGTTTACAAACTTGATCTTGTTTTCCGGGACACTTTTTGCAGCCATTGCGAAAACTATTTCTATATACAGCGAAGATTTTAATAAAAACAAAAATGTATGTTAAGTCAACTTAGAGTAGTACAACCTTTTTTGCATACAACCCAACTTAAGAAAGTAACCCCAAATTTTTAACCGTACCACCATGAAACATATGTATTATTATTTATCCGCAGCTTTTTTCGTTTTACAAGGCATCATCAGCCCGGCGCAGGCGCAAACATGGACAACCATCTGGAATGAAAAATTTAACAGCACTACGTATGAATCCTGCTATGCAACTGCAGCCGATACTTACTGGGCCAATTGTCTTTCTGTACCCGCCGGCCCCAGGAACGGCCTTATAAACGGCAATTGGGAAGTTGTCACTACAAACCTGGGCGTTACACAAAGCCCTGCCGATGCGCTGGGTGGTCGTTTTCTTATGTACTGGAGTGATGGTGCCTACGGTGGCGGAGCCAATGTGCCTTCAGCGGACAATGTTATTTTACGAAAATCGCTGACAGGTCTTACAATCAGCAAACAATACAAAATCTCTTATAAGGTGGGTGGCTTATTACAACTACCGTCTATTATCCTGCTTAACCCCGCTACCATTGGCCTTACACTAAATGGCAGTGTAGTAATTGCAGCCTCTGCAGTTACTACTTCGTGGATTACAAAAACATATACATGGACGGCCACATCAACCACCATGAATCTTTCATGGACAAATTCAACGAAACAGGTAAATGGAAATGATTTTGCGCTGGACGACTTACTGGTAGAGGCACAGAACCTGCTGATGCCGGTTACACTAACTTCTTTTACTGCGCATTCAACGGAAACAGGCACAGTTTTACAATGGGAAACGGCACAGGAAACCAATAGCAGTCATTACGTAATCCAGCGTGCTGCAGATGCCATTCATTTTTCTTCCCTGGGCAGGGTACAAGCAGGCGGCAACAGCAGCATAAAAACCAGCTATCATTTTACGGATACACATCCCTGTTATGGCCCCGCCTGTTACCGGCTCAGTATGATTGACATAGACGGGACGCAAACGTTCAGCCCTGTACAGATCGTTGGCGCCACCGAAAAGCCAGGCAGGGTAATGCTCTCCCCCAACCCGGTGTCTGGCCAGTTGTTCATCAGCAATGACAATCAGGAGCAGACTGCAGTTGTGTTATTCTCAGCAACAGGGAACATTGTTAAAAAATATACTGGTAATACAGCATCCATCGATATGAGCATTTATCCGGACGGAGTCTATTTCCTTGCCATTACTGACAGATTGAAAGGCACTTTTACCAAACAGGTGCTAAAGCAATAGTACCTGGCAGCACAAGAAATATTCAGACAATAGAATAGTTTTAACCCGCAGGCAAACGGCTGATGAGAGTTCAAAGCTATCATGCAGGTCCTAATGTTTGGTTTCTACTGTCCGGTTCCACAAGCCGGAAATTATCAACCGCCCTGCCGTTAAGATAGTTGCGCCAGCGTTCCAATACAGGTTGTTCCAGCCTGAACTCCCTGTATTCGTCGGGGCTCATAACAGGTATTCCCCTTACTATCGGGTAGATACGCCTGCATTCATTGCACACCAAAAAACCCTCTTCAATATTTTCATTAATATCTTTTATTATTGTCGTCAGGTCCAAACCGGCTTTGTCGAATGGACAACATAATTTTTTTATCGTTTCGTTTCTCATGATTTTGACTTTAAGTTGCTGTAATATTTTCTGACTGATTCACCCGGGTTGGCTGCATTCATTATACCCGATATAACGGCAATACCGCTATAATCCAATTCCTGCAATTGAATCATGTTCTCCGGCTTAATGCCACCTGCCAGAAAAATGGGATTGCTGAAAATTGTTTTGGCTGTATGTATGGTACTGTAATTTACCAGTTCACAACTGTTGGCCGTGGCAGATGGAAACATAGAGCAGAATGAAATATAGTCTAAACCATTGCTGGCGGCCCATTGCACCGGCTGCAAATCATTACCGCAGGTAAGGCCGCTGATAAACGGTCTGTTCACCTGGGCCCGTATGGTGTCATAGTTGGGTGGAATATGATCGAAATGAATACCGTCAAGCGAAGTGCCGGTCAAATATTCCCATTTATTGTTAATAAGAACGGGGACATTTTCAGCATGGCATAGCGCACATATTTTCTGAATGAATGCCGTAATATTTTCGCCCTCCCGGAAATTATCCCATAGCTGTACGGCTGCTATTTTCTCTTTGAGGATGCAAATCAATTTATCAGTAATAATGGCTTCATCCATTGAAGGGTCAATTACCAGGTAAATACCAGGGGCGATATGTCGTTTTTGCACTGTCATTTCCATCCGGCATTGTACGCGTTAAAAAATGCGGCCCAGTAGGGATCCCTTTCCATGTATACCAGGTCATTTTCGATGCCATTTTCCGCCAATTTAATTCCCCGGGATGGCGCTCTTAGCTGCCCTACTTCTGTACAGGCAATATTTTTTCTTGCCAGACGATCAATAACATCCCTGGCCGTTCCTTTTTTACATGTAACGATCATGGCGCCGGCACCTACACAAAACCTTGGATCCAGTGAAAAAACGCTGCAGACTTTTTTGGGCACTTCGCCCAGTGGAAGTTGCTGATCATAGATTACCGCGCCATTGCCCGACGCCACCGCCAGTTCATAAATCGCTCCCAATACACCTCCTTCCGTTACATCGTGCATGGCAGTAATATCATGGTGTTCCTTTTTTTCTCCAACAGCAGTCAACGCATCCTGCAATGATGAGGTTTGATAAAACGACTGACAGGCCAACTGGTATATTTCTGCGCCGGCCTTGTTCTTTACAGTTTCCGGAAAGCACCGGGCAAGAATAGCAGCCGATAAAATAGCAGCTTCCTTGGTAACTAAAATACTATCCCCGGCCTGCGCAAATGAAGATACCAGCAGCTGATCTTTGGGAGCAACGGTTATCAATGTTCCACCCCCTGCAATGGTGGAGTGCTGATTTTCGATAAATCCGGTATGCCCTCCCGTTATAGCGATGCCGGTTTCTACACAAAACCGGTGAATGTGTTCCCAATATGTTTTGAAATCATTTTTCGGAAAAGAAGCAGGGAGGTTTAAAACAAATTGTCCGTACATCGGCGCAAAACCGGTGGTGGCCATATCATTTACCATTAACTGAACAGACAGCCATGCAGATTCTTCCAGTCCAAGAGAAGGGATTAGCGAAAGCGGATCGCTCGTCAGGGCCATTGCCAAATTACCGGGCAGGTCTATGATGGACACGTCCGCGCCAAACTTTGCGCCAATACGCACTTCTGCGCGACTGTAGCCGCATTTGTTTTGGATGAATTGCTCAAAGAAGTGATGGGCTATTTTTCCGCTCATTTAATCCACATCGTTTAGTTTAATATATAATCCAAAAAAATCACCCAGGGGCAAACTCCATTGCTGAACAGGGAACCATTTGGGAAGACCGGTACAGGTCCATTCAATGGTATATTCTCTTCCTTTAAGCGCAGTGTGAATAATTTGGGTAAGTTTTTTAGGTGTATAAAAAGTAGCCGTTACATAAAAGGGGTTTTTGCCAAACATTTGCTGAACCCTTCTTCTTACTACTTTGGCAGAATTCCTGTTCATCATGCCCATGGCAATTCCATATTTGCCAACACGTGCTGCTTCCCTGATAACTTTTACGGGATCTTTGTAATATTCGAATGTGGTAATAAAGGCCAAAGCATCAAAACTACCGTCTTTGAATGGCATATGATGCGCATCGGCCATTACCAGGTCGCCGTCAAAAAGATGAATCGCCTGAGATAACATCAGGGGCGATATATCTCCACCGGTGGCTTCAATACCAATTTCTTTCCACCACCTGGTAAAACGGGTAGTGCCACAACCAAATTCAAGTAGTTTATTTACGCGTGTGTCTTTTGAAACAAGTTGCTCCATTACTTTCTTCTGCCATATTTCCGCACGCTTATACCTGCCCTCATACCATTGTTCGTAGGTATCCGTATGCTCGCGGTTAAAAAACCACTCAGGCCTGTTTTGCCAGTTTTGCTGGCTTTTGGGAATGAGTTCAAGATTTGCTTTTTCCAGTTCCATTTTTTTTTGATTGATTAAAAAACAAAAGCCCCATTCAGTGGGGTAGCCAGCAGAATGGAGCTTACAATACTTTTAGTCCGCATCCCTACGTTGGCATTATCCAAATCAGGTCCCGGGTATAATCTCAGCCAGTAAAATGGCACCCCGTGCTTTGTAGCAGCAAATATATTCAATTATGGATACAGTAGATACAAAAACCGAAGCGCCCGGTGAATCAATGATATCATCCCCATTGGAAGGAACGGGTATCGCTGTTATTTTTCGCCGCCATTTGTATGCCGCCGAAAACTGCAAAATAAAAAATCTTGTGTGGTACCAAACGGAGTTGAGTGGTATTCCTTTACACAGCTCAATTTATCAAAACCATTTTTCAGCGCAGCAGATAGATTTTCTTCGCTGTATTGTTTAACAGGCAGGCCGCTGCATTTTTCTGGTCCATTTTCTGAAAATACACCCATGATCAAAAAACCGGTCACCGCCTTTCTTGCAACGGCCAGGTATTTTTCGGCCTGTTCTGCGCTGGTTAAAAAGTGAAATGTTGCCCGGTCATGCCAAACATCGTACAGGGTGTCTGGTTCAAATGCTGTAATATCGCTTATTATCCAGTTAATTAGTTTTGCTCTCTCACCAAGTCGCTTTTGCGATTTTTCCAGGGCTTTTGCTGAAATATCAAGCAGGGTTATATTTTCAAATCCTTCGTCGAGCAAAAAGTCAACAAGCTTGCTTTCGCCGGCGCCCACATCAATAATTTTTGCCGTTTTGGGCAAACCAAACGAATGTATAAAATCAAGTGAGGTCCTGGGTACGTCCTGTGTCCAGCTTACCTGTCCGGGGTTTTTGGTGGCATACACGGTTTCCCAGTGTTCTTTGTTTTGAGCTGTCATTATTTTGTAGCTGATGCTAAAATTTGCCAATAAAGAATTTTACAGTGCCTGCAGCCTGAGTAAACATCGACCAGTACAGGCTTACATTTTCATTCCCCCCGGTTTTCCTTTTCCGGTTTGATTCAGCGCGGCTTTTAAGCCCTTAGCCAGTTGTTCGGCATTGCCAACACCCCAATAATGCAGGAAAAATATTCTTGGTTGTTCATGCACCATATGATTATGCACCGCTACCACTTCAATCCCGTTTTCGATCAATGCCTTTATAACGGGCGCCACTTCATTTTCCAGCATGGTAAAATCGCCCGCCACTGCCGCGTGTTCAGGACTTCCCTGCCAGGCAGCCCAAGTGTTAAAGCCAAAGAAAGTGGTAATGGCAACCCCATGTTCTGAAAGATTCACGTCGGGCCGGCCAATAGTGTATTTGCAGACACCCTTGCTCCACTCTCCTTTATAGCCAAGTGTTGCATCCAGCATGGCAGCGTCCAGCGTTGTTGTTACACTGTCTGCGGGCGCCGCAGCGGGATCGTGCCCCCTTGAAGCTTTCACCGCATCAAAAACGGCTTTTATTTTTTGTGCCATTTGTTCTGTATTACCGGAACCGCCCACATGCATATAGATAATATTGGGATGGTTGCGTATAAAGTGATTGTGAATGGCAGAAATGGTGAGTCCCTGCCGTATAGCTTCCTGCTGTACGGGTTTCAGGTCATCTTCGGTTAAAATGATATCACCCATTACCATTGCACCTTCTGCGGATGGTGTAAAAGCAGCCCATGCGCCCAAACCCATCGGCGGTATTATCTTAAACCCATCTACTACTACATTTAAATCATTTTGAGGAATGGTGATTTTGTATTCCCCCTTGTTTTCTTTGCCTTTTTTTCCGGTTACCCTTTCAATAGCCGCGATATCCAAAGGACTAAATTTATTTTTAGCCTTTTGTTCCATCTTGTTTTTCTCCTGTGCGCACAATGTTTTGCTGTAAGAAAAGAAGGCGAAAATCAATGCGTAGCCTATTAGCAGCTTTTTCATAAATAATTAATTTAATCAGGTAATGATGACGTTAATTCTTTGCCAGTCCCTGCTTTAAGTACAAGTACCAGTAATGCCTGTGCTAAGCTACCAACTAATTTGGGAGAAAATTTGGCAGGTGAGATAACAAGATGCTTGCTACAATGGCCGGGCATTCAGTGATAACCGTTACCAGGCACTGCTGGTCGGATTATCCAAATAAATACCCTGTCTGCTGAAGAGGATGATAGGTTGTACACACGGTAAAACAGAAAAATGCCGGTAATGAAAGCTGCGGGGATTTAATTCGACCTCTTTTTAAAAATTTATTCCCATTTTTTCTACTTACCACAAATAATCTTCGGATAAGGCATTGCTAACAAATTATTGAATCAAGATAAGTTAAATATATTATTATTATTAATATATATCATTATTTATCATAATTGCCGGCATTTTCCACTATTTCACCTCAAAATCAACACATATATTTTTTTATAATGTATTTTTTTATTAAAATAATATTAATTTCACGCTCATGAGCTCCATAAGCTTGGTGCTTTGGAGCAAATATTATACAACTAAAACTAACACACATGAGAAAACTGCTAGCCTGTTTGGCCGGGGCATTATTGATCCTCCAAACAGCTTCTTCACAAACATTTGAAATCTCCGGCAAGGTTTCGGACGACAAAGGAAATCCCATACCCGGGGTATCCATTCAGGAAAAAATTACAAAGAAGGGTACTGTTACGGACGCGAACGGTGTTTTTAAAATGACAGGTAAACCAGGTCTTACCTTCATTTTTTCCAGTATTGGTTTTGACAAAAAGCAGTTAGTACTGACCAATTCGGCCGAATTGAATGTATCACTTACACCTTCCAATGCTGCATTAAGCGAAGTGGTGGTTACCGGCGTAGGTTCGGCTACCAGCAAAAGAAAACTGGGCATCTCTGTAGAGTCTCTTACTTCAGACAAATTGCCTCAAATACCAGCCGGAACACTTGACCAGGCGCTTATTGGAAAGATACCGGGAGCACAAATTTCATCAGTATCTGGTAATCCCGGAGACAAGGTAAATATTGTGTTGAGAGGAATCAATACTGTACAGGGTGGTACAAGACCGTTGGTAATGCAGGATGGTATTGAAATTCCGTTTGAGAATTTAACCACACTGGATATGTCACAGGTTGACCGGGTAGAAGTCGTTCAGGGTGCAGCATCTTCGTCGCTCTATGGTGCGCAGGGCGCCAACGGAGTAATACAGATATTTACAAAAAAAGGTGTAAAAGGAAAATTAAGCATTAATGTTTCATCCAGCATTACACAAAATTCCTTTATTAATGCAGGTCATTTTGGTAAAGCGGACAAGCATCCTTATTTAACAGATGCCAGCGGAAATATTATTGCAGCCGGTTCAAATTCCGGTTTAGGATATAGTGCGGGTGATATTCTAAAAATAGACCCGGTGCTGGGTATCATTACCGGCTCCAATTCCATTGCCTACAAATACGGAACTGATATTGCCGGCGGAAACAATTCGCCCGGTGCAACGCAAAGCTATACCCGTTATGGAATACTGGATCCCCGCAACAATAACAGCCAGGACTATAAAGGAAACCTTCATTATTACGACCACTTCGCACAGGTTTTCCAGCATGCTTCATCAAGAAACAATTCAATCAGCATCAGCGGTGGTGGCGAGAAAGTTGATTTCAATTTTGCTTTCTCCAATAACCACACCACTTCACCCATGCTTAAAAACAATGGTTACCTGGATAAATCAAATGTTACCCTTAACCTTGGCTTCGAAGTATTTAAAAACTTTACGCTGCGCTCTATCACCAGCCTGGCGTATACCAAGAATACCTTACACCCGCGCCTTGGCGCACCAGGCGGTGAGAAATTTGGGCTCGGAACAAGCAATGCAGATGTTGGAGGTGTATACGGATTTTTAAACACCTCTCCTTTTTTTAGTTTAACCGATACCATTGCAGGGGGAAATTATGCTTCTTACCAGAGAGCAAGTTTTCTTAGTGTGAATGCATTCAATCCCTATTACCGGCTGGAATATACTGCCGGCGATAGTAAACGTTATGATATTACCCAGGCCCTGGAAGCCAATTACAAAGTAAACAAGTTTGTGACCCTGAATGCCAAATATGGTGTCACTTATAAGAACGAAAATGATGTATGGACATTTTATAACCAATCCATAAATGCCAATACAGTAGATCAGCAATCATGGACTTCAGTATACAATACCGATACCACAAGTGGTGAAATTGATAACTGGCAATACAACAACACCAAACAAAATTTCAATGCCACTGCCGCATTCAAGACCGATTTTGAAAAGGATTTTAATATTCGCTTTCCTTTGCAAACAAACACTTTGGTTGGCTTCGATTACCGCAGGAATGACTACAAAGAATTAGATACCTGGGGACAGACACTGCCTTTCAACCCCCCCTTCAATCTTACAGCTACTCAAAATCAGCACACTTCAGTAGATTTTATTCAGCCCTTTGTTACCTATGGTTATTTGGTAGATCAGCGATTTGATTTTGGTAACTATGGCGGTATTTCGGCAGGGTTCAGAACCGACTACTCCTCAGCTTTTGGCGCCGGTTCAAAACCTTTTACTTTCCCTCATGGCAATGCCTATATAAACTTAAATTCACTTAAGTTTTTGGATGGTATACATAATATTGTTTCAAGCTGGAAAGTAAGAGCGGCTTATGGTAAAGCGGGTATTCAACCTGGTCCTTTTGACAGGTACCCTGTTCTTAATTTGCAGCCTACTGGTAATGAACTCACTTACACCAATCAGCCCAATGCCAGGAATCCATTGCTCAACGTTGAAGTTTCCCAGGAAAAAGAGATAGGTACCGATGTATCTTTTAGTATCGGCAAAGGCGATTGGTTTAAATCAGCCAATTTCTCTTTCACCTATTGGAAAAGGCACACGGACAATGCTCTTTTTAATCAAAACGTACCGCCTTCTACAGGAGCAACTTCATTGAAAACCAATGCTATCACATTATCATCTCATGGCTGGCAGGTGGCTGTCAATATCCCTGTTTTAGCATCCAGAAATTTCACCTGGGACGCTACCATAAATGTTGGACACCAGGTTTCAATGATTGATTTTGTTACAGGTGGGGATATACCCCTTACAACCGCTGCCGGAAGCACGGGCCTGGTACTTGCTGCCGGAAGAAAAATCGGGGAGATTTACGGGTATAAAGCGTTAACCAGTGTTAACCAGTTAAGGGCAGATGGCAAAACGCCATTTATAGACCCCGCTGCACAAAGCAACTACGAAATCGTAAATGGAAGAGTGGTTAATAAAAACAGTTATGCCATCTTCTTCTCCGATGAAGCAACATCACTGGGTGATCCTAACCCGAAGATTACATCTTCATTTATTAATACCATCACCTGGAAAGGTATCGTCTCGTTTGGTTTCCAGTTTGACTGGATAAACGGCGCTCACCTTTACAACCAGACAGCAGAGTGGATGTACCGCGATGGTATCAGCAACGACTTCACCAAGCCGGTTACCATTAACGGCAAAACCGGCGCCTGGACGGCTTATTACGCAAGTGCCTACTACGCATTGGGTAATACTTCAAAAGGTGTGGGTAACAACGTTACAAAAGATTATTTCTACTATGACGCTTCGTTTCTCAGGCTCAGGAATATTTCTTTAGGCGTGGATTTTTCAAGATTCGCCAAACAGGAATGGTTGAAAAAATGCCAGTTGGTATTCAGTGGCAGAAACCTGTTTACTTCTACCAAGTATCCGGGTATGGATCCTGAAATCAGCAGCGGCGCATCCAATTCTTCTTTCGACAGGGGTATTGATCATAGTACCATTCCCAACCTGAAGGCCTACCAGGTTACATTGAATCTTGGCTTTTAATTCGTCATCTCAAAAATTTTCTGTAATGAAAAAAATACAATTCAATTTCAATAAATGGCGCGGCGTCTATTTCCTTGCCGTTATCGCGATACTTTTTTCCGCATCCTGCAAAAAACAATTGGATGTAAAAGATCCCAATGATCCCACTTTTGCTGGCAATGTTAATTCTGAAGCTGGTCTTGCGGCTTATGCCAAAGGTGGTATCTACTGGAATGGATTTAAATACTCCGATGACTGGCTCGGCGATAGTTATTTTTCGCTGCCCTGGGGTTATCATGAATTAATGGGCGATGTGGTAGGTGGTGGTCAGGGTTCAAACAACCAAACAACCACTATGGGCGTTCCTGATAAATTCCAGGCCGATCCAAGTGATGCATCTACTGTGTTTACCAATACCTCTCCCCAGGCCCTGGGCATTATCAGGGGATTTAATACCGCGGCAGCAAGTGCCAATGCCAACAATGCGCTTTACTATGAGTGGGTGAACATGTATGCCATGATCAATGCATGCAACCTGACGCTGGAAAACCTGGGCGGCATAACTTTAAGTGCCGACAAGGCAAATACTGTTAAAGCCTGGTGCTATTGGTGGAAGGGCTATGCGTATGCGCAAATAGGCACTATGTACTATGCCGGTCTAATTATAGACAAGTCTAATACCATAGTCAATAAGTTTGTAAGCCAGTCAGCCATCATTACTGAATCCAATAAACAATTAAACCTGGCAATGACTACCCTTAACGGTATCTCTAACCAGGCTGATTACGCCACCATGATTGCAGCGCTGATACCTACGCAAAACCAGGTGGGTCTTGGAAAAGCATTGTCTGCTGCACAGTGGGTAAGAACCATCAATACCATGCTGGCACGCAATATTTTATTAAACCACCTTGCACCGTTTGTAAATGGAAATACCAGTGCAACAATTGCCAAAGCTTCTATTCCGGTAATGGCCGCAGCCGATTGGCAATCTGTTATTACATTTTGCAATGCCGGTATAAAACAGGGCGATTATGTATTTACCGGAAGAACATCTTCCTCCAATTCATTTTTTTCGGCTACAGGAGGTTCCGTTGCCGGTATAACCGCATCCAGCAACCAAACTACCACTTACAAGCTGAGTGAAAGGCTGGTGCAGCAATTTAAAGCGGGCGACAAAAGGCTGGCCAATTTTTCTACAGCAAATGGTACATTTTATGGCGATGCCAATACGAACAGTACCCGGTACAGCCTGGTGGATGGCGCTACCGCGGGTCTAACGGGCATCCCTATACTCGGTTCACGCCAGGCAGGCAAACTTGAAATTTATATCGGGCCTACTTATGAGGAGACTCAATTGATGCTGGCAGAGGCCAATATAAGAACAGGAAATGTTGCTGCTGCTTTAACCATCATAGACAATGTAAGAGCATACCAGGGTTCGGGTGTTGCTGCAATAGCCGGCACCGGATTAACCGCAAGCCAGGCCATGCAGGAGTTAACAATGGAAAGAATGGCTGCACTGGCTTTCCGCGGACTTTCATTTTATGATAGCCGCAGGTGGGGCTGGACTTATGCCATAGCTAACGGTGGCGGACGATACGGCTGTACACTGCTTTTCAAGGGAAACATCTATGCCAACGCTACCATCAATTATAATTTTATGGACTATTGGGATGTACCTGCCGATGAAACAGATAAGAATACACCATCAGCAGACAGTGCACCAGTAAAGAATGTAAACTATTAAACCATAACAGGCCGGGAGACGCCTTTGCGGCGCCTCCTGGCTTTCTTCGTTGCTGAGGCGTTTTTTTTAAAAAAGCAATATGAATAGAAAACTTATTCATTTAACTATCCTTACTACATTGGTGCTACCTGTTTATTCACAACAGGAGAACTTTAACCAGAACAACGCCAATACGGTAGCGGTGTTTGATGCCAACGGTAAACCATTTGTAAATCCTGGTTCCGATATCGCCGGTTCGCCTTTTTTCAATGAACGCTGGAATTATGGCACTGTTACATTGAAGAGCAACGCCATTTATAAGAAAAACGCTTTGCGGCTTAATGTGCTGACCCAGGAAGTACATTACATGGCAGAGACAAATGTGGAAATGAGTGTAGGCACCGGAAATATAAAGGAACTTGTTTTAACTGATTCTGTACTGGGAAATGTAACCCATTATCGTTTTCAAAACGGCTTCCCCTCAGTAGATAACCAGGATGAAAAATTTTTATACCAGGTTTTAGCCAAAGGCCATTTAACACTGCTTATGGCTGTGCAAAAAAGGGTGATAACAGAAAAAAATGATTTTTCGGGAGAAACGCAGCGCGAATACCGTTCTTACGAGCAATTGTATATCTGTGCCGGTGGTGCCATGCAAAGGTTTAAAAAAGACAAGGCTTTTATCCTCGGGTTTATGACGGGTCAACAGGAGAAGATAAATGCCTATACAAAAACTGCCCGGCCTGATTATCATTCAATGGAAGACATCAAAAAAATAATTGAATATTATAATTCTTTGGTCCTGCCCTGACCATGCAAACAACGTTTTTTACATCCGGCCCTCCCATGTTTCGTTAAGAAGGGCTGCCCGAAAGGGCGGCCCTTTTTTTAATTGCGGCAGTACACAAACGGTCAACTGCCCGTATCCGTTAGTTTCAATTTATATCCTCCACCGATCATGCCCGGCCGCCTGTTGAAAATAGCAATAATAATATTTACCCAATGAACACTAACCTGGCCTGGTATCCATCCGCCTGATATGCCATCCGCTGCCATTTATCCAAACCCAACGGGCTGTATATATCCCTTTCACATGCACCGTGTCCCTTCCATCAACAATAACCTCCTGCCGGTACCTTCCTGTTTGCAGGGCTGAATCGCCCTCAACCTGTAATGAGCTTGTTTGCGAAACCTGTGAAAGAACGCGTACATTTTTAAAACCGGAAAGAAAATGGCGAATGGAGTCCCTGCCATGTGCCATATTGCCCAGATCGCCATCTGGCGTATACAACAGTGCAATAGAATCTGCTTTTAATTCCAGGATCAAATGATCATACCTGTGCATGGCAAGTTCTACGCCGGCTTTATTGCGTGCGCCCGTCTTGCAGGCCATCAACCCCGATACAATGACAAGCAGGGAAAAAAGAGAAAAACGCAGTATATACATACGCTGTTAATTTATCACGGCAAACATACAACTCCTCTACCGGCAGGGTAACCTGTTCCAGCTATTTTTTAGGCGAGGGTGTGTTGTGATGAGGTTATTGCACAAAGCGACATTGTTTATCCGGCAGGCGGCACATGTTTTTCCGGTTCTTTTTTCATTGTCTCATAAACGCGTCTTCCTTCCCTTACAATAATGGCAATGGTATCTTCAATATCCTTTTTTGAAGTTCTGAAATTAACAATACAGAGGCGCAAACAATATTGCTGTCTTACAAGTGCATTGGACAGAAATACTTCGCCGCCATGCTGCAATTCATTGACGAGGGCTTCATTTAATTTGTTCAGGAAGACCTGGCTGGCCGTCGTGTCTATACGAAATTCAGGTGGAACATACCGCATTGTTGTTATACTCAGGTGCTGTGTAACTGCTTCCAGCTCCGGATGTTTTTCTGCCAGCTCAAATAATAATTTTGACAATTGCACGTCTGTCCGAATCATTTCAATATAGCCCTCTCTCCCTGCCTGTTGCAGCACCAGCCAAACCTTCAATGCACGGAAACCGCGCGAGTTTTGTATGCCGTATTCATAGAAATTCCTGGCCGCGGATTCATCTTCATTACCGAAATTGTAATAGACAGGATGTGAACTGTAGGTTTGCACCAGGTGATTGGGATCTTTAACCAGCGTGCAGGCAGCCTCGAGCGGACAATACAACCATTTATGCGGGTCCAGCGCAATAGAGTCGGCTTCCGCTGTTCCTTCAAACAAGATTTTTAATTCTGGTACGGCAGCGGAGGGCATTCCATAAGCGCCATCGATATGAAACCACAATCCATATTGCTTTGCGAGACGACCAAGAGCAGCCAAATCGTCCACCGCCCCTGTGCTTACATCGCCTGCCGTACCTATTACCATTAGCGGATAGTGTCCATTTTTGATGTCGGCTATAATGTTGTTTTCCAGAAGGTCAATGTCCATGCGGCCGCCATGGTCAATGTTTATCCAGCGAATGGCATTGGTTCCCAGGCCAGATAATACCGCGGCTTTTTCAATCCAGGTATGCGTTGCCGCAGAACAATACACCAGTAATTTTTTGCTTAGCTGCGCAATGCCCTCCTGTTTTGTATTGCCGGGCGCTTTGGTGTGCAGCCCGGCCAGAAAAGCCGTGTAGTTGGCCATATTGCCACCGCTTACCAGCAGGCCGTCGAAAGCCGGTACACCAATTAATGCCGCCAGCCATTTTACCACCTGCTTTTCAATCATGGTGGCCACGGGGCTCAGTACGTAAGCTCCTACATTGGGATTAATTGCGGCCGCCAGTAAATCGGCCAGGGCGCCAACGGGGGCGGCTGAAGAAGTAATATACCCAAAAAACTTTGGGTGCCCGTTGAAAAGGGAATGTTCAATCAACAGGTCAATGGCGCGGTTCAATAAATGTTGTGCGTCTGTACCTTTTTCCGGCAAGGGTGCTGAGCCTGTAATTTGTTTCAATTGTGCAGCAGTTGACCTGGTAGTTACAGGCCTTTCACCTATACTGTCAATAAAACCGGCAATACGATCTACCAGCAAATGGCCGGCCATTTTAAATTCGGAGCCATGCATGTCAATGGCTGCTACCCTGCTCTCTTTCATGCGCTAAATATTAATTGCCTGCACAATTATACGATTTAATCAATTTTTACTGTTGACTATAAAGTCCATTAATATGACCTGCAGGTTCAGCGGGATGTTTTACCCACCGGCGGGCCCTTGCGCACCTCCTTATAATTTATTTGTAACTTAGAGAAGCAGTGACGGCGCCTGCCAGATAAAACAAATACCATGGCGGAAAAACTCAGTTGTTTTGTAATAACCGGTTTCAGTGAAAAAACAGATCCCGCTACCGGGCGCAAGCTGAATATGAACCTGGTGTTTGAAAAAATCCTGAAGCCGGTTTGCGATTCATTTACCGATCCGCCAATTGATTGCTTCAGAACCATCGACAAACTCTATACGGGAACGATTGATTCGTTTATGTACAAATGGATACTCAATGCGGATATTGCTATTGCAGACATCAGCACGTTAAACCCCAACGCTATTTATGAGCTGGGTGTACGATACGCGCTGAAACCCTTTTCCACAATAGTAATTTCGGAAAGCAATCTCCTGTTTCCTTTTGATTTTAACCACATTGTTATTCAAAAATATGTACATGGCGGAACCGATATTGACACCTCCGAAGTGGAGGGTTTTTCCACCAAATTAAAAGGTCTTATCCAAAGCGTTATTGACCGCAAAAAAGAAGAGGGAGAGAAAAGCAATGACAGCCCGGTATATGATTTTTTAAGCAACGATATTTTTCCGCCGCGCAAAAAAACAAAGAAAGAAAATAAGCAATCCGTTGCGGGATGGGACAATGCTGTAGCAAAGGTGATGCAAAAAACCGAAGACAGCACGTTTACAGACAACCTGATGGCCAAAGTATCCCAGGCAGATATGAAGAAAATAGCCGGCACTGTTGATACCCCAACAGGCGGCACGTTGATTGTTTCCAAAAAGCCGCTGTTGCAGGAAATGTATGAATTTGCATTTGACAAAATTGGGATGGGTAAACCGGCAGCTATTGAAAGTTTACCTTTTAAAAACCTGTTTGAGAGTATACCGCCTGTGAACTTTGCAAATGTATCTCCGCTAGTAAATGATCTCAACGATGCAGTTACCGACCAGAAAAATAAAGGAATGAAAAGCAGTGAAATAAAAGATTTGCCGGCAGTGGCTGCCATTCTTGACCAGTTGAAAGAAAAACTGAATGATGAAAAACTATCCCTGGCCGGGCTGATAGACAGGGCGGAAGAAAAAAAGAATGCCAATTCATTGCGGGAAGCATTGGCTTATTTTGCACTCGCAATAGAACGGGACGCCAACAACCGCTTTATCATTCAGCGGATTGTTTTGCTTACGTATAAATTACAGGAACCCGATGAGCGAACAGCACTGAAACTGGCGGAAAGCATCCTGTTGCAATACCTGAAACCCGACGATTTGATAGACGTAGAAACCTTTGGTCTTGCCGGTGCTATTTACAAACGCCTGGCCAAATATGAAAACGAAAAAGAAAATATCGCCAAATCCTGCAAATACTATGAAAAGGGATTCATTGTTTGCAATGATTATTATAATGGCATCAATTGCGCTTTTATGTACCTGCTCAGTGCCACTAAAAGAGAAAACCAGTTTGATAAAGTGGCAGATTACGGCATAGCCCGCAAAACCTGGAAGACGGTTGTTGAGATATGCGACCGTGAACTGCAAAGAATTGAAAAAGACCAGGCAAATAAAGAACGCATCTGGATACTGCAGTCAAAAGCACAGGCTGTATTGGCACTCAATGAAGGGAAGCCTGATGACCAGTTTAACGAACTGGTAGCACAGGTAACACAACTGGATACAAAATTCTCGGCCGGCACTTTTATTGCACAGAACAATGAGTTGATCAGTCTTTTAAAAGAGGTGGAAGATTTGATATAAATCCAACAGCCCTTGTCTGTCAAAAAAACCTGGCTTGTTTCTCTATTTTCCTGTAGGGTGTTGAAAAAAAATCATCTACTTTTTTATTGAATTCGTCTTTGTATACAATGGGTGTACTATGACCTGAATTGGGCAGTATCCACAAATAAGCATTTGGGATATGCTGAAACATGAGCAAGGTATGCGCCGGCCTAAGAATATCATGGTCGCCACCGATAATCAGTGCAGGGCTTTTAATGCCTTCAAGTGCTGTAACAGGTATGTGCGGCTCATCTACCAGCAGCCGCAATAATTTCAATTGTGCTTTCTCGTCCGGTGTTTTTACCGTCTTATTTTTTAACGAGCTATAGTAGGGCATTACCATATCTATCACATCCTGGTTAACAGCCGATGTATCCGGCACCAGGTTCGCACCGGTTACAGCCAACTTTTTTACTTTTTCGGGGTGACGGATGGCCAGTAACAAGGCATTGATGCCGCCATCGCTCCAGCCGATGACACAGGCGGAATCAATTTTAAGGGTCGTTAACAGGGCCGAATAATCATCTGCCATCATTTCGTAGGAAAGCGAATCGCCTTTATCAACCGATTTGCCCTGTGCCCTGCTGTCTGCAATAATAATTTTATACTTTTTTGAAAAATACGGGATCTGGTAAACAAAGTCGGCAATGGAGCCTCCGTTTCCGTGGATAATCAAAAGCGGTTGTCCCTCACCGTATATTTCGCAATACATACTGAGTCCGCGCACCTGGTAATATTTTCCTTTTGTTGAATCGTGTCCGTAAGCGTTTGTCCCGTTTTTTAACTGGGCTTCAAAGTCTTGCTGAATTTTTTGCAGATCCTGCGAAAACAACGCCAGTACAACTGTCTGAACAAGCAGTGATAAAAATACTTTTTTCATGTTGGTTGAGTTTGGGTTCAGAAGATACGACAAACCGGCACGACCGGCAAAATGAAAATTTTTACATGGCAAAAGCTACCAGGTAAATTGCAACAATACCATCTCCAGGTTTCTGTTGTGCACCGGTAGCGACTCAATACCGGGCGTGGTGTATTTTTCAACAATGGAGAATCCAAAACTTTCGTAATACCGGATGATATTTTGATTGGCAGCCCAGGTATCCATCCGGATATTGCTGCATCCTTTTTGTTTGGCATGCCCGATAGTCCAGTTGAGTATGGTTCTAAATAACTGGTGGCCTTTCCATGCTGGATTTACAACGATGCGATGCAGGTACACCGAATCGCCTTTATCCATTTCCCGCCAAATCAGTTTGTCGGTATAACAGACACTGAACACAATGCCAATGGTATCGCCCAGCATCACCTTGTACTGGTTGCTATTCTCAATGTCTCTTATAATGGCACCGCGATCATAATTCTTCCAATCGGGATAACCGCGGCTTTGCTGGTAAATAACTGACTGATCAAACAACTCAAAAATAAACGGCAAATCTGCCATTAGTGTATTTCTTATTTCGTATTGATTAATCATCTGGCGAAGGTTATTGCGTTTGCCTGTTTTTTGTAAACTTAATAACTTAATGCCAGCGGTTCTAAATATTATGATGTTGTTAAACCAGTTTTCGGGGCACGATGCGGTCAAAGCCCAATCCACTGCTGCCCTCGCCCCGCCCGGTAGTTTTACGGGCGCCAAACCAAACGAAGACCTTGCCATCATTCCAGCGGGTACGCTGAAAGGATTGCTCTACCCGGATTCCTGAACGCGGCACTTCTTCTTCATGAATAAAGTAAGGCGCTTTTTCGGTTAGCCCCTCCTGCAGAAGCGCAGTACGCGGCCTGATCTTATCCGGTTTATTTTTATCGCCGACCAGTATCCTTGGCATAGCGGCCCGCTGCAATTGTACTTCACGGTTGCTGCCGGGTACATGCACCGGTATAAAAGGTATCCAGTTTTCCGGGATGGAATTCATAACCTCATACCTGATCTTTGCTTCTTCATCACCATCTTTTACCGGCGGGTCAATTGCCGGTGGCCCAAATTTGTCCGTTACTATTTTTTGCAATTGAGCGTGTAGTTCATCTGCCGCCTCAAAACCCGGTTTGCTCCAACTGCCGGGCACGGGCACAATTGTTTCTACGCCCCAAACCATATTGGCCATTTCATCGCGTATAAAAACCACTTCTTCCACCGGCTTGCCCTCCTGTATTTTAGCTACGGTGGGCAGCAGCAACAAATCTGTATCTGCCGGCACCGGCCGTTCACTATCTGCATTCATAGAAAACATATTCCACCGGGTCCAGTCGGCATCGTCTCCTTTGCCAGCCGCTTCTATCCAGAAATTTTCACCAAAAGAATTGGTAAGTGCAAGGCCTTTGATAGTGGTCAGCGTTCCCATCGGTAATTTATATGGCAGCAGGTACCAGTCGTTGGCATATACCAGGCCGAATTCTATCAGCAACAGTTTGGCAAGATCGGTGGTATCTGGTTTTATATAACTGAAATTGGTGCGGGCATCTTCAAATGCCCACCAGCGTGTATTGGGCATTCCTTCAAACATCACGGGCGCCGGAATAACAGTCTGTACTTTTTTTTGCGGCTCCGGGGCGGGCGGATTTTCCGGCAGATCGCCCAGTCCTTTTCCGGTACGATCTACATCCATATTATACCAGTCAAGATGCCCCTGGTAGTAGGCCGCTGCGTGCAGCGTTGTTTCGCCTTTTTCAGTGGCGGCCGCTACTGAAAACTGGTATTCCAGTTTGGAAGGCTCCCAGGCATCATTGACAATTTCCTGCGGCTGATAAAAAAGGTCCCTGTACCAATTAGTGAATGCTTCCTCCATGTCTTTAAACACCTGGTGATCACCCGGTACCGGAAAATCGGGCCGGTCGAAATAATGTTGTGGTGCCTTCAGATCGAAAAAGAATTTTGCCCCATCCATCATACGGTTAGCCACAGCCGAATATTGCTGCCAGGTTTCCGGGTGTGCACAGATGGCTGCATCCGCTGGCTTTGAGGGATCCGGTTTTCTAAACCCATAATTATCCAGGAAAAATTGTCTGGTTGCGGCCAGTTGGCCATTAATTTTGAGCAACTGCATCCACCTGCGCCCCATAACAAGCCGCAGATCGAGCGATATCTCCTGTTCAAGTGTTGCAAAAGGAAAAGCTCTTTGTTCCACCTTTGCTTCAAAGGGAACATCCTTGTCGAATGCCTGCACTTTTTGATCGGCTGCTTTGTATTTGGTCAGTGCGGCCGTACTGGTACATAATTTGGCTACAACGGGAGAACCGGCGTCTTCCCCGCGGAATTCACCCATCTGCCATTGTTTGCAAAGCATCCACAATGCATCGCGTACTTCGGCTTTCAATGTCCGGTCAAAATTATTGGTGCGCGGTCTGCCCTCCAGCCGGCTCCATGCAAGCGTCATGGGAAATGCCCTGGCGGTAAGGATTTCTTTTAAGACTGCTTCCTGCGGAATAATATTCATATCAGTTGCTTTAATCTATTTAACAGTCAGCCCAATATTTTTAACGGCTTCCTCTGTCATGTAATGCGCCCTGTTATCCAGCACAATGCTGTATGGATAAAGGCTTTCAGCCCCAAATATGGCTGGCAGAAATGGTGCAAAAGCGGTCTTATCTATATTGTCTGGTTCAATACCACGTGCTCTTGCGGCGTCGAGCGTATAGCCAAGCGCATCCACCAAATCATTCCACTGCCAGTTACCGCTGAATTGTGCGGGTGTTACCAGCAGCAGTGTTTGCGGCGCTTCGGCATTGGGGCGGTCGTAGTGAAAAGTAATACCCGTGGTTTCTTCCGTAGCGGGTATCAGTTCGGTCCATTCATCGGCCAGCATACCGCAAATGACTACCGGTGCCGGGGAACCGCTTTTTGTAAATGCCGTATACAGCAGTGCATTGCTTTGCTCAAGGTTAATCTTGCCGGCCGGAAAAGGAAGCGCCAGCCAGTGATAGTCTGTGCTGGTAAAAGGAAATTGCAGGGGATGAACCGACAGATCTTCTTCCTGCAATCCAAATGCTTCACGCAAAAGAATGCAGCTTTCCAGGTGCTTCATTTTGTCGTGTACCCGGGCAATACCATGCAGCCAGTCTTCAGCCGGGTTGATTCTTTTACCAACAGTTACTGAATAATCAAGCAGATCATCCTTTGCATTCCAGGCATTGTTTATTTCGGCCGATTGTGCCGGTGGAATCGAATATTTTGGAATCATGGAAAATGAATCGCCCAAAATCAGCCGGGCGGCAGCTTCTACCTGAACCGCCTGGTCTTCCGGGCTCAGCGCAGTCAGCCCGGCCAAAATTGTGCCGGCACCGGGTAAACGCTTTTTTTCAATATCATCCACCAATGTATTGCCCCGCGACTGCAAATCGTAGATGAATTGCGGAACCTGGCGCAATTCTGTGCTTATATCAAATGCAACTACATCATATGGCGCCGGATCAAATGCCTGTATGGCCTGTATCAAAACGGCTATGCCTGCCTGCCGTGCACTCACAATATTTTTTACAGTGGTGAATGCGGCATCAAACAGCAGTTTTTTTGCATCTACTATCGGCTGCGTAATGGAACCGGCCGGTGTTGGTTTGGATGAAATAAGCCGTTCCATTGCCTGCAGGTTTTCCGTTGAAACGGTGTTGGCCGCAAGCAAAGCATAATCATCAGCATTCTTTTGCCAGCGTGCAATAAGATCCCTGAGTTTGTTCTTAAGCGAAATAAACCATTGCTGTCTTTGCGTATACAGGGCACCGGTAGCTGTTTGCGGAATACCATATTTTCCCAGTTCCAGCAGCAATGCCGCAAACCGATCAATGGTATCGTCGGCCTTTGTTCGTATACTGTCCAAATCTGCGGTGGTGGCAAGATCAGCCGCCGGCAGCGACCGCAAATAACCAATTACCCCCGCAGGCATTTTCGCAGCGGTGAGAACCGCGCTAAGCTTGTTTACCAGGTCAACCACCCTTTGTGCCGGCAATTCCGGCGGGGGTGCATCTTTTTTGCTTGCTTCATTGGTAAGCGCCAGGTCGTTGGGTTGCAGTTTGGCCGATTCCAGTAATAGGACACGCAGGCTTTTCACCAGGGGCATTACCTGGAAAAGGCTAAAGCTGTCTGCAGCAGGGGCATCCTGCGTATAGGACAATACAATATCAGCATCAATTTGCGGGTCTGCATTGGCAAACAGCCATTGCATCATCCGGTCATCTGTTTCGTTCAACGACTTGCTGTCCTGGGTATTCAGCAGGTAAATAAGATCGATGGGTTGCAGGCCGATATCATCCATTGAAATGCTGATGTTTTCAACTGTTCCATTGCTGCGATGTGTATACGAACAGCGGCAAACGATCTTGCCCATTGCCGGCAGCATCGTTTTCAACCATTGGTTCACCGATGGTTCGGTTTGTCCCCTGGGTCCGTCAGCAGCCGCAAGGGCTATATAATCAAATGGGATGCCCACGCGGTGGGTAAGGGTAGCACCACTTCTGGGGGTGCGTGTTACATCCGGTTCCTGCGGGTAATTCCCTTTGCTGAAAGATTCCAGCACGCCGGCGGCGCGATCTGTATTGCCCATAGCCACATGGTGCACACTCTCCGCCATACCCAGATCGCCGATCGCATCGGCGATATCAATTATATGGTTGACTGCATCTGTAATGGCGGCGCCTACTGCGGCATCCGGATTTGATAAAGCAAGCCCGAAAGGAAATTTTTTATTGGCGGGATTGGTTTGTTTTTTTACGTAGTTGCTCAAATTAACGCCATGCACTACGTTACGCGCTTCGATAGCCGTTACCGGCACGGTTTCCGGATCTACCGACGGATCGGTGCCATTGCTTATTTTGGTATTTTTTATCTGGTCTGCATTAAGCGGAAAAATTTTACGGATAGCATAAATATACACGTCGATGCCCCTGGCTGTGAGGTCCGAACGATCATGCAGTTCCCTTTCAAAATGATAACCCAGCAATGCCGCCAGGCTCTGCCCGCCCTGAATGCCTTCTATAACGGAAAGGGCCAGCCGAATACGTTCTGAAGACAGGTTCACGGCCAGTACATTATTTGCATCTGGTTTTCCGTGAGAGATATAACCATTGCGCAGAACCGCCGCAGTAACGCCCTGGTTAAGAGATGGCGCATGAATATATCCCTCATTGGCAGAGTCGGTAAGAAATAGTTTATCGCCGCCGGGATTAAAATCGGCCAGCACATCCTGTGGAAGAACGACCGGGCTGATTTTTTTTGCAGTATTGGGCTGCACATTTTCCAGCCAGCCAAACGCGCCAATATAAATACCCGTTTTCCTTTGCTGGTCCTTTATGCCGCCCTGGTTATTTCTCAACCAGGCAAGCCCGTTGGCCAGCAGCGCTGTCTTCCACCCATCAAGCCGGTAAGCACAGCAATCCAGGTGCTCTACCAGGGCACGCTCCAGCCTGGCCGTGCTGGCCCCCTGCAATTGCTCCAGCGCAGCCAGCTGGGCAGACAAGTATTTTGAATATGCCGGAATATCGGCAAGAAAAAGGGAATCCCTCACAAATTCAGCTACTGTTTTTACCGGCGACACAGCCGGAATGGTTTCATACTGCAGCGCATAACGGCTCTCTGTAACCGCTCCTTTGAATGGCTGTTGTACAAAAGGCTGTTCTGTTTTTAAAAGGGCCAGTCTTTCGGCGGGTAAAGCATTGACTGATGCTGCTGCACCGATGCCACTGCCGTGGTAAGATTGTTCCAGGGCATATTTCAGCAGCCGGTACAGCTCTGCATCGGGCCTTTCAGATAAACCTGCGCCGGTGCGTACCGCATCTGCTGATTTCTTTGCCTGATCAAGCAGTGCAGTAATATAATTTTTTTTATCGGCTGTATAGCTGCGGACAGGGAATGTTTCCGAAAGCGGTTGATCATCTACCAGGTATTTAACAGGGTCTTGCCAGGGAAGCCCCAGCAGCGCGGCTATTTGTGGCAGGATTTCGGTTGGATAACCCAGCGTATTGCGAAGGAAGTCCATATTATTCTTTACAATATCAGAATGTTCGCGGAAGCCGGCTTTTGCCAGGCTCATCGCGTTGCTCATTTCAATCAGGCTTTCCAGGTAGCGGCGGTGGTACTCTGCAGAATTGGGGTGCAGGGCAATAACATCCAGCAGGGTCTGGTAGGGTTGGGCAGCATCCTGCGCCACATGTGCCACACCGTTAGCAAGGCCGGCCATCCAGTTATTGTCTACCCGCAGCAGCAGTTGGTAAAGCCCTGCAAGAAAAGCAAACTGTGCATTATTGGCGGCCAGCAGCCGGTTATCTGTGTGCATCCATGTTTGCCGGCGAAATGCACTGGTGGGCAAAATTCCATAAGGCTGGTTACCGATACGTATGGCGGGGACGGGGCCACGTCCGCTTACAAATGCATTAAAAAAATCGCGGGTTTGGGCAATGGTTTCGGGTGTAAACCCTCCTGCCATTAATGCATCCATAATATAACCCAGGGTTGCGGGCCAAAGAGCCGTATTCATATTGCGCGCATCCATCTGATCAGCGCCATCGCTGTGCAATATTTTTTTGGTGATGCCATAGTCCAGCCCCAGCCATTCAGCCAGCCATTGTCCGTCTTTTCGTTTAGCGGTTTCATCTGTTTCATCAAAACCGGCAGCTTGTTTGAAATAAAGATCAAACGTTGCATCTGCATCATCTCCGCTTTTATAACCCGAATCGGCCGTGCCCGAGTTATTGGTAGGTGTGCCCTGGGCCAGCATATGAAAACCTTTCTTGCTAAAATAATGGTGGTCAATAAGGGTTTCCAGCTCTTTCTTTCCTTCTGCCGCATCTGCCCCCAGTTTTACGCCCAATACCATTAGTCTTGTAAAGCCGTTTGTTTCGTCCTGCGCCAGGTTGATGCGGAAACCCATTCCAACCGCTACCGCCTTATCAAAATCTGCCACCCATTTTATTTCTTCGGCAAATTCCAAATCGCCGCTGGCTGTTTGCTCAAATTGTTTGCCGGCATCCGGCGATGGGTCGGGGCTGGTGGGAAGGGGGAATGGAATAGGGTTGCCAAAAACAGGTTCCATAGGTGCAGTTCCTTTAAAACGCAAAAGCGCCAGGCGTTCCGGCAATATATTTACGCGGGTTGGCTGCGACCACCCCCTTTCCTTGCCTGCTTTTTTATCAAGGTCAATAAAAGAAACCACCGCCACCTGCAGATCGGCCTCCGACCGTTTTAAACCTGCCGGCAATGAATCATTGAAATTGACCGGCTCAAACTCATCAATAATACTATCGGCATTCAATGGTGCATGTGCCGCGTTAAAATCATCTTTTATGTTCTTTACCTCGCTGTTGTTACCATTTGCCAGCCAGAGCTTTTTAAAAAGGTCCGTAATCGCAGCCTGGTCCGCCGGCTTCCAGTTGCCGGAAACAATGGCAAGTATAACGGTATTGACACCACGCAAAGGAAAAATACTGGTGGCTGCATCCGGCACCAGCTGGCGGGTTATCCAGGCAGCGCGCCCGTCGCCCACAGCGCCCACCAGCAAACGCCAGGCGGCTTTTTGCAGATCCAGCGTTGCGGCATCGGGATTAATGGGGTCTGCCGGCTGACCGGCACTGTAATACTCGGCCCAGAAGCGCGCCGCATTGTTTACTTCCTTTGTGGAAAGCAGTGGCTCAAAACTATCTACCAGGCAATCGTCGGGATAAACACGTACCCATAGCTGGGGCTGGTTATTAACCGTTTTAAAACGGGTTTCCATTCTTAACGGGAATAACAGGAAAGGTGTATCAGCGGGGAAATGGGCGCTGAGCTGGGCACGGGGATCTGTAAAAAAAGAAAAATCCCTTTCCAGCCTGTCTACTGTCTCACGCGCATGTGTAAACGCCTGCTGGCCGGCGGCCTGTTTTTCTTTTTCGGCGGCCAGCTGCCTGTTAAGCAGGTTGCGCTGCTGTATATATATTTCGTTGTTGCCGCCCTTCTGTCTTTCGAGTGCATCCAGTTGTTTTTGCAGCATTTTTACACGCTGGCCCGAGGCAAAAAGATCCAGCCTTGCCTGCCCGGCTGCATCCCTGCCCTGGCGCAAATCATCACGTATTTGTTGAAACTCAGCCATAACAGTATTGGTTAATCTTTTTTCTGTAATAACATTTGTGATGCATGGGTGCATACCATCATGGGCACCTGGTACAAAATATAAGCAAGTGCCGCGGCATCAATATTGTTGTTCCAGGGCACATGAATATCATCTTTGTATTGTGTTAGCTGTCCTTCCTGCTCGGTATCGCCATCAGAAGGTGGCGGCGAAGCAGGCAAATGTAATGGGGCAGGCAGATGCAACACATCAATAACCCCTTCCTCTGCCGGTACTACCCTCGACCAGTCAAGATCGTTCCAGCTGATAAGCTGCTGGTTGCCGCCATCTGCTGCCGGCACATCCAGCCCAAATCTTGGTTCACCCGGTCTTTCTTTGATAACAAAAAACCAGCCTGCATTGGCCAGTGAGGGTGCTACAGGTTCGTTTTCACCCTTTGCATCCGCCACGGTTAAATCGAAACCAAAGAAATAAATATCGGGGTCTACTTTTGCCGAATACAAAGGTGTTTTTATGATCAATGGATCGGGTTTGTCTTTATCGCCCTCTGCCTGGTTATACAGGCTTCTGGGCTCGTGTATATCTACCTGGCCGCTTTGTTTGTTTACCGACCAGTCTGCTTTATGCGCATATACAACAGCGGTAGGGTATTTTTTTAAAAGCTCGCCGCGTATAACCAGCACCACTTCTTCCTTTGGTGCTTCGCCCGGTTTCTGGCGGTTATCATGACCGCCCAGTTTACTAAGACGCCTCCATTCGTGCAGTTTCAAAATATCATAATAAGGCTCTCGTTGTTCGGCTTCGGTTTTATTTGCCAGCGCCGGATCCTTAAGCAGGGTCGACACATCCCAGAACTGCCGGAAATAGCTGCCCCGCTGATCGGTAGGATATTCCCGCCACAGCAGCTCACGCGCAAATTCATGGTTTAGTCCCACCATATAAGATTCAATAAATGGCTGGTTGGTTTCCAGCAGGGTAAGGCTGTTGTGTTCAATCAGCTCAACGTTGGGCAAAAACAGTTCATCCGATATCTTTTTCAGATCAGCATACATGGGCTTATTTATTTTTGGATAGGCCATGGCTTCCACAAAACCTTCATCAACCAGTTGGTCTTTTATCCAGCCTGGAAAAATAATATGCTGGTAAGTCCATGCAGCCACGGTTTTCTCCGGCCGCAACTGCTGTAAAGCTGCCGCAGTGATGGCGCTTAATGTTACTTGTAATGGCGGTGATGGAGCAGGCACGGCAGTCCGGTTTACTATCATTAGCCGGTACATATCTTTGATGGATGCCTTGAACAGCACTGCATTATTGCTGTCTGCAGTACCTCCTACCGTCGGCAAAAAATTTTCTTCTGGCGTGGTTAGCCGGAAATCCGGGCTCAAAGGAATAGCATCTACCGATGAAACGGTTTGCCCGGCAGATGTAAACGCATCAGCCATTTGCAGGTCCTTCGCGGCCTGTGCCAGTTTCCGCCATAATGCTACCAGCCCGGCAGCAATGGCCAGTCCGGCAACCAGCAAAACAGCTCCACCGGCCAATAACGCTATCAATATAACGAGCAGGGCTATCCCAAGCGGAACATAGGGAAGCCAGGGATATTTTCTTAGCCAGTCTTTTAGAAACGCAGGAATTCCTGCCGGTTCCAGTTCGGCGGCTACAGTGTCTGCCGATGGAAGTGCGGGTGCCATTATTTTTGGCGGGGCCGGCAGCAGTTCGCCGCTGTTTATTTTTGTGACTACATTTTCCAGCCGCAAGGTTTCACCGGCAGGCAATTTTTCCTGTAAGCGCAGGGCCAGCCTGCCGCGCGGCCTTACAATACGGCGCATTGGCGCAGAAAAAACAACCTGTGGTACCACGGTTTGCTTCATGGTATGAAATACTGTAGCACCGCCGGTCATCAGTCTTTTTTGCAGTGGCGCCGTAAGCAGCATGGTTTTGGAGGCCGTTGTGGCATCTGCGGTTAAAAAATGTTTTGCATACAGCGCAGAGCTGGCCGCCATAGCAAACTGGCCAAAGCGAATCTGGCGGTTGGCCGTCAGCACATCGCCTATCTGCTCCCAGGCTGCTTCCATATAATCTTCCTGGTTATCCTGCACCACCCTGGTACCAAAATGTGCCGGCACCCTGAATCTTGGATCCAGGTTCAGTTCATTCACCCAATTGTAATTATTGTCTATTCGTACCCCCGCGCGATCTTTGTACACGCGTTCTATCATGGCATGCCACCGCCCGTAAATAGGGGCGGTAATTAGCGGATCTGCATCATCGTTGGGATCTGCTGGCGCGGGCAGGTTGCTGTCTGTTTGCGCTGCTGCATTGGCGTTAGCTGCCGGCGAATGGTCATAATCATCGGCCAGGTTCAGGAAACCTGCCAGTTCTACCTGGAATGGATGCAGTTCCGGCGATTTTTTGATAGCCCACTGATCAAATTTATTCATCCGTGCAATTTCCTCATCTGTCAACGCTTCTTTGGGCACTTTCAGCGCGCCGCCCAGGCGCAGTATACCGCCCAGCGGATTATCCGGGTCTTCTTTCCAGTTTAGCGCGGCGCCGGGATTGGTCATATCCATTACGCGGCGCCCTACCCTGCTATCGGCCACTTTGGGTTTAAGCAGGCGGACAAGGTATTCGAAATCGCCCACCGAACCGGTATTAAATTTCCAGCGGTAATAATAAGGGAAGCGCAGGTCATTGCCTTCCCAGGCAATTTTTTGTTTGGCACCTGCAATAGCCGGTGCGTCTCCACCCAGTCCCGCCAGCCTGCCGCTTTCATACGATGGAATGATAAAGGCATGATAGGATGTGCCCGGTTTTAGCTTCCTGGGGCCTACCAGTCTTGAGTAAGCGAAATCTGGGTTCTGGTTCAGCGCCTGCTGTAATTTATCCAATGAATTGTTTACATCTGCCGGTTGATCGGTAACAATGGTACTGTCCGTTGCCGTTAGATCTCCGTTGTAATGAACGTGGGCCCAGGCCCATAGCTGATCTGCCGGCGGGAAAAAGCTTTTAACGGTTGCAGCGGTCCTGATGGTAAAAAAAGCCAGTGGCTGGTTAACTGCAGGCTGCCCTTCTTCAAATTCACCATCGGCCAGTACTACCAGCGAAATCCACGGGTTAAGCCGCTGACCGGCAGGCGGTGCGGGTGTATAACGCCAGGGAAAATCCTCATCGTAAAAATCGATATAGGGAAGATAATTGGGTTCAAAATTGGTTATCCAGTTATGCGGATCTGTTTTTACAATTATCCTGGGGTCGATGCCAACAATATCGCCGGGGCCGTAAATCTGGATATGTTTATCATCTACCGGCGAAATGGTTCCATCGCCCTGCACATCCAGTTTTACATCGAATGTGGCCCTTGCCTCAGCGGTTGCTTCCAGGTTATTGGCAATGCCCTGGCGCAGGTAAGGAAGAAAGGAATAGGTTGCGATACTCATATAGCTGCTTCAAATGATGGAATGACGTGGATATCCTCCGTCATTGCCGGGTTTTTTGAAATAGTTGCTCTCAGGTAATCACTGGCATGGGCTTCCGATGCAAATACAGGGGCATCAGCCAGCACCTTATTGTTACTGGTTGCGGCAATTACAAAACCGGGCTGGGCAACTTTTACACGTTCTGCACCTGTTGTTGGCACCATAGATTTTTTGGTGGCAAACGATAAAGATGATCGGGAAATGGCGGCACCACCCAGCCAATGAAAAAATAAAGTGCCGATATTTTTGAACCAGCGGAATGCATGGTATTTATCGTCTCCGTCAATAATCTTTACCTCATATCTTACAATCCTTTTTACAATTTTACCCGAGCCGAGCTGCCTGCCTGAATAAGCAAGTTCTACCCCACCATCTATATCCTGGAAGGAAGGCCTTGATAATTTATCGGCATCGCTCATGTCCTGGAACTGTGCAATCGCAAATTTTTCCTGCGGTGGTTTGGCGGTGAGCACCAGGTTGGCCACGTTTGTCTTTACGCTAAAAAGGTGTGCATCCGAAACGGGATTGTTACCCACTTTATCAATATGAATACCAAGCGGTATCCTGCGCTGGCTTACGCGAATGGTGCCCAGCGGGTGCAGTACTAGTTGTTCCGTCGTTGCATCCAGTTTACGTAAGGTCACCAAAAGATTGGCGCCTGCCGGCAGGGCCGCCCGCCAATTGTCTGCTTTGTTGAATTCGGTGACAAGAATGGGAATAGCCGGTATGGATGGCAGTTTCGGATTGTCTGCTTCACCCCATGTAATATCAAAATCAACAGAAATATCAATAGAGAACAACCAAAGATCGATGGATAGCGTGGCCGTTCCTTTTGCTTCCCAGGGTGCGGGGCCGGAGAGGGTAAGCTTTAGTGTTACACTGAATACACCGGCGCCAAACACATCCATGCCAATGGAAAAAGAAATATCAATAATAAAATGAAAAGGAGAAAACTGGAAAAGGGCATCGAAGCTAAAATTACCATGCAGGTTAAAATCATCTACCCCATAAAATAATTCTGCTCTTGCACCAAACTGAACTGTGTTGGTAGTCACCGCAAAATAGTTCTCTACTGTAATGCGCTCTACCGGCACACGTAAAACGTCTATGTGTATGCGCTTTGGACTGGGAAATGGCAGCGGTGGCGGGTTGAACTGCGGGTGGAAGCCGCCCACACTGAGCACAAAATTGGGGTGGTCGCTGAAATCCATGAGCAGGCCCATCTCCCCTTCCATTGTCATAAACAGGATGCGTGAGTCGAACATGGCAGCAAAAAACCAAACCCTGCTTTTATCAAATTCCAGTGCGCCAATAAATGCCACATTAATGACCAGCAGCGGCGCATCTTCTGTTGGCAGGGCAATTTTCATTACGCCAACGATGGCAACATTGCCTGGTATTTCTATAATGATGCCAAAAGCCAGGCTGATAAGTGTAGGGGTACCCCATCCCAGTTTTACCATGGGACCGATAAGGAATTTACCTTCATAGGGCGGAAAATAAGTACGCAGATCGCTGATAATGCGGGGGGCATTCGCAACAGGATCGGAGGGAAACATAATGTTATTGATAGCTCCTGTTCTTACGCCCGATGCAATTGGATCGAGCAACATGGTGCGGTTGAGCCCCAGCAGGCCGCCCACGCCCAGTAATGTAAAGCCAAAACCAAGTTGTATACCGGTAGCAAATTCAGCTGTTATGATAATGAGTAATGAAAAACCCTTTGAGCCATCGGGCATGCGTGTGGTGATAAGACCAATAGCTTTTACAGTTACAATCTCAGCAATGGATAACTCAAATACACCTGCATATTCTTCCTTGTCAAAATCAAAATAGAGGTACCCGCCGCCCTTTACTACGGCTGCGTCAATAGAAAGACCTACTCCATTGGGTGGTTTAAAGCCAATGCTGAGATCGGCCGGTCCCAGGTTACCCTGCTTAAATGCCAGGTTGGCCTGCAGACCAATGTTTTCGACAATACCCTGCAGTGGCCCCAGTGACAGGCCAATGGTAGCACCGGCCTGCAATGAAAAATGATCGCCGGCAGGTTCCAGCACAATGCGCATGCCTGAAATATTGAGTGGACCCAGTTCTGCATGCAGCGGAAAATCAAGCGCCAGTTTTGCACCGCCCCGAAAGTAAAATCCGCCAAGCAGGGAAAAACCAAATGCAAGCGCTGCTTCTGCTTCTACATTAACCCCCGACAGAATTTTTTGTAAGAACCCATCACCGTCGCCGCCTTTAACAACCAGCCTGATGGCCGCTAACTCTCCTTCAAAACCCAGGTCGAGTTTACCTGCTGAATTTTGAATAAAAGTATTCATGCCCAGCCCCTGTAGTGCAAGCCGGGTACCCCCTGGTGTACCGATTAATATGATCTCCTGCGATTTATCGGGTTTTTCATGAATCTGAACGGTTGCTTTAAAGGCAGCAGCCAAACCCAGCAGGCCCTCAGCATTCATTGGCGGTCTAACGATCACGCCTATGCCTTTTATATCGGCGGTAGCATTAAAAACCAGTTCACCACGGTCGCATACATCAAATGCAAAAGCGGCGGTACCCATCAGGTAGGGCAGCAAAGCGATACCTTTTTTCTTTCCGCCCTGTGCTTCTGCCGGTGAAATGGTGATGCCGAACTGCGCATAGGTGGCAGGGTCTGTACCCTTTTGAAACAACGCAAATCTCAGCTCCTTTAAACCATCTGAAGTATTTCCCAATAGTGCTTTTGTCGTAGCAGATTGAGGATAAATTCCACCTGGTAAAGTAGAGGCCCTCATCAGGCCTTCCAGCCGGTTCAATAATTTTTCTGCGTCAAGCCCGGCATTCCACTGGTATACATCGTCTGCAATTTGCCCGGGCTTTGTAAAAATCTGTCCAATCCTGTTCCAGTTAACGAGCCGCATGGGCTGGTTGGCCGCCGGTGTTAGTTCGTATTCCACCAGACCCAGCAAATGCAAAGTTTGATGCGCCTGCGCCTTTTGCTTGTCGAGGTATTCGAGTATTAAATAGTCGGTTAAACGCCTGGGCAGATCGCCGATATTTGGCAGGCCGCCACCACCTCCTGCCTGTATCTGGCTATGCAATTGCCTTATATCATTGGCTATTGCTACAACGCGTCCGAAAAGGCTGGCAATTGCAGCTATTGTACTTTCGTCATCCTGTGCCTTTACAAGATCCTGTACGGCGTTTACCAATTCCGATGCCTGTGCAGCAAGATCGGACAATGCCCCACCAAACGCGCCCGGTGGAATTTCGTAACCCAGTTTCCGGAAGAACGCAACTGCCTGACCGGGTGTTTTTACCGAACGCAATGGCGCCAGGGCAAGCCCTGTTTGTGTAAGAATGGATTGAAGAACGTCTGCCATACAATCTTAGTTACAAGGGTGTTTGATGTATAAAATTGGAAAACGCATTTTCAATCATCAGTGCAATGGCAGGAACCCCGGTACCATAGGCTGAGGCGCGAATGTTTTGCCAGCACACAGCAATCCGGGGAGTTAGTTTTAGTGTCGCCAGTTTTGCAGCATCTCCGGGATCGCCATTCCAGTTGAGCAGCACGCCTTCAGAATACACGTCGGGCCCTTTGGGCGGCGTATTGGGCTTTAAATTGGCCAACCCAACTTTAACCCCTACCACATTGTACTTTCGGTTTCCTCCGTCATGTGTAAGCCAGGAGGCATCACCCTGGGTTTCTGCCTTTATGAGCAGGTTTTTCATATCCAGGCTGGCGGTGGAATTTATGAGCTTACCTGCATAGATTTGTGCAAAGAGGTCTCCCATTTGTCTTGATGTGGTACACTGCGCCGACTTGCCGTCGTTTACGGAATCAATTTCTACCCGGGTTAAGCCTGCAAAATCAGCCGCCAACCAGATCCCTGATGTGATAGCTGGCTTATAGAATCCTGCATTTTTCAGTTTGACATTTATATAGGCATAGCCCAGCCGGCGGATACATTCGCCGGCACTGTTATTATTACTGGGTACAATCATCAGATCCAAATGATTGGCAAAAACAGGATCGAACTGAACCTGTGCTACTCCCCCTGCTATGGTTGCCTTTAATACATCCTGGTACCTTGGGTTAAGACCAACACCTGCAGTAACAATAGCGGTATCTGCATCGGCAGTATGAAACTGTGCAGCTAAAGCAGTAAAGAAAGCTGCGGGGCTTGCAAAACTGCCACCAGCAGCCAGTTGCTTTGCTTCTTCGCGCAGGGAAAAAGCTGCAAACATAGCCGCCGCCTTCATAAGACTGGCTGAAAAGTGAACTTCATCATCATGAATACCTGCATAGTAACTGGGATTGCCCGGCGTACCCAGTGCATAAATTGAAACAGGCACATGCAGGTTTACTGCGGAATCATCTGCAGGTTGTGCACCCAATTGGTTTGCCTGCAACGCTTTTTTGTATTCTTTGACAAGGTATTTTTTTAATGATATAATGTCTGCCTTGTCCGGAATGGCGACGGCTTTCACCAACGCATCACTTGCTGCCTTTGTTTTTGGCGTTGTACTGCACATATTGCGTCATTTATCTTTTTAATGGCCCTTTGTTATAATTAAGGATGATCCAGTCGCTCATTGTTCCCGACATCTTTGCAAGCACATCATCGAAATTTACCCCGGCAAAAAATTTATCACGCAATGCTTCCAGCAGCTTACCACATAATTTCACGTTCGATTTTGGGAACCTTACCAGATTAAACATATCAATCCTGTCATTTTCGCTTAATGCGCCCAGCTTTATTCTGATTTGCTCGTCAGCTGCAGCATTTTCAGCACTGGTGGGTGGCAGTTCAGTATAAGGTATACTCGCCGGCGGAAGCATCATGGCAACCAGCGACAGTCTTACCGCAGCTACACCGAGGCCCGGTGCAATGGATGAAACAAAATCTGTTTCGCCGCTGTTTATGGATGCTGCTACCTGGTCTAACTGATAATACCTGTCTGGTGCTTTGCGCTGAATAAGGCCGTCGTTAATGGTGCTGAATAAAAATTTCTTAAAACCGTTTCCTGCTTCCGGTGTTGTAAGCAATACTGTACCATAATAGGGATTAAGATCATTCACCAGCTCGCGCAATACATCCGGATTGCCCATTCCCGGTCCCGGGTTATTGTTGGCATCTGCTATCAGCGTTTCAAGTGCATCATTCAGCGGTCCAATGTCCTGCGAAAAAGAAATGCTTGCCTGTTCCGCAGCACCTGCATCCAGCATTCTTATACCAATGTCGAGGCTGCCTTCCGCTGCAGCTGTGTAAGTTTGCTGACCAAAATCTGTGCTGCTAACTGCCGGTGTGCCGCCGTTTTCAATGAAGGTCCATTCAAAAGAATGCACCGATCCGGCAAGTCCTGCATCGGTTATAAAAACTACATACATATTTTCCCTTCCCGCAGCCAGTGGAGAGCTGGTATAGGAAACCAGGGCGCAACGCCCGTCCGGAGCCACTATAGCTTCGCCGAGATCGGTTGCCTGCAAGCCCTGCGGCAACCTGCTTTCAGTTTTGCGCACACTCATGCAATATGACTTTACCTTAAAAAAAATTACTTAAAAAAATATACCTGCAATTTTTGCAGTTGCTACTGAAGGAGCGCTTATAACAGGGTACCGGGAACGCGGTTTAAGTGAAGGGTTGTTGTAATGAGCATATAATCAGGTTATGAATATACATTTTTATTTCAATCCATAAACAAAACGGGTAAGAATACCACGAACCGGGTAGTTGTGCAACTGGTCTTTGTGCAGGGATTTTTTTCCACCGGGGTTTTATTTTGCTGATGCGTTTGTAAATAATACAATTGGCGCAGCGAAAAAACATAGGCAATGGTAATCGCCCTAAACATTGCGGGCCTGCAATAGGGCAAATAAAAAGGCCGCAATTTTTCAATTGCGGCCTGCTCAACAAAGTTTAACGATCAATGCTATTGTCAGAAACATCTTGCGGGGCAAAGATGGGACTGAAAAAATTGATGGCCTATGCGGCTACTACGGTTTTTGCAAACGTATTAATACGCGGAGCATTAATCAGGAATTTTATATATGCCATTCTTAATAGCATATACTGCAATACCGGCTGCATTCTTTACTTTCATTTTTTCCTGTATTCTTTCCCGGTAGCCTTCAATGGTACGCACGCTCAGGTGCAACTGGTCACTTATTTCCTTATTGGTAAATTCGCCGCAGATAAGCCGGATAATCTCGGTTTCCTTGTCATTAAATAATGGGCGCTCAATCGGTTTATAGGGATTGTACCTGCTTTTGGAAATCAGTTTTGTGAGTTTGGCGGTAGTGTGTTTACAGAAATAGGTGTCGCCCGTGTAAACTGTTTTAATGGCATCAAAGACTTCATCTTTATGGGCATTTTTCAGCAGGTAGCCCCGGGCGCCCGATTCAAGCATTTCCACTATCAGGTCGTCTTCATCAAACATCGTTAATGCAATAATGGAAACATGGGGATAAAGAGAAATTATTTTTTTGGTGGCTTCAATGCCGTCCATGACAGGCATCTTTATATCTGTAAGCACAATGTCTGGCGACAATTCAGCAGTCAGTTTTACCAGTTGCTCGCCGTTTGCAGCATCACCCAGCAATTCTATGTCGGGTTGTTTGTTGAAGAGGCTGTAAAATCCTTCACGGAATATTTCATGATCGTCTGCCAGCAAAACACGTACCGGCGAATACAATGATTTAGTCATGGTTATAGTTCAAAGGTATCTCAATTATAAATCCAGTGCCTTTTCCGGGCGAAGATTCAACGGCCAGGCTGCCTCCCAGCATTTCAGTTCTGCTGAAAAGGTTGCGAAGCCCAAGGCCTTCATTTTTTCTTGACTGAAGGCTATAGTCAAAGCCATTGCCATCATCATAAGTAAGCAATACCAGCAATGAACCCGTTTGCCGTATTTCAATCTTTAACTCAGATGCACCTGCATGTTTGATGGTATTGTGAATAATTTCCTGGATAATGCGGTACAGATGGATAGATTTGCTGATGGGCAATTCGCCCAGCCCCGGGTGCTCAAAGCTAATTGCTGTTTTTGAGGGTCCGGGCAGGCTGTCCATAAACTCATTAACCGCGGCCACCAGCCCCTTGCGTTCCAGTGTGCTGGGCAACATATCTGCCGAAATATCCCGCATGCGCTGCATCAATGAATCAATGTGTTCATATACCCTGTCTGCCGTTTTCTTATCAGTATCCGAATAGAGATCAAAGCTGCCCACTTTTAGTTTGATGGATGAAAGCAAAGGTCCCAGGTCATCGTGTAAATCGGCGGCAATACGGCTCCGTTCTTTCTCCAGTAATTTAATTTCCGCTTCCAGCGATCTTTTGTACAAATGCCTGTTTCGTCTGTGCTGGTAAATAATTGACACAATAAAATAAATAATAATGGCGCCTATGATGGAACCGCAGATGAGGATGGCGTTGTAAATCGATGTTTGATGGGCATCCATAGAACAGCCAATGCGAAAATAAGATTGCTGAATAAATTTATATAGTTCAGGATCATATAAATCCTGCTCTGGAAGATACGGCTTTCGCTGAGACCATAGAGCCAGAATGTTTCAAACAACACTTTATAGGTATAAAAAATAATAAACGCCATACAAATAAGGGCTACCGGGTTCTTTAGCAGCGGGCCCTTGTCGCCTAAAATCTGCCTGTTTAGTAAACTGATGCTCAGCAGCACCAGTATAAACGAATATTCTATCCTGAACCATGAACTGAACTGGGAAATATTGTAAATAACCAGGTTTTCCAGCAGCCAGGTTATGCCCAGCAGCGCCATCAGGGCATAATAGATAAACCGGTATCTTTCAAAAAGCCCCCATTTGCGAAATTGAAAGACCAGCAGCAGGGCTTCGCAGAGTACATAGATGTTACCATTGACGGCCGTACTATGAATTGTTTTGGCCATAACGGTGCTTAGCAGCTCATTGGCAACGGCCAGCCATGTATAATAAATAAAAGGCCGGTAAACCGGGTGAATGCTTCCAAACCGCAGGGCGGCAATAAGGCCTGCGATGCCAATACTGAGGCTGCAAATTACACTTAACAGAAAACTCATGTTACAATCGTTTTATGCCGCCCTTCCGCCGATTTCAGGTATTGAGATCGGAAGGTGGCGGGCAGATAGTAGGACAGCGCACGCCGTCTTCCACGATATTGCCATCATCTCCATCTAATGCTGCTGGCGCTGCGGACGGCAAAATATCAACATTCTTTGAATTGGCAGCAACCGCGATTATCTTAATTTTTAAATCTTTATCCATGCCAAGGTAGATCCTGATATAAGTGGCGTCTGTTTCGGCCAGCAGGGTCTCAAAAGAAGCCCTGTCAAAAGTCTCACAAACAGGCAAAATATCTTTGCCTTTGAATAGTGGTGCTAAAATATTTTCCATCTCTTTTCTGTAGGTACTGGTCATTTCAATACCCTGTGCGAGTGAAATAAAATTGCTCATATGTTGACAGTTTAAAGGTTGCGATGAAACGGGGGTGTGACTGCAAACTGGCTAAATTGACCCGCACCGCAATCAGTAGTTGTACGGTAGGCTGTACCGTACAAACCGTTGTACGGCACAGCCATTCAGAAGAAGTTTTGAAGAGGAGAATATTTACACAGTAGCCATCGCTGGCATGTTATATGATGCGTTTGCCATAGCCGCATGTGCAATAAACAGGCGCATGATATATTGCAACTATACATAACCGTTACCCTAGTGACGGAAAATAAAGGACATACCGGAAAAACGGAAGAGGAAGTGAGCTTTTGTCTTCTTAATTTGAGTAAAATTATTGACCTGGCAACCTGTATGGATTATCAGGCATAATTGAGTGGTCTGAAATCAGTTTCTACGTTGATGTGTTCTTTAATAAGATGACCCGCTTCGTAGAAAACAATGACAGATTTTTTTCCTTCCCTGGTCATTGACTTAAGTTGGAGTATCCGCTGGATGCACAATCTGCGGTCAGCCCAGGAAAAACGTTCCTGTACTTTTTCAAACCCTTCTCTTGACGCAATGATTTCACCAGATTTAAGCACATGCATCGTGCTGACAAGTATAGTGTTAGGTATAAGGAATTGTTCGGGGGAATACATTGTTGGCAATTATGTACATTGAATTTACTTCATTACACTGATTCTGTCACAAAACTCTTATCCACAATTAATCCTCACACAACAAAATTTGCCTGTTAATTTCATTTTGAATTTATAACCATGCAGCTGCTCAGATGAACTATTTTGTTAACCCCTGATTATTTTATTGTTTTGCTGCTGCACCGGGTATTAGTCCGTGCTTTTACCTGCCTATAGTACCGGAAGGTAAGGCCTGGGGAGCGGTGGTAGGCCCGTTTACTGTTATTTTACCATCTCTCACCGTCATGCGATCGATAAAAACAACCCGGTCATTACCGGTGGCATTGGTTCTTGCATGGTATATACAAAACATTTCTTTTCCATCGGGCGAGGCAATCACGGTGTTGTGCCCGGTTCCGGTTACCGTTCCACCCTTTGCCGTATTTTTTTCAAGCACCGGGTTATTGGCTGCTTTTGTAAAGGGACCCAGCGGCGATTTGCCGGTTGCATAACCCACTGCATAATATTGTCCGGCAAAATTATTGGCAGAATACATGATATAATAGGTATTCTCCTTCCTGAAAGTTACCGAACCTTCCGTCCAACGCCTGTTTACTTCACGGGCAGTTACCGAACGGCTTTCCCATTCTGCCTGTTTATCATGTAAACCAGCCGGCGGGCGCAATAGCAGAACAGGTTCACCTATTACGCCGGAGAAATCTTTTTTTAATTCTACGCCATACACCCAGCTTTCTTCAATTTCGTTGAACCAGCCTTTTTCTTTTACCATGCCGGCCAGTTCACTTTCTACCGCGTGTTTATAACAGCATCGTGAATAATACAAATAACAACGGCCATCCCTGTCAAAAAATACATCCGCATCAATAATGGGATAACCGGGATCAAAAACAGGTTTATCAGAAAAATCTATAAACGGCCCTCCGGGTTTATCGGCTACGGCAATACCTATTCTGAAATTCTCCAGCTCATTGGTTGGATTGTTTCTCCACTGCGCGCTGAAGAACATATAATATTTGTTATTGATTTTATATACTTCGGGCGCCCAGAATGCACCCACACCAAACGATCTGATTGAATCAGCTTTGTACACCTGTCCCAGTGGCTGCCAGTTTACCAGGTCTGCAGATTTATAGGCGGGGAAGCCGTCCCTGGCGCCGGTTCCATACAGGTAATAGGTTCCGCTGTCGTATAAAACATAAGGATCGCCCAGTTTTACCGGTAAAGGATTTGTGTAAGTACCACTGGCCCGCCTGGAAACAGCTTGCTGCGCGCGGGCTGATTGCAAAAAACATAAGGCAAATGGCAGTACAAAAAATAGCAATAGTTTACGGTGCATGTTGACTGGCTTTTATCGTTAGCAATAATTATTATATTACAGATGACAATATACCGGGAATAATTCCTTTGTCAGAAATTAACTTCAACGCCCAAACCGGGTTTTCCGCTTAGCGAAATTTTTCCATACTCGTAAGCAATGCCAGTTGCAATGTCTTCCGCCAGCAAGAGCGGGCCATCCATATCAATACAATCTACCTGCGGCGCCAGGTGGGCAATGGCAGCCGAACCAATGGTGGTTTCATTCATACAACCTATCATGACCTGCATGTTTAATTCTTTTGCCTTGCTAATCATGCGCCTGGCGGGCGTAATGCCACTGCATTTCGTAAGTTTTATATTAATTCCATGAAAATGATCAACACATTTTGCAACATCATTTTCAAATACACAGGCTTCGTCGGCAAAGAGGGGCAATACAGATTTTTCATACAATATCCGCATACCTTCCCAATCATCTTTTGCCAGGGGCTGCTCTACCAGCTCAACGCCCAGTTGTTTTAGCAACGGAATTATTTCCAATGCTTCCTGCAACTGCCAGCCGGCATTGGCATCTACCCTTAACACCGCATCTGTGTGCTTTCGCAGCGTTTCAATAATCTTTATATCTTCTTTTGTACCCAGTTTGATTTTATAAATGGGCCAGGGCTTTTCTTTTAATTTATCCACCATTTTTTCAATGGAGTCAATTCCGATGGTATAATCGGTAAGTGGCGCTTTGGCAAAATCGGTATTCCAGTATTTGTACAAGGGCGCCTGGCGAAGCTTTCCTGTAATGTCCCATGCAGCCATATCAAGTGCACAAACCAGGAAAGGATTTTGGGGAAATAAATGGTGCAGGTAATGCCAGTAGCGTTCGGGATCAATAAGCGCATATTTTTCTACCAGCGTTTTTTTTGCTTCCAGATCCGCTATCATTTTCTCTACCGGTATGTTGTAATAACTGATGGCCGGTGCTTCTCCATAACCTTTAATGCCATTGAAGTCGAGCTCTGCAATAAAAACCGGCTGATGGGTTTTGGTGCCTTTTGAAATGGTAAAAGGGTATTTGAATGGCAGGTTAAAAGATCGGTAATTTACTTTCATGTTTTTACGGGCTCAGTTATATAGTTGCAAAGAAACAGATTCCGGCAATACAATGCCCTGTTCAAAAACAGCATTAACAGTTTTAAGTCAGCCTGTTAAAAGAGATTATTTTATACACAAACAGGCAGTATCAAATCTGTATTTCTGGGTAAAATACCATTATTTTGCTGTTCCAGAAATGTAAGCTATGATAAAATCTTTTTGGCAGAAAGCGTGGCCCCATGTTACCATTATTATTATTTTTATTGTAATTGCTGCTGTTTATTGCAAACCCGCACTGGAAGGCAAGGTATTGCAGCAGTCAGACATTGTGCAGTGGAAAAGCGGGGCGCAGCAATCTTTTGAGTACAAAGAAAAATACGGTCATTACCCGCTTTGGACAAACAGTATATTCGCCGGCATGCCTGCCTACCAGGTAGCCATGCAACGAACCTCTGCCATTTCACTGGACTATTTTAGCTCATTATTGACACTGGGTTTTCCAAGACCCATCAGCTTTTTCTTTCTTGCCTGTCTTATGTTTTATATACTGTGCCAGGCGCTTCGTGTCAATCCGTGGATCAGTGCAGGCTGTGCCATTGCCTATGCATGGTCAACCTTCGACCCTATTATCATTGCCGTTGGGCACGACTCTCAGATGCTCTCCATAGCCTATGCACCCGGCGTGCTGGCCGGGTTGTTTATGCTGTATGATAAAAAATACTGGGCGGGTACCGCGCTTACCATTATTTTCTCCGGTTTGCTGATTGCCCAAAGCCACCAGCAGATTGTTTATTATACATTGCTTATTATCGCAGCCATTGGCATTGCTTATGCAGTAAAATGTTTTCGCAATAAGGAAATAAAACATTTTGTCATTGCCAATGCACTGGCAATGGTGGCTATTGCTGCAGGTTTTGCCAGCAATGCCATGGGTTATCTTACCACGTATGAATTTTCCAAAGAAAGCATGCGCAGCGGCAAATCAGAACTTACGGTAAATGCAGATGGCTCTAAAAAGCCAACGGGGGGATTGGATAAAGAATATGCGTTTCACTGGAGTTATGGTATGGGCGAAACGTTTACCATTCTTGTTCCGGCATTATATGGCGGTGGCAGCGGTGCAAAGGAAATTGGCAGCAACGGCAAATTCGTGCAAAAGCTGGTGGAGATGGGGCAGCCCGAAGAGGCCGCCGTTCAATACGCAAATACCTATGCGTATTGGGGGCCGCAACCAAACACCTCGGGCCCGGTTTACCTGGGCGCCATCATCTGTTGTCTTTTTATAGCCGGTATGATTTTTATTAAAAGCTGGCACAAATGGTGGATTGCGGGCATTGTGGTGGTGGCTATTATGATGTCGTGGGGCAAGAATTTTCCTGTATTTAATAATTTCCTGTTTGATTATTTTCCTTTTTACAATAAGTTCCGTGCGCCCACCATGGCGTTGTTTATTCCGCAACTGGCTTTTCCCGTTATGGCAGCACTGGCTTTACAGCAGGTGCTGTTTGAAAAAATGGAAAAGGAAATACTTTGGAAAAAATTTAAGCTGGCGGCCTACGCAACCGGTGCTGTATTGTTGTTAATGGTGATATTCTATTTCACTGCAGACTTCAGGGGCGCCAATGATACACCGTTAAAAGAATCTTTTTCCAATGGCATGCTGCGCCAGTTAAGTCAGGGAAAACAGCCAACAGCAGATATGCAACAACAGGCCAACCAGCTTTCACAGTCAATGATAAGGGCGTTGCAGGACGACCGGCGGACGTTGATGGGCGGGGATTTGCTGCGTTCATTCTTTTTGATTGCCTGCACACTTGCTTTATTGGCTTTATTTATAAAAGGCAAATTAAAGACCCCCGTTGTACTGGCAGGCATACTTTTGCTTAGCAGTTATGATGTGCTGGCAGTAGGCAAACGCTATCTCAGCGATGATAATTTTATTGAAGCAAGCGATTATGACGGCAATTTTACGCCTTCTGCAGCAGATCTTACCATTAAAGCCGATCCCGGTTATTACCGCGTGTTTGAACAGGCAGGTGGCGATCCTTTTGCCGATGCCAGGGCTTCTTATTTTCACAACTCACTGGGCGGTTACCTGGCCGCGAGACTGGGTCTTTACCAGGATTTAATGGACAACCAGTTGCGTAAAGGCAACCAGGCAGTTTTCAATATGCTTAACACCAGGTATTTTATTCAGCAAAACCCGTCTAACGGACAATTTGCCGCTGTGCGCAACCCCGATGCATTTGGTGCCTGCTGGCTGGTAAAAGATATCCATTATGTAAAAGATGGCAACGAAGAAATGAAGGCGCTCGATAGCATCGATCTCAGGGCCAATGCCATTGTGCAGGATAAATACAAAAACATGATACCATCTGCACCGGCATATGACTCTGCAGCTTCCATACAACTGGTCAGAAATGTAAATGACACCATAGTGTATGCTTCTTCAGCAAAAACAAACCAGTTTGCGGTATTTAGCGAAATATATTACGACAAAGGCTGGAATGCTTTTATTGATGGCAAAAAAACTGACTACCTCCGGGTTGATTATGCATTGCGTGGCATGCCTGTACCGGCAGGCAACCATACCATTGAGTTTAAATTTGAGCCGCAATCCTACAAACTGGGCAATACACTGGCATTGATTGCTTCCCTGCTGGCTTATATTTTGCTTATTATAGCAGGCTATATGCAGTGGAAAAAGATGAAGCTGACTGCAGCCTGATGATTGGTGTCCACGAATACAGGCCAAATACTTTTTGCGCCGGATTCCTGCTATTAAAATGCTCATGTCAACCATTATTAGTATAGTATCATATCCCTTTTTACCCGCCAGGCTTGGCGGGCAAAAAGGGATCGCGCTGTTCTATAAATATTTCTCAAGGCACCATACGCTCATTTGTGTAACTACAAAAAACAACGACCCCGGCGCCGCTGAGGGATACCGGGTGATAAATAATATCTCCCCTTCACCCATTCGCTACATAAATATTTTTTTATTTTTTTCGATCTATAAAATAATTAAAAAAGAAAAAGCTACCCATCTTATACTGGAGCATCCTTACTACGGCTGGCTGGGTATATGGCTGAAACGGGCAAGCGGTATTAAACTGGTGGTTCACTCTCACAATATAGAATCCCTGCGCTGGAAATCTTTGGGCAAGTGGTGGTGGCCTGTACTGTTTGCCTATGAAAAAAGCACGCACCGCCATGCCGATTACAACTTTTTCAAACAGGAACATGATCTGAGCTATGCTGTTGAAAAATTTGGGCTGTCAGAAAAAAAATGCGCCGTAATTACTTACGGCATCGACTGGAATACCGTGCCATCTGCAGAGGAAAAGCGGCACTGCAAATCACTGCTGCAGCAACAGCATGACATAGCAGCAGGAACAGTTATTTTTCTTTTTAATGGCACACTTGATTATGCGCCCAACCTGCAGGCAGTAAAAATTATTCTGGAAAAAATAAACCCGTATTTGCAGAAAACCAAAATAGTCTATAAGATAATCATCTGTGGCAAGGGTCTTCCTGTAACAATGAATGAATTAAAAGCTTACACCGACAAGAATATTATTTATGCAGGGTTTGTAGATGATATCAGCGTATATTTTAAGGGCGCCGATAGTTTTATCAACCCTGTTACCGACGGGGGAGGTATTAAAACAAAACTGGTGGAAGCGCTGGGTTATAACATGAATGCCATCTCTACGGTTAGCGGGGCCATTGGTGTGCCATTGCAAATAACAGGCACCAAAATGAGGATTTTTGCAGATGATGACTGGAGCGGTTTTGCTGCAGCCATGACAACAGCCGTTGATGTATCAGATATTCCTGCAAGTTTTTTTGATCACTTCTATTGGGAAAATATTGCGGCCAGGGCCAGTCGTTTTATTGAGCAGTAACTATTTGTTCAGGGCATGGTTGATGGATTGCCAGAGCAATTCAGCGGTATTATCCCAGGTAAATTTTTGCTTTTGTACATTACCCAATTGCACAAGGCGGCGCCGCAATGCCTCGTCGGTGAACATTGTTTCCATTCCGTTTGCAATACTTGTTACATTATAGGGGTCTATTAAAACAGCCGCCTCTCCTGCCACCTCGGGCATAGAAGTAGTATTGGAACAAATTACAGGCACCTCACTCTGCATGGCTTCAACTATGGGTAATCCAAAACCTTCAAAAATGGGTACGAAGCTGAGAGAGAAAGCGCTGCCCAGCACTTTTTTTAATTCGTCATCGGACAAGCGGCCGGTAAAAATAATATCATCTTTGAACGGACTGCTATTGTATGCTGTTTCCATAGACGATTTGCTCCACCAGATGGCGCCGGCCAGCAGGAGTTTGTAATCGCAATTATTCTTTTGCCTGAAAACCGTATACGCTTCTATCAGCCTGGCAATATTTTTTCTTGGATGCATAGAGCCCACGAAGAAAAAATACGGTTTGCCCCCGCTGAATTTTTGCCTGGTGGCTGCAATTTCATTTTCAGAAAGTGGTTCAAAATTTCCGTTGATCCCGCAGGACACATTATCAATCTTATCGTTATTTATTTTATAAAATGTGGCAATGTCCTGCCTGCTGTAGCCGGAGATGGTGGCTATCCTGGTTGCTTTTTTCACAAAACGTTTGAAGAAAAAACCAAAATACAGCCGGTTCAGGAATTTAAGATCCTGTGGCTGGTGTTCGAAATTGATATCATAGATTACAGGAAGTTGTTTGGTTGATGAACCAAGACTTAAAAATCCTTCCATTGAAACCAATAGCCCGGGTTTATGTTTTCTGAGGAACAATGGCAATACTATTTCCATGTACCAGATATATAAAACGGGGTGGCGCCAGGGAGGAAAGATTTTGTATTTGCGGGCATTGGGGAAATCAAAATAATTCTCTGTAAACTTCTTATCGCACAATATCATGAATTCAACTTCGGGATGATTCCTGATGATGCGGGAAATGGTATTGACTGTAAAATACCCGATTCCGTCAAGTTGTTTGTTGCGCAATACCCAGCAATTGATGGCTATTTTCATGAATGACGGTATTTAAGGCTTTGCGCCCGCGTATTTTTTTACCCGGTTAAAAATAAATATTCCGGGCTTATTATCAAGTAAGACGGCTAAAAAAATCCTGGGCCGCAACATCGGTTTAAATGATTGCCCGGGAACAAGCAACTTCGCATACACCCGGCATTTATTAATGTACTGCATCACCGTTATTTTCCTTTGTGCGAAAGGTGTTTTCAACAAACGGTGAGAAAGACTTTCACAAAAATACAAAAGCATTTGTTTGCCATACTTGTCCAGTACGGCCGCTATTTTTTCATTTTCCTTTCTCAGCCCTGCCAGGAAATGAACATATTCGCCAAATGCCTGCTGGTAATCATCGCCGTTGGTAAGTTTCGAAGTATTGTTGTGCAGCCGGTAAGAAAAGGTGGTTAGTGCTGAAGTGGCTTTATAGTTGAGCAATATCAGTTTAACCCATAATGCATAATCTGCAAAAATTAATTTTGGATAACGAAGCCCCATGCCACCGGCCGCATCAAAATCTTTGCTGCGCATCATATAGCCCGTTCCCATGCTATCCAGCGTGTGGGTAAATTCGCAGGCAAGAAACTCGTCTGCATATTGCACTTCTTCCATTGGCAAACAGGGCCTTATTGTTTTGCCTTCAGCATCAATAAATATAAAATGCGCCTGGTAAAGGCTGGCATCGGGGTGTTGCTGAATAAGCCTGTCCATGGTTTGCAGGTAATGCGGGTGCAGCAGGTCGTCGTGCCCGATAAGCGTAATGAATTCATTTTTCTTAATACCGGTAATCCGATCCCAGTTTTCTTCTATGGTTAGCGCTCTGTCAGCCGGGTAACATTCAATACGGTCATCAGCAAGCGCTTTTATCCATTCAAGCGTGCCGTCTGTACTGCAGTTATCCAGTACCTGCAGGGTGAAATTGTTCAGGGTTTGGTTCAATATGCTTTGTACACATTCTTTAACATAAGCCCCGCCGTTGCGCACCGGTAATATGATAGAATATTTTTTCATTTTGTGCCCCAGGCCAGCCAGGTCATTTGCTTTTTTTCTTCTTCCGTTGCCGTTTCGTATATCCTTGTCTGGTTATCAGATACCAGCAGGTTCTCCTGGTTCCTGACCCAAAAGGTGGCACTTTTTTCCCATTCAGGAGATTCAAAAGTGTTGCCAAATTTGTCCATTACCAGCACTTTCAAGCCCTTTGTCCTGTAAAAATCAGTCAGGCTTTTTCTTCCATTTTCAAACTGGTAGGCTTTGAATTTGGTGTTTACGGCACCGGTTTTCATTTCAAGAAAATCCTGCGCTTTTACCATAAATGCATTTGTTCTGATATGCGGGTTGGGAAAAGGCTTAAACAGGAACCGCCAGTAAAAAAAGGTTTTAATAAAAAGTTTATACTTGCGGAAGTTATATAAAAAACCTTTTGCCTGTTCCCATTTAACGGGATGTTTCTGGTATACAGATGAATAGTAGCTCTGCCACGAGCCGCTGGCACTTATTATACCGGTATGATCATCAAAATTGTCTGCATAGTGCTTCAGCCAGTCATTGGCCAGTATCCTGCTGTAGGTATTCAAAAATAAAATATAACCGGTTCGTATAGTTGCAGCCGCCTGGCGGTAAATTTCGATATCCTGTCCATTTTGGAAATACAGGTATTGGCCTGCTGTAACACCCCTGCTTTCAAGGTAGCCGGTATATTCATCCGGTGTATTGGGATGTTCAATTGCCAGCCCGTTGAAGACAATCACCAGTTGATGATTGCAGGATGCGGTATGCCTGCAATAGCTTTCAATAAACGTTTTAAAATGATCAATTCCGTAGGGCAGCCAAACGAGGTATATAACAGTAGTATTGAAATTGTCTGCAACCATATATAAAAAATGAAGTTAAATTTACATTTTTACAAACCACGGAATAATATGCAAAATACAAGGGAAATATTTGACAACCACACGGGAAATCTGATTCATAAATGGAACCATTACTTTGATATTTACGACCGGCATTTTGCAGCCTACCGGGGAAAAGAAGTCGTGCTGCTTGAAATCGGTGTTTCGCAGGGAGGATCCATAGATTTATGGAAGAAGTATTTTGGGCCCGGTCTCCGCTACTATGGCATTGATATTAACCCTAAATGCAAACAGTTTGAAGCTGAACACGTAACCATTTTTATAGGTTCACAGGAAGACCCGGCATTCCTGGAGAAGATAAAAAAAGAAATACCCGACCTGGACATTCTGATTGACGATGGCGGGCATACGATGAAACAGCAAATTGTAACTTTTGAACGGATGTATGAAAAAATCGTAAACAATGGTATTTACCTGTGCGAAGACAATCACACTTCGTATTGGTTTGAATACGGTGGGGGAATGAAACGAAAAGGCACTTATATAGAGTATATCAAAAACCTCATAGATGTAATGCATCTCTGGTACGCCGGCAAGAACACTTTTATAAAAAACCATTCATTAAAAGACAAAATCTATTCTATTCATGTATATGACTCTATAATAGTCATGGAAAAAAGGAAAATTTCGCCGCCTTCTGATTCAAAAGCCGGCAATTTTACTGTAGGGTATCTTGATGACGAAAAAAAATCACTGGCATACAAACTGAACTTATTTGCATTCCGTGTTAAAAACCGCATCCGATCTGCCTGGTATAAGTAGCAGCCGGGTTGCTCCTGTCCCAAAACATAAACCAGGATATAGAATCCTTTAATTAATTCTTTTCATATTCTGAAATGTGCCGGTATAAGATTGGCCGCTTATATCCTGCCATGTACCATTTGAGAAGGTACCAGTATTACTGAACGTTAAAGAACCTTTTTCAACTACGGCCGCACCGGAATAAATTAATGTTGTATCCCTGTAAGTGAAAGTACTGCCACTGAGTGCCCAGACACCTCTTGTCAGCGCATAATCGTTGGCCGTACCAACAAGCTTATTCCTCTTCATAAATGTTCCGTCTGGATAAATTATCAGGCTGGCATAGGTTGCTGCATGACTAACCTGGTCTGTCTGGTAAGTACCCTCCCACAATCCTGCTACAGGATAAACCGGTGTGGGACAGTTGGTTTGAGCATTGGATTTTTTGCAGCTTGTCATCTGAAACAATGCAGCAGACAAGGCAAAAACAGTCATAGCCAGAGAAGCCAGGAAAATTCGTTTCATAAATACGTGTTTAAATTGTTCTTTTAAAGTAATTGAGCGGACAACTATGGCCTCAATATGAGAATTTTTTCCGGATTTTCATAGCTAAACCGTTAAAAAGAAATAGGGCAACACGCCCTGTCCGCATTATTGCAGGGCTGCAGCAGTTAAATCTATTTTGCGTGAGACAGATATTCATCTTCCTTAAAACAAATAATATTCTCGCCCTTAATAAATGTTCGCCAGTTATACCTGGCCATCTCTCTAAAAAACACCTGTGAGGTACCGGAGCGCAGATTATCGTGCAGCTCTATTATCAGGCACCTGGTTTTCGGTAACCAGGTATGCGGATTGTGAGAAAACAAATTAAACTCAGCCCCTTCAATATCAATTTTAAGAATATCAATGGTATCAAATTTATTATCAGCAGCTATTTCGTCAATCGTTATACCCCTTAAAGTACTGTTTTGGCCGTTACCATTTTCCTGCACTTCAAAACTCGCACTCCACTCTCCCTCATCTTTTATTGATATGGAACAGGGCTGGTGCCAGATGCCAGCCTGCATCACTTTTATATTTTTGTTACCCGCGGTATTGTATTGTAGTTGCTTATAGTTCTGCGCCTGTGGTTCAATGCCAATTATTGTCGCAGCAGGAAAAAGCGATGCAAAATAAAGACAGGAATAGCCCACATTTGAGCCTGCGTCAATAATATACTGCGGCTTATACGGCAGGTGAAAATTGATATCATATTGCAGTTCGCCAAACACCTGGTAAAATATGGGCAGGTCTGAATCTGATACGCGAATTTTCACCGGGTTGCTGAATTTCTTAGAACGAATATTAATAGTCGTATTCTTACCGGCAGTAACAATTTTTAAGAAAATGGCGACACCTTCTTTAAATCCAAAAAATCTTACCAGTTGTACAAAATAAATGACGTTATACCCTAGTTGCCTCATTTGCTTAATTGAAAAGTGATTGTAGTTTCGTGGCATCTCCCCAGAACGCCATTGGTTCATAATCTGTATACGGATAGTACCCAAGGTTTAAATGTATTGATGCATTATTCCGGCGCAAATACGCTTCTACCAGTTGTTTTACCGATACAGGCTGTCCGCTGCAACAATTAATAATGCCCCCCAGTGTTGTTTGCAGTGCTATCATTACAATATACTCAGCTACTTTTTCCACCGGTAAATAATCCCTTACCTGTTCTCCGCCGCTCATATTGAAAGACGCTGCCTTCTCATCCAGCGCTTTCTGCAATTGCGAAAGTAAGGAATTTGGATTTTGCCCCTGTCCGTACATATAGAAGAGGCGTATCCATTTAAAATCAAAAGGGATGGCTTGTTGCAATTGCTGCAACTTTTTCCTTAAATCATCTTTTGCATGTGCATAAGGGTTGGCTGGATCTGAAGGCATATCCTCCGATAACATTCCTTCATGCATGCCATATTCAAAACAGGTGCCAGTAACGGAAAGACTGGTTAGTCCGTGCCGGAGCATATTGCTTAAAAAAGACAAATGCCGGGGCAGGTTGATATCATAATGAAAAGCAGCCTTATAATTGGGCAATCCTTCCCATGCAAGGTGTATCATTGTATCCGGCCGGCCGAAAAATGCAAAGTAATCTACCCCGTCATCAAACAAAGCCAAATCAAACTGTATATAGGTTACGCGTTCAAACCAGCTAAAAGAACGGGCTTTCTCTGCAGAAACAGAACTGGCAATTACATGATAGTTTTGCTTCAGCAATGCTTCTACCACATAATTGCCAATAAATCCTGTGGCCCCGGTAACCAGTATTTTGCGCATATTATATGATTTGCAAAGCGGGAATGGGTACAACAAATTTGCCTTTCCATTCTTTTATATAAGATAACTGAGCTGTTATTTCGTCTTTCAGGTTCCAGGGCAATATAATAACAAAATCGGGCTGCTTGTCCTTTAAATATTGTTCATTTACAACGGGTATATGACTGGCGGGAAGGTATTTGTTTTGTTTGTGCGGATTGGCATCTACTACAAAATCTATTAAATCATTTTTTATTCCGCAATAGTTTAGCAATGTATTTCCTTTGGCAGCGGCGCCATAGGCAGCCACTTTTTTACCCGCTCTTTTTTGTTGTATAAGAAAATCGGTGAGATCCAGTTTTACTTTCAGCGCCTTCTGCTGAAAGTTGTCATAATAAGCCAGGCTATTCATGCCCTTATCTGCTTCTTTTTTCAATATCGCAGCCACATTGGGTGTAATGTCTTTGCTTTTATCTTCCTTGTGTTTGGCATAGATGCGCAACGAACCGCCGTGCGTTGGAATCTCATCAACATCAAACAGCTCAAGTCCCTGCGATGCAAAAACCTGCTGTACCGTAGTAAAGGAGAGATAGGAAAAATGCTCGTGGTAAATAGTATCAAACTGGTTATTGTCTACCAGCTGCATCAGGTGCGGAAACTCCATGGTTACAACCCCCTCCTCTTTCAATATAATTTTCATGCCGCCCACAAAATCAACAATGTCCGGCACATGGGCCAGCACGTTATTACCCAGCAGCAGATCGGCCTTTATATTTTTTGCCACCAGTTGTTTGGCCAGCCGCACGCCAAAAAAATCCACCACCGATTCAATGCCTTTGGAAACGGCCACTTTCGCCGTGTTGGCGGTTGGTTCGATGCCCAGTACCGGAATATTCTTTTCTTTAAAATATTGCAGCAGGTAACCATCGTTGGAGGCTACCTCAATAACCAGCGATTGACCGGTATAACCAAACCGGCTGGTCATTGTATCGGTATAGGCTTTTGCATGTTTCAGCCAACTGCTGGAATAAGATGAAAAATAGACATAATCGCTGTTGAAAATGGCGTCCGATTTTTTATACTCGTCGACCTGTACCAGGAAACACTGATGGCAGGTATATACTTTAAGCGGGTAAAATGTCTCTGGCTCATTTAATTCTTCTTCTTTTAAAAAGGAGTTGGAAGCAGGAGAATTGTTAAGATCAATAAAAACAGCGCTGAGTTCAGTATTGCAAAATCTGCATTTCATTCTTTCAATTATTTAGATTCCGGTAAAGTTTTTGTCCAGCAATGGATGCTGTTTGTCGCGTTCAGAAATGTCGGCCGGCGGTTCCGGCCAGCTAATTCCCACATAAGGGTCGTTATATCTTACCCCTGCTTCAGCACCGGGTGTATACAATTCAGTATGATGATAAATCAATTCAGTGTCGGGCGCCAGGGTTTGAAAACCGTGGGCAAAACCCTCAGGTATATAGAGCATTTTTTTATTTTTTGCCGACAGTTCTGTTCCAAACCATTGTAAAAAAGAAGGCGACCCTTTGCGCAGGTCAATGATAACATCGTACACGGCGCCTGCAATACAGCGAACCATTTTTGTTTCTGCAAAAGGAGGCAGCTGGTAGTGCATACCACGCAACGCCCCCCGCTGCACGGTAAAAGAATGGTTCATCTGCAACCACTCCTTTGTATGTCCGATCTGCAGAAACTCATTTTTACAATAGGTGCGCGCAAACCAACCCCTGCTGTCGCTAAAAGGCGTAAGATCAATGATATAACTGCCGGGCAGGGGTGTCTGCGAAAAAATCATATAGTCATGTAATTTTTAATTTGCTGAAAAGTAAACTCCAGTTGTTGTTCTAAAGGTTGCTTATACCAATCCAGGGTCCAGTTAATAGCCTCTGCAGCGCTTAACCTGGGTTGCCAGTTCAACTCATGCATGGCAAGGCCAATATCCAATTGCAGCAAAGTTGCTTCATGGGGCTGGCTGCTATCCGATGCGTCAGACCAATTGCCGGAGCCCCATGCTTTCACTGCCAGTGTTACTAGTTCCTTTACAGACAGATGATCGCCGGGCAGGGGCCCAAAGTTATAGGCCGGTGAACAGAGAGCAGGTTGATCATGTAACATGCGGCCCAGCAATAAATAACCCATCAGCGGCTCCAGCACATGCTGCCAGGGCCGAACGGCATGGGGATTGCGTACTGCTATTGTTTTTTGCTGCTGCAACGAACGTACAATATCGGGCACAATTCTGTCTTCGCTCCAGTCGCCACCGCCAATTACATTGCCTGCTCTTGCACTGGCAACCGCCTTCTGATGAACCGGGTAACGGTTGCTATTAAAAAAAGAGTTGCGGAATGAACTCACCACCAGTTCGGTACAGGCTTTGCTGGCGCTGTAGGGATCATAACCACCTAAACGGTCGCTTTCTTTGTATAAAATATTTTGTTCCCTGTTTTCGTATACTTTGTCTGTGGTAATTACCACGGTCGTGCATTTGCCCGGCAAACCAATAACTGCTTCCAGCAGATTGGCCGTACCAATCGCATTTACTTCAAAAGTTTCTGCCGGTATAGCGTAGGATCTTCTTACCAGGGGCTGCGCCGCCAAATGAAAAATAAAATCAGGATTGAAATTCAGTATCTCCTGCGCCAGTTTTTCCCTGTTCCTGATATCGGCGATACAACCGCCGGGGATTTGCTGCCGGGTCTGCATCAAATCATAGAGGCCATTTTTGTACCCGGGCGGTAATGCATACCCTTTTACAACAGCACCCAATGTTTGTAAAACAGCGGTTAACCAGGCACCTTTAAAACCGGTATGACCGGTTACAAATACTTTTTTGCCGTTATAACAGGTTTGTAATTGCTGCATGTTTACCACAGTTTCCATTTTGCCTTATTATGCTGCCACAGTGTTTCCAGTTCTATTTTATCTCTTAAGGCATCCATTGGTTTCCAGAAGCCTGTATGACGGTATGCCGATAGCTGGTTGTCGTGGGTAAGTCTTTCCAGCGGGGTGTCTTCCCACATGGTATCCGTCATGTCTTCCTGCAGGTAATCAAATACTTTTGGACTTAAAACAAAAAATCCGGCATTGATCCATTTGCTCTCGTCTTTTGCCTTTTCCCTGAAGGATACGACGTTTCCGTCTGGCGCCAGCTCCATGCCGCCAAACCTGGCTTCCAGTTGCACCGCTGTTACAGTTGCTATTTTTTTATGGGCTCTATGAAAGGCCAGCAATGCAGGTATATCAATATCTGCAACTCCATCGCCGTAAGTAAGCATAAAATCCTCGTTACCAATGTATTTTTTTACTTTCTGCAACCTGCCGGCTGTTTTTGTGCTGGCACCGGTTTCTACCAGGGTTACTTTAAATGCTTCGCTGCCGGCATCATGAATTTCTACTTTATTATTGGCAACGTCTATGGTAAGATCGGCATTGTGCAGAAAATAGTTCATAAAGTACTCCTTGATTACATATCCTTTATAGCCAAGGCAAACAATGAACTCATTAAATCCATAGTGACTATAAATTTTCATGATATGCCATAACACGGGCTTACCCCCTATCTCCACCATGGGTTTGGGTCGGGTATCGGTCTCTTCAGCAATACGGGTGCCCAGCCCACCGGCAAAAATGACTACTTTCATAATGTCTTATATCCATTTAAAACTTGCCAAAATTAACAGATTAACCTGTTTGTTAAACAAAAAATATCGGAGGGCAAACAATCTGTGTTTTTAGCTCGTTTTCATTTGTTTATCCTGTATTTTTAGCCCTTTATTATAACCGTCAATGGGCATTATCCAGAAACAAAGCATACGTTCCACAATTGGTATTTCAATAGGCTTTGCAATAGGGGCATTCAATATGCTGGTTTTATCGCCCAAATTACTATCCACCGATCAACTGGGGCTTACGCGCCTGATAACGGATTTGGGAATAACCCTGGCCACACTTTGCACGCTGGGTTCATTGCCCGTTGTTTATAAATTTTTCCCCTTTTATAAAAATCATCTTCCCCCCAAAAAAAACGAATTGCCGTTTATTACACTGTTGGTTTGTTGCCTGGGATTTATCGTTTTGTGCTCGGTCGGTTTTGCAATAAAAGGAGTGATCATCCAAAAATATAATTCGAAATCGCCCCTGTTTGTGGAATATTATTATCTCGTATTTCCATTTTGCCTTTTCTATTTGCTTTTTTTATGGCTGGAAAGCTTTGGATGGTCCTTAAAAAAAGGCGTGCTCTCCAATATGCTGCGGGAAATGGTGCCCCGGGTATTGTTCACTGTACTGTTATTACTGCTGGCGTTCCGGGTAATCAGCCTTACCGTTTTTGTGTTTGTATTTTCCTTGTCGTACCTGCTGCCTGTGGCGTTCCTTTTTTACAACCTGAGAAAAACAGGTGATTTTAATTTCAATTCAACGGTCAGCGCATTGACCCTGCGGCTGAAAAGCAAAATGATCAACTTTGGGTTGTTTGTTTTTGGAGCCCAGTTCCTTAATTTGCTGTCGCGTACGGCAGATGCCTTTATCATTAGTTCAATATCTGGAAAGGGTCTCAGCGATTTGGCAGTTTTTACGATCGCCACCTACGTAGTTACATTAATGGAGATACCCCAGCGTAGTATTACCTCCATCAGCATTCCCGTGCTGGCCGAGTCATGGAGAAACAAAAACTTGAAAAGTATCAGTAACATTTATACCAAAAGTGTAGCCAACCTGCTGATTATAGGACTTTCCATGTTTTGCCTCATTTTTCTGAATGTCAAAAACCTCGCGATTTTTTTGGGGAAAGATTATACGGGTATCGAAACCATTGTTTTAATTCTTGGTGTAAGCAAGCTGATAGATCTTGGCACAGGAGTCAACACCCAGATTATCACCACTTCCAATTATTGGAAAATAGATTTTATTACAAATGTTATATTTATAGTAATTGCGCTGCCGCTTAATTATGTTTTGATTTCACAATACGGCCTGAAAGGTGCCGCAGTATCAACAATTATTTCGGTAACCGTCTATAATTTTATCCGCTTTTTTTTCCTGTGGTACAAATTCGGCCTGCAGCCCTACACGGGTAAAGACCTTTTGGCTATTATATACGCCATTACAGCTACTTTTATAAGCTACCAGATCCCGGCTATTCCCAATATTTATGCCGATTCAGCCATACATACCTTGGTATTTTGTTTATTATTTTTTCCGGCTGTGTATTTTACAGGTGTATCTGCTGAAGTAAATCTCATGCTAAAAAAATATGTTTTATCAGTAAAAGGTATTATTTTTCGAAAATAATTGATTGCCTGGCGCCGAAAGCCGCATCATCTTCTCAATATCCCATCTCTGCACAGGGTAACAGAAAACCATCCAATTCCGCACGGATGCAGCAGTTTTCGTTTCAATAAACCTTATTCATAATACAACCCTGTAACCATGGCTTATTTAATAGACCTTAAATCCTTCACAGACAAACGGGGCAACCTGACCGTGATTGAAAAATCAATACCCTTCGACATAAAGCGGATCTTCTACATTTATGGAGTAGACAATTCGGTGAGGGGTGGACACCGGCATAAAAAAACCTTGCAAGCTGCCGTTTGCATACAGGGCTCCTGCATCATCAACAATAACTGCGGCAATGGTGTTTCAAAATTTATACTAAACAAACCCAATCAGTGCCTTATTATAGAACCCACAGACTGGCATACTATGGATAGCTTTACTCCCGATGCTATACTTATGATACTGGCATCTGAATATTTTGACCAGGATGATTATATCTTTGAACCCTATGCCGATTCTTGAATACGAAAACCTTGGCCGGCTTAACCAGCCTTTTTTTGACGAGTACCGGATCAGCTTTAATAATGTACTGACAAGTGGCTGGTATGTGCTGGGCAATGCGGTAAAAAAATTTGAAAACGATTATGCACAGTACTGTCAGACCCGCTATTGTATTGGTGTGGCCAACGGGCTGGATGCGCTCACGATTGCGCTGAATGCTTTTAATTTTGAACCCGGCGCTGAAGTCATTGTTCCCTCCAATACTTATATAGCTACCATACTGGCCATTGTTCACAACCGGCTGCAGCCCATACTGGTAGAGCCTGATATCAACACCTACAATATCGATCCTGCAAAAATTGAAGAAAAAATTACAGGCAAAACAAGGGCTATACTGGTTGTACACCTGTATGGTAAGATTTGTCAAATGGATGCCATTAGCAAAATTGCCCATACCAATAATTTAAAACTGATAGAAGATTGCGCCCAGGCACATGGTGCAAGCCTGAAAAACAGGAAAGCTGGTAACTGGGGGCATTTTGGTGCGCATAGTTTTTATCCCACCAAAAACCTTGGGGCGCTGGGCGATGCGGGTGCGCTTACCTGCAACGAAGAAATACTCCGGGAAAAAGTTTTTGCGCTGCGCAATTATGGCTCCAAAATAAAATATAAAAATGAGGTGGTGGGTTTTAATTCAAGGCTGGATGAAATACAAGCGGCTTTTCTGAGTGTAAAACTTGCCAAACTGGATGAAATAAATAACCACAAAAGAAAGCTGGCCGGTCTCTATCTTGAACATTTAAAAGACGATTATATTAAACCTGTACAGGATCCGGATTATCTGGATGTGTACCATATTTTTAATGTGCGTCATCCCAAAAGAAATGAGCTGAAAGCATACCTGCTAAAAAACGATATTCAAACAGAAATCCACTACCCTGTTGCACCCAACAAACAGGCAGCCATGGCAGGTATACTGGACAGTCAACCCACTCCCGTTGCCGAAGAAATACACCAAACCACACTGAGTTTGCCCATCTCGTATTTTCATACAGCGGCAGACATACTGCATGTTATTGATGTAATGAACAAGTTCTGACACAGTACCTGTTTGCATTAAAAAGCAGGAAGTTTGCATTCATTTAATCCGGCAGTCTGCGGCCGGCTGCACATCTTATTCCAGTGATTGCAGTTTCTCTAAAAACAAATGCAATCCTGCTTTTTTTTCGTCATCAAAAACATAACTGATATGCTGTTCAAAATATTTCTTTAAATTGAAAAGCGGGTAAGGATTTTGTGCAACAATTGTATCAATAACCTGTACCCCGCGGCCGGTTGCCGTGTTAAAGTTCTCAATAAAATCGTTTGACAGTTTTTTGTTGCTTATCCAGGCGGCAAAAACAAAAGGCAGCCCCGTTAAGTCTTTCCAGGCTTTGCCGAGATCATATACATAAGGCGATACCATTCTTTGTTCAAAAGCCCGATCGCCAATAACCAGCCCGGCTGTTCTGCCCTGTATATGCTCCCTGAAATCGGCACGGGCATCCGTTAGTAATGGATTTACTTTCCAGTATTCTTTTAACAATATTTTTGCCAGACGGACTGATGTACGGCTCTGGTAATCCAGTAATACTTCTTCGGCCTGCTCTATGGGTACATCGCTGAACAGACAAACGGAAGCTACTTCGCCGCTGGTACCAATACAATAATCGCCAATAATATGATGTTCTTTTAGCCTGGGAATGATGGCCACCGGAACCAGGCCCACATCAATAACATTATCCAGTAACATACCCGCAATGCTGGAAGGATAATCTTCTATAAGCTCAATCTCATTGTTCATCATCCCCTGCTGAAAACCGTATATTAAAGGTTTTGTATTAAGATAGCTAACCGCCCCTACTTTTATTTTACGCATTTCTGTTATTGCCCGGCCTAACAAGTAATAGCAGCGATAAATGCATACATGCACCTGTATGCAGGATTTATATCGCCTGTAACCCTACAATATACTGTTGTTAACCAGAATTGGTTTAATTTTGGGCACAAATATAGGTTACCTGACCAGAATACATAACTAAGCCGCATGGAACTCAATTCGCTTACTGCCATTTCACCAATTGACGGACGCTACCGCAGACAGGTTCAGCACCTGGCTGATTATTTTTCAGAATATGCTTTAATCAAATACCGGGTATTGGTAGAAATTGAATACTACCTGTTTTTGTCTGACAAAAAATTCTTTTCATTGTCTGCCAAAGCAAGAAAATTGCTGCAGGACATTGCTGCCAACTTTTCAATAGAAGACGCTGGTGAAATTAAAACCATTGAAAAGACAACCAATCACGATGTAAAAGCGGTGGAATATTTTATTAAGACAAAACTGGACGCCATCGGTCTGGACAATGAGAAGGAATGGGTGCATTTTGGACTGACTTCGCAGGATATTAACAATACATCGGTGCCATTACTCTGGAAGCATGCCGTGGAATGTGAATACCTGCCTGCTGTTTTAAACCTGAATCGTGAGCTGGGCATTTTGGCAGAACAATGGATGAATACACCCATGCTGGCACGAACACATGGTCAGCCGGCCAGCCCCACCCGTTTGGGCAAAGAAATAATGGTATTTGTTGAACGCCTGCAGAACCAGGTGGAACAATTTATTAATATTCCGTTTACTGCCAAGTTTGGGGGAGCCACCGGCAATTTCAATGCGCATCATGTGGCGTTTCCAAAAAGAGACTGGGTTGCACTCGGCAACCAGTTTGTCGAAAAAACGCTGGGGCTGGGCCGGCAGCAATTTACTACGCAAATAGAGCACTACGATAACCTGGCGGCGCATTTCGACGCCATGAAACGCATCAACAATATATTAATAGATTTTAGCCGCGATGTGTGGAGTTATGTTTCGATGGATTACTTTAAACAAAAAATAAAGAAGGGAGAAGTGGGCTCATCTGCTATGCCCCATAAGGTAAACCCCATTGATTTTGAAAATGCAGAAGGCAACCTGGGTGTTGCCAATGCCCTGCTGGAGCACCTGTCAGCAAAATTACCGGTATCGAGGCTGCAGCGCGATTTAACAGATTCTACTGTTTTAAGAAATATTGGTGTACCCTTTGCCCATATTATCATTGCCTTTAAATCAATTGAAAAAGGGCTTGGCAAACTTGTACTGAACGAGAAGAAATTAAACGATGACCTGGAAAATAACTGGGCCGTGGTAGCAGAAGCCATTCAAACTATTTTGCGCCGCGAAAATTATCCCAACCCTTATGAGGCATTAAAAGATCTGACCAGGGGCAACGGAACCATTAATAAAGAAAGTATCCATCATTTTGTAGATGGGTTGCAGGTTGCTGCAACGGTTAAAAAGGAGCTGAAAAGAATTACCCCCCAAAACTATACGGGTATCTAAAAAATTATTATTTTAGTACATTTCACATACTCCTAAACCCTCTGATGAAATTTAAGCTATTTGTTTTGCTGCTGTTGCTGGCCCATTTTTGCCCTGCTCAAACTCCCAAAAAACCTTTACAGGCAGGTGCTTCGGGTATAAATGAAAAAACAGCGTCTGTGACCTGTAATAATTGGCTAAGCACTCCTTCACAGGGTTCCTTTGTAAATATTGGCAAACTAAATGTAACGGGCGATAAAATTACTGTTGAGGCCCTGATTTACAGAACATCATTTTCATCCAACGGAACCGTCACCGATGGCGATATTGTTTCTAAACACTCCGGTCCCAATGACGACAACTACCTGTTGCGAACAACAGAAGCCTCTATTACTACAACCAACGGAACCTTTTTCGCCACACCGCCCGTATGTGCTATTAAGCTAAACAAGATCTATCATTTTGCACTGGTCTATGATGGTAGCAGTTTAAAGTTCTACCGCAATGGTTTTTTGATGAGTAAGGTAGCTGCATCCGGTAATCTGTATCAAAACAACTGGAATACACAAATAGGGTTGTACGCTTCGCAATTGTACAACGAAAATTTTATTGGATATATAAATGAAGTGAGGATCTGGAATGTGGCCCGAACCCAGGCTGAAATCAGGGCCTATATGAATACTTCATTACCCTCTCCTGCCACTCAAACAGGGCTGCTTGCTTATTACACTTTTGATGACTTAATCAACAAACAGGGCAACCCGGCCTGGAATGGAATTTTGGCCGGGGCTGCCACTATTAATAATACAGTGCCCGATTGCAATTTTGTAGCGGATTCCTGCGAAAAAATTATCACCTCCTGTCCCGACAAAGAAGATTTTAATTATAAAATAGACGTTTGTGATCCTTTATCTATCACATTTCAGTCTTCAACAACTTTTTACAATTCAATAAAATGGACTTTGGATGATGGTACTGTAATCAATGGCATTGCTACCCCTTCTCATTCTTTTGCCAATCCTGGTAATCATTCTGTAAATATGATTATTGATAACGGAACATGTTCAGATACCATTAACAAAACATTTACGCTGGGTGTTTTGCCAGCCAATATTGTTTTAACCCCTGACACAACTTTATGCGCCGGAAACACTATTCAATTACGTACCCAACCTTCCCTTGGGTTCTGCTGGTCACCAATACAATATTTAGATAATCCCAATTCCTCTAATCCAGTCAGCTCCACGCCAGGAAACATCACCTATTATTATACTGCGCAGGTGACAGGCAATAATCTTATAATAAATGGTGACTTTTCGCAGGGTAATACCGGGTTCACGTCAGAATACAATTATGCAAACCCTAATGTAACAGAGGGGCAGTATTTTGTTGGCGCTAATCCAGGCGCATGGAATGCCAGCCTCAGTTCATGTCCTGGTCATACAACAGGTAACGACAATATGATGCTGGTGAATGGGGCTCCTGTACCCGGCGTAAACGTGTGGAAACAAACACTTGCCGTTACGCCAAATACTAATTACGCCTTTTCTACCTGGGTACAGGCTCTATGGCCTCCTAACCCCGCCCAGTTACAATTTTCCATCAACGGTAAAGAAGCAGGTGTTTTGATAACAGCAAGCCTCCCTACATGTATATGGACGCAATTTTATACCACCTGGAATTCTGGCAATAATACATCCGCCCTTATTTCTATTGTCAATAAAAATACTGCCATACAGGGAAACGATTTTGCTTTGGATGATATCTCTTTTGCGCCCGTTTTTATTGAAAAGGATAGTGTGGTGATAAAGGTTGAGCATCCTGTTATAAAAACAAATAATGATACTACGGTTTGTTATGGTCAGGCCATTCAGTTAAATACAACAGGACCCGCTACCAGCTTTAACTGGTCACCTGCCACCGGCCTTTCAAATGCTACCATTGCAAACCCATTGGCTAAGGCGCCCGCAACAACCCGGTATATTATTACAGGAACCACCGTAAACGGATGTATTGCAAAAGATACCGTCCTGATTTCTGTAACCCCTTCACCTGTTATCTCCAAACCAAATGACACGACTATCTGCCACGATAAAACCCTGCAACTGAATGTAAGCGGTGGCAACACCTACAAATGGCAGCCAGCTGCCACCTTAAGTAATATTAATATTCAGAACCCTGTAGTATCGCCCGTTACCAATACTACCTATTATGTAACGGTAACCAATACTGACAATTGCAGCAATACCGATTCAATTAAAGTAACTGTTAAACCCATTCCGGTATTTTCAATATCCCCTGATACCTCCGCCTGTACGAACAGTGCCGTGCAATTAAGTGCCTATGGCGGTGATGTGTATACCTGGCAACCGGCAGCGGGGCTTAGCAATCCTTCCATTTACAATCCATTGGCTACACCGTCCGCATCCACCACCTACACGGTAAAAATTGTTGAGAATACCTGTAAAGATTCTGCCAGTCTATCAACACGGCTGGCCATAGCACCGCTGCCCGCTGTAAAAGCAAGCAGTTCAAATGATATTGACTGTACCAAACCGGTATCTCAATTAAATGCAACCGGTGCATTTAAATATGTATGGTTGCCTGCCGCTACATTAAATGATTCGGGTATAGCTGCACCTTTATCATCGCCGGGTGTGACCACTTTGTATACCGTAAAGGGTACTGACAATAATGGCTGCAGCAATTATGATAGTGTAAAAGTATTGGTTACCAAAAACGGCGATTTGCTGGTTAACCTGCCCAATGCATTTTCGCCCAATGCAGATGGCTATAATGATTGTTTTGGCATTAGCAGGTATGCAGGCCTCTTAAAAAATGTGGATTTTTCGGTTTACGACCGTTTTGGTGTAAGGGTATTTCATACTACGAACCCCATGAATTGCTGGGATGGACGATACAAAGGCAGTTTGCAGGATGCCGGCGGTTTTGTATACGTATTAAAAGCATCGACCTTCTGCGGCGAAATATTTAAAAAGGGAGTGGTAATGATGCTGAAATAATATAGAGATAGGAGTAATAAGTATTAAGTACTAAGTTGTGTGCAACCTCTTTAGCAAACCCTTACTATAGCAAGTGCCAACACAAAAATAGCAACAATCTCAATGCTCCGACAATAACAGGCAGTACACAAAATTCGGTTTACTGCCAGGCTGACTCGACATTGTTGCAACAATCGCCCTTTCTGTGTACCAGATACTACCATCTGCCTGCTTTATTTCATCTCCTTATGTATCTCCGATGTAAAATGAAAAGTAATATCCGGATTATTGGTTCTTTCTGTATTCAGGAACCATTCACTTTGCGCCAGATACACCATATGCCCGTCCTTATCTTCGGCAATATTGGCTTGTTTGAATCTTGCAAATTCCTGTAATTTACTGGGCTCGTTACTGGTAAGCCAGCAGGCTTTGTAAAATGGCATGGTCCTGAATTCTACTGAGGCCGTATACTCGTGCAAGAGGCGGTATTGAATTACTTCAAACTGTAACTCTCCCACACAACCGATAATTTTTTTATTGCCACCAAACTGCGTAAACAACTGTGCCACGCCTTCATCGGTTAACTGCAGCAATCCTTTTTCCAGTTGCTTTGTTTTCATGGGGTCTTTGTTGACCACCTCTTTGAAAATTTCCGGTGAAAAAGACGGTATACCGGTAAAATAAAAATCCTCCCCTTCTGTAAGTGTATCACCTATTTTAAAATTGCCGGTATCAAAAAGTCCTACCACATCGCCCGGATAAGCTTCTTCAATTACATCCTTGCTCCTGGCCAGGAAACTATAGGGATTGCTGAACCGGATGTCCTTGTCGAGACGAACATGGTGATAATACTTATTTCTTTCAAACCTGCCCGCGCAAATTCGCATAAATGCAATCCTGTCGCGGTGTTTGGGATCCAGGTTGGCATGTATCTTAAAAATAAACCCGCTTAGTTTACTGTCATCGGGGCAAATCTCCCGGGTGGTAGTAGGCCTGCATTGCGGTTCGGGTGCAATACGGATAAACGTATCCAGCATTTCCTTCACCCCAAAATTATTAATGGCACTACCAAAGAAAACCGGTGCCACTTTAGCAGAAAGATAATCTGCCACTTTTAACTCACCATTTACGCCATCTACCAGTTCCACATCCTCGCGCAGGGTAGCAGCATCTTTTTCGCCCAGTTTTGCATCCAGGACGGGCGACTGCAGATCCGTTATTTCCACCACATCTTCATCATTGCCTTTGGTATTGGCCGCAAAAAGCACCAGCTTTTTTTCCGCTAAATTGTATACGCCTTTAAAGTCTTTACCACTGTTAATTGGCCATGCCATGGGATGCAGTGGCAGGTTAAGCTCTTTTTCAATTTCTTCCAGCAAATCGAACCGGTTTTTACCATCCCGATCCATTTTATTTATAAACACAATGACAGGCGTATCGCGCATACGGCAAACTTCCATCAGGCGGCGGGTCTGTGCTTCAACTCCATTCACGCTGTCAATCACCAGGATTACACTGTCTACAGCGGTCAATGTACGGTAGGTATCTTCAGCAAAATCTTTGTGACCCGGTGTATCCAGCAGGTTGATTAGGATATTATTGTATTCAAAGGTCATTACACTGGTGGCTACCGAGATACCACGCTGGCGTTCAATTTCCATAAAATCGCTGGTGGCATGTTTCTTAATCTTATTGCTTTTTACAGCGCCGGCGGTTTGTATGGCACCGCCAAAAAGCAGCAATTTTTCTGTAAGTGTTGTTTTGCCCGCATCGGGGTGCGAAATGATAGCGAATGTGCGGCGCTTATTTATCTCGTTACTGTACTTCATAATCGGCCGCAAAGGTAGGGTTTGAAAGGCAATTTTGAGCGGTGATTCTGAGGCGACCAGGGGCATGGTTTAAGCCGGGTGCCTGCATTATAAATCATGGTTCAGGTCCGTTTCGGGTTACTATTTTTTTATCGGATATGCCGTCGGATCAATTACGTTTATTATAAAATCTTTAATCCTGTTTATGCCATACAATGCCCCTATGCACAAATATTTCTTTTATACTTTCCTGCAGCAGATGATGCATCGCCCGACGATTGATTTCACACCTGTGTACTAAAAGCAATACGACAATCGTAAAAATACGAAGCTGTCAAATTAGCCGTTTCAACCCAGGCCAGTAAAAAAATGCGTTAAACAATATTTTTAAACCCACCGGATTGCCGAAACAAAAATTTCCCCGGGGCTGCAAAGATTTTTTATCCCCCTTTTTAATTTGTTGATCGCAATTTTGTCATAGCTATTTGATTTGCATAAAAAACTTATTACTTTTACCCATTCTTCACCCCAAACCAGTTTAACCGTGCAACTCAAAAAACTTGATTTTGTTGGAACATCATTATTGTTAAGCATCTTCTCAGGCACCAAAGAAAAGTAAATACTTATACCGCTGCGGTATTGTATGCCGTCATACACTCCAATTACCTATTCCATTTTTTTCAATCCGAAGACAGGGCCTTAATAAAACCATTTGCAAAACAATTCCTTTGTCTTCAGTAAATAGCTGCACCATGTTGGTACGGCCAAGCCCATTTTTTCAGGACCCTAATAGTCTTACTTATGAGAATAATAAAAATAGTGTTTATCCTTTGTGGAATTTTATTTTTCGCTTCCTGTCAGAAAGAACTCAGCTTCGAACGCAGTAGCACCACTACGGGAAGCAATAATACAAATGCAGTTTACACATTGGGCACTACAGGAACCAGTTGCACCGGAATTGTGGTTGCAGGCACTTACACCAATGGTGTTTCAGTGAGTGCAGGCAATACTGTCCAAATACAGGTAAATGTAACTACAGCGGGTGCATATAGTATCACTACTGCCGCAGTGGCCGGTGTGAGTTTTAGTGCAAATGGTAGTTTTAGTAATACAGGCACGCAAACGGTTACGCTGGTTGCAAGCGGCAAACCAACAGCAGAAGGCGTCAAAACTTTTTCTGTAGCCGCCGGCAGCAATTGCAATTTTGATATCACTTTTGAAAAGGCCGCGCCACCGGCTACATTCACTTTTGCCGGTGCACCCTCAGCCTGCACATTGCCCGTGGTTAACGGCACTTATACGGCAAATACGCCTGTATCAGTTTCCAATACAGTGGTAATAAAGGTAAATGTAACCACAGCCGGCTCCTATAATATTGTAACCAATATTGTAAACGGTCTTAGTTTTTCTGCATCAGGGGTTTTTACCAGCACGGGAACGGATATACCAGTAACGCTGAACGCTGCAGGTACGCCACTGGCAGCGGGCACAACAACACTTCAGTTTGATGCGGCGGCTACCTGCAGTTTTGATATACCGGTGAAGGCAGCCACCGTTGCTACCGGCATCTTTAGTTGTAAAATCGACGGTGTAGCTGCCACGTTTACTGAAATGGCTGCGGCCGGAAACCAGGATCCGTTAGCAGGAACTCCATACCTTTCACTGAATGGCTATGAGGATAGTAATCATGATCAACAATTAGAGATATATGTTTCAAAAGGCGATCAAACCGCCGTGGGCGCAGGAACTTATGATGAACAACATGCTGTTCCTACCAGTGCCACAAATTTAGGCTATCGCATAGAAATAGACTTACATCTGTTAAACCCTGATTTGACCACTACTATCTGGAATACCTCCAGCAATATCCCGCCTTTAATTACCAACCATCCGGCTTTTACAGTCATAGTAACCAGTGTAACTGCCACCAGGGTAAAGGGTACTTTTAGCGGTAAACTAACCAATACGCTTCAGGGTGGGACTGCTTTTAAAACAATTACTGAAGGCGTATTTGATTTACCCATTCAGTAATTCGGGCGTGGGATGAGCTAGCGGCAGATAAATTCAAGTAAAATTTGCGATCTAACTATAACCTAAGAATACACTTATCCAGATATTTCCGGAGCCACCTGGCTCCGGTTTTTTTGTGGGTCTTGCAACCCCGCTGTTCATTTTAAACAAAATAGGAAACTGGCATAGTTGCCTCATTTAAACATATTATTACTCCCATTGTGTTATTACCCCATTATGGTCATCATAAAATTATTCGCGCGTTGCAGATTGTGTGCAGGCAGTCTTTAATTGATGCTATGAATTCCTTTGCAGTTACTGCAGGCAAAAAATTAACCATACCCCCCTCAATACAAATTAAATTATGCCGCACAATTTCTTACCTTGTATAAAAAAATGAAAAATCTTCTATTTTTCACTTTGCTGCTTATGACCGCTTCCACTACAGCCACCGCACAAAACAATTCCGGCAAACTGCTGAGGCATGTAGTATTGTTTAAGTTTAAAGAGGGTACCGCAGGTGCAGATATTAAAAAAGTAGAAGATGCTTTCCGGGCTTTGCCTTCAAAAATTAAAGAAATAAAATCGCTGGAATGGGGCACCAATAACAGCCCCGAAAATATTAACCAGGGATTTACCCATTGCTTTTTTGTCACTTTCAGCAGTGAACAAGACAGGGCTGTATATCTTCCCCACCCTGCCCATAAAGAATTTGGGAAAATACTGGGGCCTTATCTCGACAAGGTGCTGGTGCTGGATTACTGGGCAGAAAAATAGCGGATTGACCATTGACAATTGTCAATGGTCAATGGTCAATGGTCGTTAGCTGACTTCGGCCACTTTAAACGGGGTTACTTCAATCGTCTTCCACACACCATTGGTGATATAGGGCTCGTTGCTGTACCAATTTTTAAAATCGTCTTCTGTTTCAAACTGAACAATCATTACGGAACCCACCATCTGGCCTGCATCATTTAAAAATGCGCCGCCAATAATAAAATTATTGTTTGCCTTTAACCTGGAGGCCCCGGCTAAATGCAATGGCCGCACTTCCATACGGCGGTCAAAGGCTTTATCATCTTTGCCATCTTTTGCTATGATTACATATTGCTTCATATTTTTGCTTTGAAGGTTATTTAAGTTTTAAAAAGTCCTGAGTCTGATAGTTGATAGTTTCTGTTTGATGTTTCACATTGTACAGTTGCGGCACAGGCCGAAGCCAGCGCCTGCCTGCGAAAGCTCCTTTGAGCATTTAAGGCTATGCACTATTTAAAGGTTCCACCAATATGTCCATTTCAGCACAAAAGCGCGGTTGCGCACTGCCAGGGGCGCCGGGTAATAATTGTCTGTATACACTAAAAATAAATCGGAAGCCGGTTTATAACGCCATTGCACACGCGTATTCAGGTTCATGTTTTTCAATTGCTCATTGTACTGAAGAAATGCAGTGATAAAAAATTTGTTGGTAAGCGTAGCATCGATCCTGGGTCCTATCAGCCAGAAATGGGTATTGTTCCATGGCGCCGGCAATTGCAAAGAATTAAAACTGGCACTCATTACGATGCTTATAAATGGCTGGATCCGGTAGCCGATATCGCTGGCAAGGCTCAACTTTTTTCCATCGGCATAGTAACCACCGTAGCGGCCCGAAAAAGTATAGGTTAACAGTTGCTGTGGCCTGGATACAATATCAAGACCCGCTGTATTCCAACTATGGCGGCTGCCTGTTTGTAATGAATCTTTGCCAGAATTGGTGGGGTCAAATGGTTGCAACAGTTTTACATAATCGTTTATCAGCAGCCCTGTAATGGTACTGCGGTTGCGCATGGTAACCAGGTAAGAAAACACTGTTTCATTATCTGTTACATGAAATCCTGTATTATAGTAATAAACACCTCCCCATTGCGGGCCGTGACTTAATACCGGACCTGCTTTCGGAAAAAAATTACAGGCCACCTGTGGGTTCAGCTTAATATAGCCGCGTCTTGGTACATAACCTACCTCGGCCGAGTAGTTGACACCCACATATTCGTACTGGCCAAGTATTGTCCATTTGCGGCTGGCATATTGCAAATGCCCCGCCTGTACCATGTCTTTTCCCCGGGCAGTGGCATTAAAAGATTTTAGCAACAGCATTTTACCCGTCAATAAATTATTGGCGGAAGCAAGATTGTATTCAAGCCCAAAATTTCTATCGTATTTTGAATAAACGGGTTTCCCCCCTGCCGTGTCGGCATGATAGTTCTCAGATTCCCTGTCAATAAATATAAACCCGATATTAGAACGTGCAAACACTTTTCGCTGCAGTGCGATTACAGAAAAATTCTGCGCCGGCAGGCCGATGGTATTATTGGATCTTGTTTGTATATCCATCACGCCTATGCGCCAATTTTTATCCAGCTTGCCGCTCAGCCTTGCACCGGCATCAATATGCGTATTAAGGCCAATACGTCTTGAAAAAAATGGCCGGATGGATGCATAGCCGAAATTGGAAAATTGATCGCCGTTTTCCAGGAAAAACTGCCGTTTCTCCGGAAAAAACAATTCATACCGGTTAAGGTTGGTAACCTGTTTGTCTACATCCACCTGCGAGAAATCCGGGTTCACGGTTAAATCCAGGTTAAGTGAAGAGGTGACGGCTATTTTGGCATCAACACCCGCCTGTTTTTGAAAACCGGTGGATTGCCTGTTTTCATAATCTTTAGAAACCCCTGATAAAAGGTATGGAATAATGGATACATTCATTTCGGCTTCTGGTGGCGGTCTGTCCCAAACCAGGGTACCGGTATAGGCCAATGACGCGGTAGGAAATTGCCTGGGCACCGGCGCCCAGCTTGATTTTTCCGCCGATTTTAAATCATTGCGGCTAAAATTAATACCCCATTGCGTAATCCCTTTTTTATAGCGGATGCTTTTAAATGGAATAGCCGCTTCGAAAACCCATTTGCCCGGATAATTTTTTACCACCGATTCCCATTTGTTGTCCCAGCTCAGATCTACTTTTCCCCCTTCGTACATAGTGCCATCCCATTGGGCGCCCGCTGCGTTGGCGCCAAATGAAAACCCGTTTGTTTTGTCATCAAACGGATCCATGAACAAAAGGAAATTGTCATTTTTTAGAAAACTGAAATCGCGCCGCAGCGATTCCACCATATAGGGGCCCGGCCTTTCATTATAGCAAACGGCCAGCAGGTAAAGATTGTGGCCGTCGTAGGTCATTCTTACCTGCGTTTGTACTTGTGCCAGGCTCGTATCCATCGGTAATACCATATAAAAACGGCCGGTAGAATCAGCTTCCTGCCAGGCCGGCTCGTCCATAACACCATCAATCTTAATAGCGGAAACTGCCTGTTGTATGCGTAACTGAAACGACTGGTTCTTTTTTTGCCCAATAAGACCAATGCTCAAACAGCAATACAGCAGTAAGCAGGAAGCAGTTTTCAAACTGAATATTTTTATAGATTGAAATGCAATGTAAGAATTATGAACGATGCTATAATGAGACGGGGCGGATACATTTTGGGGGAGCAACATTAAAAACATATACCTGTACCTGTGGGACAAAGATTTCGTCCCCCCCAAAAAAAAGCGCCACGGCTAATAGCAGTGGCGCTGGTAATTCAGTAAGGCCGGCTTTATTTTAAAACAATAGGGAACGTATGTCCAAGAATGGTTACCGTAGCATTGGCATCGCATCCGGTGTTGCCATAGTCAAGCGTACGGGTAGGCTTGCCTTCAGGCGTTACATCCAGTGTGCCACTTTCAAACCAACGGCAGGCCATTTTGCGTATCAGTGGTTTAGTAATAGTAATGGTATACGTTTTACCATTGGCATTGGTACCGGTGGCATTGCCTGTTATAGAATATACATCATCACTTAATACCAATGGTGTACCTGATCCCGCTATCCATTCGCGCTGGCGCGTAGATACCCATGTAACAGTACCGCCGTTATTGGCTTTTATAACCTGGCCATTCACTTCAATTTTATATACCAGGTTACCTGCTGTATTAAGACCCAGGTTGGTTATCTTTTTGGTGCCTGTCAGCTGGTTGTCGTTTACAAAATAATTATTGAAAGAAATGCTGATGACTGTTCCGGCCTCTTTGTACCTGCCGGTGTAGCTAAGAATAATTTTACCGCGGCGGCTCCTGCCATCATTGCAAACACAATTGGTAGCACCAAAATCAATTGTAATAATGTGCGGCACAGATACAGTGTCTACAGTAACCGTTGCACATCCGGAACCAAGTGACCCGTCTTCCCTGTCTGCGGCCGAAACGCGCATGTTAACACTACCGCTTAGTGCAGCCTGGTCAGAAATGGTAGTTACATCGTTGAAACTTGATTCGGCCAATGCATTATTTTCTGCTGATTCAGTGTCTGAATCATTTGAACTGCTGTCTTTTTTGCAAGATGAAAACAATAGCGCTGTGCATACTATTGCAGCGGCCATAAAAATAGAAATTTTCTTAGCGTACATACGGGTAGTGTTTTTAGTTAACAAGGCCTGTAAGACGCAAAACAGAACAACAGGTTTAAAAAGAGATTAAAATTATTTTATATGCGCAGGTTTTTACAACATTCGATATAGCCATAAAAAGAAAAAGACCGGTAAAAACCGGCCTGAAATATTGTAGTGTTTATGTTTAGTTTGGAAAAACGGGCATCAGCTTACCATCATTTCTTTTTCTTTTAACCACATCTCTTTACCGTAGCCCGCGATTACATGCTTTTCGCTATGATAAGAAGATCTCACCAGCGGGCCACTCTCTACATAATCCAATCCAAGACCGTAACCAATCTCTCTTAGTTCAGCAAATTCATCGGGGTGCACAAACCGGTGGACCGGCAAATGCTTTTTTGTAGGTTGCAGGTATTGGCCAATAGTTACCACATCGCATCCATTTTCAGCTAAATCTTTCAAGGTTTGAATAATTTCTTCCTTTTCTTCGCCCAGGCCGAGCATGATGCCGCTCTTGGTACGCATACCCCCAGCTTTTAAAGTGCGTATTACCTCCATACTGCGCCAGTATTTTGCCTGTATACGTACCTGGCGGGTAAGGCGCTCCACTGTTTCAATATTATGAGAAACCACTTCGGGTGCGGCATCAATGATGCGTTGAATATTGGCCTTTTCGCCCTTAAAGTCGGGTATCAGGGTCTCCAGCGTGGTTTCGGGGTTGAGTTGTTTTACTGCCCGGATCGTATTGTACCAGATAATGGAGCCGCCGTCCTTAATCTCATCGCGATCTACGGATGTAATAACGGCATGTTTTACCTTCATCAGATGAATGGCCTCTGCCACCCTTTGCGGTTCGTCCCAATCCAGCGGATCGGGGCGGCCCGTTGCCACGGCACAAAAACCGCAACTGCGGGTACATGTATTGCCTAAAATCATAAAAGTGGCGGTTCCTGCACCCCAGCATTCGCCCATATTGGGGCAATTGCCGCTCTCGCAGATGGTATGGAGCTTATGCGTATCTACCAAGTTGCGTACGTGGCGGTAGCTCTCGCCTGTTGGAAGCTTAACACGCAACCAGTTGGGCTTTTTTATTTTTGATTCGCTCTCTGGAATATTTGAAACAACGGGTAATTCCTGCATAGTAAATGAGTTAAACTTCGTGAGGCATCAATCGTTGGCGGTAAACAAATGCGGCCAACTAATAACGGCACAGCGCAAAAATAGTTCAGGAATCGATTATTTCAATAAGATATGCTAAATACCCCCGTACCAGCCATAACTGCAGTTACGGCACCTCGGTTTTAAACGCCTTTTTGGATATAATTACCTTTGTTCGCGTCAGCAATTAGCGTCCATTCGTCTTATTAGTGTGATTTCGCGTGCTTATTTACGCCGCCCAAAAAGAATGGTAATATAAGCGTTGAAGAAGAAGTTTTTAGGCTTGTTGTATATGAGTTGTTCTACCTTACTAAAATAATATTCAGCATTTAGCCCTGCCTCAATAGCAGATACAGTTTCGTGAAAGCGGCCATAGTCAAACCGCATAGCTATTTTGGCATGAAGACCCGGTTTCACTTTTACCTCATTCCAACCATGGGTAAAGCCCGAGGCCCCTATTAATTGATAGGTATTTCCATCGGCTGTATCAGTAAATTTCTTGCGAAGCTGTTGATTGGTAGCCGTATTGACAACATCAACCAGGTAAGGTTTGGCAAGCCCCACCGAAATGCCCCCGGCATAGATAGCAGAAACGGCGACACCGCTTTTATTTGCCTTGCCACCCACAAGATATTGCTGCCCAATACCCATCTTAAACTGGTAAAAATTATTGGCCTTACCCCAAACAACTGAATTAACCTGGCCGGTAAAAATATTCTGGCTGGAAGCTGTCTTTACTTCTTTGGGATTTTTTTTCTCATTTAATTCAAACTGGAAAAGCAAAGTCTTCCTGGGTGATTTGTATTTTCCTTTTTCAAAAGACAGTCCGTAGCCGTCTGTGGCCAGCTTAATTCCAAATACATTCTGTTTTTTAAAGGCTGGTTCTCCTTCTTCTTCCAGTTTCAACAAAGCATTGATGCGTTGCCTTTTTTCAGATTTCCGATCCTGTTTAAGAGGCGGCCTTGCGGATGGTTCGTTTTGGGCTTGTATGGAAATAACAACAATTAAAAAGGAGGCAACGATTAATATTTTCTTCACAACTTTGTCGTTTAATCTATTAACGTAAATTTAGACAAAAATACTCCACGAACTGATTATTTAACATTTTTATCAAACCATGACTGCAACAATTATATACACCGGCCAATTGCGCTGCAATGCCACCCATCAACAAAGCGGAACAATTATAGAAACTGATGCGCCAACTGATAACCGCGGAAAGGGTGAACGTTTTTCACCTACGGATTTGCTTTGTGTTTCGTTGGGTACATGTATCATCACCACTATGGGTATCAGGGCCACCGATATGGGCATTGACTTAACCGGAACAATATTGCAAATTCAGAAACATATGCTGGGCGAGCCCCGGCGCGTTGGCAAAGTTGACGTGATACTTGAATTTCCAGGCACCCTTAAACTGGATGAAAAAGACAAAACCCTGTTACAGCGTATTGGTGACAATTGTCCCGTTCAAAAAAGCATACATCCCGATATTATCACCAATATACAGTACAACTGGGGTGCCTGATTGGGGATCTACCAATGGTCAGGTTGATGTCGTTTGCTCTGCCTTCGGGATCCGTCTCACTACGAAATCACAGAAGGCCAAAGAAACACCAGGGGATGCCCTATAATATCCAGTGACACTGCGATAAAGTCTGCGTCGATGACTACATAGGGGCGCTTAGTTATTAATGGCCAACTGTTCGCTTTGAATAGCAGCCGTTTCAGGATGGCTGTTTTTCAGGTATTCGTCCCTTACCTGTTTGGCAGTCTTGTGTTCGCCGGTATGGCTCCAGCCGGGTGGCATAAATACGTAAAGGAATTTATTTTTAAGACCGGGCGCATGCCATACATCGCGGCACAATGCGGCCAGTTCACCAAAATAAACATCTGCAAAATTTTGGGCATTCATTTTACGGGTAATGCCGTAGATGGGCCGTTCTTCCTCCTGCTCATACTGAAAAGTTTTAAATACTCTGTCCCATATATTCAAAAGATTGCAAAAATTGGTGTCCATGTACAATGGGTTTTTGGCATGATGCACCCGGTGATGAGAAGGCGTAAGAATAATTTTATTCAGGAAACCAAGTCTACCGTCTTTGATAATATTTTCGCCCACGTGTATAAAAGCACCCCAGGTGCCGTCTATAAACATAATAAAAAACAGCAGCGGCGGATTAATGCCCATTAAAATGCAAATGGTAGTACGGATAACATCTGCATAGGGCGCTTCCAGGAAAAAATGCGCGAATGTTACAGACAGATTCATCTGCTCGGGCGCATGATGGGTAGAATGCAGGCACCAGAACAGCCGTACTTTATGCCCAAAATAATGATAGATGAAATGTGCAAACTCCCATATAATATAGCCGTAAATAAACCAATACCAGGTAAAACTGGTTTTAATAATGGCAAATTTGCTAAAAAAACCTATGCAAAATCCAACTGCCGCTATTGAAATAAACCTGGAGACAAAACGATTGAATACAAAAATGAGGAATGGTATTTTATACTCTTCAATTTTAAACTTTTTATACAACAGTGCGCGCCCTATTTCTATAACCAGTATCAGCGGAATCAGTGGCCCGATAGCGGAAACCACTCCATCAAAAGTAAAGAGACTGCTGTAATCGTTTGCCTGGTACATTTTTAACCAGTGCCTTATGCCAAAAAAACCAGTCAGTTCGTCTTTTAGAATTTGTAGAATATCCATATGGCGTGCAAGTTTAAAAAGAACGGAATAAAATTACATTTTATTCAACTAATTATATCTAAATAAACTCATTAATTTTGCCCTCCCTAACTCTTATCAACATGCACATTTCAAAAGCAACCGACGCAGACATTCCTTCAATGGTAACGTTGATAAACAGCGCCTATCGCGGTGAAAGTTCAAAAAAAGGCTGGACAACGGAGGCTGATTTGCTGGGGGGCGTCCGTACATCAGAAAAATCACTGCAAGACACCATGAACAAGCCTGGTGCCGTTATACTTGTAAACCGTAACGACAATGGCGATATTACCGCTTGTGTATACCTTCAAAAAGAGCCTGCCACCTTTTATCTTGGAATGCTTACGGTGTCGCCTTTGCTGCAGGCTGGTGGTATTGGCGGCAGATTGTTAAACGCCGCAGAAGCATACGTAAAGGAACAAAATGGAAACAATATTACCATGACAGTTATATCTGTGCGCGCCGAACTGATTGCCTGGTATGAAAGGCATGGTTATGTCAAAACCGGCGAATCAAAACCTTTCCCAACAGACCCTGCTTTTGGAATACCCAAACAACCACTGGAATTTGTAGTAATGAAAAAAACACTGCCTGCGTAGCAACAGGTAATGGTGCGCAAAATTATCCGTTGCCTTAAACATTTTTTTTCAGCAAGGCATTGCCCACTGCGCAATCCAGGCACTTTTTCTTATTGCAGTATTGTGTTTTTAATTCAATCAATGCCTGGCTTTGATACGCGTCTTCAGGAGCAATACCCAATTGCTGCCAGCCATTGATAATATTGTTTTTCTCTGCGCCGGTTTCACTAAGCCATTGCAATGCCTTGTCCATTAGTTTTTGTTCTTTATGATAAAGCCCATAAGAAAACAACACCGGCGCCACCGTATTAATAATAATATTGTTCAACATAGCACTGCCCAGCTTTTTTATTTTATATGCTGATTGTATGCCCGGCCGGTAATGATAATGCCAGTAGTCATTGGCAGTAACGTTCAGTAATTTGATTACTTCGTGCAGGCTAACCGCTTCTTTAATGGCTGCAAAAAAATGGGTTGACTGGTGTACCAGCATTGCCAGTTGTGCCAGGCGGATGCTGGGAAAAGCTGCCGGCCGCATCCGGAGAAAATATACTGCAATGGCAGGCTTTGCCAGGTTATACTTATGCTGCAGAAACTGATATTCCCTCTGCAGCAATTGCGCATAGTCATCAGCGAATGGTTCCTCCAGCAAGCCGGCCTGGCCCAGCAGCAACGCTTCCAGAACGATTACCTGGTTTTTGTGTCTGGCAAGAATGGATACCGGGAGCGATCGGGCAATATTTTCAAACGCATCTGCATTTACATGCATACCGAAATTCCTTGCCAGTAGTTGCCAGCAGGTTTCCTCCCAATGGCTGTTGCAGGCATTCAGCAGCTGTAATATGTATTTACTTTTGTGTTGCAATCTTTCCGCCATCAATCTTTCCATCCAGGCCATCCATACCAAAGCGCCTGCTTCTTTTACCAGCGCTGCACATGGTACAAACGATGATTGCTGCATCCATTCTTCATACTGATGCAGCAGCAACACAGACACCCTGCTTTGCAAATCCAGTAATGGAACCGCTGCCGGCAGATCAGCCTCATCATGCAACCACACGACGTGCAGTATTACATTTTTGTAATTATCATCTGCATCGTGCCCATGTTTTTTCCAGTCCGAGCTATTGATATGCAGTTCAATATTACCGACCAATATAGTGGTATCAATTTTAATACTGGCCTCAAGAAAATCGGGGCCCTGGTTGGTATTGTATTTTCCGGGATGAATGATTTGCAGTGCAGCACCATCGCTTACAGACAAATCCTGCCTGTTAAAATACTGAAACTGCCAGATATACTGGAGAAGCCGTTCAGTCATTGGGATAAGGTTTATAAGGCCGGCGGGCCAGCTAAAAAATGAGCAACAATATTAAATAACTATTTCAATTTTTACTCATTTAATTAAATTGAATATGTAGGCTGGCAGCTAAAGTTCCCCGTCTGCTGCTAATTTATTCAATTCCTGTACTACCCTGCTTACCGGCAGGCCCATTACGTTGTAAAAGTCGCCTTTTACAGATTTAATGCCCGTAACGCCTATCCATTCCTGTATAGCGTAAGCCCCGGCCTTATCGTAAGGCTTGTATTTGTCAACATAAAAAACAATCTGGTCGTTGGTTAACTCATGAAACCATACTTCGGTAATATCAGCAAAACTGATTTCCATTTCAGGGGTTAATATCATTACACCGGTTATTACCTTATGCCGCTGCCCCGACAGTGCATGCAAAATTTCAATGGCATTATTACGGTCTTTTGGCTTGCCGATAATCTGTTCATTTAATACCACAACCGTATCTGCCGCCAGTATAATTCGTTCATGGCTCAGTTCCTGTTTTACAGCCAGCGCCTTATTTCTTGCTATGTACACCGGCACTTCCTCTACTGTTAAATCTGCGGGGTATAATTCATCGGTCTCCTTAATCACCACATCAAATGGCACTTCTGCCCATTCGAGCAATTGCTTTCTGCGGGGCGATTGCGATGCCAGTACAATTCTTTCCATTATAAATGCCATTTAAAAAATACCATAGAAACAATGCCGGTTAACATTACCAGTTTAATCAGCGTACTGATGGCATGAAACTGACCGCCATTCACTGCACTGTACAATTTACGCAAAATCATTACCAGCGGTATTACCACCAGCAGCATCACAAATGAAGCTGCTGCAAACCACCCATTCAGTACAGCATAAACAAATAATACCAATACCGCCATTATCAGTACGGTTAACCATACTCCGGCAAATACTTTTGAAGCAGGTATACCCCATACAATTGGCATGGTGCGGCAGCCAAATTTTTCATCGCCTTTGATATCTTCCATATCCTTGACAACTTCTCTTATCAATGAAATAACAAAAGCGAACCCGCCATACAGGACGGTAAATTTAAAAATCCTGGTCATGGCAAGCTGATAGTTTTGCACACGGGTAAATGTTACCAAATCCAGTTCGCCAATGTATAAAACAAAAACTACCCAGGCAGTGAGCAGTGAAATAATAAGATTGCCAATGAGAAACTTTTTCTTAAAGGTGGTAGAATAAAATAATAATAAGAACACCGCGGCCAGGTTAGCGGGACCTGTTATCCAGTTACCAATCTTCCAGCTAACAACAATAGTAATCAGCACGCCTGCCAGCGAAAGTCCCATATGCCAGAAAATAGCCCACCGCCTTTTAATAACTTTCTGCACAATAATAGCACCTGGTTTATTGATTTGGTCTATATCAAGATCAAAATAATCATTAATAATATAACCGGCTGCTGCAATCAATACGGAAGATACTACCAGCCACCAGAATAAAGGCCACGACAAAAACCAGGCGCCCGTTATGTTTTGCCTGCTGTAAGCGGGAAGAATGACGCAACTATAGAAAAGAAATTGTGTAAGTACAATAAAGAAAAGATTTTGCCAGCGAACTAACCGGAAAAATGCGGCTATTAATTTCATGGAATTGGTAGTTATTTGTACAAGTTGCTTACAGATGACAAAAATAAGAGCCACTTCATTTGCTGGCCACTGATGTATCCAGGTCCCAATGGCCATTCAATTTTAACACCTTTTCAATTACTTCCCTTACACAACCATTACCACCCTTAGCGGCGGCAATATATTTTGAAATGTTTTTGATTTCCGGCACCGCATCTGCCGGGCAACAGGGCAATCCTGCCTGCTTCATCACCATATAGTCAGGTATATCGTCTCCCATAAACAACACCTGTGCCGGTAAAATGTTGTTTGCCTGCAGAAACGCATCCAGCACCTGCTTTTTATTGGTTACCTGGAAATGAACTTCTGTGATGCCCAGTTTATTGAGGCGCATCCTGGCGCCGTCTGCGCCACCTCCGGAAACCACTATTACCGGGTACCCTTTTTTTATGGCTAACTGTAATGCATATCCATCTTTTGTATTCATGCTGCGGGCCATTTGCCCGTCATCAAGCAATAACAAAGAACCGTCTGTTAAAACGCCGTCTACATCAAAAGCAAAACATTTTACCTGCTTAAAGAGATTGAGCAAACTCATTATAACTGCGGGTTGATTTTGTTATAGTTTATTTTTGTCCGGGAAGCGAAGATACCTGTTCGGTCTTTAAAAACACATCCCCTGTCTATAAGTTTTTAACCATCCCAGCTATAATTTCCGGGAACTTATCCTGGTTGCATCATTCCGTGTATGCATTAACATGATCCTCCGGGAAGCATACAGCACCGCTTTTTTATTTGTCAATACACCAGGCCGGTACCAGCTAAAGCACCAATTCCATTTTTACATCGGCCGTTTCAAAAGGGGAATCTTCTACGGGAATATCTTTAAATCCAAATTTCCTGTATAACTGAATAGCGGTTTCCAACTGGTGATTGGAAAATAAAATAAGCCTTTTTGCTCCAAGGGCCTTTGCTTCATCGAGGCATCGTTTCATTAACAATTTGCTGATGCCCCTGCCCCGGAACCCCTTCGCTACGGTCATTTTTGCCAGTTCATATACACCATCATGTTCCTTCATCAATGCAGCAGTTCCTGCAATGATCTCATTTTCTTTTGCCAGAAATATACAACCACCCCGGTTTATGATTGTACCGCGGGGATCATTCACCACCTGCAGATCGTGGCTTTCTGCAAGATTGTATTTATACAGCCATTCCAGGTTCAGATCTTTAAAGTCTGCCGCATATTTATCCTCAAAACCGATTATTTCCATAGCCCTTTTTTTTAAATAAAATCATTGTCTTTGCAGGTGTATTCTTCCAGCTCTTCCATCATGTTTATACTGCCTATAAACAAGGGAGAACGCTGGTGCAATTCGGTTGGCTGTATATCCAGTATACGTTCTTTCCCATTGGTGGCCCTGCCGCCTGCCACTTCTGCTATAAATGCAAATGGATTGCACTCGTACATTAATCGCAGCTTGCCTTTTGGTTTCTCCACCGTACCCGGATACATAAAAATGCCGCCCTTAATCAGGTTGCGGTGCACATCGGACACCATGCTGCCTATATACCGCTGCGTATAGGGGCCGCCGGTAGAAGCTTCTTTTTTCTGACAGGCATTGATGTATTGCTGTACCCCCTTGTGATACCGGAAAAAGTTGCCATGATTTACTGAATAGATTTTACCCGATGGCGGGCATTTGATATTGGGATGGCTCATACAATATTCGCCAATAGAAGGATCAAGCGTAAAACCATTTACCCCCCGGCGCGTGGCATACACCAGCATGGTGGATGAACCGTATACCACATAGCCGGCCGCTACCTGGTTTTTCCCCGACTGCAAAAAATCTGCTTTTGTTACCGGTGTTCCTTTGGGGGAGACACGCCGGTAAACGCCAAATATGGTACCGATGGAGATGTTAACATCAATATTGCCGCTGCCATCCAGCGGATCAAACATGCATACGTATTTTGAGTTGTTGCTGATATCATCATCAAAAGCCACAAAATCGTCGAGTTCTTCACTGGCAATACCGGCACAACTGATGCCCTGCTGCAATACACGTATAAACTGGTTATTGGCAAAAAGATCCAATTTCTTTACTTCCTCCCCCTGTACATTTACAGAACCTGCGTCGCCAAGAATATCTACCAGCCCCGCTTTATTAACCTCTACATTTACTCTTTTGGCCGCCAACCCAATATTGCGCAGCAATCCGCTAAGCTCACCGGTTGCGTTCGGAAACTCCCTTAATTGCTGAATGGTAAATTCATCCAGGGTAACTACTGTTCTGTTGGTATTGCTCATAAGGTTTGTTTTAGTTTGAAAAGCTTGACAAAAATAGGCGTTTAGCACAGCTTTTTTTTACAGGATGGGGCAGGATGCCTTTTAATTTATAGATAACACCGTAAGAACAGGCTTCCAACTATTGATAACAGTGCAGCAATATATTGTATAAAACAGCGGCCGCCTGTTATGCGGCAGGTTCAGACCGGTTTCCTTTACATTTGCAGGAAAGCATTTCACTTGAATACAACAATGCATTATACAATTGTTATCATTGGCGGAGGGCCTATTGGGCTGGCTTGCGCGCTGGCAGCAAAAAAAGCGGGGCTCGGTTATGTTATCCTTGAAAAAGGAAGCCTGGTCAATTCATTGTACAACTACCCGTCTAATATGACCTTTTTCTCCACTTCTGAGCGGTTGGAAATAGGCGGTGTGCCCTTTGTCTCCAATAATCCAAAACCCACCAGGGCCGAAGCACTGGAATACTACCGCAGGGTTACGACCGCCAACCAGCTAAAAATTCATTTGTTTGAAGAAGTAAAAACGGTTGTTTCTTCTGCCGGTGCCGGCAAAAATTTTACCGTTACCACCAACAAAAATGTATATACCGCAAATAATATTATTGTTGCCACCGGCTTTTATGATATCCCCTACCTTTTGAATATACCAGGCGAAGATTTGCCAAAAGTAACGCATTACTATAAAGAACCGCATGCATACGCTTTTCAGAAAGTACTGGTGGTGGGTTCGCAAAACTCGTCGGTGGATGCCGCACTGGAAACATGGCGCAAAGGCGCTGAAGTAACCATGGTAATAAGAAAAGGCGAAATTGGCAGCCGTGTAAAATATTGGGTAAGACCCGATATTATTAACCGGATACAGGAGGGATCAATTAAAGTTTATTACAATGCCACGCTAAAAGAAATCAGGGCCCATGAAGTGGATATTCAAACACCGGAGGGACTGGTGACACTGGCCAACGACTGGGTTATTGCCGCCACCGGCTACCAGCCCAACCTCCGGTTTCTGCGCAGTATGGGCATACAATTATCCAATGACGAAATACTTAGCCCGGTTATTAATGAAGAGACCCACGAAAGCAACGTAAAAAATATTTACCTGGCGGGCGTTATCTGTGGAGGCATGAATACCCACCGTTTGTTTATTGAAAATTCCAGGGAACATGCAGACAAAATAATCAGGCATATTGCATCAGCAATCTATGCCGGCTCTTAAACCCTGCTATATTTATTATTTGTGACAGAAATATTACCCTTTTTTTAGCCCAGGCACACACAGCATAATAGCGCCAGTTGAAATGATACCGTATCAGATATTTAAAACAAAAATGCGTTTTTATTTTAGGGGAATTGTAATTTTATTGCATGACGCTTCATGAACCGGCGGTAGCATACAGCAGGCAAAAAATGACCGTGGAAGAGTACCTTGCTTTTGAGAATAAATCTTCAGAAAAGCATGAATATTACCAGGGTGAGGTATTTGCTATGAGTGGCGCGAAAACAACGCACAATGAAATTGTTGTTAATACGCTGTCCGCGATTGGTCAATTTTTGAAAGGCAAGCCTTGTAAACCGTACAATAGTGATCAACGGATCTACATCGAAAAAAATACCTTATTTACCTATCCGGATATATCCATTTTCTGTAATGGCATTGCTACCCTGAATAACGACGAGATGAATGCCGTTAATCCTGCCATTATTATTGAAGTATTGTCTCCCGGCACAAAAGACTACAACAGGGGACTAAAATTTAAATTATACAGGGATATTGCCTCTTTAAGAGAATATATTCTGATTGATTCCGAGGCGGTTAATGTAGACGCTTTTGCAATCAATGAAATGGGATACTGGGAATTAAGGGAGTACAAAACAATTGTTGAGTCCCTGCACCTGCCTGCCATACAAATGAACATACCCCTGCAGGTCATCTATGAAGGCACCCAACTGAAATAGCAGCTTAGACCGATTTCTTCATCAGCCAGTCTGTTTGTACATCGTTGCCCAATACAAAATCATGTTCCCCAAATTTTTCAAACCCAAACTTTGTATAGAAGCCTATGGCACGCTGGTTATGCTCCCATACGCCCAGCCACAGGCACTGTTTGTTTTTTTCCCTGGCTAACGCTATACATTTCTCCATTAGCGCTTTTCCTACACCTTTGCCGATTGTTTTTTGGTCGGCATAGATACGGCCTATTTCCATGGCGGCTGTATCTCCCAATTCAGGCGGATTGGGGCTGGCCGTTAGCTTTGCGTAACCCACCAGTTCATTTTCTATAAATGCCGCCAGAAAGATGTGTTCGGGTGCCGATGTTTCTTTTATTAATGCCTCCATACTAAACGATTGAGCCATGAACTTATCCATGTCTTCCTTCGTATTGAATTCAGCAAATGTTTCGTAAAAAGTTTTCCTGCTCAGTAATGCAATTTTCTCCGCGTCACCGGCCGTTGCATATTTAATGGTAATAGTCATACCGCAAGCTAACAATTTCGGCATAAAAAAACGCCCGCCAAACGGCGGACGTTCTATGATAAACCAATACTACTGTTGCTGATTAATGACGGCGGCGGTTCTGCCTGGCTATCTGGCGATCTGCACGGCGAACAGGATGTTTGATACCATCGGCCTTTGCATCTTTTGCATCGGCTTTGATATCTTTTTTATCTGCCCTGATATCTTTGGTTTCTGCTTTTGCTGCTGCAACATCCCCGGCTTTTATATCCGCTTTTCTTTCACGCTTGTCCTTTCTTTCGTCGCGTATATCTTTACGCAGGTCTTTCATATCTGCTTTCTTATCTGCAGCAGTTGCAGGGGTGGGCGTTTGTGCAAAAGCGCCGGCTGTTAACAAGGCGCCCAGGATAAATAAGGTAACTTTTTTCATAATGGTGTTTTTTTTTAGTATTAATATGATTGCTATTAACAAGGGTAAGAGCGCTTTTCGTATAACTGGTTTAAACAAAACCCAACCGTTAACCGGCTGTTAACCAAAAAAACCTATTGCCTGCAGCAGCGTATGCTTCAATTGGATGAAGGTAAAAAAAACGCTCCCGAAGGAAGCGTTCATGATTTATGCTAATCCGTGACACCGGTCTTTTTTGCCAATGTTTAGAAATTGAATGCCGCGCCAACACCGAAAATATTTGCCTTTACATCACTCAGGCCTTTCATATACTGAAACCTGACTTCGATGTTATGAGAGCCACTACCAACGCCAAAACGTATACCGGCATTGCCAACAGGTCCAAATGTACTCACTTTATGAACTGTATAGCCATCACCATCTACATTCAATGCATCAGACAAATTAAAAGTGCCATAATGGTAACCAACACCGCCACCCACAAAATAACCAAACCTGCTTTCGGTTTCTTTGGTTGAACCCGCACCCATATTAAGATTGATAATTAAAGGAACATTGGCCATAAAACTAAATGAACTGGAGGTACTGCTTCCGCTGTAACTATTGTATTCTGCATTGTAGCTGAACGATGCACCCAGCGTGAAAGGAATACCGGCAGATACTGACATGTCTTCCTGCTCTATAAAATTAATCCGCGGAGAATAAGTGAGGCCTTCATTTACTGCGGCTTTACCACCAGGGGCCGTAGCAACAATAATGTTAAGACCAGCACCATGCATAAAACTTTGGCAGAAAGCTCCGGAAACAGCGAACACACACAAAAAAAGAACAAGTAAATTTTTTTTCATAAATAAAGGGTTGGGTTAGAATTTAATTAGCAGCCAAATATATATGCCTGCTATAAAACTTGCAAGTACTTGCGCGCATTCTTTTTATTGTACAAAGACCGCATTAAATTTTTATCCTATGCAATAAACTGCCGGAACAAGCCAACCACTCCATAAACATTGATACAAACTGACAAACAGCCTTGTCTGCAAAAGTTTGATTTATAGAAATTACCTGGCAGGAAACACCGGAAAAAGCAAGCATACGACAGACTTCATTCAGTAAAAAGAAGTATTGCTCCGTTTGTCCACGCCGTCGCTAATCAGCCCATTTACAGCCTCGTAAGAAGATTAAAATGGCATTAAAAAAAATTTATTATTAGCTATTAAATATCGTACCTTCAAATTGCAACCAGCTGGGTAGCATTATTTAAAAAATAGTACAATCTCCTTACCTCTTTTGTTATATACCCGGACGGTCCTCCTCTTTAATATGTGATCTTACTGAGTTAATTCTGTACAACCTTTGAAACAGTGCCAGACGCGCCGCACCGTTGTGACTGCAGGTCTTCTTTTCTGTGCCCTTTTTTTATTGGATGCAGCTCTTCACGTGAAAAAAGTTTTTTCAGCGTGCATGGGTATCTATTGCTATCCGGAACTTGTACAAAACCGCCTATAGTTTTAACCGAACACTCTTTTTTAACCCTTCAACAATTACAAATGAAAGCAATCAACGACCTTGCCGTAAAATTTGCGAGTGGCATTTTTGCCCTCAGTTTTATGCTGGTTCCCCAGCTAAAATCAATTGGTCAGGCACCCCCGACCGCTGTAACAGCCTATCAGTACCGGCATGTACCAGACGACAAAATTGATGAATTTATTAAACGCGAAACCACCTATTGGAGCAAAGTGGCCCAAAAAGCAGTGGACAACAAAAAAATGACCTTCTGGGCGCTCCTCGAAAAAGTAGGTGGCTACGATCTGCCCAATTCTTCCAATTTTTTATTCGTCAATACCTTCCCGGATATAGACGCAGTATACAGGGGAGAAGTATTTGATGCAGCAGCTGTCTTCCCCGGTGTACAAATGAACCTGATGGAGACGAATTCTCTGAGTACCACCACCAGCATGTTTTTCCTGCATGATGAATCCTGGGAACAGGCCGCCAAAGCCAACCCCGAAAAAGACTTCAATTATGTGGTCATGTATTATCACAACTCATCGCGCCCCGACAGTTTTATTTCGCTTGAAAGAAAATACTGGCAGCCTTTTATAAAAAATGCAATGGACAAAAGCCTTACCAAACAACTTGGCTGGGGCAACGCCGTTGTGCTTTCACCGGCAGGCGACAACATTAAGTTTAATACCGTATCGTACGATCTGTATGCTACCCTGGGCGATGCATTACTGACTCCCTGGGAACCCAAAGTGGTTTTTCCGGTAAAAGGACTTGATCTCCTGGACAAAATAAGGCTTAACAGAAGCGGAAAGGCTTTGTACAGGATAGTCAAAGTCGTCTCTTCCAATTAAACGTCTGGTGCAAGCCGGGCTATTACAAATTATTTTTTACAACTAATCAATCATACAATGAAAAAGATTTTTCTTCTCCTGCTCCTTATTCCCTTTTTGGGGATTGGCCAGGCAAAAAACGTCATCAATGTAACCCGTATATTTCCCAAACCAGATAAGATAGCTGAGCTTGAAAAAGCGCTTGCCACCCATGCGCAAAAATACCATACGGGCGATTGGAAATGGCGTGTCTTTGAAATACAATCAGGTCCCGATGCAGGTGGCTATCATATTACCGAAGGACCTGCTAGTTGGGAAGGGCTGGATAAACGGGGCGATCTGGGCGCAGAGCATATGGCAGACTGGACTAAAAATGTTTCGTCGCTCACCTCCGGCATGGGCTCGCAAAGTTATTCTGTATACGACTCCTCCCTTAGCACTGTTTTGCTGACTGACTATGCCGATAAAATTCTTATTAACCGCCTTTTTCCCAAACCTGGTATGTTGAATGGTGTGCAGGAATTGATAAAGAAAATGAAAAAAGTATGGCAGGCAGGCAGTGAAAGCGTAGCGGTATATGCTGCACTCGGTTCCGGGGCGCCACAATATATTACAGTTACAAGAATGAAAGCGGGGCTGAAAGAACTGGACCCCTCATTCAGAAAACCACTGCCGGAGCGATTTAACGAAGTATATGGAGCAGGCGCCTGGGATTATTACCTGACCGATTATGCTAAAAATATTGAAAGCCGCTGGAGCGAATTACTTTTTTTCCGTGCCGATCTTAGTTCCAAATAAGTGTACCCTAACTGAAACAACAGCATCAACGCAAAACCATTGCTTGCCAGATGCAAACAGAAGCCCCCCGAAGCTGGTTCGGGGGGCTTAATTTTAAGACTATTCACATTACTCCATATTCTCTATAACCATAGCACTTGCTCCGCCCCCACCATTGCAAATGCCCGCTGCGCCATACTTTGCATGGTTTGCCTTTAGCACATTTACAAGGGTTACTATAATTCTTGCACCACTGGCGCCCAGCGGATGGCCAAGGCTAACGGCTCCGCCATGTACATTCACCCTGGCAGGATCCAGTTTCATGCGACGGCTGTTTTCAATACCTACCACAGCAAAAGCTTCGTTCAGTTCCCAATAATCAATATCCTTCATTTGCAAACCGGCTTTGGCCACTGCTTTTGGTACGGCAATGCTGGGTGTTGTGGTAAACCATTCGGGCGCCTGTTCGGCATCTGCATAAGACAGAATTTTAGCAATGGGTTTTAATCCCAGTTCGGCTGCCTTATCGCTGCTCATCAATACCAGTGCAGCGGCGCCATCATTAAGTGTAGAGGCATTGGCAGCAGTTACCGTCCCATTTTTTTCAAATGCCGGTGCCAGACTGGCAATCTTATCAAACTTAACATTGTAGGGCTCTTCATCTTTTGAAAACAGCACCGGGTCGCCTTTGCGCTGTGGAATTTCTACCGGCACCACCTCTTTATCAAACAATCCTTTTTCCCAGGCGGCCTGGCTGCGCTTATAGCTTGCAACGGCAAATGCATCCTGTTCTTCGCGTGTAATACCGCATTCGCGTGCGCACAATTCGCCGGCAAAACCCATCGCCTTGCCATCGTATACATCGGTTAAACCATCTCTCACCAGTCCGTCTACCAGCGTGGTGTTCCCATATTTATTGCCCCAGCGCAGGTGCTCCGTATAAAAAGGAATATTGCTCATGCTTTCCATACCACCGGCAATAACAATATCAGCATCGCCCAAAGCAATACTCTGGGCAGCCTGTGCAATGGCTTTCATACCACTGGCACATACCTTGTTGACCGTAGTACAATTGACTTCATTGGGCAACCCTGCAAATTTTGCAGCCTGCCTGGCAGGTGCCTGCCCAAGGTTGGCCTGTATAACACAGCCCATCAGCACATCCTGTACCTGTTCCGCTTTAATGCCGGCCTTTGCCAGTGCACCCTTGATGGCCGATGCACCCAACTGTGTTGCAGACAATGATTTCAGCGAACCGCCGAAACTGCCAATGGGTGTTCGTACTGCGGAAATAATGACTACTTCTTTCATCTGGCAAAGATAATAAGAAGGTATTGAAGGAACCAGCGTCTTATCTCAGTGAAATAACAGGTTATAGTAAGTCCATACTGATCTTTGCAAAAAAATATTTTCCCCGTCAAACCCACCGTGTATGTACTAATTATTTAATTATATTCATACAAACAACCCTTATGAACCAGACCCTCTCATTGCAATACCCTGTTTGGCCATTATACAAAAGAATTATTTTTCGTTTCTTTTTTATCCTGCTTGTTTTGATTACAGCACCCTGGTTATGGCTGGAACCAGTGCCGGGGATCAATTACCTGCTGGGATATTACAGCCAGCTGATGGACTGGATGGTAAATATTGCCAATGCAAAATTATTTCATGTAAGGCCGGTGCTGGTGCCTTTGAATGGCAGCGGCGATACTTCTTATGGATGGTCCCAGTTGTGGCTGTACCTGGGTATTTCAGTTATTGGTGCTGTACTATGGTCTTTGTTTGACCGGAAAACCCGCCATTACACCCATTTAAACTATTGGCTTTGCCTCTTCGCCCGTTATTATATATGCCTTTATGCATTGTCTTATGGCATACTGAAAATATTTGCTATGCAAATGTATTTCCCCAGCCTGCACCAGTTGGCTACACCACTGGGCGATTTGCTGCCCATGCGCCTTTCCTGGTTATTTATTGGTTATTCTGCACCCTACCAGGTTTTCTCGGGTATTATGGAACTAACAGCCGGGCTTTTGCTGTTGTACCGGAGAACAAGCACGCTGGGTATATTATTTGCCACCGCTGTATTTATGAATGTAGCAGCACTAAACCTCAGCTATGATATACCGGTAAAAATATTTTCGATGGAACTGCTCTTTGTTTGCCTTTTCCTGCTGGCCAATGAGAGCAACCGTATTATTTGTTTTTTCATTCTGAATAAACCCGCAGCCGTTGGCGAACTCTACCATTTCAGGTATACAAAAAAATGGATGCGCGTAAACAGGATAGTTTTTAAAACAGCGTTTATTATACTGGCGCTGGTGCTGCCATTTATTAACTATTATGAGTATTATAAATCTGCACATACAGCGCCCGCCAAACAGCCGGTGGCAAACGGCGTATATGCGGTAACGGTATTTGCCGTTAACAACAACAACCTGCCCGCCAATGGTACGGATAGCCTCCGGTGGCGGGATTGTATTTTTGAAAACGGAACAGGTAGTATGGAAACTTCAGATACTGCATTCAGGCACCGGTACAACCGGGCCTATTTTAATTATGCGCTTGACAGTGCTACCGGCATGCTCGGTTTTAGAAAAAAATACGATGATAGCTTGTTTATGCTAAAATTCAGGTTCGACATGCCCGATAGCAATACCCTGCGCCTTTGGGGTAAGCAGCACAATGACAGCCTGCACATAGAACTTAAAAGAACCAGCCGCCATTTTCAGCTGGCCGAAAAACAATTTCACTGGCTAAGCGAATACAACCGGTAAATGATTGCAGTTATTAATTTGTAACCGAACCATCGCCGGCAAATATGCCGGCTATTTTTCAATTTTGCCATCACCCCTGCAATCCCTATTTTTAAAAAATGATCGTACGCACCAGCCTTTTATTACTGCTGCTTTTTACCCGGTTCGTCCCCGTATGCGCGCAACAGCGAAATTTTATTTCTTCAAAAGAGGGAAAGCCCATGCTGAACCGGTTCAATTTCATCAACAACTGTCTGCGGTCATTGAATAAAGAAAGAACAGATAAAACAGCCATGGCTATCTGCGAATGCCAGGCCAGTAAAATAGACGGCCACTTTACCAACAAACAGTACCGGCAACTGGGCAACAATGATATGGTGGATCTGTCTGGACTCATAAAAGAAGATACCGCCCTTTACCGTGCCATTCAGCGCTGTTATACCGGTTCAGGCAAAACCTTTCTTATACAGGCAGAAGGGTTTAAGGAAGAGTTTATTAATAATTGCATGAAGAGTATCCGCCGTAATGATGTAAATGGAAAACTGGATACAATAAGAGTAAGAAATTTCTGCAATTGCCAGCTGAACCTGGTTACTTCCAAACAAATTGCCGATGCTGAGATTGAAAAAATGAACAACCCCAATTCTGTACTTTTTTTTGAAATGATGTATAAATGCGGCGACCCCTTCAGGGAAGAAAATACCGGTGGCACCAACTGGAATGAAAAGGCAGGAAAAGATGTACTGGGTCCGGCTACGGATACGGTTCGTGTACTAACGATGGAGGGAATGACTTATATTAAATTGAAAACAGGCAGTATGATACAATTCTGGCTTTTTGATACAGGCGCTACTGATTTGCTGATTAATAAAGAAATGGAAGAACAGCTAAAAACAGAAGGTATGATAAACCAGGCGGATTACCTGGGTATTGGCAAATATGAAATGGCCAACGGCGTTATTGATACCTGCCGCAAATACCGTGTAAATAATATACAGGTGGGGCACTATAAAATAAACAATATAATTATGGCGGTTAGCGACAAAAGCAAAAGAATCATTGCGGGCAAAAGCCTGCTGAACAAGTTTACCGACTGGACACTTGATAATAAGAATGATTTGCTGATACTGAACCGGTAGTAAACCCCGGTGAATCATAGTTATTTTTTTGAGGAATGCCCAATCGCCCGGCTATTAAAATTGTATTGCCAACTTTTATTTTAACTTAGCCTGCACAAGCCTTAAAAAAAATCAATGACCCCCTTTCAACTATTTCTTGACTGGTACCACCAGGAATTAAAACAGTCAGACGCCGCCGCCGTCTCGGCCTGTTGCTTATCAACCAAAGGGCTGGACGATTACCCTTCTGCAAGATTTGTTTCTTTGAAAGAATTAGCAGATGAAACATTCATCATTACAGGGCCGGTTACCTCCAGGAAAGGACTTGAAATAATGCAATCAGATAAAGTGGCAATTACATTCTGGTGGACAGCTACGCAGCGCCAGGTAAGAATTCAGGGCAATGCAACAAAAATTACCGAACGGCAGGCAGATAAATATTTTACCGAACGGGCTTCAGAAGCACAAATTATTTCCTTAATAAGCGAACAGGGAAAACCCTTACAAAGCGCTGATTTACTAAGCAAGAAATTTTGGGATGCAAAAGCTTTTTTTTCCGGGAAAAGGATACCCAGGCCCGGCAACTGGGGAGGCTATGCGATACGCGCGGTAAGAATAGAATTTATGGAATTTAAGACAAGCCGTTTTCATGACCGAAGCTTATTCGAACGGGTAAATGAACAATGGACGGTAACACAAATACAACCCTGATAAGATACACATACAGGTTAAGATCCGGCATATAAATGTTTGCCCCTATACGATACTGAAAATAATTGGCCCGGTCATCGATACAGGCTTTTCAACCTGCCCTTTTATATTTTCGTGGCTTCAGCCAGGTCTGTTAAGCTTGCACAGGGATTTCCAAAAAAACTACCGTATTGTGGTATTGCAACCTGTAGTTTATGTATTATCTTTATTCCCCCTAAACTATCAGGCGGCTGATTTACTATAAACGGGCAGATTATTCAGCAACCAGCATAGCGTAAAACTGGCTTTGGTTTTATATATACTTGTTTCATTGTTTACAGTCATTGTGTTTATAACAGATTAATCAATCTTCGCTCTAAACCGTTATCGTTTTTCCCGACCAACCTGAAAACTTAGTTACTGCACTGCGAAAACCGGATGCAACAGACAAACCGGCAATACCAACAAACGGCCTTTGCAACAGCAAATTCATTCCATTCGCAAAAGGATCGGGCTCAATCATGTAGCGTATTATTTTACAGGCTTATTTGTACCCACGCTGTCCATTGGGTAACAAATGAAAGCTGTCCGCATCCTGCTTTATTTTATGGCAACGACTACCTTGTTTGTATACAGGGTAAGGCTTTTTATTGGCTGTCGGGACATGCAAAAAAACGACATTAAATAAAAGACTATGCGCAGACTTGCCGAAAACTGTTTAGAGTAGGCATTCCTATTAAACCACATTATTGTATGGCAAAACAAGATTTTCAAGCAGTAAAAGACGCCATTTCTGCTGAAGGCCAGAGCTGGCATGCAGCGCCCAGCTTTTTAGCAAACCTGCCCGAAGAAGAAGGACATAAATACCTGGGTTATACACCAGGCGGCGATGAACTTTCTCTGGAGGCAAGGGAAAAAAAAGGAATCGAGCACTACGGTGCTTACCTCTCTTCCAGCCCTGCTGTAGGAGCTTTTGCAGCGCCGGCAGCTATTGACTGGCGCAACCACAACGGAAACTTTGTAACACCCATTAAAAACCAGGGGGCCTGCGGATCCTGCGTGGCATTTGGCGCAGTAGCGGCAGTAGAAAGTAAGATCAAAATTCTGCGGGGTGCCAATTACGCGGTGGATCTTTCTGAAGCACAGCTTTTCTATTGCATTGCGCGCTCACAGGGAAGAACTTGCGATGGCAATTCAGGCGGCTGGTGGCCGGAACCATCTGAAATAGGGTTCCGCGATATCGGCGTAACCGATGAAGCCTGCTATCCCTATACAGCCGGCGATCAAAACTGCACAGGCCGTTGTGCCGACTGGCAGAGCCGTGTTGTAAAAACTACCGGGTATACAAAACTTGGTGGCGTACAGGCCACGCGCGACTGGGTATCTACTAACGGTCCCGTACAAGCGTGCTTTACCGTGTACAGTGATTTCTATTACTATTATTCCAGCGGAGTATATCGCAAAACTGCCAATGCTACTGTAGTGGGTGGTCACTGCGTTTGCATAATTGGCTACGATGACAACCTGCAATGCTGGATTTGCAAAAACCAATGGGGAAGCAGCTGGGGCGAATCCGGATTTTTCCGCATCGGTTACGGTCAATGCGGTATTGATACTGAAAGTTATGGCATCAATGGTGTACTGGATACGCGCTGGATACGCGGTCAAAAAGTAATTGGCATGTGGACCATTGCAGAAGAGAGAAATGCCTGGGCTTATCTCAGCACAGACGGCTGGAAAAAAATAAGCAACAACAATGATGACGGCTTTATCAATTCCGTGCGCCAGTTATCAGCGGCCAAGGCTACCAACGCCAATGTTGACGTACATGTAGACAATGGAATGATCGACACCATTTATGTTTTCTAAACCTGCCTATTTATTTTAAACCTTTTAAAATGAGCAAAAAAATGATTACCCCGGAAAAAATACCACCTGCATCTGTAACGGCAGTTGCAGCCAGTAATATTGCGCCTACCGTTGAAGTACCGGCCATGAATTCACAAACCCAGGCCGTCTCATCCAACGGACCCACACTAAACCCGCCTGAAAGAGCAGAAGGTGTTTCAGCATTTGGCACAGCGGTGTGGAGCACCGATAAAAGGGTAAACGGTCTGTATACTACTTTTAACCCGCGCAATTCGTGGATGAGCATTGCCGGAGTGGGCTGGAAAAAACTGGCCACCGGAAGCGATGCCATGTGTGAAGCCATGACTGACCTGGCTGCCCACGCCAGGGAAAAAAATTGCCGTATTGATTATGCTGAAGAGAACGGGCTGGTTACACAGATCTACGTCTGGTAAAACTATACCATACCGGGAAGCGGTGTCAAATACCGCTTCCCGGTATTTTTGTTCTTCCTGTTTATTAAAATATGCTGCTATGAATCAGCAGGTAGGTTTTGAAAACAATAACCAAAAGCTGACCGTACATACCGGCGATACCATTAGCATACAGTTAAATGAAACACTCACCGCGGGGTATGAATGGGCAACAGATGAGTTTACAAAAGACTGCTGCCAGTTGCAATCTTCCAATTATGAAGCCGGTAAAAGCGGAGCTATTGGCGGCAGTGGTCTGCGCACCATGGTTTTTTTAATTACCAAAAAGGGCGATGGCTATATAAAGTTAAAAAATCACCAGCGCTGGAGCGGTGATATTGACAAAACCTTCTCGATCAGTTTCCACGCTGAATAATAAGATGCCATGTGGTAAAGTCGCCACGTTCCGCGCTTTTCAACACATAGTATCATAGTGCCATAGGCGATCATAGATCTTTGCGCGTGTAGGCTATGCCTTTCTATCTTCCTATGATTCTTTGTGGTAAAGTTGTCGCGTTCTGCGATTTTTCAACACATAGTATCATAGCGCCATAGGCGATCATAGATCTTTTGGCCTATCCAGAAGATTTTCCGGAAATATAAGAAGCCTTAATTTCCTAATTTAGCGCATGACAGATGAGCAAGTATTGAAACGGCAATTTCTGCTAAGAGACAATATTACCTATTTAAATTTTGGCGCTTTTGGTGCCTGTGTAAAACCGGTTTTTGAAAAATACCAGCGTCTGCAACTGGAACTGGAACAGGAACCGACCCTGTTTTTCCAGGTAAATGGCCCCGCGCTGCTAGCGGCTGCAAGAACCGCGCTGGCGGATTATGTCCACTGCCATCCGGATGATATTGTTTATGTCACCAACCCTTCTTACGCCGTTAATATTATTGCCAAAAGTTTTGATTTGAAACCCGGCGATGAAATCTTAAGCACCGATCTTGAATACGGCGCCTGCGACAGAACATGGAGGTATTACTGCAATCAATCCGGCGCTAAATACATACGCCGGCAAATAAAATTCCCCCTGCAGTCAAAAGAAGATTTTGTTGAGCAATTTTTGCAGGGCGTGAATGCCCATACAAAAATGATTTTCCTTAGTCATATTACCAGCACCACCGGTTTATGGTTACCGGTAGAAGAGATATGCGCTTTTGCAAAGGACAAAGGCATTATTTCTTTTGTTGACGGTGCACATGCACCAGGTCAGTTGCCTGTAAACCTGGATGAATTAGGTGCTGATATTTACACAGGAGCCTGCCATAAATGGATGCTTACTCCAAAAGGTTCTTCTTTTCTTTTTGTAAAAAAAGCATTGCAACCGCTTTTTGATCCATTATTAATCAGCTGGGGATATGAAAGCGCCAACCCTTCGCATTCCCGGTTTTTGGACTACCACCAGTTGCAGGGCACCAGGGATTATACTGCATTCTTGAGCATTCCCGAAGCCATCGGTTTTATGCAGCAGCACAACTGGGATGCAGTAAATAAAAAATGCCGGGCCATTACACAAAGCAATGCAGAACGGTTTTGCCGGCTGCTGAACGCTGAGCCCATTTGCCCGGCAACAGATGATTTTATTGCCCAAATGTGCAGTATTCCAATAAAAACCCGGGCCCCGCAAAAACTGCATGATGTCCTGTATGAAAAATACAATATACAAGTACCCATAATGCCACATGGCGAAAAATTTTACCTGCGTTATTCCATACAAGGGTACAATAGCAATGAAGATTTGGACAAACTCTATAATGCATTGAAAGAGACGGGCGGTTATGAGTAATACGTTCTAAGTTGTAAGTGATAAGTTGTAAGTAGGAATTTCGTCACTCCCGCATAGGTGGGAATACGACCCTGAAATAAGATACTCGTTGTGCCCGCTGCTCCGCCGTGCCCGCCGCGTGAAACCAGGACCATCTTTATTTTCCAAAACCTTTTGATTCTGTAAAATCTGGTGGAACGGTAAAATCAGCCGCGGGCAAAGACTCTTTTTTGATAGCCGTCACTTCCATTATCATATTCATCTGCGGCATGGCCATCTCTATCCGCAGCGGCATCCCGGTCATACCCTCGTAGTAAAAAGCCTGGCCGGAGCCCATTCTTTGTCTGGCCAGACTGCTCATGTCCATTCCTTTTACCTCTGTACTTGTCCAGAAAACCTGGTTCAAGGTAGTGCCTTTTGCATTTGTTATTTCAACAAGGTATTTGGTACAGGTATAATCCAGTATTTTCATTGTTTCTCCTGTTTTTGTGACCTTACGCTGCACGCTGTCTGCCCCCGGCCCATGATTGCCTGTGGCATTCATCACGGTATAAGTTTTAGCGGTCCGGTTAATAAGATAGCTTTGCTTTTTATCTCCATCATACAGTGTCTCTGATCCTCCCATCATACCGCCTTCTATTTTTGATACGGAACTGGCGCCTTTTATTTTCACTATCACAGTCTGGGGCATGGCAGCCGACATTGGATCCTGACCTCCCTGCATCATTTTCATGGCTTTTTCCATTTGGGCCTTCATCTGCGGATTCGCGTCCATCATAGCTTTCATTTCGGGCTTATCCATCTGTTCCTGCAATTGTTTCATTTTTGCCTGGTTGGCGGGATCGCTGGCCGTTTTTTGCGCTTTTTCCATTTCAGCTTTTTTGGCGGGGTCTGTAACATCATACTTTACAGACCAGGTAACCGTGCCCTCAAAACTTTGTCCAAAAATTGTTATTGAAATCAGCAAAACGGAGAGGAGTAATATCTTTTTCATATTGGTTGTTTTGTGATAATAAATGTACCAAACTTCAGGTATCTGTTGTTAAAATATTCTGCGTTCAGCTTTCTGCGATACCTCAAAAATCATTTGGCGCCCACTATTAAAATGCCTGTATTGTTTTGCTATCTTGCCGGTATGACCGCCATTGTAAAAGCCACTGCGGCAGACACATCGTTAATTGTACGCGTTGCCACCGCCTCGTTTATTGCATTGCATGAAAACAGGATGCCTGCAACTGACCTGGCTGCTTATGTCTCCACAAAACTTACTATCCCTGTCATAGAAGAAGAGTTGAACAATCCTGCAAATATTTTTCACATCATCTATTATAACGATCAACCTGCAGGTTATTCAAAAATAATTTTCAATACCCCCTGCCCGCTTATAAAAAATACGGCGGTTACCAAAATGGAGAGACTCTACCTGTTAAAAGAATTTTATGCCTTGCAATTGGGTTCAGTGCTTTTTGAATTCAACAACCATCTTGCCAGGCAGGCGAACCAGGCGGGCATGTGGCTATATGTATGGGTTAAAAATGAACGCGCCATTCGTTTTTATAAAAAGCAGGGGTTTGAAATAATCGGGAATGAAGATTTTGTTATTTCCCCCACCCTGTCAAATCCCAATCATATCATGTACCTGGGATACTGACAAACTTTGGCAAAGTTAAACGCCGCGATAAATGAACTTTGCCAAAGTTAAAACGGGGGCTACACCAACTTTGGCAAAGCTGTCCGCTGCGATATAGGAACTTTGCCAAAGTTAAAACACGCCACACCAG
>Ga0068859_100000064_pt1 | contig 104971 bp, 97 predicted proteins | sample KBSSwiS22_FD_66585 | JGI IMG/M metagenome (GOLD analysis project Ga0068859, IMG submission 66585) | Switchgrass rhizosphere microbial communities from Kellogg Biological Station, Michigan, USA - KBS Switchgrass S2-2 | ecosystem: Host-associated > Plants > Roots > Rhizosphere > Soil ...
CGTGAGACGTGAGACGTGAGACGTGAGACGTGAGACGTGAGACGTGAGACGTGAGACGTGAGACGTGAGACGTGAGACGTGAGACGTGAGACGTGAGATTATTTAGCCGCGCAAGTTAATGTATTTGTCGTTTGTTTGTTCAGGCCTGAAAGGCCGCCATATACTGAGCCCGGGGTGCAACCCGGGGGACGTAACAAAAGAAATCAGCGATGACCAAATCAGACATCAGACATCTTACATCTTACTTGCTCCTGATGGCCACCACGGGATCCATCCGGGCTGCAATCAATGCCGGAATGATACCTGCCAGCACGCCCGTTATAATACAAATGGAAATGGCGATGGTAAAAATATTCAATGAAATATAAACGGGGAAGCCCATGGCCGGGGAGATAAAAAAAGTAAGTATATAAACCAGCAACAACCCGATGGCCCCACCAAGGATGCATAAAAAAGCGGATTCCAACAGAAACTCGGTCATGATGCTGGAACGCTTGGCGCCAATGGCTTTTTTGAGTCCTATCTGGCCGGTGCGTTCCCTTACCGTTACAAACATGATATTGGCCACTCCAAACATGCCGACAATTAAAGACAAACCAGCAATAAACCAACCACCCAGGTTGATGGAACCAAACACTGTATCCAGCAGGCTGTTGGCAGCCGATACTTCATTTAGCGCAAAATTGTCGAGTTGTACAGGCTTTAATTTTCTTACTGACCGATAGGCACCATCCAGTTCCATTTTTATTTCATCTACCGGTATATCCTCTTTTCCCTTTACCATGATAAAACCTTCAGCCATGTCTTTGTTGGCAAGATTTTTTGCTGTACGGAAGGGCAGTAAAACAATATTGTCGAAGTCCCAACCACCCATATTGTTGCTGCCGTTTTTTTTGGTTACACCAACAACATTCATTTTTCTTCCTTTTATTATTACTGTTTTACCTACCGCGTTCTGCGGATTTATAAACAGCGTTTCTGCATTGGTATAACCCATTACCAGGGCATTGGCACCTGCCAGAAATTCCGCATCAGACAAATAACGGCCAAACTCAATTTCAATAGGCTGTATTCTTGCATAGCCTTCACTAACGGCATACCAGGTAACATTGCTCAGTTGCTGGTCTTCAAATTCTACATTGTTGCTGCCAAAAGTTATATAGCCAATGCTTTCTGCATAGCTGAGTCTTTTTTGCAATAGAACAGATTCTTCGTATTTGGGGCTGGGGCGGTTATTGTATTTCCACCAGTCATCGGGGCCGCCACTGCCCCAGGGTCTTTTTTGTACATAAATGGTATTGTTGCCCAGGGTAGCAAAAGATTTTTTGATATTGTTTTTTAAACTGTCTACGGTGGCCAGCACACCGATAATGCAGAAAATACCCACCGTAATACCAAACAATGATAAAAACGTGCGCAATTTATTGGAGCGGAACTCCTCAAGGGCCATCTTAAAACTGCTGATTACTATTTCAAAAAACCGGAACATATACCAAATATACCATTATTGGTTGATTGGTTGATTGGTTGATTGGTTGATTGGTTGATTGGTTGATTGGTTGATTGGTTGATTGGTTGATTGGTTGATTTTTGGCGACGCAAGCTATGTTATTTGTCGTTCGTTCGCGTAGCCCTGAAATGGCGTCATATGCTCAGCCCCGACGCAATACAAAACGTAACAAAAGAAATCAGCGATGATCAAATCAGCCATCAGCCATCCAACTTCTTATTTCTCACTTGCTCCTGATGGCCACCACGGGATCCATTTTAGCCGCTGTAATGGCCGGGATAATGCCTGCAAGAACTCCGGTTATAACGCAAATGCTGATGGCCAGCATAAAAATATCCACCGATATGCCTACAGGAAAGCCAATGGCGCCGGTTACAATTTTGGTGAGTATAAATACCAGTATCAGTCCTATAAGGCCGCCCATAATGCACAAAAAAGCCGATTCCAGTAAAAACTCGGTTAGTATAGTAGTACGTTTGGCGCCAATTGCTTTTTTGAGGCCTATCTGGCTGGTGCGTTCCCGGACTGTTACAAACATTATATTGGCCACGCCAAACATACCCACGATTAGTGAAAGTCCGGCAATAAACCAGCCCCCCATATTCATACCCGAAATAATGGGGTCGAGTGTTTGGGCAAAAGAATCAATATCGCTGAGCGAGAAATTATTATCCCGACCCGGGCTTAGTCTTCTTACTGAACGCATAACACCCTCCAGTTCGTCCTTCAACGCCGGCACCGGTACTTTCAGTTCATTCGCCTGCACCATAATGGAAGGGCCGGCATTTTTTACGGGCAGGATCTGGCTGAGCAACTGGTAGGGCATGATGATGCAATTGTCGTAGTCCCATGCGTCAATAATACTGGATCCTTTTTTTGGCAACACCCCTGCTATGATAGCCAGCTTGTCTTTGCCAAGTTTTATGGCTTTTCCCGGTGCGTTTTCAACCTTGTCAAAAAGTGTTGCTGCAACGGCGTAGCCCATCATAATAATATTGGTACCCGACTCATACTCGCGCTTTTCAATATTTCTGCCATAAGCGGTGGCCAAAGACTGGAGTTTTTCAAAACCCTCCGATACGCCGTAATAATGAATATTGGCTACAAAATCACCAGCATATTCAACTGAACCGTTGGTTTCACAAAAAAATGAAAAGGTAGATGCGTAAATTAACTTTTTTTGAACCGCAGCCATTTCCGCCACGGTTACTTCCGGCCGTTTTACATATTTCCACCAGGGGTATTCAGCGCTGTTGTCGTTTTCCCATTTGCCGATAAATACGGTCCCTTTGGCAATGGAACTGAGGTCGTCTTTTACGGCTTTTTCCATGCTGCTGATTACTGCCAGCACACTGATAATACAGAAAATACCCACCGTAATTCCAAACAGCGATAAGAAGGTTCGCAGTTTGTTGGCCCTGAATTCCTGCAGGGCCATTTTAAAACTGCTAACGATAATTTCAAGCCACTGGCGCATGATAAAAAGATAAGGTTGATTAAGGTGCTGGTTTCACTATGATAACAGGAGACCCCAATTCCACAACCGGGCTATTTTTCAATCCATCCGGCAGGGAGCCCTTACCGGATAGAAATAAACCATTACCGCACCTGCCAGCTGCCCTCCAATCCTGTCCGGCGGTTAGTCACCAACCTGTTGCATAATGAATGCGGAAAGTACTTCAATAATCGATTAAGAATCTGTTAAAACATTTTTGCACAGACTGCATATTTATAAAAAAATGGCTTAATTTACAATAGGTCTTTGCAGGTAATCCGCCCTCCCCAAACCGCAACAGTAACATCAATTTTTTCACCACAAAAATCTACTCCGATGGTTACAACAGACATTTCACAGCTTACAGCAGAGTGCAACACATGGCGTGAGCAAATGCGGGCATACCGTGAAGAAATCACTCATCTCAAAAATCAACTCCGGCAAATCGCACTTAATGTTACCCGGTATGAACATCTGCAGGATGTTGAGCATTATGAAAACCAGTTTCATATCCAGCTCATTAACATTCACGATCTGAAGCACTCCATAAAAGTGCACGACTACAAAACAACAATGGCCAGGGTAGACAATAACGGACAGGTAAACCACACCACCATGGCCGAACACAAACATTTATTTGCCGAATACCAGCGTTTACAATCCCTGCTGGATGAACTGAAAGATCGTTTCCGCCAGTTTATTGCAAAATTGAATTAGCCTGTTGAACCCACCAGTCAACCCGGGGAATTACCGTGCAGGGAATAAGTTTTTCACACGGTAATTCCTTTTTTTACAACCCTTTTCTGCTATTCAAAGGACCCGCAGGTTTACACCACTTTATCCTTTTAAAACGATTGCATGATTTTTTAATTTTAAAATTGTATGCCATGGCAGATTTTGATACTTCACACGTAAAAAATATTGTTTTACTGGGCCACGCAGGCGCCGGTAAAACCAGTTTGGCGGAATGCATGCTCTTTGAAGCCGGCCTTATTACACGCAAAGGTTCGGTAACGGAACGCAATACAGTAAGTGATTACCATGAACTGGAAAAGGAGCGTGGCAATTCCGTTTTTTCCACACTGCTGCACAGCAAGTGGCGGGGCTATAAAATAAATATCCTGGATACGCCCGGTTATGATGATTTTGCCGGCGAAGTCATCTCTTCTTTACGGGTAGCCGACACCGGTATAATGCTGGTAAACAGCGTAACGGGGGTGGAAGTGGGTACCGATATTATCTGGGAATATACTGAACGGTTTAAAACGCCCATGATCTTCTGTGTAAACAAGCTTGATGATGACAATGCAGACTATGAGAAAACACTCCGTGAGATAAAAAATCATTTCGGCAATAAGGTGGTGGCAGTGCAATACCCGCGGCAGACGGGCGCCGGCTTTCATGAAATCATTGATGTGCTGCGCATGACCATGTATAAATTTAAAGACACCGGCGGTAAACCCGAAAAACTACCCATACCCGCAGAGGAAAAAGAAAAGGCAGATACATTGCACAAAGAACTGGTAGAGGCAGTTGCGGGCAATGATGAAGCACTGATGGAAAAATATTTTGATAAAGGCGAACTGGACGAGGATGAGATGAAGGAAGGCATGAAGAAAGCCATGATACAGCACGACCTGTTTCCGCTGTTTTGTTTATCGGCCGAACGCAATATGGGCAGTGGCAGGTTAATGGGATTTATAGACAATGTGTGTCCGGCCGCCAATGAAATGCCCCCTCAAATTACTAAAAAAGGTGAGGCGCTTGCCTGCGATGCCAGTGGCCCCGCCTGCATTTTTGTATTTAAAATTATTGCAGAAAACCATGTCGGCGAAATGAGCCTGTTTAAAGTATATTCCGGTACCATAAAAAGCGGTATGGACCTGGTAAATAGTACCACCGGTGTATCGGAAAAGATTAACCAGTTGTTTGTAGTGGAGGGACATGGAAGAACCAATGTAAACGAACTGGTGGCGGGCGATATTGGCGCTACCATTAAACTAAAAAATACCCATGTAAACAATACGCTGCACGAAAGAGGCAAAAATATTGAATTGCAGCCGGTTGAATTTCCTGCTTACAATATGACCGTTGCCATTGAAAGTGTAAAAAAAGGTGAGGAGGAAAAATTATCAGCCGCCCTGCACATGCTGCGCGAAGAAGATGCTACCGTACAGGTGGAAGTATCCCCGGAATTGAAACAGATATTATTGCATTGCCAGGGAGAACTGCACCTTTCTATTATTAAGTGGAAAATAGAACATATCCATAACCTGGAAGTGCGGTTTAACAAACCCCGCATACCTTACCGCGAAACCATCCGCACAATGGCGGAATCCAGCTACCGGCACAAAAAACAAAGTGGCGGCAACGGACAGTTTGGCGAGGTATTTATGCGCATAGAACCCTGGCAGGAAGGCATGCCCGACCCCAAAGGCTTAACCGTGCGCGGAAGGGAAACCTATGACCTGGACTGGGGTGGTAAACTGCTTTTTTATAACTGCATCGTTGGCGGCGCCATTGACACCAGGTTCCTGCCCTCCATATTAAAAGGGGTAATGGAAAAAATGCATGAAGGGCCGCTAACGGGCTCGTATGTCCGCGATGTGCGTGTATGCGTATACGATGGAAAAATGCACCCGGTAGACAGTAACGATATTTCCTTTAAGATAGCCGGGCTGCAGGCTTTTCGCCAGGCATTTCAGCAGGCAGCGCCACAACTGCTGGAGCCCATTAACCACCTGGAAATACTATGCCCCGATGATTTAACCGGGGCCGTAATGGGCGATTTACAAAGCCGCCGTGCAATTGTAGAGGGCATGGACAGGGAAGGTCATTTTACACGCATCCTGGCCAAAACGCCGCTGGCAGAAATGCATGATTATTCATCTGCATTAAGATCGCTTACACAGGGGCGGGCAAAATTCGCCATGCATTTTTCGGCCTATGCACCTGTTCCTTTTGAAATACAGAAAAAGTTGCAGCAGGAATACGGAAAGACAGTAAAAGAAGAAGTATAAACGCATCTGTAAAACAGGGAAACCAGTCATCAGCAGGCAAGTTGATAACTGGTTTTTTTTTATACTCAACGGTTGACCGGCATTTTTTTAATTTTAGCACGATTTTTAAAAAACTAAATAGTACACTATGCCGCAAAAGGATGCGCTCATTGCAGAATTAAAACAGGAAGCAGTCAATACCAGGAAAATGCTGGAAAGGGTTCCGGAAGATAAATTTTTATGGAAGGCACATGAAAAGTCAATGACCATTGGCAGGCTGGCTTCGCATATTGCCGAAATACCGGTATGGATTAACCGCACTTTAACGGCCAATGAATTTGATTTTGCCACTGCTTCTATGGTACGTACTACCTACGAAAACAGGGCGGCCCTGCTGAAAGTGTTCGACGAAAAACAGGCAGAAGCCATCGCGGCACTGCAAAATACCACCGACGAAATGCTGAATGAAACCTATTCCGTAAGAAGGGGCGAACAGGTAATGTTTGCCATGCCGCGCAAAGTAATGCTGCGCAATTTTGCTTTCAACCATCTTATACACCACAGGGGACAGCTTTCTGTTAACCTTCGGCTGCTGGATGTGCCGGTGCCCGGTATGTATGGACCAAGCGCGGACGAGAGATAAACCCTGACCATCAGGGCGTGAAGCATGTGGTGATATGGCTCGTTGGAAAACGCTGTGTTCATGCCATACAAGACGTGTGCACATAAAAAAAGAGAGGATGCAAACATGGCGTCCTCTCTTTTTGAATACAATTGTTGCGATGCAATACCCTAGTTCACATCCTTGCCCTCCTGCAATAATTTGATCATGCGTTCAAGATTGGGTTTATTAACTGCATCAGACTGCGGAAGCGCCTTTTGTGCAAGCTCCAGCGCTTTTTTATAATCGCCGATGGCTGAATACGCTCTCACCATGCCAACATTCGTTGTAAATACGCCCGGGTTCTTATCATAATTCATTTTGAAAATAGCAAACGCTTCTTTTGGTTTTTTTTGTGCCAGCAGCGAACGTCCGTACTGATGTATTTCTGTTACAGAGGCAAGTGGCAATGCTTTTTTCATAATGGCATCTGCCTCGGCACCCCGGTCCAGTTTGGTTAAGATTTGTGCCTTTGTACTCAAAGCCTGGAAACTGTTGGCACCCCCAAAACTGGGTCCTGATGCCGAATCACTCCACAGCAATGCCTCGTTAAGATTAACATTTCTTTGCAGGCAAAATTGCGCAGCCTGATCCCAGGGCTCCCAGTTAAATCCGGTGCGGTTGCGCAGTTGTCTTCTGTATGAAGCAATTTGTTCATTTACATAATCTACTTCAACTTTGAAAGGGATAACCAGTTTTTCCCATTCCAGCGCTATGGTGGCCGTGTTCTCCGTTTGATTCATAAATTCATATTTCAGCCATTCCACACTTTTGTCTGCTGCAACCGGTTTCACCTTTACCCGCAAAGCATCTTCCTTCGGGTCGTAATAAAAGCTTCCCCATGAAGAATTGTTTTTTGAAAAGATTAACGTACACTCTGCCGGGTCGTAGGCAATAAAGAATCCATACTTACCGGCAGGCAGTGTTTGTCCCTCAATTTTTACATCGGTAGAAAATTCAACGGTTGTATTTTCATTGGCGCCTGCTCTCCAGGGAGCGGCTTTTGAACTGCCAAACCCCTGGTCTGTATAACCAACGGGTATCAATTTGCCCCAGATTTGTCCTTCCCTGCCTTTTACACCCGGTCTGTCATATTGAACGGTAACATCAGTAAGACCAATCCTTTCACTTACGGAAGCTTTTTTGTTTCCACCACTGGCCAGTGTGGTAAGTTGTGCAAGCATGTGTTGCGGAAACGTGCATGTAATCAGTGCAGCAATCAATACAAATTGAAGTAGTTTTTTCATAACAGCAAATTTTGGTTAAATGATTGAACCATGAAGCTAAGGCATAAAAACAGCCATCATAAATGGAATTGTACCAAAGCAATAAAAGCATGATGAAAGGAATTTTTATGCGGGTAAACAGCATCCGGCAGGCTGAATGGTTTTGTTTTTTTGCAGTACACCCACCGCTTTGAAGCAGGGATGACCTGACTGGCAGTTTTTTTTTTCAGTACGGGGCTGAAGGCCGCTTAGAGTGCTTTTTATTGAAAGGTTTAATAGCAAATTCACAAATTTTTTATGGTGTTTTTATTTACGTTTCTATAACAGTTTTTGGACAATCTGGTACCTGTTTTGAACTATTACTGCTAAAATTACAATTATGAAAAAAATACTTTTACTCAGTACCATTGTAGCAGGTAGTCTTTTTATAGCTAAACCTGCCAGTGCGCAGTTTAGTGCAGGTGTGCAGTTCAATGCTGGTATTAACATAGATGCACAACCAGAATGGGGACCTTCCGGTTATGACTATGCGGAAAACTATTACCTGCCCGATGTGGAAGCCTATTATTGTGTGCCCCGCCACCAGTTTGTTTATTTAGACAGGGGTAACTGGGTGTACGCTTCTTCACTGCCAGGACGTTGTGGTAATTATAACCTGTATTCAGGTTATAAAGTGGTCATCAACGGACGCGATCCATGGTGCCATTTTAATGACCACCGTATTCAGTATGCGCCTTACCGGTTCAGACACGACCAGGTGGTAATAAGAGATTATCGTGGTGGTTATGGCCGCGGATATGGCCGTCCCGATTTTGACAACAGGGGCCGTGGCTGGGCATATGGACGCTACAAACACGAATGGAAAAACGATGATCGCCGTGGCGGATACGATAATGACCGCTGGCACGACAATGGTCATGGCCGTGGTCATGGAGAGAGAAGGTGGTAAACATTCGTTAATAGATAGTAATGCCCGTTGATAATTTCAACGGGCATTTTTTTTGGCCGGAAAAACAATCTTTATTTTTACTGCAAGCCCCGGGCACAGCCATGGTTGCTGTATAATACTGTTTGAAATTGAATTTTCGCGCACCGGTTTTGTTCTGCTTTAACAATCGTACTTTAGAACCCTGGCCGCTTTAACCCCAAAATATCACCAGATGCCAACAAGATTAAGGAATGTGCTGCTATGGTGTTTCTTTTTTCCTGGTATGAAACCTTTAACTGCACAACAAAATAAAATGGATATCACCGGCGTATATTATTTGAGAGGAATAATGGAAACCGCCTCCGTGTTTGAATTGAAACAGGATTCAAGCTTTGAATTCTTTTTTTCGCAGGGCGCACTCGACAGGGGAGGCCGGGGAAAATGGTCGGTGAAAGACGGCAGGCTTATTTTAAACAGTACTGACAAAAGACCGCCGAAAGATTATGCCCTTGTAACAAGCAAGGCTATACCAGGAGGTTTTACAGTTATAAAAATGGTAGATAAAAACACCATGATTTTATCGTATTCTGATATTACAATTAAAACGCCCAAAGGCGTTTTGCAGAAGATCACCAATAGTCATGGCGAGGTGCGGTTTCCTGAAAAAAATGCGACTGAAATTTCCTGCCTCTTCAGGTTATGCCCCGACAGGGAATCTGTGTTTACTGTAAACCCCCGGGATAATTATTTTGAATTCAGGCTTGAGCCATGGATAGCGGAAGTATTTTTTCAGGATTTTGTGCTTGCCATAAACGATACTGAACTCAGCGGCGCACACCCATTGCTGGAAGGCACGAAGTTTATCTATGCAAAAGAGAAATAGTAAATGGTGCGGGCAAAGTATTTATTATACCGTGCCAGTTATTGGTGAAGGTTGATATGCTAAAGGATACAATTGGCCCGTCCGGGCAATTTAGAGAGGATGTTCTGCCACCAATAGTATCGCGTCGTTACTTAGTGCTTCCATTTCTACTACACCGGTTTCCCATAAACCCAGTCCATCACGGGCATGCAATAGCCTGCCTTCTACTTCAAATGCGCCTTCAATCACAAATACAAACAGCGCATTCTTTTTATTTTTTGGCAGGTATACTGTTTCCCCTCTTCCGGAGAATTTGCCAATAGATACGATAAATGGTAACTGCGCATTATGACCATTGACGGGAATAACTTTAACAAGGCTATTTAAGTTTTCATTTACATCATTATAGGTAACCAATTGCCTGGCGCCGGGTATTTTCGTTTTGCCCGCCCTTATCCATATCTGTAAAAAATTTACCAGATCCTCACGGAAGGGGTTACTAATGGCCATCATATCGCCTTTTACGGCAGTGGTATGCAGCACCTGGCCGGCCGCAATCAGGTTATTATTACCGGCATTGTCTGTATAGTTGATGGCGCCTGCAACCGGCACAAGAAGTATGTGTGAGGGCTCTTTCGCCAGCATTTTTATTTCGCCGCCACCGGCAATTGTATCATCATTCAGCAAATAGATATCGCCGAAACTATTTTTATTCTCGTCGAAGTATTTGCCGAAATTGAAGGTATGCATGCTCTGGAATTGTTCCGTTTGGTTTACACCGCGCTGATCGGCCAGGAATATTTTTCCTTTTGACTGCTGTATCATGCAACTTCTTCTTTAAGTGAATAAATACTGAGAAATGGCTGTAATGGCAGTAAATGGGTAAGGATGCCATCAGTTGTTTGCTTATCATTGGCCGGCGATACAAGAAGGGAATTATTAATGGTGTCGTGCCAGCAAAGCGGGTCACTAAAAAAATTAACTGCTACCCGGTGAGCCGCTTTTTTCTTTATATCAGACTCAATAATTTCGAAACGATAATTCTTAAATACCAGGAATTGTTTGCCAAGATTGTCTGCAATGTCCGGAATTTTACCCCCTAATTGCTGAAGGTAACCGGTAACTGCAGCACTTACCAGGAAATGAAGTTTGTCTGCTCCTTTAACGTTTAATAGCAATTCGCTGAAGCTGGTATATTTTTTCTCCTGGTTATAAAACTGTGATTGCAGCAGGAATTCTGTATAACTGCCTTCAAACACATATTTATCCCATACCTGCTGGGAACCGGTATCGATTATTTTTCTGTAGCAAAGACGGATAATCTTTTTGTGCATCGTAAAAGTATTAGCACCTTCAAAAATACCACCCCCATCTTTTACACACCCCCTCTGCTTTGCACGGGTTGTGGTATTTTGAAGATGCGTTCAATTTATGCTGACGGACATTGAATTTCAATTATGCCGATACAGTAAGGGTTCTTGCTAGCACATAGCCCGCAGCGACACTGCCGGTAACCGTTCCAGTTTCTGCGCCGGTGGTATCGTCGGTAAATACGCTGTCAGATGCATTGTACGTGTAACCTGTCATTCCTTTCGTATATCCATTGGCGGTACTGGCGTTTACAGTAGCTACAGCACTGTTGGCTCCCTCAGGGAAAGATATTTGTGTTATTAACAGGGAAGTGCCGGCTGAATTGTAAATATGCACATGTATATGCGTGGCCCGGCCTGAATACCAGCCGGGGAATATAGACGTAAACGATACCAGGCCATTTGCATCGGTAGTTTGCCTGCCCCTTAAAAAATGCACCGCAGTATAATCAACGGTTTGCATACTGGTGCCACCATATTCTGAATAATAGCCGTCTTTATCGCAATGCCATATATCTACTATAGCACCGGAAAGGGCCGCGCAACTGTTGTTTTTGTTTGTGATGGTGATATTAATGGTAAATGCCACGCCGGTCCTGTCCAGCCTGATGTCTGATCTTACCAGCGATGACGGTGTAATGGTGGGGAAAGGACCTCCCGTTTCTGTGGGCGTTACCGTACAACTGCCGCTGGTGGTGGTAGTTGTAGTGGTAGTAGTGGTAGTACTGTCTGTTGCGGCAACGGTATCCTTTTTACAGGCTTCCATAATTAAGGGAACCGTGGTAGCGCCGATAAGGAAATGTCTCAGGAATTTTTTTCTTGATTGTTCCATGGTGTTTGATTTTTGTGATGATAATAAAGTTTTCAGGGTATAAATGTGTTCATGTAATGCCTGTAAAAATTATTTACCATACAAAAATTGTAAAAACAACCAGGAAAAAAATACAAATGCGGTGAAGTGAAGAAATGCTGCGGAATTGAGGCTTATTTGTTAAAAAGCTTTAAGAAATTTTCCTCATAACTGCTGCCTGTGGGTATAGCAGTGCCGGCAACGGTAATAAGCTTATTGCGGTAGCTTTCTATACGGCTAAACGGGATAATGTACGAACGGTGTACGCGGATGAAATCATTGGGTGGCAATTTTTCAAGGATGGCTTTCATGGTCATTCTTGCCACCACGGGATGGCTGCCTGCAAGATGTATTTTAAGATAGTCATCCAGGCCCTCAATATAAACGATATCAGTAAGCGCAATTTTATGAAGGCTGTAATCGGCCCTCACAAACAGGTATTTGGGTGTTTCGTTGCTGCCCTGTTTCCTGTAGTTGTAATATTCTATGGCTTTTGCTACCGCCTGCTGAAAACGGCCCAGCGTAAACGGCTTTAGCAGGTAATCTACGGCGCTTACATTAAAGCCTTCCACTGCATATTCGCTGTACGCAGTGGTAAAGATCACCATAGTGTCCTGCTTCACGTTTTTATAAAAATCAATGCCATTAACGGAAGGCATTTGTATGTCGAGGAATAAAAGGTCAACCGGAAATTTCCGGAGGTGTTTAAGCGCTTCAGCGGGCATGGTAAAAGTCTTTTCAAGCAAAATTTCCTCTGTTCTGCTGCAAAAATTTTCTATTACCTTAAGCGCAGGCGGCTCATCATCTATAGCAATGGCCTTAATCATTGCAAATTAATTTTAAGCAATACTATGAATTCTTTTTCATCTTCCTTAATAACCAGTTCATGTTTGGAAGGATAAAGCAACTGCAACCTTCCCCTCGTGTTTTCGAGCCCGATATTACTTTTAAAGGCATCGCCATTAACCGTTTTTACTTTTGAGTTGCTGACCATCATTTGTAAAAAACCATCTTTTATTTCAATGGCCACGGCTATGCCCGATTTCTCTTCGGGGTTTACACCGTGTTTGAATGCATTTTCAATAAATGAGATTAGAATAAGCGGGGCTATTTTTTTGGCGCCCGTACTGCCGGCGACCTGGTATTGTACATTTACTGTATTACCCAGCCTTATTTTTTGCAGTTCAATGTAATCGGTTATGTAATTGATTTCCTTTTCCAGTGATACAAAATCATGGTGTGTTTCGCTAATGACATAGCGCATCATGCCCGAAAGCTTTACAACAGCGCTGGCGGTATTGTCTGCATTCTCTTCTATGGCAGAAGAATAAATGCTGTTAAGTGTATTAAAAAGAAAATGGGGATTGATTTGTGCCTTGAGGTAAGACAGTTCAGCATTTACTTTTTCCTTTTCCGATTGCCTTAGCCGGTTGTTTATCCTGATGATAGCAGATAAAATAAGCACAATAATGAACTGAAACAGGTATTCAAAACGCGGCACCCCTGAGGGAGGGCCGTGTTGTGAAGGGGGGGCCATTGGCGGCTCTTCACCGAAATGATTGGGCAGTGGTGGCGGACCAGCCGGCCCAGTATGCCTGCCTGGTACCAGCAGGTCTGGCATCCAGGTGATGATGGCATAACATGCCAGAATACAGATAAAGTAATAAAAGTATTTTTCCTTAAAATAGAGATCGGGTATAAGGTAGAAATAGTTAAGATAGAAAAATAGCAGGAGCAGGGTGTAACTAACAAAATCTTTCTGGAAAGGCGGCAATTGAACGAAACGAAAATCCCACGAAACATCTGGTGACAACAATACAGGCAGCGATAAAAAAGCGATGCAACCAGTAATATGTATAAGTACCTGTCCCGTTTTATTTTTCATTGACGCAAAGTTAACCGGGCTGCCCTAAGTTAATCTGGCTTTTACCATATTTGAGGTAATGGGCTGTATTTTGCCGGAGAAAAACGGCGGCAATAAAGTAAGAACCGGTGTAAAAGAAATAGATAGCTGGGTGAAAGGACAGCAACGGCAATACAGCGGGAAATTGGCCGGCCAGCTCTTTTAATTTGTGTAAGCGAAGAGTTTAATATTCTCGCCCGGCAGGTATGCTTTACCCGGGGTATAGGTGTCTTTATAGTCCAGCTTAAGATAAGCGCTGTTTTTCCCGCCCGACTTTACTGTTTTGATGATAGAAGAAAAATGTTTGTTGTATATGCCCAGGACGTATATATCTGCATAGTATTTGCCCACAGGCAGGTCCTTAATAACAATTTGATTTTCCGCATCCGGATAAAAAACCTTCCTTACTATGCCTGCTCCCGAGCGATCGAACTTATCAAAGATCACCAGCACGGAATCGACCGTACTGTTTTTGTTAATTGTGTTGTCAATATGCAGGGTGTAGTTTATGCTCGTTGTCTTGTTAACGGCTTTTGGTGTGCCGGAATTGCCTTCTTTTGGTGGTGGGGTTTTTTCACCAGCCCTGGTTATGATTGATGCGCAAAGCATCAGGGTGACGGGTAGGGTACGAAGGGGTAACATAATAGCGGTTTAAGGTACGGATCACATTAAGTGTTGTTTCTCTACATGTTTTCAATTAGGTATTGTTAAATTAAATAACGGTGAAGTGAGTAAATTTCTTATGTAAAGATTGCAATCTATTTTTCAGGATGCAAACTTTTTCGATGAATGGTGCCGAAAATATGGCCTGTTATTTTTGTTGATCCTGTAATTAATTGACCTTCAGTGACCGCTTTACCACGTCTTTGCGCATTTTTCTGCTACTGGTAAGATTACGATACCGTGACCTGTAGTTTTATACAAGTTGTCTTTTGTAAAGCTGAATGGCGTTTTCGTAGCCCAGGTACAAAGCATCGCACACCAGGGCATGGCCAATGGATACTTCGGCCAAATGTGGTATATGTCTGGCGAAATATGCAAGGTTATCAAGGTCCAGGTCGTGCCCGGCATTAATACCAAGTCCAAGTGCCGTTGCTCTCTCTGCCGCTGCCACATAGGGGGCGATGGCCGCCTGGTGATTACCTGCCGCAAATTGCCTGGCATATCCTTCAGTATATAATTCTATTCTGTCTGTTCCTGTGGCGGCTGCGCCCTCTATCATCCTGGTATCGGGATCGGTAAATATGGAGGTCCGGATGCCCGCTTTTTTAAAAACGCCAATGATATTTACCAGGTAATCTTTATGTGTAATGGTGTCCCAACCATGATCTGAGGTTAATTGTCCTTCTGCATCAGGCACGAGCGTTACCTGGTGTGGCTTCACTTCCAGCACCAGGTCAATAAATTTTTGCTCGCGGCAATTGCCCTCAATATTAAATTCTGTGGTGATTATTTTTTTTATCTCTCTTACATCGTTGTAGCGGATATGCCGTTCATCCGGCCGGGGATGTACTGTTACGCCGTCTGCCCCGAATAGCTGTGCATCTTTGGCTGCTTTTACCACATCCGGATTATTGCCACCACGGCTGTTGCGCAATGTTGCAAACTTATTAATGTTGATACTCAATTTTGTCATAGCACAAAAATAATGAGTATTTATTGTAAAGGGCAGGCTCCTGGCCTGCCCTTACTCATGGTGAGGAGCTATAATGAAGGGTTGCCGGACTAAAACGGTTTGCGGGTTATAATGCCGTGTAAAATCAAAAGTTATTTTTTAACAAGCTTTATTGTTTCCAGTAAATCGCCGTTCAGTAATTTAACCTCAAGAAGATAATTGCCGGTGGCATATTTACCGAGATTTTTTATTTTTATTTCATTATCGCCTTTAGTGACTGTAACACTGGTTACTCTTATTACACCACCTGCGCTGCTCATCAGTCTTAACACTGCATTCATTGTAAACTGTCCATGAATAAAAACAGCCAGTTCAGATGTAAACGGATTAGGGTTTACCACAACCTTTAATTTCATCGCAAAAAAAGTTTTCATAGCTGTTTCCGGATTATGAAAACGAGCATGTATGAGTAACAGAATTTAAAGGGAGATCAAGTGGTGTTAGCAGGATATTGGTCCTTACCGCAGTAATAAAGGAACCAATAATGTATAAAGTAAAAGTAGGTAAATTTACTAGAAATTAAAAGTATTTCTACTAATATTTTTGAATAGTAAAAATACCGGAAATGCGCAGTCCAATGGCCGTGCTATCATTAAAATCTTGCCACTACTTTTAGGTTAAGCAACCTGGGGGTAAGCCGGTTGGGAATACTATATACCGTGTTAGAAAAATCCTTGATAAGTAAATAGGAGATGGTATTGGCCCGGTCAATCAAATTAAAAACTTCGAGTGTCGCCCAGATATTGTCGAATTCCCTAAAAGGGCTGTGACTGCGGCGTTTGCTCCTGTCGCTGTCAAGCAATAACGCACTAAACCCAATATCCACCCTGATATAAGGATCGATGAATAAGGCATTCCTGTATTTGACGCTGCCGGGTATATTGTAAGGCAGGTTGCTTCCGTATAGTGTATTTACATAGACCTTGAAATTCTTATTGGTAGACAGGTAATCCTGGAAGAACATGCCAAACGTGAGAAGCCGGTCTGTGGGTCGCCGCACCCAACCCTGTTTCATTAAGGTGCTGTCTGCGGGCTGATTGAGCGAGTCCAGCTTATAATTATAATAAGTGGCGCCTGCAATTTTCTCTTTTGTGTTCATGATACCAAAACTTACCCAGCTCTCTGCATCTTTTACCAGCTCTCCAAAAAGCCTCATTTCTATACCCGCCGCATAGGCTTTTGCGTTGTTCTCGCCAAAATAACGAAGGCGTACATTGTCCACATCATAAGGCACCACATCGTGCATGCTTTTGTAATAGGCTTCTGTTGTCAGCCGCATGGGCCGGCCGTTCCAGCCCTCAAAGCTGTAGTCGAAACCACCGCTTACCTGCCAGCTTTTCTGTGCCTTTAAACCGGTATTTACACTTCCGTCATAACGCCTAAGTTCACGGTAAAATGGAGGTTGATCATAAATGCCCGCCGCACCACGAAATACAATATCTTTTTTCCAGGCCGATGGTTTCCATGAAAACCCTGCCCGGGGCGATACCAGGAATTCGTTATTTAAATCATTATAATTGAACCTGGTGCCCACCTGCAATACAAAATCTGCAGAATCACGGAAAACAATATTGTCCTGTATAAAACCGCTTAGCCTGTTGATGGTGAGATCGGCACCAGATTTTAGCACACTAAAAAGCGAAAGCTGCGACGGATTATAGGGTAGCGAGTAGCCGGCAGAATCCTGGTACTGCCACTCATTTAATTGATCACGCACTGTTTGGCGATCTGCACCCAGCCCCCACTGAATAGCATGCCTGCCCCTGTCGTAATATCCTTTGTGGCTGATATTAAAGACATCAATATTTAATTTATTTCTTTTGTGATTTTGAAATACGCCAGCGCCCAGCGGATTTACAATTAAACCAAAGGTGGGTTTGCTTTTATCAAAATCACGTTCACCGAATAAATAGGCGCCGGTAATATCAAGCGATTCTTTTTCATTGTCGCGGAAAAAACTGGCCATCCATTTTAACCGCAGGTTTTTTCTAACCTGCTGGTTCACGGTAAGCCCCACCATGTTTGTTTTATACCTGTCCTCTTCTTTTCCATCAAAAAAAATATCCAGCCCAAGATTGGCCGTAAAATACGGAGAAAATACCGAGGCGGTTTGCTGGGAAAAAGAGGGGATAAGCGTAAACTTTGTCTGTGAAAAATTGCCCAGCAGTTCCGCATTCCATTTATCATTGAACTGGTAGGTAAGCAATGCCTGCAAGTCTGAAGAGGAGGGAATATAACTGCCTTTTGTTTCCTGGCTGGCCAGCAGGTTCCGGTTGCTTTTATTACGGATGCCTACCAGATAGGTGAATTTATTTTTTGCGCCTACCCCCTCCAGGTGAAAGCCCTGTTCAAGCAAACTAACGTAGGCGGAACCTCCAAATTTTTTTGGTTTTTTGTATTGAATATCCAGCACACTGCTCATCTTATCTCCGTACCTGGCCTGGAAACCGCCATTGTAAAAATTTACACTGCGGGTCATTTCGGGGTTAATAAAACTAAGGCCTTCCTGCTGACCGCTGCTCACCAGGTAGGGACGGAATACTTCAAAATCGTTTACATAGATAAGATTTTCATCGTAATTGCCACCCCGTACGGAATAACTTGAGGTGAGTTCATTATTGGAACCAACAAAAACTTTGATCAGACTTTCTATGCCGCCGGTGGGGGAGGGAATATTAATGGCCTGTTTGGGATTGATGGAGATAAGACCGGCCTCCCTCCGTTGCCGCTGGTCGGTTATTACTACTTCCTGCAATTGTTTGGCACCCCGCTCCATCCGGAGGGTAATTATTTCCTCTTCGCCCTGGTTGAGCAGGAAATTGCGCTGTTCGGTTTTATAGCCGGTATAAGTAAACACCAGCGCAAATGCTTTGTCGGCCGGCACCTTTATAGAAAATGTTCCTGAATCGGAAGTAGATATGCCGGTATTTCGGCCAAGTATGGTAATATTTACCCGGCTCAGGGGATTTTCGTTCTCATCGAGTATTTTACCTGCAACCGAAGCCTGTTTTTTCTGGGCATGTAAAAACACGGGAGAAAAAATGCAGAGGAGCGCTAAAATTAGCCTGGTTGTTGACATTGTGGTTTATAACGGAAATAATACCGGCAATATTACAGAAAATAAAGCTTTTGTTTTGGCAGGCAGCGCTTTATACAGCTCCGGCCACTATCTATGGTCTGAGCTTTGTACAGAAAGTACCGGGTTTGCCTGTCGTTGGGGTCGATGCATGCCATTATAAAATAATAATCAATATGAATACAAATCGATTATCTGAAAGCCTGCAGGCAGGTTTAAATACACAGTTAACAAAAGAAGCACATGCTTCACAAATTTATCTATCCTATGCTTCCTGGGCAGCGGGCGAAGGATATGATGGCATAGCCAATTTTCTTTTCAGGCATGCCCAGGAAGAACGTAACCACATGATGAAGGTGCTGGAGTATATTCTTGAAAGAGGAGGTACAGTTAAAATAGAAGCCATAGCCGCGCCACCCCCCAATCCGTCGGGCGTACAGCAGTGTTTTGAAAAAGTGCTGGAACATGAAATTGATAATACCAATGCCATTTATAAACTTGTAAAAATGAGTTTTACCGAAGAAGACTGGGCCACCTGGAATTTCATGCAATGGTTTGTAAAAGAACAGACAGAAGAAGAAACCCTGGCGCTGAACCTGCTCGACAAAATAAAAATTGCAGGTGGTGTTAAAGCAAGTGGTGATGCCCTGTACAATCTTGACCGTGATTTGGAGAAAACACCCGATGATGCTGTACTGGCGCAGGACAAATCTGCAGAGAAGCCCTAGGCGCAGGGAAGGGGCAAATCCAGTATCCGCCCGATTTATTTTTTCGCACGGGACCGGTAATTATTTTACGATTTTTCCAATACGCAGGAACACTGGAAAAACAAATTCGGTCTCATTTTTTTCTGAAGGCCATTCAGTTGATAACCGTGCGGCCATTTCGGTTACCGGGTTATAGTTATTTGCCTTAATAAAATGCTGTACGCTGCTCCAGGTGCTGAGGTAGCCGGCTACATCGTCCTTACTCCAGTTTACCCGGATGGAAAAATCTTTTGAAGGCAGTTCATCAAAATCAAAAGGTATGGTTTGATAGCTTTCATCAATGTATTTTCTTTCTGCGTCCCAGTAAGGGCCAATAATTTTCTTATAAAAATGGCTAATAAGCCTGTTCAATACATCGTCATTGCAGGCGGGTATATTGTATCCCCATACAGCAATGATGCCGCCTGGTTTTCCAATGCGTTTTGCCTCCCTTGCAAAATCACGGAATTGAAACCAGTGATAGGCCTGCGCAATGGTGATCAGGTCAAAACCATTGTCTGCAAAATTTGTTTGTTCTGCCTTGCCTGGCAGGTAGGTGATGTTTTCTGCGGGCACGGCCTGTAGTAATTGTTTTTCGCTGCTGTCGGTAGCTATTATTTGCCGGAAGTATGGAGACAGTAATACTGCGGCCTGTCCGTTGCCGGTGGCGCAGTCCCAGGCCAGGTTTTTTTCTGGTACAAAACCAATGATGTAATCAATTAATTCGGATGGATAGGTGGGGCGGTACCTTGCATAGTCAGCAGCCTGTATAGAAAACAGATCTTTTGCCATCGACAATTGTTTACCGGTGAATATAAATCTGTGGTTCGGGAAAGTATGGCATCAGTGAAACATTTTGTCCATCCTGCTGAAATGATTCTATCGTATTGATGCAGTAAGCTTTATCTGTCGACAGAAAACTTCTTTTCATTTTTTGCTGCGGCTCAACGATATCTGTAATTTTTGTCAGTTTGGCAATAGAGGGGATATAAATTTCATAATCGTAATTGCTCCTGATAAGCACCCGGTCGTCTAGTATACCCATAAAAGAAGTGTCCGGTGTGGTATAAGGAAACTGAATGAACACGGTTGAATTGTGACTTAAGACCATGGTACCAACCAGCTTTGTAAAATTAGATCCTTTTGTAAACTTCCGGAGTACGATGCTGTCTGCTTCTGCACGGGTGAGACCAATGGTGCTGATGCGGATTCCTTCAGCCTCGCCGCAATTATAGCTTCCGCACGACGATAAATACAACAAGCAACAGATGTACGAAGTATAGAATAAGCCCGTTTTTGTCATATACTGTAATATGACAAAACTATATCTATGTTAGCTGCTTCAGTTTTTGTATGACAGCTTTTGGATCGGCAGACTTAAAGACTGTATTACCCGCCACCAGTACATCGGCACCCGCGTGCAGCAAGCCATGCGCGTTTTCAATGGTAACGCCTCCGTCTACTTCAATCAATACATGCAGGCCTCTTTCTGCAATCATTTTTTTGAGGTCTCTTATTTTTTGCATGGTATGCGGAATAAAAGTTTGTCCGCCAAAGCCCGGGTTTACGCTCATTACATTTACCATGTCAATATCCTGCAAAATTTCTTTCAGCATTTCCAGCGGTGTATGGGGGTTAATGGCTACGCCGGCACGCATTCCCAGGGATTTTATTTGCTGAATATTACGGTGCAGGTGGGGGCAGGCTTCTATATGCACCGATAAAATATCAGCACCGGCCTTTTTAAATGCCTCGGCGTATTTGCCTGGATCCATTATCATTAAATGTACATCGCATGTCTTGCTGGTGGTACTGGTAATTTGTTCAATAATATTCATCCCGTAACTGATATTGGGTACAAAAACGCCGTCCATTACGTCCAGGTGAAACCAGTCGGCCTCACTTTCATTCAGCATGGTGCATTCTTTTTGCAGGTGTAGAAAATCAGCGGCTAATAATGAAGGGGCAATAATGGCCATATTGACGAATTATATTTTGATAAAAAAGGTTTTGAATTATTTGTTGGTAGTTTTCAGCCTTCCTACTGCTTCCCTGGCCTCTTTAAAGTCCCGGTCAAACGTAAGCGCTTTATAGTAGTAGTCGATGGCTTCATCTTTTTTACCAATGGCTTCATAACAGCGGCCCATCCAGTAATAATTGTCTGCATTGGTATAAGATATATTGGTGGCAAACTGGAAGGTCTTCAATGCCTCGTCATAATTTTTCTGCTGAAAAAAAATAATTCCTTTTTCTATATAGGGTTCAATAAAATGCCAGTCACGGCCGATAGCTTCATCAAACAGTGCAATTGCTTTTGGGTAGTCCCTCATATTGGAATAATAAACACCTTTCAAAAAGACGGGATCTGTAAAGCCGCGTGCCGTATCTCTTTGCTGTAATGCATCGCACAAAGCCAGCACTTTTATATTTTTCGTTTCTGCATACAAGTTAGCCAGGGCCAGTCCGTTTTGTAATACAGGCTGGTGTGCGTAAGCCTTTTCCAGTATCGCAATGGCGCCTGCGGTATCTTTCATTTGGGTATACAACATGCCTTTTTCGTACATGGCCTCAAAATTATTACTGTCCTTTTTTAGCAGATCGTCATACAGGGCCAGCGCTTCTTTGGTATTGCCCGATTGCGTATACGCTTCTCCCAGGCGTCGCATAAATTCTGTATTGGCCGGGTATAACTGCATGCATTTTTTCAGCAAACCGGCCGCATCCCTGCTTCTGCCGGTTAAAAAAAGATTGGATGCAAACAGCAGGGCGGTGTTTTCAGATGGGTGCAGTTCCCAGCTTTTTTTATAATCGTAATAAGCAATATCATGCTGGTTGTTTTGGGTAAGCAGTTCCGCACGCCGCAACAAAAGTTCCGCGTTGCCCGGCGTTTTTTCAATGCTGTCACTGATAGCCTTAAACGCAGGCTGCTGCAGTATTTCATCAAAACCGTTTACAGATCTGTCACCTTGCATATTGCAACCGTAAAAAAACATCACCATCAGGCTCACAAAACAAAATAGAAGACGCTTCATAAAACAAAACTAACCGATTTTCATAACTAGTTTATGACAATATTTTTACAATCTTACAAACCTTTGCCAATATCTTTAATAACTCAAATATATACTATGAAAAAAAGCATTTTTTATGTTTATGCCTTGTTAATAATAGTGTTGGCTGTATTGATGTCATTCAACAACAGAAAGGCGGTTTTTTATTCGGAGCCCGTTTTGGCCGATACCATTTTATACCCCGATGAGCATCATTTTAAAAATATACAGCAGTTAACTTTTGGCGGCGATAATGCCGAAGCCTATTTTAGTGCAGACGGCAGGTGGCTGATCTTTCAACGTACAAATCCAAAGGAGGGTTTGTTCTGCGACCAGGAATTTATTGGCAGAGTACCGGCTGCAGGCAAAAAATTTCAATACAGGATGATTAGTAACGGCAAAGGGCGTACTACCTGTGGCTTTTTTACAAAAGATGGCCGGCATGTTATTTATGCATCTACCCACCTGGGCGCCGACAGCTGCCCGCCGGTGCCCGATAGAAAAAAATACGGTAACAAATACATATGGCCGCTTTTTGCCAGCTTCGACATATTTATGGCCGATCTTGATGGTAAAATAATCAAACGCCTGACACAAACGCCGGGGTATGATGCTGAAGGCACTTTATCGCCCGATGGCAAAAAAATGGTCTTCACTTCGGTACGTGACGGCGACCTTGAATTGTATACGATGGATCTGAAGACATTGAAAGTAAAACGCATTACCCATCACCTGGGTTATGATGGCGGCGCCTGGTTTAGTCCCGATGGTAAAAAATTAATATGGAGGGCGTCCACGCCTAAAACACCCGGTGAAATAAAGGAATACAAGGATTTTCTGGCAGAGAATTTAGTAGCGCCCACCAATATGGAAATATGGGTGGCCAACGCAGATGGAAGCCAGGCACACCAGGTTACCTCTTTTGGCCAGGCCAACTGGGCACCAGCTTATATGCCGGACAGCAAAAGGATCATTTTTGCTTCTAACCAGGAATACAAACGTGGCTACCCTTTTAACCTGTATACAATAAATGAAGATGGCAGCAACCTGCAGAAGATTAGCAGAGACAACGGATTTGATGCTTTTCCCATGTTCAGTCCCGACGGTAAAAAAATTGTATTCTGTAGTAACCGCAACAATGGTGGTACACACGATACCAATATTTTTATAGCAGATTGGGTAGAATAACCCGGCGTGGCAAAAGCACAGGACTCCACCGGCCATAGGAAACACGGATTTTTTTTCAGCAATAAATCTGGGTGATGCTGAATATTATGTGTGCTGTTTTCCTGAATTAAGATTTCGCCGTTACAGATTCCGAATTTAGCTTTGCCGCAAACACATTCAAACATGCAAACTGGCCTGGTTCACCTGCACAATTTATTACGCTGGGTTATCTTAATTCTCCTGGTGTTTTCAATTATTAAAAGTTATACTGGCTGGCAACAGAAAAAAATATTTACTCCCGGCGACAAAAAGGTTTGGCTTTTCACCATGATTGCAGCGCATACTACCCTGCTGATTGGTTTGTACCAGTGGGCATTTGGAAGATATGGTGTATTTGTTACAAGTCTGCCGGAAGGTGTAAGTGTTATGAAGGATAAATTTTTTCGTTTTTTCTGGATAGAGCATCCCACAGGCATGATAATTTCCATTGTGCTAATTACGATGGGTCACGGTATGGCCAAAAAAGCGGTGCCCGATGAAACGAAATTTAAAAAGGCGTTCTGGTATTTTACCATTGCACTATTGGTGATTCTTATCACCGTGCCATGGCCCTTCAGGCAGATCGTGGGCCGGCCGCTGTTCCCGGGAATGCACTAAGGACAGGTTGACTGGTTAATTGGTTGCCTGGGCTGGTTTCAACCCTGGCGCACCGCCGGTAAAGAATAAAATTAGGAGCTGCAGGCCCGGACCTTTATGAGGTCAGCACCATATCGGCCAATATTTTGTTGAGCGGGCACTTGCCCGGTGTTGTAAGCGGATGCACAATTTCCTGGAGTCTTTTTTTTATGATCTCCAGCTCTTTAATCTTATTATCAATAAGCGCTATTTTTCGTTTCACATACCGGTTCCCTCTTTCATGTTCCAGTACACCTTCTTCAAAAAGGATAAGCATGCCATGTGTTTCCTTTAATGTGAAACCAAAGTCTTTGATTTTGCGGATAGCCAAAAGCCTTTTTAAAACGGTTTCCGTATAATTTTTATAATTATTGTCAGCGCCGTTCCGTGCAGGTTCCTTAATTAAACCTAGTTTTTCATAATAACGGATGGTATCACGGCTGAATCCCGTCTTTTTTGAAAGTTCACCTATTAACATAAAATAAACTTAGGGTTATTGTAAACCGCGGAGTATACTCCACGCATTATGTTTGCACTACTAAATTAAACATCATGGAAAAATTGTTGCAATCTTTTTATACGGTACGCTTTAACGATTGCGATCCTTTTAGTCACCTGAACAATGCCCGCTATATAGATTATTTTATCAACGCCAGGGAAGACCATCTGCGGGACAATTACCAGATGAGGCTTTCCGATTTCGCAAAAAGGGGAATTGGGTGGGTGGTTACCAGCCATGAGATATATTATATGCGCCCGGCCGTGTACAATGAAGCAGTCAGCATACAGTCTGTAATAGTAGAGCTGGGAGAAGGGCATTTGCTGGTAGAAATGCTGATGCAGGATGAAGCCAGGCAAAACAACAAAGCTATTATGTGGTCCAAATTTACCTGTATCAATCTAAAGACCGGCAAAAGAGAAAATCATCCGGACGATTTTATGGGATTTGCAAAACAGGTAGTAGCAGACGATATTGATGTAAACGGGGGGATAAAAGGAAGAATCAGCAGGGTGAAATAAGTATTTAGTATACAGATTTTAGTATTCAGACCCGGCAAAATGGTGGTAGTATAGAGATTTTAGTATTGAAACCGGTATGAAATATTTCAGTTGCCGCGTGTCTGAATACTAAGTACGCAACGGCAAAAGGGTGGGTAGTTTTCGATATAGAGATTTAGTGTTGAGACAGGTACGGGGTATTCCAGTTGCCGCGGGTCTTAATACTAAGTACTGAATACTTAATACTTAATACTATCTCTTCCCCAGTTCTATCACTTCGCATTCTTTCATGTTTTTTCCATCAATTACAAAACGGATAAGGGTTCTCATTTTGTGCCAGCCATGCTTACCCGCTGCACCTGGGTTCATGTGCAGGCAGTTTATCTTATCATCAAACATTACTTTTAAAATGTGTGAATGCCCACTGATAAATAGTTGCGGCTGATTGAACAACAGTTCTTTTTTTGTTTCAGGATTGTACCTGGGTGGGGCGCCACCGATATGGCGCATCATTACTTTCACTTCTTCGCACATAAAAACAAGCTGCTCAGGAAATACGGTCCGGATATCGTTGCCATCAATATTTCCATAAACGCCTTTAACCGGAAGGCCGCTTTTTTCTGACAGCGCTGTTGCCAGTGAAAGGTCGCCAAAATCGCCCGCATGCCATATTTCATTGCATTGCTTAAAATGGGAAAAAACATTTTCATCCAGGTAGCCATGTGTATCTGATATCAATCCGATGCGTGTCATAAATATAAGTGTTTGCTATACTATACATCAACCAGGCCTTCTTTTGTAAGTAATGCTAAAATCATAACTGCTCCCGGCGCCTGGTTTTCCTGTAAAAGATATTCCGCCAGCGAAAAATAGCGAAGTTCACCAATCTCTGCCGCGGCCGTTGGCCGAATGGCGGTATGAGAAAAAAAACAGTCTTGTTCCATTATGGTACCCGGGTTCTCTCCGTAAGCGGGCGCGGTAATATGGGTGTAGTATACAAGGTCGGTTTCAGCCAGTTGGGTATTTAATTCTTCTCCTATTTCGCGGCAAAGGGCCTGCTTGGCAGTCTCGCCGGTATCTATCTTTCCCCCGGGCAGGTAAAAACACTGTTTGTTCTTGCTGAAAGCCAGGAGCAGTTTTTTATCTTTTATGTCCAGGAGGCCGGCAGTGGGCAATTGCATGACAAAGAAATTAAAGAAGAAAAAGGGTCAAAGATAGCGGGGGTTTGCCAATTTTGGTTTGCAAAGAATTAATTGACAGATCTTACCGCGATGGTACCAATGGAGGGAGTATTCTCGCATTCGCGGTTGGTGGCCCCCGAAAAAATATCGGTCTTTTTCTCTTTGTTCTCTTAGTTTTCGTAAATTTCAGCAAACAAAAAATAGCCATATGATCAAATTTTCTGAATTGAAACCAGGTGATATCGTTTTAGCCGATTATGAAGAAAAACAGTGGGAGGGCATTGTAAAGGAATTAAACCGGGAAGACAAGGAAGTTTGTGTAGAAACCGATGTGCAACAGTTTTGGTTTACCCCCGAACACCTGCACCCCATATTGCTGAATGATGAGCAGTTGCGGAAGCTAAATTTTGAAAAACAGGAAAACAATGGTACAATTAAATATATGAAAGGGGCTTTCCGAATCCAGCTATCCAAAGAAAAAGGGTTTTCTGATTTTGAAATATGGTATCGTGAGGACAGGCGGCATATAAAACAGCCGCTGGCCGTACATGAACTGCAAAACCACTACTACCAGATGACCAAAGTTGAGCTGAACGAGGACTAGACCAGGCGCCAATTATCGTCAACAGCGGCAACTGAAGCGAATACGGCCTTGAAGTGAGGTTATCAGTCAAAGTATTATGAATAAAGGGGCAGTTTTCCACAAAAATGTGGAAAATTTCCCCATTTTTTTCTTTATTCCGGCATGTTCTCCTATCTTTGCACACCCAAAAAATATGGCAAAACAGGCATTAATTAAACAGGATGGAGTTATTATAGAAGCACTTAGCAATGCTATGTTCAAAGTGAAACTGGAAAATGGCCACGAAATTCTGGCTACCATTTCGGGGAAGATGAGGATGAATTACATACGTATTTTGCCGGGCGATAAAGTGGGTGTTGAAATGAGTCCGTATGATTTGAGCAGGGGAAGGATCATATTCAGGTACAAATAAGCTGTTAGCTGTTGGCTATTGGCTTTTAGTAAATAGAAAAAAAATAGAATAACTGCTAACAGCTGGTGGCTGTAAGTTAAAAGCTAAAAAAATGAAAGTAAGGGCATCTATCAAAAAACGCAGTGTTGATTGCAAGATTGTGAGGAGAAAAGGTAAGTTATACGTGATCAACAAAAAAAATCCCCGTTTTAAACAACGCCAGGGTTAGTAATTTAAAATTCAAAATTTAAAATTAAACATTTCATATGGCTCGTATTGCCGGTGTTGACTTACCAAAAACCAAGCGGGGAGAGATAGGGTTAACCTATATTTTCGGAATTGGTCTATCTACTGCCAAATATATTTTAGGCAAAGCTGGTATTGATGTAAATAAGAAAGTAAACCAATGGAATGATGAGGAGCTTACTGCTATCCGTAACATCATTACCAATGAATTTAAAGTAGAAGGCCAGTTGCGTTCTGAAGTGCAGATGAGCATCAAACGTTTACTTGATATTGCCTGTTACCGTGGTTTGCGTCATCGCAAGGGACTGCCCGTACGCGGACAGCGCACACGTACCAACAGCCGCACACGTAAAGGAAAACGTAAGACCGTTGCGGGTAAGAAGAAAGTAGCGAAGAAATAAGCCGCTGGCTATTAGCTGTTAGGACTAATGCATCGCAAATGACTTATAGCTAAAAGCTGACAACTAAAGGCTTTTTGATATGCACCCATAATTTTCTAAACCAATTGCGGATACCCGGTGCAGGAGGAGGGTTGGTTTAGGTTCTTTGCAGGTTTGCAGGGAATTTTAATAAAAACAAAAGATTACCTACGTAGTATGGCAAAAGCACAACAGCAGGCCTCGGCCGTAAAAACGTCTACCAAAAAAAGAATAGTAAAAGTAGATGCTTACGGCGACGCTCACATTTCAGCAAGTTTCAACAACCTTATTGTTAGCTTAACCAACAAACAGGGCCAGATTATTTCCTGGTCTTCTGCTGGTAAAATGGGCTTCAGGGGTTCTAAAAAGAATACACCATATGCTGCCCAGATGGCTTCTTCGGATGCTGCCAAAGCTGCAATGGATGCGGGTCTGAAAAGAGTAGATGTATATGTGAAAGGACCAGGCTCAGGCCGTGAAGGTGCCATCAGGGCGCTTGCACAGTCAGGAATTGAAATTGTACAGATTAAGGACGTAACGCCGCTCCCGCACAACGGTTGCCGCCCGCCCAAGAAAAGAAGAGTATAAGAAATGTCTGATTTTACGATGTGCTGATGTCTGATTTCTTTCGAATCAGACATCAGCACATCAGATATCAGCGATTATAAACCGGGTACACAATTAATTTTAGATTTTTAGGGATTGTGTACCGTCATTAAAAAATCAAATAAACAATTATGGCACGTTACACTGGTCCAAAGACCAAGATTTCCCGCATTTTTGGAGAGCCTATCTTAGGCAATGGTAAATGGCTGAATAAAAACAGCAATCCCCCCGGTCAGCATGGTGAAAAACGCAAACGCAAAACCATGGGTGAGTACGCACTTCAGTTGCGTGAAAAACAAAAAGCCAAATACACATACGGTGTTCTGGAAAAACAATTCCGCAAGACTTTTGAAGAAGCCGTTCGCCGTAAAGGTGTTACAGGTGAAAACCTGATCAAATTACTGGAAGCACGTCTTGACAATACCGTATTCCGTTTAGGTATTGCGCCTTCACGTCCGGCCGCAAGACAATTGGTAAGCCACAAGCACATTACTGTAAATGGGGATGTGGTAAACACACCTTCGTTTCAGCTGAAAGCCGGCGATGTTATTGGTTTGAAACAAAAAACACAGGGCTTAACCGGTGTTACCAGCCAGGTAAAGGGCAAAAACCCCAAATTTAACTGGATTGATTGGAATGAAACCAATATGGAAGGCACTTTTATTGCTTATCCCGAGCGTGAAAGCGTTCCAGAGAACATTAAGGAGCAATTGATTGTTGAGTTATATTCTAAGTAATGCCTGGCGTGCCCGATCATCCGCGGACTGGGATCAAAAATGATATACAGTACAAGGGTGCGACGCAAGGATGCTGAATTGATTCCAACTGCTGGTCCAAACAAATTAAAAACTTGAAATTTCAAATATGGCAATTTTAAATTTTCAGAAACCTGACAAAATTGTTCTGCAGAAAGCAAATGATTTTGAAGCTCAGTTTGAGTTCCGTCCGTTAGAACCTGGTTACGCCGTAACCGTTGGTAACGCCTTGCGCAGGGTGTTATTAAGTTCACTGGAAGGATATGCGATTGTGGGTATCAGGATTGAGGGGGTTGAACATGAATTTGCAACCATTAAGGGTGTAACAGAAGATGTTACTGAAATCATTCTTAACCTGAAGCAGGTTCGTTTCAAGAAAACAGTTGATCACGATGTATCAAATGAAAAAATAACGCTGCATATTAAAGGCAGAACAGAATTTACAGCGGGTTTAATCCAGGAAAACACCCAGAGTTTCCAGATTATGAATCCTGAACTGCTGATCTGTACAATGGATTCTTCTTCCAAACTGGATATTGAACTGACTATTGGTAAAGGACGTGGTTATGTACCCGCAGAAGACAATAAAGCAAAAGAAGCGCCGCTGGGCTATATTGCCATTGATTCTATTTACACGCCCATTAAGAACGTTAAATACACGATTGAAAATACCCGTGTTGAGCAACGTACCGATTACGAGAAACTGATCATGGAAGTTGCAACAGACGGAACCATTCACCCGGAAGAAGCTGTTAAACAGGCATCGCGCATCCTGATTCAGCACCTGATGATTATCACAGATGAGAATATCACCTTTGATAACAAGGAAGAGAAGAAAGAAGACCTGGTTGACGAGCAGACACTGCAACTAAGAAAAGTATTGAAAACGCCACTGGAAGATCTTGATCTTTCTGTACGTGCATTCAATTGCTTAAAAGCTGCCAAGATCAATTCATTGAGTGAGCTGGTACAGTATGAGCAGGAAGACCTGATGAAATTCCGCAATTTTGGCCAGAAATCATTGGCTGAAATTGAGCAGGTATTGGGAGAACGGGGTTTGCATTTTGGAATGGACCTGAGCAAACTGGGATTAGATAAAGACGACCTATAAAATAAACAAATGTGAAAATGTGGAAATGTGCTAATGCCGGTTCTACATTTTCACATTTTTGCATTAGCACATTCATCACATTTACACATTAAGTACTTCACAATTCCTGACACGGTGTGAAGGAATAAAAATCAAACGTCATGCGTCACGGAGACAAAATCAAAAACCTTAGCAGAACCGCCTCTCACAGAAAGGCCCTGTTAAGCAATCTTGCTGCTCAACTTATTCAGCACAAGAAAATTGTAACAACACTGGCTAAAGCAAAAGCCTTAAGGGTATATGTGGAGCCCCTGATTACCAAAGCAAAAGAAAATACTACGCACCAGCGCCGTATTGTATTTAGCTATTTACAGGATAAGGAAGCCGTTACCGAATTGTTCAGCACTATTAGCGAAAAGGTAGCTGGCCGTCCTGGTGGTTATACCCGTATCATTAAATTAGGGAAACGTGTGGGTGATAACGCTGAAACGGCGTTTATTGAACTGGTAGACTTCAACACAGTATACGGCAAAGGCGTTGAAACAAAAGCAGAACCTGCAAAAAGAACACGCCGCGGTGCCAGTAAGAAAAAGACTGCTGAAGCGCCTGCTGCTGAAGTGGGTGAAAAAGCCGACGATAAAACTGAAGCGTAATTTGAAACGAAATTTAGATAATAAGCGGGACCAGTTGATGGTTCCGCTTTTTTTTTAGCTAAGAGGTGAAAGGAGAGAAGGAGATATTAGTCGCACAGAAAAGGAGAAATCCTGTTTTTGATCTTTATAGTCCCCGAAGCGAGCGGTTTTATACTATCACATTAGCAACTTCGGCGGGGATGGAAAGGATGCATCGCAAAAAGGAAAACTTGCTGTATGCCTTATAGTTCCCGAAGTGCAGGGAGTGACAAAACCTCAGGGTGCTAACCTCTTTTTCTCTGCGCCCTCTGCGCGACTATTGATACACGCTGGGTATACCTGGCTGAAAAGGAAAGGACGCGGTGCGAAAGGGAAACTTGCCGTTTTTTTGACACCCGAAGTGCAGGGAGTGACAAAACCTCAGGGTGCTAACCTCTTTTTCTCTGCGCCCTCTGCGCGACTATTGATACACGCTGAGTATACCTGGCTGAGAAGGAAGGGACGCGACGCGAAAGGGAAACTTGTCGTGTTTTTTTGGCACCCGAAGTGCAGGGAGTGGTAAAACCCAAAGGGGTGCTAACCTCTTTTTCTCTGCGTCCTCTGTGCGACTGTTCATGCACATTAAGCGCAGCGATATGGGGGTAGTTTTTTTCTCTTTTTCTCATTTGTTCTCTTAGTTTTGCGAAACTTTTAAACTGAGCATGGCTACTACAAAACAACAAGACGCCGTACTGGTATTGGCAGACGGTTCGGTACATTACGGAAAAGCATTTGGAACCATTGGTACCACTACGGGGGAGATCTGTTTTAATACCGGTATGACTGGCTACCAGGAAGTGTTTACCGACCCGAGTTATTACGGGCAGGTGTTAATCATGAACAATGCCCATGTTGGCAACTACGGGGTAAAAGAAAGCGATGTAGAGTCTGACGGTGTAAAAATAAAGGGATTGATTGGCCGAAACCTGGAAGAACAATTCAGCCGCAAAATGGCCAGGGGTTCCATGGATGAATACCTGAAACAGCAAAACATCGTTTGTATTGAAGGTGTTGATACTAGGGCACTGGTAGAGCATGTGCGCAAACAAGGGGCAATGAATTGCATTATTTCTTCCGCCGTTACAGATATTGACGAATTAAAAAAGCAGTTGGCAAAGGTGCCCTCTATGGACGGGCTGGAACTGGCCAGTCATGTCTCTACCAACACTACCTATGAAGCCGGAGATACCAATAGCCCGGTGCGCATAGCGGTAATGGATTACGGTATCAAAAAAAATATTGTGAATTGTATGGTGGAGCGCGGTGCTTATGTAAAAGTATTTCCTGCTAAAACATCTATGGCGGAGGTAAAATCATTTAACCCGGATGGTTATTTTATTTCCAACGGGCCTGGTGATCCTGCTCCGATGGATTACGCCATTGCCACCGTAAAAGAAATATTGAAAGAGAAAAAACCTTTATTCGGCATATGCCTGGGGCACCAGTTACTGGCCCTGGCTAATGATATTCCGACTTTTAAAATGCACCATGGCCATCGTGGCTTAAACCACCCGGTAAAAAATTTAGTGACCGGTAAAAGTGAAATCACCACACAAAACCACGGTTTTGGTGTAGACCCTGAAGCGGTAAAAAAAGCGGCTAATGTAGAAATAACGCATATCAACCTGAATGATCAGTCAATTGAAGGCATCAGGCTGAAAGACAAACCGGCATTTTCTGTACAATACCACCCGGAGGCCACTCCAGGTCCGCACGATTCGCGTTATTTGTTTGATGATTTTATAGCACTTATCAAAAAGTATAAGTAAATGTGGAGATGTGGGAAATGTGAGGAATGTGGAAATGTGCGAGTGGGTACCACGGCAAAATATTTCCACATTTTCATTTTTTCACATTTTTAATTTTTCTCATGAAAATTGCAATCATCAACGGGCCCAACCTAAACCTGCTTGGTAAAAGAGAACCCGGTATTTACGGCAACCAGTCGTTTGAAAGTTTTTTTGAAACATTGCAAATCAAATATCCGCAGGTAACATTCTCTTATTTCCAAAGCAATATAGAGGGCGAATTGATCAATGAAATACAAAGGTCCGGTTTTGATGCAGACGGTATCGTAATGAATCCCGGTGGCTATACGCATACTTCTGTGGCCATTGGCGATGCAATAGCGGCTATAAAAGCGCCATTGATAGAAGTGCATATCTCTAATGTGCATGCCCGTGAAGAGTTTCGCAAGCTTTCTCATGTGTCTGCCAAAGCAGCCGGTAGTATTATTGGCCTGGGGTTAAAAGGATATGAACTGGCGGTGGAGTGGTTTTTGAAATAGCGAATAGCTTTATGTGAGCCTGTATGTGAAAAAAAAAGGGGATTTTGTAAATTACATTAATGGGATTAGCAAAGAAATATCAGCCACCACCAAGGACAGGCATGGAAGTATTTAGAATGCTCCCCGGGGGAACCCTCGCTGAACTTCTAAATGATTCTATTCATATCTCCCCGGCACCCAATTATCATCATCAGAAATTGATATTTGAATTGTTGTTGCTAATAGGTGGATATGTAAAAAAAAAATAAGTTAGGTGATTGTTTGCAGGCTCCTGTTGATGTATTTCTTGACGAAAGAAATGTTGTGCAACCTGATATACTGACTATAATGGCCGAGAGAATGACGATCCTGACTGATGAGGGGCAAATAAAAGGAGCGCCGGATTTTATAATTGAAGTTTTATCTCCGGGCAACAAAAAACATGATACAGAAAAAAAGAAAACGCTCTATGAAAAATTCGGTGTAAAGGAATATTTTATTGTTGATCCGGATAATAAAGAAGTAATAACTTACTATGCAGCTAATAAAAAATTTGTCAAACAGGCATCCGTCAAAGGAAAAGTAAAATCTAAATTGCTGAAGAAGGTTTTTAGTTTCTGAACTTGTATACTCCTGCAATGCTCCAGTGGCCAAACCCCTGCTAAAAGATTATCCCTTCTGCTGAAGCTTTAACCATCAGGTCCTTTAATTCGTCTGACACAAATAGATACTGCCTGCTGAAGTGCCGGTTTTTTAGTCCGATAGGGAGTATCGTTTAATTTTAATTACAACATTACCCGCATTACCAGCGCAAAGCCCGTATCCTGCCTCGAATCGGCTGTTTTCCTAATAACGTGCACACCGGCCTTGGTCCATACTTTAAACACATCGCCCTTTTTTCTTTTGGCCAGTTCCTTATCTATTTCTGGTATAATAGCGCCGCGGGCTATCCAGCCCAAATCGCCCCGCGTTACGCCTTCTCCGCCCATACTATAGGTTTGTGCCATATCCTCAAAACTGGCCGTGCCTTGTTTTACACGGTCAACAATACTATTGGCCAGTGAGTCTGCTATACGCCGCGTAAAAATAGCAGTGTCAATAAATACCTGGCTTACCCGGTTAAAAGTATTGGGCAATTTTGCCAGTATTTGAACAAGAAATTTTTTGTCGTATGGCCCGTATACTTTCTTAATCTTGCCGGTATAAGCCAGGCTGTCGGCAATGCCCGAGAAATGCGTTGCGTTCAGTATAATAATGGTATCAAGTTTATATTGTTTCTTCAACACATCCCTGGCGTACGCAATGGGGTTTTGGGCGTTCTCCAGGTTGGTTTTTATTTGGGCAGTAGTTAATTTTTGTGCCACGCCCCGGTGACAGGCTGCTATTAAAAAAAAGAGGGTTATTATTTTCTTCATCTCTAAAATACGTTAGCTGTAAAGATAATGGAAGAATGGATGCACCATCTGATAGTGGCGATTCCAAACAAAAAATAAGGCAAAGCTGTACGCTTTTTCCATTACTGCATACAGGCAGATAGATGGCTGCTTTATTTTAGATAATGAAGGATTTGAGCCCCTGCAATGCAATACTGCATCAGAAGTATTTAGCGCCCTTGGTGCGCCAGAAATCGCGGTAAGAAACGATGATATTGAAATTTACATAGTTCTCTTTTATCAGTCCTGCAGTGGTGGTGCCGCGCTGGCCTACATCCAGCCCAATGCTAACACCGAGGGTACTAAGGCCCAGTTGGCTTTTTATCCTGAAAAGCCCGTATCCAAGGGTAAGCCCCATTTCTTTTAATTGCTGCCCGTTTACAGTCAGGTAAGACGTGCCGTAATAAACACCTGCCTGTAAAAAATTCTTTTCAAATTGAGAGTTGTAGTTCTTTAGCTTATTGGATACTTCAAAACCAAGAGATGCCCTGCTGCTGTTTTTCAGCGCAAAATTGCTGCCCGAATAATTGGTAGATGTCCAGCCCTGGTACCTATAGTCGCCAGACAAAGTATATTTTTTATCTTTTGTGATGCTGAAACCAAAACCCGATGAATTGGGTAACTTGAAAGGAGTATTCTTTACATCATCGGAAGTACTTGAAATTTGTGTTGCATTATCTGTAACTATCACCGTGGCATCTGCTGCCAGCGAATGCGAAGGCTGGTATACACCACCGATGCTGAGATCCCATCGTTTGTTAAGGGCCGTATAGTACTGGCCGCCGTAGATAAAATTGAAATTCTTCAGGAATACCTGCCGTGTAGTGGTAAGCGTTGTTGACAGTCCGTCTGTAACAAGGCTTTCGGTTTGAGTAAGCGAACCAAAAAGATAAGAGGCATTGACGCCCAAAGAAAGATGTTTAAACAGTTCTACTGAATTACCCCAATACACCTGGTTTACACCACCGGTGCCATCGTATGTTACCGGAACAGTAAGATTGGTGCCCTGTATGTTTTTAACCGAGCTGAATTCATAGCTGGCGGTGCTGTAGGGCATTAAGCCGGCGCTGGAACCCCACCATTTGTTTATTTTAGTAGCAATAGACAATCGTTTTATTGCAAAGTCTTTTCCGTTGGCGGAAGAGCTATTAAGCGGTGTGCCTTTATAGTTGACAAACTGGCCCCTGCCTGCTATTTCAAAAACGAAAAATTGCCTTTGCAAAGCCGAATAAGCAGCGGGGTTGTTGTTAATGGCCGCTTTGTCATTTCTGTAGGCTATGCCTGTATTGGCCATACCCGAAGTACGGTTATAAAAGTTGTTATCAATATCTCCAATGCCCAGGATGGAATAAGGTGAGTTGGTGTTTTGGCTGTACCCGCTGCAATAAGACAGTAACAATAATAATGTAAATATGGATGGAGATTTCATTAATAGCTTTATTTAATCACTGAAATATAATAGACATTCAGTTGGATCTTACTTTTTACGTTTTGAAAATCGCCTATAACAAGCCGGTTAAAGGTAGAAAAGCGCGTAGTTGATGGCGGCAAAAGCAGTATCCCGTCTTTATTGATGGCCGCATTGGTAATTTCCTGCTGCAGGTAACCCGTTACATCATAGGTGTAATTTGTATTGGTACCATATACATCATCAATTGCCAGGTTGCCGGTTTCAAGTGAGGCAGCGCCATTAGCCACCGAAGTAAGGGATACGCCCGGCTCGTTGGCGCCATCTGTTTCTGCGCCATTTAATACCGGTGGCAGCGGAAAATAGCCGTTATAGCTGTTAATAACAGGTTTTACTACCAGGTCTGCTCTTATTATTTTGACAAAGTCTGACCGTTCCAGCAGTTTCCGGATAGTGGGAAAACTTATTTTGAGGTAGAGGCCGGTAGCAGGCTGTAAATACCCGACATTGCCCGTTGAGGTTGAAAAAATTTCGTTGTTTTGGGTATTCAGCGCGGCAAGTGGGGTGCCGCTTCTGTCGGCTGTAATCTGGTTAAATTGCAGCGGCTTGTTGAAAAAAGCAAAATCAAAATATTTGCTGTCCCTGGTAATATCGGTCTGGTGATAATAAAGACGCATGATGACGCTGTCTTTAAAACCAAATATGTTATTGTTGGAGGTAGAAGATATTTTAAGCCCTTTCAAATAATCGGTAAACAAGATATTATCTTTAAGGATGGGATCCTTGGTTTTAATCATGTTATAGAGTTCAAGCCCCTTTGCATCACTCAGCCTAATATTGGCGCTATCGCCTGTTAAAGGGCGTAATTGAAGGGTTCTGGTGCCCAAAGAGCTGCTGTTTGCCGGCCAGCTATTGATATTATAAAAAGAAGTCTGGTTTTCGGTAAATTTTATTTCCTGCGTAAGCTGGTTCACTGAGATGCTAACAGGCAGGGTAGTATCGCCGTAATAAGCACCGTTGCATTTCATTAACAGCACCAGGGAGTCGTATTGTGCGTTGTCGCGCAAGTCTGTCAGTGTTGGAATGGTTAGTTGCAGGTAAGAATTGGCCGTGGTTTTTCCAAAAAAAGCATCTGTATAACTGCCTACCTGCAGGGCACCGGACTGAGAGGTGGGAACGGAATCTTTGTAGATAGTGGATACTACGGGGCTAATGGAATCTACCAGGATAATATTGGTGATCCCGTTGTCGATATATTGTTGCCCATATTGTATGGCTGTTTTCTGGCAGCCAATGGTTAATGAAAGAATAAGAGAAAAAAAGGTAAGAGAAATTAAATAAGAGACAACAGGGATATGCCGCATCACACGAAAAATTTGAGCAATGTTCGCTAATAAGGTGTTACGATTTTGTTAGTATGGACTAGCATACTTTATAACCCGTTAAACGGCTGTTTTTTATATACCAAGCATTTTCCTTTGATTTGGGCTGAAAAAGCCGGGTTTTCATGTTCAAATATATTCGTATATTTTTTATTGCCTTTCATCAGGTATTTAGTATCGAATTTCCATTTTAACGATTGCTGATATAGCTTATCCATTAGTTTCACCGCAAATTATTTTCCCCGCCAAACAAAAAAATATATATGAAGCGTGTATTTTCTTATGTTCTGCTTATTGGAAGTTCTTTGTTTTTGACGTATTCATGCACTAAATCAACCTCTTCTACCACCGACACCGTAGGTAACTGGGTTCGCCGTTCCGATTTTGACGGAGTGAGCAGAAGTGAGGCTGTTTCTTTCGTAGTTGGAGATACCGCTTATATTTCAACTGGTTATGATGGAAGCGTTCGTTTAAACGATACGTGGAAATATGATGTTGCCAATAATTATTGGTTGCAGCGTGCCAATTTTCCGGGTGATGCCAGAAGTTCGGCTGTTGCCTTCAATACTACCACAAAAGCTTATGTTACAACAGGTTTTAATGGTCTTGTAAAATTAAAAGATACTTACGAATTTAACCCCGCTCAAAATGTTTGGACTAAAAAAGCTGATTTTGGCGGTACGGCGAGGGTGGATGCAGTAGCTTTTGGTATTGCTGACAAGGGATATGTAACTACCGGCAATGACGGTAATGACCTGAAAGATTTCTGGCAGTACGACCCCGCCGGTGATGCATGGACACAAAAAGTAAGTTTGGGCGGGTCCAAGCGTTCTGCTGCAGTGGCTTTTGTATATAAAGGACTTGGATATGTAGTTACCGGTATCAACAACGGTCTTACCGTAAATGATTTTTGGGTATATGATCCCACTGCCGACAAATGGGCGGAGAAAAACTTTATATCCAACGTTAGTACAGAAACGTTTGATGATGCTTATGCTATTGTACGCAGCAACGCCACCGCTTTTGTAATGGCCGATCACGCTTATGTATGCACCGGCGAAAACGGCAGTATATTAAAGACTGTTTGGGAATATGATTTTACTACAGATATCTGGACCAAAAAAACAGACTGGGAAGGCCTTGAAAGAACAGGAGCTGTAAGTTTTGGCGTAAAAAACCGGGGTTTCCTTGGCACAGGAAGAAACAGTACTTACCGGTTCGATGATTTCAGGGAGCTTCTTCCAAATGATACGTATAATGCCAATGATTAAGAAGAATACAGTAATCTGGCTGGTGTCGGCCCTTATGCTGGTAGCCGGATCCGGAATTTTATACTTGAGGAAAAACCAACAGGCAGTAAATGATTTGCTGCCTGTTGATTTACATGCTATAAAAATTGCTGATGGCTGGGGATACGAAGTACTGGTTGATAAAAAAATATACATCCACCAGGATTGCATCCCGGCTATTTCCTCCTTCAAACGATTCAGCAGCGAAGCCGAAGCGCTGCAAATAGGCCAAAAAGTGGTGGAAAAAATAAAGCAGGGACATAAACCTTCCATTACCGAGCAGGATTTAATTGAGAGCCATATACGCTACTAACCCCTTAGAGCACCCTCCTTCTACGTTACATCAAATTCATTTTACTGACTATTAACATTAAACAAATGAGACAATTTGTTCCTTATGTCATGCTTTTTATTGTAACCAGTTTGGGAAGCGCTTCCTGCAACAAATCCAGTACCGTAGATCCTGCTACCATTGGCAACTGGGTTACTAGGTCAACATTTGACGGGGTAAGCAGAAGCGGGGCCGTATCATTTGTGATAGGAGATACAGCATATATTGGCACCGGCTACGGCGGAAATGCCCAGAACGGAGGGACAGCGCAGTTGGGCGATATATGGAAATACGATGTAGACAATAATTACTGGATACAACGTGCTTCGCTGCCGGGTATTGCAAGAAGAGAAGCGGTAGCTTTCAGCACCAGCACCAAGGGCTATATCACTACCGGTTTCGATGGCATCAATAAACTGAAAGACACCTGGGAATTTGATCCGGCGAAAAACGCCTGGACTCAAAAAGCGGATTTCCCGGGTACCGCCAGGATGGATGCTGTAGCATTCGGTATCAGCGATAAGGGGTATGTAACCACCGGCAACGACGGCACGGATGTAAAAGACTTCTGGATGTATGATCCTGCAACTGACACCTGGACGCAGAAAACAAGTATGGGCGGTACCAAACGTTCGGGTGCGGTAGCATTTGTTTATAAGAACCAGGGTTATGTAGTATCCGGTACCAATGTGGGTGCGGTAGTAAACGATTTTTGGATGTACGATCCTGTTGCAGATAAATGGTCAGAGAAAAGAGCTATCTCCAATGTAAGCACAGATACGTATGATGATGCTTACGGTACGCTTATAGAACGCAGTGGCGCGGTAGCTTTTGTGATGGGTGATAAAGCTTACCTGTGTACGGGTATAAGCGGCAGCACCATGCTGAAGTCGGTATGGGAATATGATTTTGCCACAGATTTATGGGTTATCAAAACGCCCTGGGAAGGCCTCGAAAGAACCCAGGCCATTGGCTTTACACTCAAGAACCGCGGTTTTTTGGGCACAGGCAAAAACAACACTTATTATTTTGATGATTTCCGTGAATTCTTTCCCACCGTCCTTTACAACGCTAATGATTAAACGCAGGCATTGATTACGTGTTTGCAGTGGATGGCCGGGGCTTTGGCTCTGTTGTGCTGAACAGCGTTTGTTGTTTGGTTGCCCTTATATTGCCGTATACTGATTGTTTTCGATGCCGGGTCTCAATAAGATCAGCAACTATTGTTTGTTTATCAGGAGTTTAGCCTTACAATATCGAGCAGGTTATTGCGGTAACTGTTTCCAATAGGCAAAATCTTATCGGCAATTTCTACTTCTTTTTTGGTGATGCTGTCTATATGGTTAAGTGACACAATATAAGACCGGTGTATACGCACAAATTCTTTGGCCGGCAGGTGTTCTGAGAATGTTTTCAGGTTTTGAAGCGTTATAATTGGTTTGCTTTTTTTGGTGGTGTATACCTGTGTATAATCTTTCAAGCCCTCACAAAAAACAATATCGTCGTAGTTTACTTTCAGGATACGGTATTCTGATTTAATAAAAAAGTAACGGGCATCTTTGTAATTATTTTCTGATCGGGAACCCAGCATCTGCAGCAACGCCTTGTTTACAGCTTCCAGAAAAACGGTGTACGACAAAGTCGTTCCATTTACCGCCAGGCTGGTACCCGCTATACTACCCGTATGATGTTCGTCCTCGGTGGTGCAAATAAAAATGGGCGATTTTTCCTTTTTAGAGAGGTCGTTTTTTATTTGCGAATATTGTCTTGAATTAAGAAAAATAATATCAGGTGTGGCGGTATCTATTAATTGTACTGTTTCTTTAATAGTGGCAGTGGTGGCTTCCAGTGTAAGGCTGCCTGTTTTTTCTATGAAACCTGTTAACTGCCGGTTACTTTCGGGTGTATCTTGAAGGAGTAAACATTTTAATGTCATAAGCGGTGAAGTGAGTGTGGTGCAATTTCTGTATAAGTATAGTTAAACAGGCGTTAAAAGCCATGGTCTTTATTTAAAACAGGTGATTAGCAGGTTTTTGGCGGTGAATTAAAATACACTTAAATAAATTGAGACGGCCGTGTATTTATTCTGCAAAAGTCTTATAAAATTGCCAAAAACACCAATTCAGGAGCATTTTTTGCAGATTTTGTTTTTTCCTGCAGTGCTGCTGCGGCGGATGGCCGGGTATAGGCTCTAAACCAGGTAGTTGGCAGGCAGGAATGGTATTTCGTACATTGCAATGAAAAAGCACGAAAACCGTTCTAGACATGAGTTTCCTAAAAGTGTAAAAGGCTAAAATTATGGTTATGCGTTTACTATTAATGATATGCTGCCTGTTTTGCACCATCGCCCGGGCGCAGCTGAAGGATTATGTAATTGGAATAAAGGGGGATACATTAAACGGGATAGACAAAAATGGCAAAAAGCAGGGCAAATGGGTAATACGGTACGATGAGGTAAGGGGCGAGCCGGGTTATGAAGAGGAGGGCGTTTTTATTGACGATCGCAAAGAAGGGGTTTGGCGTAAATTTACCCTGATGGGCGATCGCTTCGCAGACGAGAATTATCACTGGGGATTTAAAGACGGCGAAAGCAAATATTATAATCTAAACGGGGATTTATTGAAAGAGGAAAGCTGGCGGGCTTTTAACCCCGATAAAGTATACGACACTATTGATGTAGAAGATGTAACCCGCCCCGATCATTATAACAAAGTGATTATAAAAAACGAAGGCTCTTCATTAAAAAATGGTACCTGGAAATATTACGATCCGGCCGCCGGATTTATAACCAGGACCGAATTTTGGGTGCTGGGTAAGCTACAGAATAGCGATAAGGCTGTTGGAAATGGTGCAAAAAAACAAGCAACCGACAGCAGCGATGCAGCAAAAGCAAAAGTAAAGCCCAAAGAAGTACTGGAATTTGAAAAGAAAAATGCAGGCAAGAAAAAAGTACGGGTAAGAGACGGGAGTACTTTTTAAGATCGTGAGACGTGAGGCGTCAGTCGTGAGACTTTTAACGTCGAATCACCGCGTCTCATATCTCACGCCTCACGTCTGACGTCTCACGACTCACGACGTTGACGCCCTTTCTATAAGGATAGATTGTATGATCTTATTCTCCGGAGGAATCTTCTTTTTATCAAGCAACTGAAATAAAATATTGGCGGCTTCTTTTCCTATGTCAAAAGCTGGTTGCGTGACGGTGGTTAATGATGGATGCAGGAGCGATGCAATCTCCAGATTGGAAAAACTAACAATTTTTAGCTGTTGTGGAACAGCCAGTTCCAGATCGTTTGCTACATGATAACAAATGGTGCCCAGTTTTTCTATAGATGATAATATGCCATCGGGGTTTTGTGCTGCCACTGCCTCCTTTATCACCCTGTAATTTTCCTTTTCATTTTCGTCGCAGTCAATAATTAATTCTTTATCGGCCGGTATATTGGCATGTGCAAGGGCATCTGTATAACCCTGCAAACGCAGCCTGCCTGCGGAAAGATTCTTCAATGCCAGCAGGTACATGATACGTTTACAGCCACGCTGAATTAAATGCCTGGTTGCTTTATAGCTGCTTTCATAATCATCTGTGGTTACATTCAGCATTGCTGAAGATTCGCAAACCCTGTCAAAAAGAATTACAGGCAGTTTCCTGTTCAGTTCAGTGATATGATCATAATTATCAGTCTCTCTGGAAAGCGATATCAGTAAACCATCTGCCCGTCCGTTGGCCAGGCTGTTTACAAAGGCTATTTCGCTTGCAGCAGATTCATGCGTAAGATAAATTAATACCTGGTAACCTTGTTGCCGGGCAATTTGCTCAATGCCATTGATAGCCTGCGAAAAAAAATTATTGGCCAGCTCAGGAAAAATAACTGCAATGTTTTTACTTTTCTGTTCGCGCAGACCAGAAGCAAATGGATTGGGCTGGTAATTTAATTTCCTGGCCAGGTCCCATACTTTTTGGCGGGTTTCGGGTCTTATTTGGTAGCTATCCCTTAAAGCACGCGAAACGGTAGCAATCGATAAATTGAGTTCATCTGCCAGTCTTTGTATATTGACTTTATCCATTTTACTGCGTGCATTTATTTTTCCCGGTACCAGGATGTGCAAATGAAAACGTTTTCATAAATAAATATATCAAAATTGTAAAAGGATGTAAAATCTATTTAGCTTTAGAACGATAATTTAATCTCCATTAAAGCCGGTTGAATTTCATACCAATACTAACTATCTTGCCTGCATGAATCAATTAAAAACCGGCGACTACGCCATATTTGCTGTTTATTTTGTATTCATTTCTTTATATGGCTACTATGTTTACAACAGGAAAAGATCCAGCCAGCAGGGTGCAAAGGATTTTTTTTTAGCGGAAGGATCGCTTACATGGTGGGCGATTGGCGCTTCCCTGATTGCTTCCAATATTTCTGCAGAACATTTTATCGGCATGTCGGGCTCTGGTTTTGCGCTTGGACTGGCCATTTCGACTTATGAGTGGATGTCTGCCGCCACACTCGTTATTGTGGCAGTATTCCTGCTGCCCGTCTATCTTAAGAATAAGATTTACACCATGCCGCAATTTCTTGCCACCCGGTACAATAGTACGGTTAGCACGGTGATGGCTATTTTCTGGTTGCTGGTATATGTGTTTGTAAATCTTACTTCGATTATTTACCTGGGTGCATTGGCCATTTCATCTGTTTCACAAATTCCATTCGCATACTGTGTGATTACGCTGGCTTTTTTTTCAGTCATTGTTACTTTAGGAGGGATGAAGGTGATAGGTTATACCGACGTAGTACAGGTATTGGTGTTGATTCTTGGCGGATTGGCCACCACCTACCTGGCATTAACGATGGTATCGGGTCATTTTGGTTTTGGAAAAGATGCCCTGAAAGGTCTTTTCCTGCTGAAGGAAAAAGCCCCGGATCATTTGCATATGATTTTTAACAGGACAAATCCTTATTATAAAGATTTGCCTGGTCTTTCTGTACTTGTTGGCGGTATGTTAATCAATAACCTGGCCTATTGGGGATGTAACCAGTACATTATACAACGTGCGTTGGGCGCAAACCTAAAGACAGCCCGCAGTGGTATCCTGTTTGCCGGGTTTCTAAAATTGCTGATACCTGTGATTGCCGTTCTTCCTGGTATAGCGGCTTATGTTTTGTATAACAACGGGCTTTTTCAATCTACCTTAAAAGAGAATGGAGTGGTTAAACCAGATCATGCTTATCCAACCCTGCTGAATCTGCTGCCTGAAGGAATGAAGGGGCTTGCTTTTGCCGCCCTGGTGGCAGCCATCATTGCATCGCTGGCGGGAAAGGCCAATAGCATCTCTACCATCTTTTCACTCGATATTTACCGGCCTTTTTTTAATAAGGAAGCGAGCGAAAAAAAATTGATCAGGGTTGGCCGCTGGACGGTTATTGTAAGTATGCTGGTGGCGGCTATTGTTGCCCCTGCCTTACGAACACTCGACCAGGCCTATCAGTTTATACAGGAGTATGTAGGATTTATTTCGCCCGGTGTGCTGGCTATTTTTTTACTGGGCATGTTTTGGAAAAGGACAAATTCCGCAGCCGCACTAACTGCTGCATGCCTTACCATCCCGCTATCAGTTGTATTGAAGTATATACCCAAAGTGTGGGATCTGCATTTCCTGGGATCTACCGGTTTTGCATCACCTGTGGTTCAAACAGACGGAACCATTGTCTACGAGATTCCTTTTCTTGACCGGATGTTTATTGTTTTTGTTGTGCTGTCAGTTTTAATGATAGTTATCAGTCTGCTTGATCCAAAATCAAAAAATGCGAAGCGTATAATTGCTGTAGATGCATCCATGTTCCGCACTTCACCATCCTTTATTATCATATCGATGGTAATTGTGGGGATACTCACTGCGCTTTACACCGCTTTTTGGTAAACAAATTGAATATTGAATTCATAAATTTATACAGACCTCTTGTACATAAACACAGCTCAGAAATTGAAAACTAAAGGAGGGTGTCCCAAAATTACTTTTGAGACACCCTCTTTTAGTTTTAATACATCAAACTGAACCAATGATTAACTAGTAGCCGGGATTTTGTTTCAGAAAATCAGGCAGGTAAGATGCACCATCGATTGCACTTTGCGGTATAGGGAATATGCGCTTGTTTTTGTCGGTACTGCTTTTCTCAGTCCAGACACCTTCATATTTGCCAAAGCGAATCATGTCGGTACGGCGGTTCATCTCCCAATACAATTCAAAACCTCTTTCCCTGAACAACAGGTCCAGGTTCATGCTGGTTAAAGCAGTTGGCTTAACCGCATAAGCAGTCCTTGATGTCCTCACCGTATTTACATCAGTAAGCGCACCTGCTGCATCATTCTTCCTGAGTTTTGCTTCTGCGCGCATCAGGTAAACATCTGCCAGGCGTACGATGGAAATATCTGCCTGGCCAAAATTTCGTCCGCTGCTTGAAGCGCGGCTGAACTCATATTTCTCCACCCGGTAACCGGTAGAATAGTTGCTGCCTGCTGTCGTAAAATCGACCTGCAAAGTAAAATCCACGGGCAAATTTGGATTGCTGCGTGAAAGGTTGTACAGCTTGCCTACTTTGAAATTGCCATTCGAACATTTTACGAACGCGCCATTGATACGTATCAGACCATACTGCTGGCCGCGCAGGATGCCCCTGTCTATATTAAAGTCGGTAACACATGAATCGCCGGGGTTGGTATAGATGGAAATGTTTTGTTTGTAAAATCTTGGGTCTGCCGTGGCAGGATCAGCGGGCGCATTGGCAGTTGCCCATGTCTGGTAGAAATCCGGGGTGATGGCCGGCCCGTCTGTACCATTGGCTGCAGGGTACTGTGGCAACGGGTATTGGTCGCCGGATAAAGAGAAATACGCCATACGGTTATGCCCGTTTAAATCTGATCTTTGGTCAACGGCGAAAATCAGCTCTTTATTGGTATGATTATCGTTGCCAAAAATGGCGAAGTAGTCGGGCGATAGTGTAAACAGGTTGGAGCTAATGACCTTGTCGCTGTATTCGATCACTTTATCCATGTCTTCTGTCTTAAAATCAAAACTGGCGGCATACCTGTCGCGGTAAACGGCGGCATTGAGGTAGAGCCTTGCCAGCAGTGCCCAAACACCGGCTTTGGTAAGGCGACCGGGTCCGTTTGTATTGTCCAGCAGCGGCTCTACTGCCAGCAGTTCACTTTTAATATATTCAACGGCGTCGGTTCCGCGCAATACTTTAGACAGCGATTTTTCATCTTCTTTCTGAAAAGCAATTCCAAAAAGATCCAGGCACATCCAATTGTAAAAAGCACGCATGCCCTTTGCTTCTGCAAGAAACAAAGGTGCGCTGCCGTCTTTATTGGTTTTAAGACCTGCGATAGCTGTTTCAGCACGAGATAACTCCTGCGTAATATAGGTCCACGTATCCTTTACGTTCGGGTCTGTTGAAACGGTTTCATGTTTGTGTAACGAAATGTATATACCGTTATCACCCCAGTCAGTGCCGCCGCGATACGGTAATATCGCTTCATCGGTAGAAATTTCCTGCAGGGCAAAATAGGTAGTATGACGGTAGATGTCCGGGAGGCGGGCATATACAGGGGCAATCAATCCTTCTGCCTGTTGCTTTTCTGTTAGGCTGGCCGGCGATAATATTTCATCCTGCACTTTTTCATTCAGCTTGGTGCAACTACTTATGCCTGCACAGATGATCAGTAGTAAAGCAGATTTATAGATTATTTTTTTCATGGCAGTTGTTTTTAAAATGATACGTTTAATCCAAAAATAATTGACCTGGCTTTTGGATAGCTCAGGTAATCTATACCGTAAGACAATACGCTGATAGATGACCTGTCTATGTTTACCTCGGGGTCATAGCCATTGTACTTCGTAATTACAAAAAGGTTTTGTGCGGTTACTGATAAACGAAGAGCTGTAACCCAGCGGTTTAAACCCAGTTTTGTTGGGTTGAAATTATAACCCAATGCCACGTTGTTCAGGCGGAAATAGGCGCCATTCTTTAAATAGCGGGTGCTGATAGGCGCGGAATTGCTAACAGATTCGTTGGGATAGGCAACTGCCTCGGGTGTTGTGTTAACGCCTTTTGATATTTTCAATTTATAAAAAGAAGCGTTGGCGGTATTATCATATATTTTATTACCCGAAACACCGTTGAAGTTTATTACCAGGTCAAAACCCTTGTAACCTACACTTCCGTTAAGGCTGTATGTTTTGTTAGGCAATGCGGTACCTGCCGCTATCCTGTCTTTGTCTGTGATGATACCATCTTTATCAACATCCCTGAAAGTGCTGATGCCATTGGCATCAAGCCCGGTCCAGTCTTTCAGGTAAAACGTACCAATAGGCTGGTCGTTAAGATAGCCATTAACAGGCGATGCTGTAAGGCCTGAACCTGAAGCATAGCCGGATGGGATAAGTGAAAGTGGAGATTTGGTTACCTTATTGCTGATGAGCGTAAGGTTACCACCAATTGAATAGCGGAAACCATTCTCGCTGTTTACGCGGTATTCCAAATCTATTTCAACGCCTTTGTTATTAATATTCATATCCTTGATATTCGAATAGTAGTTGTCTACAGGCTGGATAGGATCCCCGGGTGGTATCAGCAACAGGATATTATTGGTGTTCTTGTTAAACAGGTCAATTGAACCATTCAGTTTGCCTTTCAGGAAACCAAAGTCAAGTCCCACATTTGTTTGTGTGCTCACTTCCCACTGTAAATCCGGGTTGGCCAGCCTTATATACACAAGACCTGAAGGATAAGCGCCTGTTCCATAGAGCGGGTAACTGTTGGCTGCCGATACGGAGGTAGTATAGCTTGCCAGTGTCAGTTTGTTGGGAATTTCCTGGTTACCGGTCTGGCCCCATCCGGCCCTTAATTTAAGATTGGTAAAGGCTGAATTTTTCAAAAATGCCTCTTCTGATATTTTCCAGCCAAGCGAGAAGGAGGGGAAATAACCGTACTTATTGTTTCCGCCAAACCTGGTTGAACCATCCGCCCTGAAGTTAGCAGTGGCCAGGTATTTGTTTTTGTACTGGTAGTTGATCCTTCCAAAGAAAGATTGCTGTTCATTTTCCTGTGCGTAGCCGCCCGGCGCATTGTTTGCAAGGGTCAGTTCGGTGCCCGTACCAGGGTTATACTGCGGTTCTATGGGCGAAATAGGAAATTTGTTGATGCTGTAATTGCGTCCCTGCAGGAAAAATTTCTGGTAAGAATAACCTGCCAGTGCATTGAAATTATGATCGCCAAAAGTATGGGCGTAAGTAAGATAGTTTTCTACCAGTATATTACGGTTGGTGGTGTAATAGGTTTCCAGGCGTCCGTCTCTTTGCGGTGTTGTGGCAGGCAGGGCCTGAACATCACGTGTGCCGGTTGCATTGTCAACACCAAACGTAAGTTTGTAATTCAAATCACTGGTCAGCTTAAGCGTACTGGTGATATTGCCCAGCACACGGTTGATCTTGGTGATTTCTTTGTCTAAGGTGAATGACTGCAGCGGGTTATTGATGGCCTGGTATTGCGCCGGGTTACCGTTTGCATCACGAGCAGGGTAGGTAGGGTTGTTGGAAATAGCATCTCCAATAACGCCCTGTATTGGAGGACGCAGGTTGTACGTGCTGGTTGCCGTTAGATTGGCTTCAACTGTCAGCCTGTCTTCCAAAAACCGCTGTGTTACATTGAAACGGCCGGTATAACGGTCAGCATTATTGAACTTAATAATACCCTGTTGTTTTTGCATGCCGAAAGAAGCGTAATAAGTAAGCTTGTTGGCGCCGCCGCTCAAGCTTACATTATGGTTCTGTGTGTAGGCGGTACGGGTAATCTCTTTCTGCCAGTCTGTGTTGCCACCCTTATCATCCAATGTACCACCTGCTTTTACCACCTGCGTTTTATATTCTGCAGCAGAAAACACCGGCAGTTTTCTTGCCAGTGATGAGATACCCAGGCTTCCGTTATAGGTTAGGGTATTAACGCCTGCTTTACCTTTTTTAGTAGTAATCAATACAACGCCGTTGGCGCCGCGGCTACCGTAGATAGCGCTGGCCGAAGCATCTTTCAGTACGTCTATTGACTCAATATCCTGCGGGTTTAAAAAATTGAGCGGGTTGACGCTGCCACCGGTGCTTGAATTGTCAAGTGCCACACCATCCACCACAAAAAGGGGCGTGTTGCCGGTTCTTATGCCACCCGGTCCGCGAATGGTAATACTCTGGGTGCCACCCGGTTCACCGCTGGCCGAAGTAACATTTACGCCGGCTACTTTTCCCTGCAGCAACTGTTCGGGCGAGTTGATAATACCGCGGTTAAAGGATTCAACTTTTAATGACTTTACGGCGCCGGTAATATCCTTTTTGTTTTGTGTGCCATAGCCCACCACCACTACCTGCTGAAGGTCGGCGCTGGCGGCTTCCAGTTTAATGTCTATAAAGGTTTTATCTGCCACTACAACCTGTTGATTGGTATAGCCCACATAAGTGATGATCAATACCGATTTTCCGTCAACACCTGAAATTGAAAAATTACCATCGGCGTCTGAAACGGTAGTTTTTTTAGTATTTTTTACAGCAATCGTGGCGCCTGAGAGTGGTTTTCCGGAAGTGGCGTCTGTAATACGGCCCTTGATGTCGGGAGGGCTCATAAAGCGTTTTGCGGGGGTTCCTTTGCCGTGGCCGGCAAAACTACAGAGGGTAAGCAGTAACCCCATCAGTAGTCCGAACCAAATCGTGGTGATTTTTTTCATTGTAGTAGTATTGGTTAAAATTTGAGTTCTCTAAAAAAAGGCTAACAACATGAAGCAGCTTGTTAATGCCGGACTAAACATAGATAATATTTCAATCACTTAGACACAATCCAATAATAATTTCCATGTAAACGTTTTCATTGATCGGCTCTTTGGTTTTCTTCCTGCATATGACAAAATTATAAAATTGCGACCATGCCGGTATCTCCCGAAAGAAATAAAAACCGGTTGCTGGCGCATCAACGAAGCCGGTTTATCCGGCCTGAACAGGATAAGTTGGAAAAAAAAATTATCCCCTAGTGTTTTAAGTGAATGAACATTCATTTATATTTGTGTGCATGAGAGTACGTGACGACAGTAAAATACAGGCCATCCGTGAAAAAGCGGTAGACATGATGGTAAAGGAAGGGTTGGATGGATTTAGTATGCAGAAGCTGGCGAAAGCAGCCAATGTATCGCCGGCTACTTTATATATCTATTATAAAGACCGTGAAGACCTAATCCTCAGGCTGTGGAGTGAATCTTTTAAGGAGATGGCGGAAGCCAGTTTGAAGGGATTTGATCCCGGTATGTCTTTTAGTGAGGGTTTGCGCGTGCAATGGATGAACCGTGCAAAATATTGTTTGAAAAATCCGCGGCAGATGCAGTTTATGGAGCAGTTGCGCCATTCACCCCTGCAGGAAAAAGCATTGGGCATGATGGGCGAAAGCTTTAAAAATGCGATGAAAAATTTTGTTCATAATGCGATAAAAAAAAATGAACTGGTAAAAGTGGAACTGGAAGTATACTGGTGTATTGCCTTTGCGCCCATGTATGGACTGGTAAAATTTCACCAGGAAGGGCATAGCCTGGGAGGGAAAAAATTTAAACTAAATGATAAAATACTGAATGAGGCGCTGCAACTGGTAATTAAGGCATTAACGCCGTGAGTTATTTTGAATGATAAATTTTAGATTTTAAATTATTTCACGTAAATGAAATTCAAAATGTATAATTCAAAATTCAAAATATTTTCCTGCGCATATGAAATCAACATATTTCTCTGTGCAGCCTATTTTAAATTTTGAATTTTAAATTGTTTTCGACAAAAGCAAGATTCAAAATATATAATTCAACATTTAAAATATTCTTCTATGGAAGTATTAATATTGAAAACAAATATCCGGTATAAAAAGCAGGTGAAAACCGTAGCGCCATTGCTGGACGGACAAGACAATATTTCGCGCTGGAATATTGATTTAAACGATATTGATAAAGTACTCCGGATCGAATCAGACGATATGGAACTAACAGAAGTCGTTCAAATAATTAAGGAAGCCGGTTTTCATTGTGAAGAACTAGCCGGATAAAATAATATACCATGGAACAATTAAAGGATCAACCAACTGTAAAGGGAAAGATATTTACTTCTTACCAGGCATTTATTATAGCTATTATAGCTATTCTGCAATTTACTATCATACTCGACTTTATGGTATTGTCGCCCCTGGGTGCCATATTGTTGCCAACTTTTCATATCAGCACACAACAGTTCGGCCTTGTGGTTTCCGCATATGCATTCAGCGCGGGGATCTCCGGTTTACTGGCGGCAGGATTTGCCGATAAATTTGACAGGAAAAGATTATTGCTTTTTTTCTATGGCGGTTTTATGGCAGGCACTTTTTTATGCGCCATTGCACCGACCTATCATTTCCTGCTCGGTGCAAGAATAGTGACCGGCATTTTTGGTGGTGTTATCAGTTCGGTAAGCATGGCTATTATTACGGATTTATTTAAAATGGAAGTACGCGGCCGTGTAATGGGTTTTGTGCAGATGGCATTCGCCGCCAGCCAGGTATTGGGCCTGCCTATCGGATTGTTTTTGACCAACCGCTTTAACTGGCATGCGCCCTTCTGGATGATAGGTTGTGTTGGTGTGCTGGTAGGAATTATTATTGTTATTTACATGAAACCCGTGGCTGCACACCTTGCTATCAAATCTGACCGGAACCCTTTTGAACACCTGTTAAAGACGCTGTCTCATAAGACCTATTTACGTGCGTTCCTGGCTACTACTTTGCTTACCACCGGGGGATTTATGTTAATGCCTTTTGGCAGCGCTTTCAGCATCAATAACCTGGGCATTACAATGGAACAATTGCCCATATTATATGGTATAACAGGGTTGTTTTCTATTGTTACGGGGCCGCTAATTGGGAGAGCAAGTGATAAAATAGGCAAGTACCCTATTTTTGTTATTGGGTCAATTGTAAGCATCGCCATGGTTCTTATATACACAAACCTGGGCATTACCCCCTTATGGATTCTGATTGCACTCAATGTGGTTTTGTTCATGGGTATTTCATCACGTATGATCGCTGCCAGCGCTTTAATGACGGCCATTCCGCAGCCGCAGGACAGGGGTGCTTTTATGAGTATCAACTCATCTGTGCAACAAATAGCAGGTGGGATAGCAGCCTATGTTGCAGGTTTACTGGTTGTACAAAGTAAAGCCGGTCCTATACTGCATTACAACAGGCTTGGTTTTGCCGTAACAGGCAGTATGCTGGTGGCTATCTTGTTGATGTATATGATTGACAGACATGTCAAACAAAAAGCGGCTGCGGCGGCAATGATGGCTGCTGCCGCATCAGTCGATGAAAATGTTGTACCTGCGTTGTAGTTACCCGGCTATCTCCCTGCCGTCCAAAAGATAGCATTTCTGAACAGGGTGGTATAGGCTTCGTTATTAAAAAGATCGGGCGAATGACCCATGAATATATACAGGTTGCGGGCTGCAACATGCTCATTGCTCCATACAACCGGGTGGTCGCCCATTTTTATTGCTGACGCCGGTTGGTAAGTCGATTCGTCAACACTGGCTATTACGTGTACATTTGGCCGCGGACTTTTGTTGTAGGTATAAAACTCATCTTTCTCAATTTTGAACGATTTTGGCAGGCCTTTCATACAGGGGTGTATTGTGTCTTCAACATTAACCCCGGCAGATACAAAACCGGCAATATAATTTTCATAGCGGATGCCTCCCATAAAATCTGAAAACCACTGCCACACCGGGAATCCATCAAACTCGCCCAGCAGGCTGGCATGATGAAAACCCAGCCATCCGCCTTTTCCCTGTTCAATATATTTTTGAAAAGCGCTTATGGCCTTGCCGGTCCACCCATAGGGGGGATAGTCGAGTTGAATAAAAAGCTGGTATTGCGCCAGCAATGAATCGGTTATGCTATTGGTATCTTCTATGTAGTGAATGGCAAAATTGCTGTCGGCAGCCAGTTTATTGAGCCAGGTTTTTGCCATTTTTGAATATTCAATATGATGCCCGCTGCGCTCTGCAATAGCAATAACGTTGAAGCGTGGGTGCTTTTCTTTTTGCTGCTGGGCCCATAAAAAGGCAGGCAATAAAAATACCAGGTAAAACAGTGTTAATAATTGTTTGGTCATGTGTTTCAGCGATGTTTAATACACCAGAGCCCGCAGTTTTGTTTAAAGTTATTTTTTTTAAAGGGACTGTAGAAAAAAATCGCCATTTTTTATTTGTGTTCAGAAGTATTGTGGCACGAAATTGTCGGGGAAAAGAGGGACAGCAGGCTATTGTATTTCTAAAAACAAGCCAAATGGAATTGCAACTGGAAAAATCATGGAAAATAGTAAAAGAAAAACTGAAAGAGCATAATACGGCGCTTACAGATGCTGATCTTTATTATGAAAAAGGAAGGGAAGACGAATTAATAGAAAGGCTGGCAAAAAAAATGAATCGTTCAAAGCAGGAGATTAAAGCGTGGATTGAAAGTCTTTCATTCAATGATTAAAGATGTATCAGGTAAAACTTTTCAGTGCAGATAAAATGCTTTTACTACAGCAGGCCGTCAATGAATGGCTGCATGGAAAAAAAGATATTCTAATACATTGCAGCAACCTGGCAGCATCCGTTGGCATTGTCGTTGGCGCTAACGAATATAATTTTTACGTGTTGTATACCGGACCCGATGAACAGGGTGAAGGGCTGAAAGAAATGGCAGCAGCCGTTACCCAGGAACAATCCATCGAGGTAAAAGAAATCAACCCGGAAATAATGAAGGCAACCAGCTAACTACTTCCAGGCCTTTTTTATGAACCTGATAAAATTTCCATGCAGTATGTTTTCAATATCTGTTTGGGTGTATCCCCGTTCACTTAATAACGGAATTAATTTTTGTAAATCGGCAATGGTATCAATGTCATAGGGGCATTGTTCTTTTCCAAAAGCGCCGTCAAGGTCTGTTCCTATACAAATATGCGATGTATTACCGGCCAACTGGCAGATATGATCCATATGGTCAATTAATTTCTCCAGGTTGCAGCCGGTGTTTTCAGGTGTTGACAGGCCACGTTGCCAGCCCGGCACCATCATCCACGCATCCAGCGCACCACCAATAATAGCACCGCGTTCTATCAGTATTTTTATCTGGTCATCACTGAATTGACGGTTATGGTTCACCAGTGCCCGGCAATTGTTATGACTGGCCCATACATGGCCGTTAAAATGGTCCATTGCCTGCCAGAAGGCATCGTCGCATAAATGAGTGGCATCCAGTATAACGTTCAATGCCTCCATCTTTTTTAATAATGCCAGGCCATTGGCATTCATTTTACCCGTGGCATCGGTTCCATTGGCATACCTGCCGGGACCGTAATGCGCGGGACCTGCTGCCCGCAGCCCATACTGCCAGGCTTTTTCAAGATGGTCAATTGTTACAAAGGAGTCAGCACCTTCAAGACTGAGTATATAGCCAATTGGTTTTTTATCGTTGGCTTTTCCATCGTTCCATAGTGCAATATGTTTTTCGAATGCTGCCAGGTTATTTATTTGAATCATTTCGCCTGCATCTTCCATGGCTTTATACCAGGCAAGCTGGCCCTGGGTTTGGGCCCATGCCTGTTCCGGTGAATGCCAGCCCGGCAATTTGTTGTCCGGAGCTACATACCTGCCAATTTGCGTTGCCACCACCATTCCAATATTACCAGCCCGCAATGCCGGCAGCGAAACCACGCCTTTACCACGGTCGGGTTTATCTGTACGACCTGCTTCTCTTGCACGGATTTCACTGACTGGCTTTGTGAGATCCCTGTTCCACTCCATGGCATTCATACTAAGATCCAGGTGGGCGTCTATAATAAACATGCGCTATTTTTTTAGTCTTGGTAAAACAATTAAACCAGCTCAAACAATGCCTCAATTTCTACCGGTATATTATCCGGTAAAGATGCAAAGCCAACGGCGCTTCTTACACCTACGCCGTTTTCTGTACCCCATACGGCAGCAAACAATTCGCTGCAGCCATTGATAATATACGGATGCTTTTCAAAACTGGGCACACAGTTAACCATGCCCAATACTTTCATCACCCTTTTTATTTTATTGAAAGAGCCCAGGTTGGTAAAAATGGTCGACAGCATGGTAAGCCCCACCTGCCTGGCTGCCAGCTTACCCTGTTCCATATCCAGTACCTCTCCAATGCGGCCAATAATCAGTGTTTTGTCATTTTGAACAGGGCCGTGACCGGAGAGGTATAAATATTTTCCGTCAATCAGACAGGGTTTGTACACGCCCAGCGGGGCAGGCGCGGGTGGAAGTGTTAAACCTGTTTGTGTAAAACGTTGATCGGGTGTTAATGTGTCCATATTATTTTTATTAAAGTAATTTTTATAAATTTTCTGCGAAAATAGTTTATTCAATGATGATCTCATCCAGCATTAGCAATGCTTTGCCCCCGGCACCATAATTGCCTGCCGGTATGATGCCTTTATTAAGCGCTGTCAATTTAATATACCTGGCTTTATGCTCACTGAATTTTGCTGTTATTGTGTTTATGCCATTTAAAGAAAATTTATTTTGCGTATAAACTTTTGTATACGCAACACCATCTTCAGAAAGGGCGATTTCCAGGTGCGTGGGTGCCCACATTCTTTGCCAGTGGTAATTAAGCACATGAGTGCTGATGCTGTGTACAACAGTTACTCTCTCCAAATCAATCACTATTTCCGCGTCGTCGCCGCTCCAGCCCGTCCACTGGCCATCATTGTACTTGCTGTTTCCGTTAACGCCGTTTACCAGCGCATACACACCGGGGTTATATTTTTCAACTGGTGGGTGGGTGAGCGTTACAGCAGCACCAATGGCTTTGTGAATGGTAAATAATTGTTGAAAGGTTCTGTTTACCGGCTGGCTGTTACCGTCGAATAATCTTGCTTTCAGCAGGCAGGCAGACGCAATATTGATGTCGTCTGTATAGCGTTTACTTTTCAGGGAAGGAATGCTGCCATCAGTCGTATAAAATATTTTTCCGCCGGGGAGACTGCTTGTTAAAGACACCTGCAATTGCTTTTTGTCTTTTATTGCCGGTGTATATTGTATTTCGTCAAAAATGCCTGCTGCGTTTACCTGTAATTTTTGGAGAAAACTTTTTTGTTGCCGCAGTCTTTCTGCAAAGCCTGCATAATTGCGCTGCCCCTGCGTGGTCCAGCCGATCTCTGCTACGGCCAGCGCTCTTGGAAAGATCATGTATTCGGCCTGCGCATTGCTGCCCAGGTATTCACTCCAGGTTTGTGCTTCGATGCCTTTGATATATTGTTTGATGGCTGCAGTTGTATTGTTGCCGGCTGGTTCATAGCTGTATACTTTTTCCAGGGGTGTATAGCAGCAGGCAGCCAGTGGTTCCGTTGCGTAGAGCGACTGGTAATAGTCAAAATACAAATGACTTTCCGGCGTCATAATAACGGCGTGTTGTTGTTTTGCTGCCGCGATGCCGCCTTCTTCGCCGCGCCAGCTCATAACGGTAGCATTAGGCGCCAGTCCGCCTTCCAGTATTTCATCCCAGCCAATAATATTTTTTCCTTTACTGTTGATGTATTTTTCTATGCGGGTGATAAAATAGTTTTGCAATGCATGTTCATCTTTTAATTGCAAATCTTTTATGCGCTGCTGGCATTTGGGGCAGGTCTTCCATTTTGTTTTCGGGCATTCATCACCACCAATATGTATGTATGGAGAAGGAAACAGGTCCATTACTTCATCTAATACATTTTGCAGGAATATAAATGTACTGTCGTTACCGGCGCAATATACATCATCAAACACGCCCCAGAATGTAGCCACTGCGTATGGACCACCTGTGCAACCGAGTGCCGGGTAAGCAGATAATGCTGCCAATGCATGGCCTGGCATTTCTATTTCCGGTATGATGCTGATATTCCGTTTTGCTGCATACGCAACAATATCTTTGATTTCTTCCTGCGTATAGTAACCACCATATTTTTTCCCATCAAATACATGGGGCAATTCTTTTTTATGACCGATCAATGTTTCTTTGCGCCAGGCAGCAACAGATTGCAACGCCGGGTATTTTTTTATTTCGATGCGCCAGCCCTGGTCATCGGTGAGGTGCCAGTGAAAGGTATTGAATTTATAGAGTGAAAGCAGGTCAATATATTTTTTTATAAAACTGGCGGGAAACAGGTGCCTGCTTACATCCAGCGCCATACTGCGGTAGGCAAAACGCGGATAATCATATATGGTGCATCCCTTAACCTGCAATTGTTTATTTTTTTGCAGCCATAATAACCGCAATGTTTGAATGCCATAGATAATTCCAGCCGTATTGTTGGCCGTAAGATCAATGTTGTTGCCGGTTATGGTCAGTTTATACCCTTCCGGCTGTTTTATGGCATTGCTGTCTGTATGCAGCAGGATATAATTTTTTACAGGGTGTACCGCCGGCGTGGCTGGCTGCCAGCCGGCAAAGGCTTTTATGTAACCCTGCAATAAATCCGCACAGGGTTTTAAATGATTGTCGCAGCCGATGGCTGTAGTGGGGTTTATGATAAATGATTCATTATTTGGGGTGTACTGCACCGGTAGTGGAATCAGCGCCGGCGGTGCATCGGTTTCTTTTGTTTGGGCCGCGGCATGCAATATGATACAGCAATAAAAGCAATGAACAAGCAGCTGCCTGCAGCAGCGTTGAAGCCTGTTAGGGAGGAATTTATATGCAAATAGATACATCAATGAAACAGGGTTTACTGCTGCCAGACTTTTTTATCGCCGTCTACTGGTATACGGTTGTACAAGACTACTGCCTTGTATTCATAGCGTTGCCCTTTGCTTAGTCCTGTTACGGTTGCTTTAAAACTGCCATCTGCGGCAGGCGCCGGGGCGGCAATGGTTGTCCAGTTGCCACCATACAAATCTTCTGTCTGGCCGTTGTAGACGCGGTAATAAAAGGAGGGGGTAAGTTTTTCGGTACCCTTGTAATTGGCAATGCTTCCGCTAAGCATAGTTTCTTTTTCATTAACTGGTTTTGCTGAAACGGTGAGCACCTGTACGGATTGAATGGCCGGTAATACGTTTTCCAATTTTATGACTACGGGATTGGGCCATTTGTGATCATCATACAGGCGTTGTGCTTTAACAACGGAAACTACCAGGCCTGTATCTGTTTGCACAAAGCGGCAGCTTACATCTTTGCCCGGTTTGTATTCCTGTATCAGGCTGTTTTGTCCCAGCACACTTATTTTGGTAGCCGTTGTAGCTTTTGCAGCATGCAGCACAATTTCTTTTCTATCGCCTTCTGCCCAGGAAGCGGCATCTGTAACAATGGCATATACCGCTTTTTTATTTGTGTTGGTGGTATACCAAATATTATTTTCTCTGTTGATAACCCAGGCACGGGTATCATCAACGGCTTCGCGGTTTATAAAATACCAGGCTGCCATCTCGCGCAGCCGGTTCTCCTGTTCTTCTGCCATTGCACCATTTGCTTTGGGGCCAATATTCAGCAATAAGGAACCGCCCTTGCTTCTTGCTTCAATTAGTAGTTCAATTAGTTTTGTGCCTGTTTTATACCGGTCGTTTGTTGGTTGAAACTGCCAGGCTGTGCCCATCGTGATACAGGATAGCCAGGGATCGGTGATGGTAACACCGGGCAGCATTTGTTCGGGGGTTTTTAGCGCGCCTCTTGTAATAAGGATGTCCGGTTGTAGTTTCCAGCAGGTTTCTTTTACTATTTCCTTGGGCTCGCCGTCTATGAAAAGCAGATCTATTTTGCCATAGTTGGTCATCAGCTCTTCACATTGTTTTCGCGTAAAATCATTGAAATCTTTTTTGACGGTATCATTCATGATTACATTATCCCTGCTGATGGGTAATTGGTGCTTGTATAAAAAATTAAAATCTTCCGGGGAAAAATAGAAGCCTACCTGTAATCCGGCTTTCCTGGTGGCATCCACAAATTCTTTCAGCAGGTCTTTGTGATAAGGTGTGTTCATTATATTAAACGGCGTTGTCCTGGTATCCCACATGCAAAAACCCGAATGGTGCTTGGTGGTAAACATAATGTATTTCATACCTGCCAGTTTTGCGAGCGTTGCTATTTCGGCGGGATCAAATTTTGAAGGATTGAACGTTTCGGGTAGTTCTGTGAAATATCTTTTTACATAGTCATCTGAGGCGCCAACCAGGGTATGGCTGATAACTACACCCAGCTGGGCATCGGCACTAAAATGGATAAACATGCCGCTGTTGGTATTGCGCAGCCATTCTTCCCGGCCGGGTTTGTTCTTATTATAACTGCTGGATTCATCATCATTTACCTTATCCTGCGCAAAAGATAAAAATGAGATAAGAACAAGCGCTGTGCAGGCCGGTAATTGTAAAAGATTCATAGTGATGAGCGTTTATTTGGTTTGTAAGTGATAAAAAAGGGTATAGAAATACCCCTTATTTAAAAATCAACTGTAATGAAACTCAGATTGGCGCATATATTACTTTGTATTGTCTTACTCCAGTTTCAGCAGGCCAAAAGCAGCGGGAATATGAAAATCCGGCTGTGCAGATTTTGGATCGATCCAACTGATCCATTTAAAAAGGGGCCTTCCGTTTTCGGTGCCTGTACGCTCTGCACGGAACAGGCCTGCCTGTAATTGTTTTTCTTTTAGCAGACCCAGTGTTTGCAGCGATGCAATACTAATGGCCGCTTCGAGCATATAACCTTTTTTTGTACGCGATGTTTTTACCATCAATTGGTCTTTTGGCCATTGCCAGTTATAATGCATCTGGCGGTAGAAATCTGCATTGTAGTCCAGTATTCGTCCTGCGGCATCCATTTCAAGACAGTAATAGGGCGACATTTTATCATCGGCCTTAAAAAATATTTCCACCCGGTCGGATGCACCAGTTTCTTTTTTTTCGTTGGTGTTGGTGTATACGATTACTGAATCATCTGTTACTTTATAAAGACAGTAGAACCATTGTCCGTCCCACAACGCTGAAAAAGAAGTGGATGGCAATGTGGTACTGTCCCATGGGCAGATAAAATGGTTAAGCCTATTGGCACGCTGCCAAACGCCTGCATCGCCTTTGCCATCTATAGTAAGGGAACCAGCGGGTATTTTTTTCACCAGGTACGTTTGGCCGTATACAGCCATGGAAAACAAAAATGCAAGTGCTGCCAATAAGCGGGTACAATTTTTTTTCACGTTCATTTTTTATTGATAGCGTTCATTCTTATTTTATTTACTTCGGCCGAAGTAATATTGATTTTTTCTTTGTTAAACTTCATTTTAACATAAGTGGCAATGGATGCCACGGCATGATCGTCCAGGAAACCACCATGGGCGGGCATTACACCATTATAGGTTTTGCCGTTTACGGTAATTTCTTTCTGCAGCCCATTCAGTATGATATTAATTAGGGTATCGGTACTGTGTGCTATCCACTCGGAGCCCAGTAACGGCGGATAACGGTTATTGTCGCCTTTGCCATCGCGCTGGTGGCAGGCTACACAATATGAATTGTATAAAATCAATCCGGCCATATCGCCGCCCTTGCCCATATTGTCTTTTACCTCGTCCGGCGTTTTTATGTAAGTCCGCGATTTTCTCTTTTCCAATTCTGCCAGTTGTGTTTGACCGAATTTATTTTTGTCGCCCTTGTACATTACCCGCCATATTTTTCCCTTGTTCGACTCAGTTATGTACAGGGAACCATCGGGCCCTTCCGCCAGTCCCATCGGCCTGTAACGTGCATCGCTGGTATTTACCACTGTATCAATGCCCGTAAAACCATCTGCAAAAACTTCCCAGTTGCCGGTAACATTGTTGTTGGTGAACGGTACAAAACAAACTATATAGCCAGCCTGTGGGTAAGGCGAACGATCGGTGGAACCATGAAAGGCAATAAAAGCGCCGTTATTGTAACGTTCGGGAAACTGGTGGCCTTTGTAAAACAGCAGGTCCATGGGTGCCCAATGACCCGGAAAGCCCATCAATGGTAAATCAAATGCAGTGGCCCTTCCCGTTAGTTTCCCATCGCCACCATAACCTGGCTGCAGTATGTTTTTGCCCTGCAGCTGGTCATAATAGGCGTATGGCCAGCCATAGTTGCCTTGTTCCTTTACTTTTATAAAAGGTTCAGCAGGCAGCATGGCTGCCTGCCAGGGCGTGTATAAATTTGGATAACGGGTATGGAAATTATCCATGCCATTTACGACCGCATACAGGCTATTGTCTTTATCATTCCAGGCTATGGCAAGTATGCTGCGCAGGCCGGTCGCATATTTGTATCCGTCTTTTTGGGTCTGGTTATTTTTAACTGCATCAAAGCGCCAGATGCCTGCATGGGTTTCCAGCTCAGGCGCGGGATCAACACCTTTGCCCCCGGGAATGCCGGCAGCGCCCGCAATGGCAACATCCTGTGCGGCATCGTTGGGTGCCCCAAATGGCACATACATATGGCCGTTGTCATCAAACGTAAAAGGCTTGGCGGTATGCCAGTGGTGCATTAATAATGAATCGGTATCGGTAAAGATTGTTTCAGTCTTGCTTTCGGGAATTAATGACCCGTTTAGTTTATTTCTGAAAATATTTTTTACTGTGCTGGTATACAGGTAGCCATCGTGTATGCGGATGCCTGCGGGCAGTCCGCCCTCGTCTTTATAGTCGCCAAAGTAAGCAATGACATCTGCTTTGCCGTCATTGTTGTAATCACGGATGGCAGCCGTGCCGCCCGAACCATGCATGATATCGTTGTACGTTAATTTAACATATATGTCGCCGTTAGTATTTACGGCGATATGCCTGGCCCTGCCTATGCTGTCTGCCACTACCACCGCTTCAAAGCCGCCTGGAAGAAAAAGGCCGCCATTGTCTTTATCTGCAGGTGGCAGGGCTACAGGTCCGGCACAGCGGCTGAAGATGGTAACTGTTAAAACAATTAAAACGGGTTTTAAAAAAAGTTGTGATAATAAGAAATCCAGAAGAGAAACCATCGATATCGCTCTCATGTCTGTCTATATTAATATACGTAGTTAGTTAAAAGTGTTGCCATATTGATTGATTATTTTTTTGTTGCTGTTAAAAAATAAATGGTCAATACATGGTAGTCATCTGTCGAAACCGGCCAATAAAATATTTGCAGCGATGCATTATTTATTTTTTCTGGTGATGCTTGCAATTACCGCAATCAGTTTTTAGCCCTTGTATTGGATACCAGTAATCATTAAGCAGCTTTAATGGTAAAGGAAGTTGTGAGCGCAACGCTGAAACCCCTTGGTAATTTGTCAACACCAAATATTGCCCTTGTATGTTTTCCCCTATCCCCCAGCATTTCAAGAAAAAGGTCAGACGCCCCATTTGCTACCCTTGGCCCCTCGTCCCAGTCTTCAGTTGCGCGGTAATAAATGTCTGCATGGTTCAGCCCGATGATATTATCAAAACCGGCGAATGTATGTATCTGTCCCAAAACATTTATTGCAGCCAGTCTTGCCGCCTGGTATCCATCTTCGGTGGTTAGATTTTCTCCCAACCGGCCAATAAAAAAGAATGCATCTTCTTTTATTGGAAACTGAATGGCGACATAAGCAATATTGCCCCTGATGTTTACAGCAACATACGATCCGCCGGGTTTTGGCAGATTACCAAATTCAATTCCTGCCGTCCGCAGGTTGTTAAGTATTTTATTGTCTTCCATCTTTATGTATTTCCCGGCTGTAAGTCTGGGAACAGTTATTGAAAATTTCGTTTCACATTTTGCAGTTTGTGAAAACACCAACTGCGGCGTTCCACCAGTCCGCCTTTGCCGGTGCTTTCACCGGCAATTTTTTTCACCGGCAACTGAAATACCGGGTCCCTATTTTTTTGCAGCATTTATTATAACGGGAACGGCTATTCCATTTAGATCATATACAATCCGGCCGCCCTTAATGGTCATTTCACATTCCAGTTTCCGGCGGCTTTCAGTTTTATAGCCTGTATAGTCATAAAAGCCAAACTGTCCTTCCCGTACATTTAATATGGCAATGTCTGCAATGGCGCCTATAGACAGGTTGCCCAGTTCTTCATGTTTTATTTCCCTTGCCGGGTTCCAGGTGGCAGCCTGAATTACTTCTTCTGTTTTCATGCCGATGGCCATGAATGTAGACATTACATTCAGCAGATCCTTCATGGCTGCATTCATGCTGCCGGTATGTATATCGGTGCTGATGGAATTGGGATAAAATTTATCTTTCATTCCTGCAATGGCCTGCGAAAAATTGAAACTGATGCCTCCGTAGCCCACATCAAAATAAATCCCCTTCCTGCGTGCATCCCATATAAAAGGTTTTATTTTATTGGTAAGTGTATCGGCCAGTGACTCGCGGCTGTTCAACAGGGCAAAGCAGTGCGTAAAAATATCGCCCGGCCGAAGGTGCTGGCTGAATAATTCTTCTATGGGCAATGGAGGATTGCTGCCACCAAAATCTATCATTACGGGAATATTTGCCAGTGTGCCTGCCTTTAACGCTTCATCTACCGGTGTCCATTCACTGCCGTTGTAATGCGCCACTTTAACACCCACTATATAATTGCGAAACTGGCGCGCCACCAGGGAAGTCATTTTACCATCCATGTCTCTTGTATCCTGTTCATATGGACCACCACGCATGCCCTCGCCAACGATATTCAAAAATGCCAGTACCCTTGTTTGTGATATATCAATGACCTGTCTTTTGAAAGTGGCAAAATTTTTCCAGCCGGCACAACCGGCATCCACGACTGTTGTAACGCCATTCCTGAAAGTGAAGCCATCGGGTGGCAGCGACAAGGGCCCGTTGCTGTAGGTGTGATCGGGTTCATTGCCAACAAACACATGTGCGTGTATATCAATCAGCCCTGGTGTAACATACAATCCTTTTGCGTCTACCACCTGCAGCGCACCGCTGGTGTCGATTTTTTTTGCAATGCTGCTGATTCTGCCATCGGCAATGCCTATATCCATTATGTCGTGGATATTGTTTTTGGGATCGATAACATAACCGCCTTTTATTACAATGCTGTAGGGCTGACAATATACCGCCTGCGAAATAAAAAGAAGCGTACAAAAAACATAAGACTTTAGCATGATCCGTTGCGTTTTATTATACCGGGCTAACTTATTGCCGCTGTCATTTTATATGGCGGCCTTTTTCAGTTCCTCAGTAATTCTTGCCGCCACTATTTTTTCCTGGCCGGGTTTTAGCATCCATACGGTAACCGTAATACCTTTATCGTGTGCGCTTCCTATTTCTATGGAAGGATTGCCATTGCGCAGGTTCAGTTGTACATCTTTGCCGGATATTTTTACTTTGCTATCGTCCCAGCTAATGCCCAGCGTAGGGGTAATGTTTCCCAGCGCCGGCACGGTTATTTGGGTAATAACACCTTTGACTGCTTTAACACTGTTGCTGATTACCGCTGCGGCAGCTTCCCATTCCCTCCATTCTTTGTCGTGATCCTGCCCGATATAACTTTCAAGTGCTACATACATACCCAGCACCTCCTCTTTATTTACTTTAAACCCACGCCCAATATTAAACCCGCGTGGCGCCATACTTAATCTTGCCGCGGCAATAATATCTTTCTTCCCCATCAGTAAGCCTGCACTTTGAGGGCCGCGTATGGCCTTGCCGCCGGAAATAACAACAAAACTAAAACCCATGTCATTGAATTTCCAGAGATTGGATACGGGTGGTACATCTGCTGCGATGTCTATTGAAGTGGGGATGCCATGTTTTTTTCCAATGGCTATCCATTCTTCGTGCTTTATTTTTCCCTTGTCTGCTTCAATGTTTAAAAAATGAAGTAAGGCTGTTTTTTCATTGATGGCCTTCTCTGCTTCTTCGGCGGTTTCAACATAAATAATATTACAGCCGGTATTTTTTAAAGCATGGTTGTATACAATAGTGTGGGCTTTTTGTATAATAACTTCCGACTTCATGCCGGTTCCTTCCAGGTGGGGTAACTGCTCTGCTTTCTTAGTATCCATGCCCGTTAGAATGCCGGCCAGGCCAAGCGTCATACCAGAAAACGCACCGGTAGTTACTACTGCGGCTTCTGCATGCACCAGCGCGGCAATTTTTTCACCCACTTTATCCTGCAGCTCATCCATCATGCAAAAATCTGTGGCGCTGTTCATAATTGTGTCAACTACAAAATCATGCATCAGCGAGCCCGTCATGGCCGTATAGGTACCTGCTGCATTAATAAAAGTACGCACACCCAGTTCCTTAAAAAGATCTCTTTTTGCAGGGGGCGATGGGGATTTTGCCAGTACAGGAACAGGCGGCAAAGCCGTTGCTCCTGCAGCAAGTGGTGTAATCGATAGATATTTTATCAGGTCTCTTCTTTGCACAGATGGTGTTTTGTTGGCAGATTTTTTTTCTGCATTTTTTAAACTGAAAAAGGGGAAGTATAAGTTACTAAATAAACAATTACCTGCAAATGAATTGCAGGTAATTATAAACAGTCAGGTATAACCGGATCCTTTTATAGAGAAGCTGCATGGCATTACACATAGGCAATGCAATCCATTTCCACCAGTGAATTGCCGGGCACCCCGCCTTTGGCCACTGCTACCGTTGTGCGAACCGGCGGATTTTTACCAAACCTTCCCTGGTACACTTCGTTCATGCTTTTGTAATCTTCAATATCATTCAGGAACACCGTTACCTTCAATACTTTCTCCATGGAAGAGCCGGCATTGATCAGTTCTTTTTCCAGTTCTTTCAATACATGGTCTGTATGCGCTTTGATATCACCTTCAAAATGCGCCCCTTTACCGGCAATGAATATCATGCCGTTAAACTTGGTTGCTCCAGAAAACAAGGGAACACCCTGATCGAATTCTGTGGTATTGAATACTTCTTTTTCATTTTTAACGCCGGCATGTTTTTCTGCTTTTGCTAAAAAACCCAGGCCGATGGTGCCTGCAACAGAAGCAACCATTTTTTTTAGTGCAGATCTTCTTTGTGTTTGCATATTTGGCTTTTTGTGTAAAGGAAGGTAATTAATTTTCCTTACTGTTTATCCCACCAGGTTCTTGTCAGAAAAGCATCCGCACCCTGTCTTGCCACAGCCGCATTGTAAGAACTTGTATTTAATGTTTGTTCTACTACAGGGTAAAGAAAGCGCCTGAAAAACTGCCCGTTGGTGGCATTGCCCGGATAATTGTTGGGCACCAGTTTGGGATAACCTGTACGGCGGAAATTGTTAAACACCTCCTGCGCATCGGGGAAAATACCCAGCCAAAACTGTGTATATATTTGTTCTGTCTGGTTGTCGACAGTACTGCCTTTTGCGGTCAGTGGGTGAGTAGTTACATAAGCATCTGTCTGGGCACCTGTAATAGTGCCGGTAACACCGCTGATAAGATCCCATTGCTGCATAGCTGCACGCACCCCTTTTTGGTACAAAGCATCAGCTGTTTCAGCGGTATACCAGTTTCTTAAAGCCGCTTCTGCCAGAAGAAAATAGGATTCTGCGGCCGTAAAAATTAGCATGGGGGCGTCCACGCGCAGCACCGTGTTTTGTTTGGGTTCTGAATAAGTGCCAAAGTCGGTTGGTTTAACACCATTAACGGTAGCCGGTAAACCTTTTTGTACAGCAGGTGTACTATTGGCAACGCCGTTTTGATAAACTACCGATATAACACTCAGCCTCGGATCGTTATTGGCTTTGAGGGAGTCTATAAATGATTGCTGGTATTTTCCACCTTCTGTGTTATTTAATCCGTCTGCCTTTATATAATCGCTGTTAAGCATACCCAGCGCCAATGGATTTTTATTGATGTCCTGGCCGGAACCCGCGTAATTTACTTTGGCGATATCTGCATAGGCGGTAATTACACCACCTGCAATCGCTTTAGTAACCCAGCTTTGAGCAGCTGCCGCATCTACTTTGGTCATCCGCATTCCAAGACGCATCATAAGGGAGTAGGCGAATTTTTTCCATTGCAGCGTATTGCCATTGTATACCAAATCAGATGAGCCGAATGTGGTGGTATTGCCGGCGTTTAAACTCTGTGCCGCCTGGTCCAGTTCTTTCAGCATATCTGCATAGATATCTTTTTGTGCATCGTATACAGGCTGAAAAATAGAGCTGTTGTATCCCTGTCCTGCCTGTGAATAAGGGATATCTCCATAAAGATCAGTAAGCCGGCTAAAGCAAAAAACCTTCCATATACGTGCTACTGCATACAGATTTACCTGTGAGGCATTGTCTTTTACTGATTTTATTACTTCACCTATTTCGTTGATTTGGGTGCTGTATGAACTGGCAAACACAGAGGCGGATTGCGCTTGCTGGGCGGCTACGTATTTGGAACCGAACCCTGCCACATCATTGTAGCTGGTGGTATACTGCATGTGGCCAAGCAGCAACGACTGGGTATTGCCGCTGTTACTGGCGCCATCGTACAATGCTTTGCTGAAAATGTACTGAGGCGTAGCTGTTGATACGGCATCGGGATTGGTATTGATTTGCTGGAAGTTTTTTGAGCAGGACTGCATTAACAAAGCGCTGCACAACAGTAATGAAAGCCGGCTGTATGGTTGATTTGTAAATTTCATGTTGCTGGTTTTAAAGAAGATTAAAATTTAAGCAGGAGGTTTACGCCATATGAACGGGTGCGTGGCAAACCGATGGATTCAATACCCTGGGCCGGGCCATTGGTAAGACTTTGCTCCGGGTCGAAATTATCAGTCTTCTTGTACAATGTAAGCAGGTTACGGCCCACCAGGGCAATGCTGGCCGATTGTATTTTGAGCAATTTGAATTTGCTGACCGGGATATTATAGGACAGGATAATCTGGCGCAGTTTTACAAAGCTTCCATCGTGTACAAACAGCTCTGTATACCTGTTCAAACTATTGTAATAAGCGCTGCGCAGGTTGGCAACCGGAATTGTATTGGTATAGGCATTACCGTTGGCGGTTACACCAGTTAATACCAGCCCTGTTTCCCTTCCGGGCAAAGTTGATTTCAGCAGACCCAGGCGGGTGGCATATACTTCCATTACAGAAAAGATCTTGTTGCCGAATTTGCCATCTATCAATCCGCTCAGCGAAAAGCTTTTGTATTTAAACTCGGTGGTAAAGCCCATAGTAAGGGGAGGAACACCTTTGCCCAGTTCCTGGTTAATATCTGTTTGAGCAGGCAGACCGGAATTGGCATCATAAATAATATTGCCTTTGGCATCTTTTTGCATGCGGTATCCGTAAATGGCGCCATAAGTATGACCAACATTGTTATTGATAAACGCATTGCCATTGGCAGAGTTGCCCAGCGAGAAGGTGCTGATACCATCTGCCAGTTTCAGTACTTCGCTTCTGTTATAGGCAAGGTTATAGCTCATGTCCCAGGTGAAATTTTTTGTCTTTACAGGTGTAACGGTTAGCAACACTTCAATTCCTTTATTGCTTAACTGGCCGGAGTTGAGGATGGCATTGCTGTAGCCGGAGGTAGTGGAAATGGGCACACTCACAATATCATTGGTAGATTTACGGTCGTACAATGCCAGGTCAAGCCCTGCCCGGTTCCTGAACATTTGCAGGTTAAAGCCAATTTCAGTGGTAGTGGATGTAAACGGTTTTAAATGTGCATTGGTAATAACGGAAGAAGTTACATTCTGCAGTGGCACCGCGCTGTTGCTGGGTACGCTGCTATAAGTCAGGTTAATTGCGTAAGGGTCCGGGCCGCCGCCACCTACCTGCGCCCATGATGCTCTTATTTTCGCCATGTTAAAAATGGCCGGCAGCTTCAATGCGTCAGACAATATAAAGCTGGCACCCACGCTTGGATAGAATATGCTGTTGCTGGCCATACTCAGCGTGGAAAACCAGTCCTGGCGGCCGGAAGCCGTTAAGAACAGCAATTTCTTATAATCAACGTCTACAGAACCGAATACTGAGTTTGTTTTGATACGGCCGGTATATGGAATGGTAGAAGAGGTAGCCAGGTTGGAGAAACTATAGAAATAAGGCTGGATATAATTTTTGCCGGTGAGGTTAAGACGTTTTTCCTCGTAGTTGCGGCCATTTGCTCCCGCCAGCACGCTAATGCCGAAGCGATCTGCTATTTTGGTAGTATAGGTAGCCGTTATCATTGAGTTTGTTTCCGATACATTTGATTTGAGACCGGCGTATTCCCCCAACGGCGTATAAGCGGTACCGGTAGGTAAAATATTGGTATAGTTGTAACTGTAGAAATCGCGTGTAACCGTTCCCTTAAAAGTGAGGTTCTTTAACAGGTCATAGGAAATAGAAGCCTGGCCGATGAAGCGGTTTTTATCATCAGACTCCTGGAACTTGTTCACGACAAAATAACTGTTGGTGGCAATAGCAACGTCATTCCATATCACCTCATTGCCCTGTGCATCATAGCCCGGGTTCAGCCAGCGGATGTCTACGGTGTTGGCCACTTCATACGGTGTCCAGTTGGGATTGCCCAGCGCATCACCGGCCGTAGAACGGTTTTTAGCGGTTTCCAGCGAGTATTGAATAACTGATTCAATTCTCAGGCGATCGCTCAGCCTGGCGCTCAGGTTAAGGTTGGCCGTTTTTCGGTTATACTTGCTGTTGGGTAAAATGCTTTTGCTGTCAAGATTAGACAAAGACAAACGATAAAGTATGGCTTCGTTTCCGCCGGAAAGTGCAATGGAATTGGTAAAAGTATTTCCTGTCTGGTAAAAATTTTTCAGGTTATTTTTCTGCGCGCTGTAAGGATGGGTAAGTCCGTCTGCCGCCATGTAGTTGGTAGAGCCATCTATTTTAGCACCAAATGAACGTCGTCCGCTGCTCTGGGCGTCCAATAGGGTAGTGGGTTTTATACCACCATCGCCCTGGCCGTACACATATTGAAAATCGGGGAAGACAGAAACTTTTTCCATGGTAAGGGTTGAGTTATATTCTACGCCAACACCTCTTTGCGCTTTACCTTTTTTGGTGGTAATAAGAATTACACCGTTGGCGCCCCGCGAGCCATATAATGCGGCTGCTGTACCGCCTTTCAGCACGGTGATTGATTCTATATCATCCGGGTTGATAGCACCTATGCCATCGCCCCTGTCTACATTGGTGGTAATACCATTGGGCGTGGCGGAGCCGCCGGGCACACTGTTGTCGATAGGCATACCATTGATAACGTACAGTGGCTGGCTATTGCCAGTCAACGATCCATTGCCGCGAATTACCACGCGGCTGGAACCACCTGGTCCGGTAGACAAACCCGTGGCGTTTACACCTGCCACTTTTCCCGTCAGGGCGTTGGCGACATTATTTTCACGGGCCTGCGTAAAATCGCTGCCTTTTATTTCTGTGGTAGAATAGGTAAGCGACTTGCTGGTTTTTTTGATGCCCAGCGCCGTTACCACCACTTCGCCCAATTCTTTATTGTTTTCATCCAGTTGTATGGCAATCGCCTGCTGCAGGTTGCTTACCGCCACTTCCCTGGATGCATAGCCAACAGAAGAAATTACCAGCGTTATTGTTTTGCCTTTCATATCATCGGGAACGGAAAGTTTAAAGTTGCCGTTCTCGTCTGATACAGTAGCGATATCGGGCGATCCTTTTAATGAAATGGTAACCTTGGGTAAACCATCTCCGCTTTTGGATGCTGTAACTTTACCGCTAATGGGAAGTGAGACAGCAACCAGGTCTGTTGCGGGCAAATAGTTGCCGGCGCGTGATTCAAATACAGAGAACTGGTTATTGCCAATTTTTTTGTAGATAAGCGTAGTATTGGAAAAGAGCTGCTTTAACGCAGTTTCCACATCCATGTTCCTGAAATTGCCGGTTACTGCAACCGGAACTATTTTATTGTCCAGCAAACCTTCTTTGTATGCCACCTTAACTGCATAGAATGATTTTAGCTGGTTAATGGCATCTTTCAGTGAAATAACCATTGGTTCGTTTTGGACAGCGCGCCGTGAAGAGGCATACGTTGGCTTGTAGGTGTTACTGGCCATGTCCTGGGCGCGTACGCTGTTTGCGAAACCCATGGAGAAAGTAAAAAAAAGTGGTATAAGCAGACTGGTCCTGGTTTTTTTTCTCATACATGTCAATTTTAAGGTGCAGTTTGTTTAGTAATGTTTATATGTTTGTCAGCAGTTTGTTCTATCTTAATATTTAATGTGGTGGCTACAACATCCAGCAAATCTGAAACACTGTTTACGCTGATATCGCCCTCAATTTTTAATGAAAAAAGCGCCGGGTCTTTTATTGTTACCGAGTAGCCATAATTATCCTGCAGTGTCTCTGCAATTTCTTTTAGCGTGGCATCGGTAAAAGAAATTTCGCTTGAGCGCCATGTACTAACCAATGCGGGTTTTACGAGTCTCTTGTTTACCAGCAGTTTTTTAGCAGCGTATTCGATATAGTCGCCCGGCCTCATAATCACGGCTTTGTTTGCCGTATCTGTGCCGGTATAATCGATTCTTATTTTACCTGTTATGAGGGCCACATTTGTTTTTCCATGACGTGCTTTTACATTAAAAGTGGTACCCAGCACTTCTATATTTACGTCGCCGCAATGCACGATAAATCTTTCATTGGGTTTAATGTGCAAGCTGTCCCTGTTAATGTGGGTTACGTTGAAATAGCCTTCGCCTTTTATCCACACTTCTCTTGCGGCATCTTTATTCCAGCTGCCGGAATACGCGAGGGAAGAATTTCCGTTTAATGTTACCTGCGAATGATCGGGCAGGGTAATTGTTTTTACCTCGCCAAATGCGGTAGTAAATAAATGTTGTTTGGTTGAATTGTATTGGCTGATCATCCAGTATGAAACCCCTGCCACCACCATGATGGCCGCTGCAATGCGCATAAAGGCTGGTAAGCGGAATACCTTTTTTGAGGTAGTAAGGGGTTGTTCTGCTATGGATTGTTCAATCCGGTTCCAGAGTAGTTCTTTGTGTTCCCCGTTATAAAAATCGTCCTGCTTCCTGTATTGCAATATTGTTGCCGCAGCTTTTTCCACAATGTTTTTTTGTTGTGGTTCAGCCTGTAAAAATGACTGCCAGAAAGCATTTTGTTCTTCACCAGGGTTTATTACCCATTGAATAAAATCGTCGTCTGCAAGAAAATCCTGTAAGGTAAATTGCGTGTATTTCTCAAAGTTCATCAGAGATGGTATTTATATCATTATACAATACCGGCCGCTAATTATCCCTTCGCAGAAAAATAAATTTTCAAAAATGTGTAAAGCCCGTTAAAAGGCAAAGCAATGCCGATGGCCCCAGGGTTTGTTGCAGGTTCTCCAGGGCTTTGTACAATAACTTGTAGGCAGAGTTGATGCCAATGCCCATGATATCGGCTATTTCGTCGTAGGAAAGTCCCTCATAAAAACGCAGGTAAATGATTTCTTTTTGGCGGGGAGGAAGCGAGTTAATAATGTTTTTTACTTTCCCGCTAAATTCTTTTTCTTCAATGGCAAGGTCGGCCTGGCTGTTGTACGAGACTTCAAATCCCGATGGGTAGTCTTCTGTATCAATACCTGTATATTTTTCCTCTGTCTTTATCTTACGTATCAGGGTGTTTCGCAATGATTTATAGAGGTAGTTTTTAACGGAGGCAGGGTCGCCCAGGTTGCTGCGGGTGATCCACAGTCTTACAAACAGGTCGTGAATGGCATCTTCAATCAGCTTGCTGTTGCTCGTAAACTTATAGCCGTAGTTATTCAGCGGGCCATAGTAATTGTTGTACAAGCTGGCGTAGGCATCCCAGTTACCCTGTTTAAAGGAGCTCCATAAAGCAGAATTGGCTTCATTTCTCATGATGCAGCGTAGCAGTCTTTTAAGCAGCAGGTAATTTCCAGGCTCGGTTAAAGATATAATCAATCTGCTTAATTATTTTACTGCACGGCAATAAATGTTTCATTCATGTGGGAAAATCGTATCCCGGCCGCCATGCGAACGATCGTTTTTTTATGAGTAGTTTAAAAAGTTGGCTGCCTTGCAAAATACCGCTGTTAACCATTTTTTTGGGCATGAAAACGTTTTCACAGAATGTGTTTTTTAAGGCCGGGAAATAAATATTAATTAGATAACTTCAGCTTCGCTGCCGGGCCAAAGGAAATGATAGATTGCAAACTAAACCCTAACAGGGACTTTATAAAGTTTGACAATCAATTGATAACGGTATAAGTACCGGTTTTTTTATTAACAACACAGCAATTTTATATTCAATGAACAGGATTCTAATGGGTTTTCTATTTTTTGTTTGTGCAGTTTCTTTTGGCCAGCCGGCTGCCTTCACCACAGCCTCTTTGCATTCTCACAACGATTATGAAAAGCCGTATCCCTACTGGGAGGCTTATAACCAGGGCTTTGGTTCCATTGAGGCGGATATTTTTTTGCGTGGCGATAATTTGATCATTGCGCATGATACCATACAGGCAAAACTGGGCCGCACACTTGATTCTTTTTATTTGCAACCATTGCAACAATGTATAAAAAGGTACAATGGTTATCCGTATGCAAACAAAGACAAAGTGTTGCAATTACTGATAGACATTAAGACAGCAGCGGTACCAACACTTGACAAACTGATTGAAAAGCTGCAGGCATACCCGCTTATTACCGGTTGCCCCGCAGTTAAGATCGTGATTACCGGCAACCGGCCTTCTGCAGACTCATTTACAGCCTACCCTTCCTTTATTTATTTTGACGGAGAACTTTACCTCGACTATCCCGCAGCAGCCTTAACCCGTATTGAAATGCTAAGCGATGATTTTAAACGATTTTCAGTTTGGGATGGCAGGGGCATTATAACACATAAAGAAGATACGGTTTTAAAAAGGATGGTTGCCAAAGCCCATGGCCTGCACAAAAAACTCCGTTTTTGGAATGCACCCGACGTCATCAACAGCTGGTATGCTTTTATGAAACTGGGGGTAGATTATATTAACACCGACCATATTTATGCCTCGGCAACTTTTCTAAAACAATTGCCCGCCAGATCATATACCGCTGATTACTCTTATCAGACCTACCGGCCATTGTATAAAAACGATGGCAGTGCAAAGCATGTAAAAAACGTGATATTGTTAATTGGTGACGGCACCGGACTGGCGCAGTTATATGCCGGATATACTGCCAACAAAGGGGCGCTGAATATTTTTAACATGCGGTATACAGGCTTGTCCAGAACAAGTTCTTATGACAGCTATATTACGGATTCAGCACCGGGATCTACCGCATTTTCTTCGGGAGAAAAAACCAATAACCGGGCAGTAGGAGTAGATCATACCGGCAGGGCACTGGTGTTGCTTCCGGATATTTTAATAAAACAAAAAATAAAGACAGGCATCATTACAAGCGGAGATATTACCGATGCCACGCCGGCCGATTTTTATGCGCACCAGTCTGAACGATCCAATAGCGCGGCCATCCTGAACGATGTGCTGCAATCGCCCATCAGTCTTTTAATGGGCGAAGGAAGTAAGGCAAAAATAGATGCGGCCCTTACTCAAAAAATAAACATGCAATTTAGCGTAGTGTCGTCTGTTGACAGCGTTACCAATGACGCCACAAAAAAATGGATCGTGACGGAAAAAAAAGCAGGGTTGCCAATGCTGCAGGGGCGCGGCGACTGGGCACAAAAGGCTTTTGCCAAGGCAACCGGGTTGTTAAGTCAAAATAAAAGCGGCTTTTTCCTTGTACTGGAAGGTGCCCAGATAGATCACGGCGGACATGAAAACAACCTGCCCTATATAGCCACGGAGGTAATGGATTTTGACCAGACCGTTGGCAAGGCAATGGCGTTTGCAGACAGCAATGGCGAAACCCTGGTAATTGTTACTGCCGATCATGAAACCGGCGGACTAACCCTTACAGATGGCGATTATTCAAAAGGATATGTAAGCGGGCAATTCTCCACAGAAGATCATACCGCCACGCCTGTGCCGGTATTTGCCTATGGCCCGGCTGCGCAGCTATTCAGTGGTGTATATGAAAATACAGAGGTGTTTTACAAAATAATGGCTGCGTTGGGTCTAAAAAAATAATTGCATTTTTAGCGGCGCAGGCCATCATTAAACAATGGTCCGGCAAATCTGCCTGTTTATCCTTTACATTTGTTGGGGGGCAAATAATCTGCAACAGACGCCGGTACAGCTGTTTTATTGAAATGGCAGCTTATATTTATTTTATTAAAAAATTGACTATTCTCTAACGATTACCAATATGCTACAATCATTCGTCCGTTTATTTTTTTTATCGTTGGCGCTGCATTTAACCCTTACCGGTGTTTGTCAGCGAACTCCAAAAGATGTACTATCGCCCGACAAAAAATTATTCATACGCTTCCAGGTGGGCAGCGATGATACGAAAGCCGGTAAAACACAGCAATTGTATTACAGCGTCTCGTTCAACGGTAAATGGCTGTTGCTGCCGTCGGCGTTGCGACTGGATATAAAAGGATATGCGGCTTTGGGCGACTCCGTTCAGATTGTAAATACCAGCTATTCTTCTGCAGACGACACCTATCATTTGCTGGTGGGCAAAACAAGTGAGGTACATAACCAGTACAATGCCCTGCAACTGGAGCTGGAAGAAACAGCTTTACCTAAAAGAAAATTAATGATTGAAGCAAGGGCATACAACGACGCCATTGCATTCAGATATATTGTTCCGGAGCAGGAAACAACAAAGGACAGTTTTCAGCTAAAAAATGAATACACCGAATTTCATTTTAGTACAGACGCTACTACCTACGCACAGGTATTGCCACATTACCGGTCTATGTATGAAAGCGAATACCTGAAATTGCCGGTGAGTGCATTTTCCAACCAGGGAGGTGTAAAAAGTTCCATATTAATTGGCCTGCCCATGCTGGCAGAAGTGCCGGGGGCAGGATGGCTGGCTATTGCAGAAGCCGATCTGCAGGGTTATTCATCCATGTATCTTACCAACCCGGCCGGGGGCTGGGCCGGACATACAATGGAGTCGCGCTTGTCTCCCCGTATAGACAGTTCGGGTATGGCAGTAACAGGCAAAGGTGCATTCCATTCTGCATGGAGGGTTATTATGGTGGGTAATGAACCCGGAAGAATAATTGAATCCAACGCCATTATGAGCATCAGCCCTGCAACTGCGCTTACCAATACCAATTGGATAAAAGCCGGTAAGGCATCATGGGATTGGTGGAGTGGCAGCCTGGGACCCGATAGCAAACCGGCGTTTACAACTGCCAATATGAAATACTATATAGATTTTGCTGCCCGGTCGGGATTGGAATACATGCTGGTAGATGCAGGCTGGAGTGAAAGTGATATTACCAAAATGAATGGGAAAGTAGATATTCCTGCATTGGTTGATTATGCCAGTACAAAAAATGTAAAAGTATGGATATGGTTGTACGCAAGGGCCGTAGATAAACAAATGGAAGAAGCTTTTGCCCTCTACGAAAAATGGGGCGTGGCAGGTGTAAAAATTGATTTTGTAGAAAGGGATGACCAGGCAGGCATTGATTTTTATTACCGGACAGCCGCCAGCGCCGCGCGGCATCACCTGATGGTGGACTTTCATGGCAGTACCAAACCTTTTGGACTGGAAAGAACTTATCCCAATGTTATGAATTATGAGGCTGTGCTGGGGATGGAGCAATCAAAGGGAGGGACAAGAGATAATCCCGATAACCATGTAATGCTGGCTTTTACCCGCATGCTAACCGGGCCCATGGATTTTACACCCGGCGGGTTTAACAATGTAACAAGAGAGAATTTTGTAGCACGCAGCAATGCGCCAATGGTCATGGGTACCAGGGCGCATCATACCGCATTGTATGTAATTTACCAGATGCAGTTTGGAATGGTATCTGACTATCCGGCTGCTTATGAGGCACAGCCTGAATTTGAGTTTATAAAAAAATGCCCCTCTACCTGGGACGAACTGAAAGTACTAAATGATATACCGGGCGAGTTCATTACCATTGCGCGCCGCAGTGGAAAAGATTGGTGGCTGGGAAGTATTACCAACTGGCATGAAAGAAAATTATCCATTCCATTATCTTTTTTACAACCGGGAAAATATACGGCAGAAATATATGCCGATGCGCCAGACGCGGATGTAAATCCCAAACGAACTGTTATCAGCAGGCAGCTGGTTGACAATAAGACAATTTTACAACCGTCTCTTGCACAAGGTGGTGGTTATTGTGTACGATTAATACCTGTGAAATAATGTCTGTTGATTTTCCTGCTGTTATCAGGAAAGGAGCCCGGCAACATGCAAGACGACCAGAGCGGAAGTGGTCTCTGGCACCTGGCGTATTTGCGAATAAAATGATGGCTATCTTCAGGGTATTTACAAAGGCTATGCGGATGGCATTTTTTTTGTGGCAGGCAACTAAGAATACCATCACCGCAACGGCTTTAGTCAAACTAACTTCGGCTAAAGCCAGTTGAGAAGACGAAGTTGAAATACCCTGGCCTAAAGGCGCAGGGTTATTTTTTTATAACCTCTGACTTTCGAGGGGGACTAAGAATACCATCACCATAACGGGCTTTTACCAACCAAATTCGGCTGAAGCCAGTTGAGAAGACGAAGTTGCGATACCCTGGCCTAAAGGCGCAGGGTTATTTTTTATGACCTCTGACTTTCGACGGGAACTAAGAATACCATCATCACAACGGCTTTAGCCAAACCAAACTCGGCTAAAGCCAGTTGAGAAGACGGAGTTGCAATACCCTGGCCTAAAGGTCAATTAAAAACAATTGTTTGCGGGCTGATGATGTGTGTTGTATTTTAATATAAGGCTGGTATGTCGCTATTTTTTGGGCTCGACATAAAACGATAAACGTCTTCCGGTGTGCCGGTAAAAGGTCCATAGCTTTCTATTTTAAGTGCCGCCATTGCAGATGCAAATTCGCCCGCCTGTTGTGGATTTTTGCCTGCTATGCGTTGCGATAGATAGCCTGCCATATAAGTGTCACCGCAGCCGGTGGTATCCGATACGTTACCGGGCACAAAAACAGGGATATCATAAAACATGCCGTCTGTGTAAATAACGGAGCCCTTATCGCCCAGTGTAATAATGACTTCTTTAACGCCCCATTCGGCCAAAAGAAATGCACCTTCCCTGATATCAGTCAGACCGGTAACCACTTCCATTTCCTGGTCATTGGCTTTTATGATGTCAATGTATTTCAGCATTTCCCTTTTTTCGGGCCAGTCTGCCAGTACTACATTTTTGTTTTCTACCGTACGCAGAAAACCCTGTACATCCAGTGATACACTGCCCCTTGCAGACAAGTCTTTTATAAATGATGCAGACATATCATCTGCAAGCAGCGGGCCCAGGTGAAAGATAGTTGCCTGTATATTTTTTAATTGATCAGCAGTAAATGGGTCTGCCTTGTGTAAGACCCGTTGCGTGCGATGGTTGAGGTTAGCGCCATAGATATTTTCAAAGTAAACCGACCAGGCGCTTGTAAACGCATTGATATGGATGCCCAGTGCACGCAGATCATCAACGGTATGCAATTCGGTACTGCCCAAAGAAGTCACCAGCAGGTAATTGAGGGGCATATTGCGCACAGCGTTCGAAAAATAATAAGAAGTACCCCCGGGCATATGCTTCACAGAGTTTGGAGTAATTACTTTGTCTAAAGTGATATGCCCTACGCAACAAATATCATACATGCTGTAAATATAAATCTCCTGGTAGCCAGTTGGCGGCAAAGATATAAAATAGGGTTCTTTTTTGCGGGGTGGATGAATTGAAAATATTATTTTTTAATCGTTTTAACCTGGCTGTCGCCCGATAAATTCAGTACTATGGTATTCAATTTTGGGGTAATCCTCAGCACATCGTCCTTATCGGGCTGTGAAAATGAACCCGCAGAGGCCTTTACTGAATAATCCATGCCCTCAAACCGGCAATCAGCGCTGGATGCTGAGATATGGTTAAAGGGCAACACGGTAGTGGAAGCAGCGGTAAGATCAAGCAGCCAGTTGGCAGATTTTTCACCTGTTACGGTCATTTTTATTTGCTTTTCATCAACGTCCATTATAAGTGTTCCCTTAAAGGATTTCAATGGCCACGAAATATGCAGTTTGCCCGCAACGGCATCGCTGATCACAGGGTCGCCACCTTCCAGCAATATTTCTTTTCCATTCGCAATGGTTTTAAAAAATAAGGCTGCGGTCTTTTCTTTTGAGCTCCACCTGTATCCGTCAACAAAGGGCAATGTGAAAAAAACGCATTCATTGGAATCTACTTTGTTTTTAGTATAAACAGAAGGAAACGCTTCATTGAATAAGTGAATATCGCGAAACCGGAGATGACCGTCTTCCCATAACAAATTAAGGCGGTAGAAGCGGCTGTTGAACCATACTGTTTTGCGGTTGCTGCCATTGATATCATTGTTTACCGTAACGGCAGTGGCTGGTGTAATTTTATAATGATCGCGGAACCATTGACCGGACGCGGCCATTGTCTCCACACTTATTTTTTTCTCATCCCTTAAACGGGCAATCAAAGGCAATTGCAGTTCAAAACCTTTTGACATGGCGTTCCAGGTAAATGAATTTTCCTGGCCGGCTTGTGTATAAGCAAATTCCATAGAAGCGCCTTCCACAAATTCTTTAAAATACCAGTTTACCCAGGAGGAGTCGCCGCCACCAAATTTATAAACCGGTTCCAATGTTATCACTCCCTGCCCGTTTGAGCCCGAGCCGTGATCATCATATTGTCTTACGGGATCGCTGCCCAGCATCCGGAATATAGGAACGGGTATCTGGTTTTGTTCATGCTGGGCAGGCATGTAAGTATTTATTTTGCTGGGGTAGTATGCCTGGTTCCAATAGCCGCCCCATAAGGTATAGCCATCGGTACCCAACTGATCCTTGCAGTTGGCGGAAGCAACAATCTTGTATTTTGTATAGAGATAATTCAGCGTGTGCGCATCAATAAACCAGGAGGCCACCGACCTGGGGTAATAGCCAAATATTTTTTTGAAATCTGCCATGTACACATCGGCCAGTTTTTCGCGCTCTGCAGGCGTATAGCCCGTTGAAAAACCAATATTCGCACGCCAGTCCCAGGGGTAACGGCCGCGCCATTTCAACCCGGCATTTTCTACCATTGGCTGGGGAATTTCCCACCAGGCGCCAATTTCAAACGTGTTTGCAGGCAGGCTTTTTAATAATTGTTGGTAGCGTTTATCAAGCAGTGCATCATACTGCAATAGAAAAGTGCCACCCAGTTTGTATTTTTTCATCATCTCCACCTGCTTAACCACTGTCTGGTACAGGACATCTTCGGTAATGGCAGGGTCCCTCGGCTCCAGCAGACGGATAAAATTGACAATATTTACAATTTTTGGATGTTCATTTTTGTTTACCAACGGTTGGGGATGCGCGCCTGCATGGGTAAATGAATACAGGAAGCATGTACCAAATAATATAAGTGCGAGGCTTCCATTGAAAATAATACTTTTCATTGTAGTAATTTTACAAACAATCATCTTATACAGAAAGGAAATTTTTTGCAGGGCCTTTTTTCTTTTTATCTCCCGGCTATAACTGCATCCTGATCTGCAATTTGTTCAGCCCTTTTGCAATATACATAACAACCACCGCAAAAAGCAACGACCATAAAATGCCTGGTGCACCATACCGGTACGATTGGGGAAGCATACTGATGCCGCAGAGTGAGAAAAAGGAAAATAAAATGCCCGGTATGATATAGGTAAGCAGGGGATTGGTGGCAGCCGGTTTAAAGAACACCATCCATTTGTTGTTGCCCTTTATGTCAGTCAGCCAGTACAGCAGCAGAAAAATAATACAGCAAAAACCGGCACTGTACAGGCACCAGGTGGGTGTTGCATATATTTTGGATATTTTAAAGTACGGGCGCAGTATATACCCCGAAATAAACAATGACAGCAGAAACCCTCCGGCTGCCATAAAGCGTTTGCTGGTGGTAGTTATACTTCTGCCAAAGAAAATCCGCGATAGCACAATACCGCTTAGTACGATGGAAGTGTGTGCGGCATTACCCGCCTGGGCGCTCATCCAGCTAAAAATATCACTGGCTTGCACAGTGGGTTGTTTTGAAATAATGTAAAATGCGGTACAAAAAGCAATCATAACCGTCAGCAAAATGATATTGCCTTTCAGTAATTGGTAAAAAATGCAGGAAAACAGGTAGGCCCATCCAATAAGCCCCAGAATGCCCCACCAGTGCGGGCGCATAGAAGCTCCATTTTCTCCGCGGTATATAAACGCCAGCGCGATTAAAAAAGCAATACCTGCAAAACGAAGTATATAACTGCCGGTTTTATTTTTAAAGTGGTATACATTCCAGGTAAGTATGGAAGCGGCATAAAATATGAGCAGCCATGCATGCCGTGATATAATGGCGGCGCCGGAATCGTAACCATCTTCTGCGTTTACCATAAAAAAGCCCAGTGTAAGCAGGCCCAGCGTTCGCCACAGTATATGGGCCTGCAACTGCAAAAAGCTATCTCCCTTGCTGATGCGGTTTTGCAAGGCAAATGGTATCGACATACCAACAATAAAAAGAAAAGCGGGGAAAACCAGGTCGACAAAAGTCATGGCATCTGCTTTTGCCGGCATATGTTTCATCCATTGCGGGATGTCTCTTATGCCTGCCAGTTCATTTACAAATACCATCACAAATATGGTAATGCCACGGAAGGCATCAATGGAAAGAATACGCTGGTTGTTTTGCAATGCAGTTGTTTTGTTGGCGGGTAAACCCCGTTGCAGTTATTTTTTCGAATATAGGAAATAAAAATAAGGTACAACAAGTGCTAAGGTTTGTTGCGTTGCAGTTGCAATAAGACCTGTGAGGTTTGCCGGGCGGCGCTGGCAGCTGCAAAAGAAAAGACCTATGAGATTTGCCGGGTCGCTGGCTGCGCTGCAAACCTCATAGGTCTGGGTCTCTTATGAGCGATTATTCCTTTTTATCTTTTTTGCCAAACAACCTGTTAAAAAAACCTTTTTTCTTTTTTTCTTCCGGTTGTGGCTGGTTGTTTTTTTCTTCGTCCTTTTTAGTTGGTTTGGAAGCATCTTTCAATATCTTCTGCTCTTCGGGCGACAATTTTGATTCAACCGGCACATGATTGGTATCCTTGTCAAAATTGATATAGTCATTGGCGTTACCATTTCCCTGGTCGTTCAGTTCTGCGCCGGGGGTAGGGGTTTTATCTATAAAATCATTGTAATCCTGCATGGGCTGATTATTCATATTTTCAGGTGCCAGGAACCGTGCATCCTTGTTAATGCCCAGGGTTTTGTCTGCATATACTTTTTGAAAGAAATATTCCCATATTGGCATGGCTGCTTTTCCACCATATCCAAGACCGCTTTCAAGCCGTATAAAACGATCATCACAGCCAATCCAGGTACCCGCCAGCAGTTGTGGTGTATAACCGAGGAACCAGGCATCGGAATTGTCGTTGGTAGTGCCGGTTTTACCACTCATTTCGGCTGCGCCCAAACGGGTACGCAATCCCGCGGCCGTTCCAAAGTCTACGGGTCCCTGCATCATCCTTACCATGGTATAGGCAGCCTGTTCACTGATGACCTGCTTCATAGTAGTCTGAAAGTTTTCCAGCACATTACCGTTTTTGTCTTCTATGCGGGTAAAATAAATGGGCTTTGTATTAATACCCCTGTTGGGAAACATAGTATAGCCCCATAACATCTCATACATAGACAGGTCGCAGGCCCCCAGTGCCATAGAAGGGTAGGGGTCTACTTTTGTTGGAATATTTATCTGCTTAAGAAAAGCAGAGAAACGTTGTGGTGTTACCTGTTTCATGATATAGGCAGAGGCGCAGTTTAAAGACCATGTGAGTGCGGTAGACATGGTTACAATGGGAGGAAGTTTGCCACACAAGCCTTTTGCAGGCACCATACCAAAGCCGGGAAAATTCTGCGATTGGTTTTCTACCGGCGTCTCAGGCGTAAACCCGGCTTCTTCAATGGCCTCGCAATATAAAAAGGGTTTAATGGAAGAACCCACCTGCCTTTTGGTTTCAATATTTACGTGATCGTATTTGAAATTCTTGAAATCAATTCCACCCACCCATGCTTTTATCTCACCGGTTATGGGGTCCATCACCATAAAAGATGTTTGCAGCATCTGCTGGTGGTACTTAATAGAATCGAAAGGAGTCATTACGGTATCAATCTCCCGTTGTGCATTCCATGCAAAAACCTTCATTTCTGTTTTTACATAGAAAGACTTTTTTATATCGGCGTCACTCATTCCTTCATCCTTCATGTTCTTCCAGCGATCACTGTTCTTTATGGCAGCCTGTAATATATTTTCGTGTTCTTTCCAGATTTTTCCTGTTTTAAGGGATGCCTGGCTGTTCAATACCTTCTGAAGTGTTGGCATATGACGGGCTACTGCTTCTTCGGCATAAATTTGCATCCGCGGATTGATAGTGGTATAAATTTTAAGGCCGTCGCGGTAAATATCATAAGGCTTATTGGTGGCAGGATTAATATGCGCCTTGCACCAGGCTTTTACATCGGTTCGCAATTCTTCCCTGAAATAGGGGGCAAGGCCGGCACTCTCGTCCTGTTTTTTATATTTCAGGGGTATGGGTTTCAGCTTCAGTTCTTTTGCTTCGGGGGCGGTCAGGATATTGTTTTTTTCCATCTGGTCTATTACCGTATTCTTCCTGTTAAAAGCCGCCAGCGGATGCACACGCGGGTTGTACAGGTAATTACCTTTAAGCATGCCTACCAGCACCGCAGATTCAATAACATCCAGGCGGTCTGGTTCTTTCTGGAAAAACGCCAGGGAAGCATTCCTGATTCCATACACATTGTCGCCAAAAGGCACCACGTTCAGGTAGAGCGCAAGGATTTCCTCTTTGGTAAAATTGCGTTCAAGCTTCACCGCTATAATAAGCTCTTTTAATTTTTCTATGATGCGGCGGAACATATTTTTAGAGCCCTGCTCAAGCATGTTTTTAGCCAATTGCTGCGTAATGGTACTTGCGCCCCCATCATTGCCCAGGTGTATAAAGGCCCTTGCCAGTCCCTTTGCATCGATGCCCGAATGGTCATAAAAACGAACATCTTCTGTCGACACCAGCGCATCTACCACATGTTTCGATATATCATTGTACCTCACATTGCTCCTGTTGCCTTTGTCCAGATAGTATTTGCCCATCAACGTACCGTCGCTGGCCATTATCTCAGAGGCTTGCAACACAGATGGGTTTTCCAGTTCTTCCAGCGATGGCATTTCTCCAAATACACCAAAATTGAGCAGTACCATAAAAAGTACAAGCCCTCCTATGCCGATGCCTGTTATTGCCCAGAAAATGCGAACTGCTTTTGTCATAAATAAAAAATAATTGGTGGTTATAGTAAACAGCAAAAATCCTACCCGAAAATAGTCTATCGGCTGTTAGTTTTTAGCCGTTAGCTTTTAGTGTATGATTTAGCGCAAAAACTATGTACTAAGCTATGTATTTTATACTTGAAACGGATGTTTTCCGGGCTAACTAACAGCTAATAGCTTACAGCTGACAGCGTTAACAGCTACTTAAAAGTATCTTTAAAATTAATTACCAGGAATCTCTTGTAGGCCGGTACGTCCTTGCTGTTCTTAAGAATTTCGAGGTTGTTTTCTGTAATAATGATAAAAGAATATTTTGGCGCAGGCATCCACGGAATGATGTCTGATGGCGCCAGCTTGCGGGCCTTTTCTAAATAGTCAATCGCCACGGCCGCACTGTCAAATTTGCCAATTAGCATAAACCGTACATCGTCGGTAAGTGGCAAGGGGTTAATATCAATTTGTTTATTGTAATATGCCTCCTTGTTATACCGGTTAAATGCATTCTTAGCTTCGTTTACATATACCGGATCTACCTTGTCCATTACCAATACCACATAATGTGGCTGATTGGGCGTATTCACAAATGCGCCCGATACGGGAACGGGAAGTGCTGGTTTAGTAACCAGCTTACTGCTGTCGACCGGTTTTTTTACTTGTCCCGAATCAGTAATCAGTTTTCTTTCGGGTATTTTTATCAGCACCTGGCCCTGCGTCATAGGCGTTCCAACAGGAGGTGTTATGGCAATACTGTCATCATCTTTTGGCCGTTCAATTTGCAATTTGGTTAAATAATCCTCAATTTGTTTGCGCCTGCCCAATACTTCTATCATGGTTTTTGCCTTAGCCGCCATGGGTGTACCCGGGTACAATGTATTGATATTATTCAACACCACTTTCGCGGCAGAGTCATTGCGCTGGTGAACATGGTATACCGCTTCAATGTATAAAAGTTGCGGACTCCAGTAATGTTTGCCATATAAACTGTCGGCCGCATGTTTCTTGTTCAGTGCGTCTTCAAACCTGCCTTCTATAAAAAGATTATACACTTCATCATATACCTGAGATGCTTCCTGTTTGCGCCCGGTATCGGCTGGTACCGGATTTTTAAGAATGCCCGTAAGTTTGGTGTTGCCAAATTTGCTTTCCATCAGCCGTTTTATCTCTGCTGTTTTTTGTTCATTGCCCAGCTTTTTGTAGCAATAATAAAGGTTGAACAGGGTTTGTTCTTCTACCGGAGAATTGGGAAACTGGCTGAGTAATTTTTCATAGGCTTCTATGGCATCTGCATAAGCTTCCAGGTTATCCTGCAATGTCCTGCCCATTTCAAAACGGGCATGCAGAATAGAGTCATTGGATGTTTTAAGTTTTGCCGGTGTTAGCGGTAAATTATCCTTTAATGTTTCAAGGCTCAATGGTTTTATTTCTGCAGCAAGCTGTCCGGCTGCGCCCGCATTACCGGCCCCGGGCCGGGGATTAAGCGGTGTCTGCTGTTTTATGGCGGCACTTCGCTGCCAGTTATCGGCATTGGGCCGGTTGCCCCATTTTGCTTTAAAATCATTAAAACCTTTTGTCCTCAGATTGGTATTGGAGAAATAAAAGTCGGTTGATTTGGCGGTTGAACTAAAAAGATCGGCCTGGGCATCATTGCCTTTGTTGTTGGCAAAACCCGGTGTGGTGTTTCCAAAACTAAGATCATCTTCTTTCAATCCCTGCTGTTTGCGTAACTGCCTTAGTAGTTTTTTCATGAAGGCAGTTCGTTCGGCTTCGGGCATGGCAGCAATTTTTTGAAGGCTGTCCTGCCGGGCAATAATCATTTGTTGTGTTGCAATGGTAGTCAGTGCATTCTTTCGTGCGGTAAAATCTGCCAGGTCTTCGGGTGCTATAATAGATTGATCGGTGCTGTCGTAAAAACGCTTGGCGTCTATATAATTTCTTTCTTCAAAATCTATATTGCCCAATGCAAGAAAAGACCTGCTCTTCTGTTGCGGGTTATCGGTACTGTATTTAATACTTTTTTCTAAAAAGACCTTTGCGGCGGCGTTTTGTTTCCTGTCCAGTTCTATTTGCGCGGCGGTGTAGTAAATGATATCGCGGTAGATAACATATTTATCGCGCCGGCCCATTTTAGAAAGCGCGTCTATGGCGTTTTGTATGGCTTTGTTGTCATTGCCTTCTCCCTGCCGTATGGAATTCAGTACGGCATATACTTCCATTACCGGGTTGATGGTATGTTTTATTACGCGGTCATAAAATTCCTTTGCCAAATCATGCTTGCCGGTGGCTTCGTTCAGTTGGGCTGCCAGGTATTCCCAGCGGGCGGTTTCTTCTTTGTTTTCGGTGTTGTGAAGCGCTTTTTCAAGGTGGATGGCCGAGCTATCCCAGGCTTGTTGTTTGTAAAAGTACCAGGCCTGGGCCTCTTCCAAATCTCCTCTTAACCTGGATGGAAAAAGCGGGTCGTAAGAAAGTGTTTGTATCAGGCCGGCGGCTTCCGGCAGTTCATCATTGGCTATATAGGTCCTGATCTGCCAGACCAGCGATTCATTTCGGCTGGGCGGCCGCGATAGTAATTTTTTGGCGATGTTTCTTTTTTCGTTGGTTGATATGGAAAAAGCGCTGCCTTCTTCGTTCGAATTGCTGCCAATCACTTTATCATAACCATCTTTTTCTTTGGGCGAAAAAGCATAGTTGAGGTATTGAAAGGTAAGATAAGCAGAGTCAAAATCCTTTTTAAGGTAGTAGGCCCTGCCCATCAGCAGGTACAGGTTGTCTACCCAGTTGCTGCGCAAATCGTGCAATAAAATACCGGCGGTGGCTTTATAGATAACAGAATCGAGATCGGTTTTGTATTGCGCGGTTTGTTCAAACCCGTAATTATAAAAGGAAAGCAGTTTGGTATAATCGTCCTTATGTGCTGCCTTGGCCCTTTCCAGCACCTGTTTTATTTTCTCATTGGCATTAAAATAGAAATTGTAGTGCGTAGTAGTATTCTGCATGAACTTACGCGGGATGGTAAACTTCTTTTCGCCCGTTTTTTCTGAGCGGAGCTGGCGGTTTTCGAATTTTTTTGGCTTGGGCAAATCGAAGCTTAATCCGCCTATTTGTGCATGCACAACCGGGGGAACAATGAAGAGATATATGATAGCTATTGCCCTTGTCAGGTTCTTATAAATCATTGCGCCGCAAGCTAAACCCTTAATAACTGGTTTTCAGCAAAATTATTGCTAAAAATGTCTGATTTTTGAATTTGAGACGGCTGATTTGCTCTTTTAGGAATTTTCTGACTTTTTAAGCCCGCTTAAGTTGTGAATATTTATTTGGGCTTGTAATAAAGGAAATCAGCCATCAGGCATCCTTAGATCAGACATTTCTGGTTAACTTTAGCCCTGCTAAAACAGCAATTTTTACTATGGCCAAACTATTTGATGCGGATACTACACTGAAACGCCTGCAAAACCGTTATCGCCTGGTAGTGATGAATGACGATACCTATGAGGAGGTAGTGACATTTAAATTGTCGAGGATGAGTGTGTATATATTATTGAGCACAATTTTTGTAGTGCTTACGGGGCTTACGGTGGCTTTAATCGTGTTTACACCGCTTAAGCTGTATATACCGGGGTATGGAGATGTGAATAATACCAGGGAGCTCCGCGAACTAAAACTGCGTGCTGATTCGTTAGAGCATGCAGTTAGGTACAAGGACGAATACCTGCAGGGTATAAAGGGCATTTTAGAGGGTAACACATCCATAAAGCTGGATACCACAGCACTGAATTTGCCGCCCCCCGAAAAAATAAACGACTAAAACTCCAATACTATGTTTAAAGGGAAATCCAAATCCGAATTCTTCGCTGAAACCAGCGGAAGCAGCGCAGCCAGCCTTATCAGCGCAGGCACTACACTAACAGGAGATCTGAATTCCAATTCAGACCTGCGTATCGATGGCACCCTGGTGGGTAACATCAACAGCACAGCCAAAGTTATTATTGGGGCAAATGGTACGGTAAAAGGCGATATCAATGGTCTGCAGGCCGATATCCTTGGCAGGGTAACCGGTGCTGTAAAAGTAAAAGAGCTGCTGCAACTGAAGGGTAGCAGTGTGGTTCAGGGCAATATACACGCAGGTAAGCTGCAGGTAGAGCCTACCGCCACTTTTAACGGCGAATGCCATATGACTTTAGCTCCGGCTGTTATAGAGAAAATAGCTGAAAAAGACAAAGAGGAGGCAAAGTTGCTGGAGAAAAATAATGTTGCCGCAGCAAAATAAAGACACCAACAAAAAATATTTAATGCGCTATGCCGGGCTTGCAACGCAAATGTTGATAAGTCTGGGCATTGCCGTGTTTATTGGTGTCAAAGCCGATAAATGGCTGAAGCTTTCTTTTCCCATATTGCCGTGGTTATTACCTTTGCTGACACTGGCCGCGATTATATACAGGATTATAAAAGAAACCGGCCCTTCCAATAATGACAAACAACAATAAGGCTAATAAATTTATACTGCCGCTGGTGCTGGCTTTTTGTATTTCAACTGTTTTACTGATGGCCGGCAAAAGCCAGTTGCTGCACTGGGGGGTTGATACTACATTGGTAATGGTGGGCAATATGCTGCTGTTTGCCGTTAGTCTTTCCTCCCTTTTATTGTACCAGCGGGCCATGCTGCACCCCACTACCATTGGGTTCCTGCGTAATACCTACAGCGGTTTATTTCTTAAGTTACTGGTTTGTATTGCCGCTGTTGTAGTGTATATAATGGTGGCAAAAGAGCATGTTAATAAACAGGGAATTTTTGCCTGTATCTTCCTCTATTTTCTTTATGCACTGCTTGAAATGCGCAGCCTGATGCAGTGGAACAAAGCACGCCGCAATGCCTAAGCAGGAATACCCGCTCGCTTATCTTCAACATTATCTGCCGGACAACTCCGCGCAACTCTCGTTGGATCTGCTGCAACGTTACAAAGTACACCTTACCATTACCAAAGAAAGAAAAACCGTATTGGGCGATTACCGGCATGCCCATAACAATGCCGCCCACCGGATTAGCGTAAATGGCAACCTGAACAAATATGCTTTTCTGATAACCCTGGTGCATGAACTGGCTCACCTGGTTACTTTTCTTCAATATGGCAACCAGGTACAGGCACACGGCCGCCAATGGAAACAGGTATATAAAATGCTGTTGCTGCAATTTCTTGGGCTGAACATTTTTCCGCAGGATATAGTGGCCGCTTTGCAATCATCGCTGCACAATCTGCCCGCCAGCAGTTGCGCCGATGAGGGCCTGATGCGGATATTGCGCCGGTATGATAAGAAAGAAGAGGGGATGTTGCTGGTAGAAGAATTGCCCGACGGCGCCCTGTTTTCGCTGGAGGACGGAAAGATCTTTAAAAAAGGGCAAAGGTTGAGAAAACGTTTTCAGTGTACGGAGATAAAAACCGGTAAATTATACTTGTTCAGCCCGGTGTACGAGGTAAAAAAAGTATCCTGAAAAATAAGGGCATGCAACTTTAAAATATACAATGTAGTCTGAAGGAATAAAGCCGCTGCTTAAACAACTGCCGGTGATAATTGTAAACCAGAAAAAATAACTGTATGAAGAAAATCATAATGGGCCTGCTAACACTAACGGTAATGACTATTGCTGCAAATGCGCAAACCGAAAAGGGCGACTGGATGGTAGGTGGGAACCTGACAATAAGCACAGCAACCGGCAGCAGCCAGTTTACCCTGCAGCCAATGGGCGGCTATTTTTTTGCGAATAATTTTGTTGCCGGCCTCAATGTAACATTCAATTTCCAGAAGCAGGGAGATGTAAAAACCAATGAAATAGCAGCCGGGCCTTTTGCGCGGTATTATTTCAATATTAAAAATTCTTCCTTTAAACCATTTTTCCATGCAGAGTACAACCTGGGTAACCTGGAAACAACGGTGCCCGGGTCAAAAAGCTCCAATACTATGGGCCATTTCTTTCTGGGTGCAGGCGGCGCCTATTTTATCAACAGCAATGTAGCGCTGGAAGCGGTAGCGGGTTACAACCATACCAAGGTACAGGGAGTTCCGGCCGAAAATGGATTCCTTTTCCGCATCGGTTTCCAGGTGCATTTATTGGGAGGAGAAGTGGCCAGGGTAAGGGGCAATTAGCGGATAATGGCTGATGGCTGATGTGACAATCTCTGATGTCCCTCTTTTCGTAATTGCCATTATTGATGAACGGCGTTTCAACTTACTAATCACTGAATATTTCCGGGAAGGTCTAACCTATAAAAAGGGTTTCGATATTTTATCGAAACCCTTTTACTTTAAGGTTAAGCCCAAATAAAATCAAGCGTCAGGCAGGTATAGCGGGGTGATGAAATCAGCCATCGTCACATCAGCCATCAGCCATGATAACATCAGACATTGCCCTCACCAAGTTCTTTAATCATCCATACATCACAACCAAAATGACCGGTATTGCCCATGGGGCCGGTTAGATAAGTAAACCCAAATTTTTCATATACACTCACGGCTTTGCGAAGTTCGGGCATGGTTTCCAGGTATACTTTTTTATAGCCCAGCGCTTTTGCCTTTTCAAGGCATTCATTAATGAGCAGCCTTCCAAGACCCTTGCCACGGGCGCTGTTGTGCAGGTACATTTTTACCAGTTCACAAACACCTGCAGGCAAGCCCGCAGAGGGAAAAATACCAGCACCTCCCAATAATTGTCCCTTTTCTTCTGCCACCAGGTAAAAGCTGCCGGGCTCCTGGAACAGGCTGTACAACGCATCGGTAGTAGGATCGTAAAAAACGGTGCCGGGTTTGTTGGCGCCAAATTCTGACAGTGAATCTCTTATAATCACAGCGAGGGATGCATTATCCGGTGGCTGTATGGAGCGGATGCGAATGCCTGCGGGTAATTCCATGCGGCAAAAATAGGGGAGCGGCTATTGATTACAAAGCTTAACTAAGCAGGGCAACGACGGCGTAAAAAATAGTGTAGGAAACTGCAAGGACAAAGAAAAAAACTTTGATGGAATGTTTCATAGAATAATAAGTGTTTGTATTTATAGGATATTTAGACAAAAACGGTGTTGGGCAATAATTATTTTATTTGTATTAAACAATTAAAATGCCAAATACCATTAAGTAGCGGCGTACCCGCCGCCCGGAAAAGTTATTTTTTTCTAAAGGGGGTAAACAGGAAGTCACCCAAAACAAGTACCTAAACGGCAGGGTGCTGCCGGTTATAAGTAGCGCTCGTTGATAATATCAATATGGTGTTGCACATGGCCGGCTATTACATAACCCAGGGCAAGGGCATTGATGGGCAGGTTACTAGCCGTACCGGCGAAAAGCAATTCAGCTTCCCCCAGCGATTCGAATAAGGCTTCTGTGCTGGCGCGAACGGTTTTAAATTCCTTTACCAGGTCATCCCATTTGCGGTGTATTTTGTTGGCAGAAACAGCCCAGGCGTTTTCGTCGAAGCCAGGTAAAGGGGTGGCGTCCAGCCTGGCCATCCTCAGCGCGCGGTAGGCAAATACCCTTTCTGCATCAATAATATGCTGTAATAATTCTTTGATGGTCCACTTGCCCTCTGAATAAGCGTAGTTTCTTTTTTTGGAGGGAATTTCTTCGAGTAATTGTTTAAAGGCTTTGGTGTTCTCTTTAATTGATTTTACCACATTTTTATCTGCCGCCCTGCCAATGTAATGCAAAAAAGGGCCGCCTGCGATAACATCGTTTTTTGTGGACATGGGTGTTTTTTTACAAATCTAAGGAGAATGCCAAAAGGGGGAAAACAAATTTCGCGGGCAAAACCAGGCGTTTGAATTTTGCAGATCCCCAATCCTGGCTCTTTTTGAATCTTGTTTTGCCGGCAACTACCCGCAACCGCATCCGAAGGAAACAACGTGCCGGATTGGCGTTGGCAGAATTACCGGGGTTGACCAATAGTTGATGGCAATATTTCTTTTGGCAGAGTAACCAGCAGACATGAACTTTGGTACCCACTCATTGCTTACGATGTAACTTTCTATACCCTTTTGCCAAGGCTCCGGTACTGGTAGGTAGCTTCAAACCCCTTTTTTAACCTAAACCTTTTTATTATGAAAAAGCAAACAATGCTTTTGAGCTACAGCCTTTTGTTTTTATGTCTCCTCCATGTTTATTCATGCACTAAACTGCCGCCACATTTTAACCCGGCCGATGCCGGTAATGTTTACAATGGCTGCCGCGTCAAAAAAATTACCAATTACCATCAGATAAGGGTGTTTGAATACAATAACAACAATGATCCGGTAAGTATCAGCAACAGCCTTTTAGGAACAGGCAACCCTGCCATGGCTTTTAAGTACGACAATAAAAAGAGGCTGATTCAATATGCCGCCAATTACGCGGAGGGCGTCGGGTTTGAGATTTTGCACAGGTATGGATATAGTCAGAACCGCATCGGTACAGATACTGTGTATTTATTGGGCAATTATGATTTGTCCGGCCAGCCGGTGCACTATTTTGATAAGCGGTTAGCTTACCTGCAATATGACGACCTTAACCGTGTGGCACAAGATTCCATGATATCCCTTCGGTCTCCAGGGCCCTTTGCTGTTATTACCAAATATAATTACGACCAGGCCGGTAACCTGCTATATACAAACGGTGAGGTGATAAGCAATATACAATATGACAATAAATTAAACCCCCACCGCACCAATAAAATATGGATGTTTATAGACCGGAATTATAGTGTAAACAACCCGGGAAAGGCAACAGCATATAATAGTGCCGGTCTTCCTTTAACGTATAACCCCGGAGCGGGTGTGTATGGGCTCAGGTTTGCTGGTTTAAACGTTAGTGACTCATCGCAGCTGGAATACGATTGTAAATAAACATGCGGCGGCTATAACAAAAGAGCCTTCCCACGGGAAGGCTCTTTTGTTATAATGTATACCGATGATTATTATCCTTTCTTATCTTTTTGTAAACTCGATTTTGGTAATTTCTTTGCGGGACTGGCGGGCATAGTTATAGACGCGGCTACTTTAGCTGCCTCGTAGGCATTCAGCAAACCACCTGTTTTGCAGAGTTCGCTCATATCTACTGAATCATCGCTGCCTGGTTTTTTCACTTTCAGCAGGGGCGCTTTGGCAGATTTCTCAATGCAAAATTTTAACTGTTGTGCAGTAAGCGAAGGAAAATATTCCAGCAGAAAAGCGGCCGTTCCTGCAACAATAGGAGACGAAAAACTGGTGCCCTGCGAATTGCCGTATACATTACCGCCCGGCATAGTAGAATAGATTTTTACGCCCGGTGCAAAAACGTCTACATTCTTTTTTCCGTAATTGGAGAAAGATGCAACCAATCCTCCTTCCTGGGGATCTGCGGGATCTCCGCTTGCGCCCACTGTTATATAATTGCTGGCAGTAGTTTTATCTGCTCTTAACCTTGGGTTGGGAAAATTATCGGCAGTATCTACATTGGCGGCGCTGTTGCCGGCTGCCTGTACCAGTAGTACACCTTTACTTTCGGCATATTTAACAGCTTCATCCACCCATTTTTTTTCAGGAGAGAAACTCTTTCCAAAGCTCATATTTACAATGCTGGCGCCATTATCGGCTGCGTAACGGATTGCCAGTGCAATATCCTTATCGTGTTCATCGCCATCGGGTACAGCACGTATCATCATTATTTTTACGTTGTCGGCAATACCGTTTACACCAATATTGTTGTTGCGGTTGGCACCAATAATACCCGAGCAAAAAGTGCCATGAAAAGGTGTATTGGCCATTACATCGGGGTTGCCGTAAAACTTATCATTAATATCGGCTTCATTGTCTTTTACAATCTCGGCGCGGTAATCTGCCGGTTCTTTATCGGCAGCTTCTTTTTTGCGCTCCTGGCTGCTTACGTATTCTTTAAAACCATCTGCCAGTTCTTTATTGCTGGTGCTCATTTCGCTTTTTGTAGCTTTGTACAGATAAAGAAAGCTGCTCCTGGCTTTTGATTCATCAGATGTTTTGGGAATATAATTTTGTAATTCTACACCCGTATATTCTTTTTTACCCAGGATTGTCTGCATGATGCTGTCGCTTTTCAGGGTTGCTTCAAGTGCTCTTTTCAAAAACACAATATCTACCTGTTCGCCGCCCTCTTCATCTCCTTCAATATTGGCCCTGGATTTCTGCCACATTTTATATTGTTCTTTTTCGTCTTCATTCATGGCAGCGGTGTCTGGTTTTTTTCCGCTGTATAAATTTTTGTACCGGTAATATACCCTGGCGGCTTCGTACGAGTCTTCCTTCACATTCCGGCCATCTTTTCCGCCGATAAAATTCCATCCGTATACATCGTCTACATAGCCATTGTTATCATCATCAACGCCATTGCCCGGAATTTCTTTGGGGTTCGTCCATAATATTCCTTTTAAATCTTCATGAAGGGTATCTACACCGGAATCAATAACCGCTACCACCACTGTTTTGCTTTTTAATTTTTTGGCCCGTACAAATTCATAAGCTTTATCCAGGCTAATACCGTAGTAGCCATCTTTTTCCTTGTCCATCAGGTGCCAGCCTTTGGGAACATTCTTATAGCTGGTTCCCTGGGCAAATGGTTGCAGGGTGGTTAGTAAAAGAAATCCAGCCAGGCACAGTTTCATCGTTACTTTCATGCAGATTTATTAAAAAAGGGTGAACAAAAATTTTATAGCCGGTAAAAATATAAAAAGAAAAGCCTCGTAATACCATAAAAGAACAGGAATGGCTAAAACAGGTTGTTAATTTACCCAGGTTTAGGCTTATTTTAACCAGATCCCCCCGTCTTTTATTTCAATTTTAATTCCACGCGGCGGTTTTTCCTGCGACCTGAGGCAGTTGTATTGTCTGCCACCGGGTTGGCTTGTCCAAAGCCGTTGGTAGTTATCCGGCCCGGGTCTGTACCAATTTTAACCAGGTAATTTTTGACTGCCTGGGCCCTTTTTGCCGAAATGGAAAGATTGGCCGCGGCTGTTCCGGTGTTATCGGTATATCCGTCAACCGTTAAACCCAGGCCGGGATTGGCTTTTAGCAAACCGGCCACCGTTTGCAGTGCTGCAAACGATGTGGGGAGCAGTTCGGCACTATTGGTTGAAAAGAAGATTTTTTCTGCTGCATAGTTGACCTGTTTCTTTACCTCTTCTTTAATAACCACAGGACAACCGTTGTTGTCTGCGGTTCCGGCCACATCAGGGCATTTATCTGCTTCGTCGTTTACGCCGTCGTTGTCTGTATCCGGTATGGGGCAACCATTGTATTTGGGCAACCCGGCCACCAGGGGGCATTTATCTGCTTCGTCATTTACGCCATCATTATCAGTATCTGGTATGGGGCAGCCGTTGTATTTGGGCAGTCCGGCAATATTGGGGCATTTATCTGCTTCATCGTTTACACCATCACCGTCTGTATCGGGTATTGGGCAGCCATTGTATTTGGCCAAACCTGCTATATCGGGGCATTTGTCTTTGTTATCTGCAATGCCATCACCATCCTTATCCGGGCAACCATTGGTAATAGCCGTACCCGGAAGCAGGGGGCAGGCATCTTTGTCGTCTGTAACACCATCATTGTCCTTGTCCTTTATTACTACAGGTTCTTTTGCCTGTGCCAGCCATATGCCCAGTGAAGCGCCGAATACTTTATGCTTAAAAGTGCCCGGGTAGGCGGCATAATAAAGATTGTCCAGCCCCTGGCTGTAAAAACCGGTCAGTGTTACATTGCCCAGTTCAAAACCCGCTCTTGCATTTATCCCATATCCAAAAGTGCGGTAGCTATCGTCTTTTTTACCTACCTGCAAGTCTTCGGTTTTATTAACTACGGTACTGGAATTATTTGTATTGCCCGAAAACTGGTCATTTTGATTGATAATATTCTTACCATTAAAAAACATGGAGATGTAGGGGCCTGCGCTAATGAGAAAATTAGTGGTTTTTTTGCGCGATAACGGCAGTTTGTAAGCGATATTCAAAGGAATGTCGATATACTGTACAGTAAGTGTTTTGGTAGTATTGAAAGAATAAAAATCAGTGTCGCCCACGTTTGCATCCAGCACTTTTGTGAAATTCCTTCCTTTTTCTGTGTACAATGCAGCCGGCTCAAAATAAAAATGAGAGGTACTTCCAAATGGAATTTCCACCATTATACCTGCGTGAATGCCGCTTTTTTTGTTGTAGTACCTGCCGGTGGTAGAATCCCACCCGGGTATATTGTTTGTCTCTGTAATGTTTGCTGATTGCGGACCTCCCATCAGGCCAAATTTTACCTGGGCAAATGAAGCAGTAGCAGTAAAAAGTAAAAAAAGCAAAAAGCAGTTTTTTGCCATAGGAGATTTATTTATAGCGCTTTAATGATAAAAGGATCAACGCGTTTTTAGGGTATTTATTTTATCACCGGCTTAATAAGACTCCTGTTTTAAATGTCGAATTGAATGCCCTGGGCCAGGGGTAGTTTGTCGGTATAATTGATGGTATTGGTTTGCCTGCGCATGTACACCTTCCACGCATCGCTGCCGCTTTCACGGCCTCCGCCGGTTTCTTTTTCACCCCCAAAAGCACCCCCGATTTCTGCGCCGCTGGTTCCAATATTTACATTGGCAATACCGCAATCGCTGCCGTTTTGAGACAGGAACATTTCTGCTTCACGAAGGTTTACCGTCATAATAGCAGAAGACAAACCCTGGGGCACACCATTTTGCAGGGCAATGGCTTCCTCAATGGTCTTGTATTTCATAAGGTATAAAATAGGGGCAAAGGTCTCATGCTGTACAATGCTATAGTTGTTTTCCGCTTCGGCAATACAGGGTTGCACATAACAGCCGCTTTCATACGCTTTACCTTCCAGCACTTTACCTTCCACCAAAAATTTTCCTCCTTCGGCCTTGCATTTTTCTATGGCGGCACAGTACATATGAACGGCGTCTTTGTCTATTAACGGCCCCACATGAATATCCGGTTGCAGCGGGTTGCCAATTTTTAGTTGCTGGTAGGCTTTTACCAGTTTTTGGCTAAAGGCATCGTACACAGACTCGTGTATGATTAGGCGGCGGGTGCTGGTACAGCGCTGACCGGCGGTGCCCACGGCTCCAAAAACACAGCCTATCAGAGACATGTCCAGGTCCGCATCTTTGGAAATGATGATGGCATTATTGCCACCCAGTTCCAGCAGGCTTTTGCCCAGCCTGGCGCCCACGGCGGCTCCTACTGCCTTTCCCATGCGGGTGGAACCGGTTGCCGACAGCAAAGGAATCCGGGTGTCATGGCTCATCCATTCGCCTGCATTGCGGTCGCCGGTAAGCAGGCAGCTAACGCCTTCGGGCACCTGGTTGGCAGCAAATACTTCAGCAGCAATCTGCTGGCAGGCAATGCCGCAGAGCGGTGTTTTTTCACTGGGCTTCCAGATACATACATCGCCGCAAACCCAGGACAGCATACTGTTCCAGCTCCATACAGCTACCGGGAAATTGAATGCCGATATAATGCCTACAATGCCCAGCGGATGGTATTGCTCGTACATACGGTGACCCGGCCTTTCACTGTGCATGGTTAAGCCATGCAACTGACGGGAAAGCCCAACCGCAAAATCGCAGATGTCTATCATCTCCTGCACTTCGCCATACCCTTCCTGCAGGCTCTTGCCCATTTCGTACGATACCAGCCTGCCCAGGTTTTCCTTCTCACGGCGCAGGGCTTCGCCGATTTGTCTTACCACTTCGCCACGTTTGGGGGCGGGCCACTGGCGCCAAACCGCAAATGCTTCCTGTGCTTTGCCCACTACAGCTTCATAGGCATTTTTATCGGCCGTAGTTACTGTGGCAATTAATTTTCCATCGACGGGAGAATAAGAAGCGATCTTTTCACCCTTGCTTTTTAACCAGTTGGAGCCCGTGGACACACCATCGTTTTCTGCATTTATTTTCAGGGCCTGCAATATATCGTTCATCATAAAGTTCAATTGAACGCGCAAGATACAAAAAGCTGTTGCTATGAGCCCCTGGCGATAAGCTGTTAGCTATAAGCCGTTAGCCGGGGCACCGGTATGCTATTAATCCTTAACCTTATTTTAATCTTGTTGATAATTTCAGCTTATATTTATCGCACTTTATTTAAGGATATGTTAGAGGTGCACAATTGATGCCCGGCCTGCTACTTTAAACTGGTTGCTTATGTCATTTATGAAGCCCAAACTAACGTTTGGTCAAATTCTCAGCATGAACTTTGGCTTTTTTGGCCTGCAATACAGTTTCGGTTTGCAGCAGGCAAATATGAGTCCTATTTATTCTTACCTGGGCGCAGAAGAAAGTAAACTACCTCTCTTATGGTTAGCGGGACCGATGACAGGATTGATAATACAGCCCATTATTGGTGCAATGAGTGACAAGACGATCACCAAGTGGGGAAGAAGGACGCCCTATTTTCTGATTGGCGCCGTATGTTGTAGTCTCGCATTGTTTATAATGCCCTTTAGCAATACCGTTTTGATGGCGGCCAGTGTACTTTGGATTCTGGATGCAGCAAATAATATCACACAAGAACCTTACCGGGCTTTTGTAAGCGACAAACTGGATAAGAAGCAACATTCCATTGGTTTTCTGACACAAAGTGCTTTCACCGGTTTGGGGCAGACGTTATCTTATCTAACTCCTTTTCTACTGATAAACATTTTTGCTTTTAATGAATCCTCAAAAGTGGGCAAATTGCCTTCCACAACTTTTATTGCTTTTCTGATCGGTGCAGTAGTTTCAATAGGTTCTATATTATGGACTTTGAAGACCACTAGAGAAATCCCCCTTACGGAGGAAGAAAAGGAAAAGATCAGGAATTCTCCCCACGGGATAGGCGCCACTTTCAGTGAAATATTCCTCGCTTTGAAGGAAATGCCCTTAACGATGAAACTGATGGGGCCCATGATGCTTTTTAGCTGGTATGCAATGTTTATTTACTGGCAATACATTGCCAAATGTTTGTCAAGATCTTTATATAATACTGTAGATGCAACAAATCCATTGTTCAGGAAGGCTGAGCTGTTGGTTGGTCCTCTTGGAGCTTTTTACAATGCCGTTGCTTTTGTGTCTGCATTTGTATTGGCTTATTTTGCAAAAAAGTATGGACCTAAATATATTCATAGTGTTTGCCTGCTTCTTGCCGGACTTGGATTGCTAACGCTTCCACACATTCAGGACAAAACACTGTTATTTGTTCCAATGATTGGCATGGGATTGTCATGGGCAAGTATGATGGGCAATCCTTATATCATGCTGGCGGGTAGTATTCCGCCTGAACGTACGGGTGTTTACATGGGCATCTTCAACATGTTTATTGTTATTCCCATGTTGATTGAAACCTTTACTATACCTATGTATTACGAAACCTGGCTGGGTAATAATCCTATTAATGCGATAAAACTTGCCGGTACATTATTGATATTGGCATCCATTTCAGTTTTGTTTATTAAGGTCAACAAAATCAGCGGAAACATAGTATTGCCCGCAGGAGTGGCACATTGACAGCGCCTGGCCGGGTCTTTAGTTCTTTGCCGGTGAGGATTTGATAATTGGGAGAATGGTTGATTGGTTGAATGGTTGATTGGTTAACTGGTTGATTGGTTGAATGGCGTGTGGATTGCTTCACCCACCCGGGGTTCGCGTCTTATTCAAAATAGTAAAACAATAGTTGAAAAACATACACACAATATGAAAATCATTTGCATTGGGGAAGCATTGATAGATATGATTTGTACCGACAAGGGTAGTCCGCTTTCTACCGGTCAGCATTTTTTAAAAAAGGCAGGTGGCGCGCCAACCAATGTTGCGGCGGCAATTGCTGCATTGGGCGGAAAGGTGGAACTGGTGGCCAAAGTGGGCAACGATCCTTTTGGTAAACACCTTATTGATGTTATGGAAGAATTTGGTGTATCTACCAGGTGGGTACTGAAAGACAACGACTATTTTACCACGTTTGCCTTTGTGTCGCTGATGTTAGACGGCGAAAGGGATTTTGTTTTTAACCGCGGCGCCGATGGTCAGCTGAGCCGGCAGGAAATTGAAGCCATCGATTTGGAAGATGTTTCCATTATTCATTTTGGTTCCGCCACTGCCTTCCTGCCCGGGCCGCTGCAGGCCGCTTACCAGGGATTGCTGCAGAAAGCACTGCAAAAAAATATTTTTATCAGTTTTGATCCCAATTACCGGCATTTGCTTTTTAGCAACGATAAACAAACATTTATAGACCAGTCATGGAACTTCCTGGAATGCTGCCATTTTTTTAAACTGAGCGATGAAGAAGCCATACTTATTACCGGTTGTGCTACACTGGCAGATGCGGCTGCCGTATTGCTTGAAAAAACAAAAGCCGTATTTACCATCACCCTGGGTAAGGAAGGAACCATGCTTGGTTTCCGGCATCAAACCAGTATTGTGCCCAGCATTCCTGTAAAACCAGTTGATACCACCGGCGCGGGCGATGCTTTTGCAGGCGCGGTATTGTACCAGCTAAGCGATAAAAACCTGGATGCAATCAATCAATTATCACTGCAGCAATGGCAGCACGTTGTATCCAATGCCAACAAGGCCGGCGCCAGGACCTGCGAATACATGGGCGCTATGGAGGCATTCAAACATTTAAACAACCAGATTTTTAATTAAGGAAAATAATTTTCGCCGTGTACAATTACAGTCTTCACCAGCAGATAAACACTGAACTGCAAAAAAGGGGAATTGGAGCAGGGGGGAAAGACGTTTTATTCTACACGCGTTTTATTGCCAATGCTACCGCCATTCACGCGCTCTACAATGAATTATATGGCAACCATCCCGCAGCAAAAAAAGTATTTGCACAGTTGCTGGATACCATCAGTACCGCTTATACAAACAGACCAGAAATTTTAAAACAGCGCGATGAGGAAAAAGAAGCCAAATCGCACTGGTTTTTGAGTAACGATATTACCGGCATGAGTTTGTATGTCGACAGGTTTGCCGGCAACCTGCAAAACCTGGCCAACAAGCTGCATTATTTTAAAAAGCTGGGCGTGAATTTGCTTCACCTGATGCCGGTATTTAAGAGCCCGCCGGGGGAAAGTGATGGGGGGTATGCCGTAGCTGATTTCAGGCAGGTAGACGAGCGGTTCGGTACCCTGAAAGACCTGCAGGCATTGCAACTACAGATGGGCCGCGAAAACATGTACCTGATGATTGATATCGTACTCAATCACACCTCTCACCGGCATGCCTGGGCGCAAAAAGCAAAAGAAGGCGATAAAGTATACCAGGATTATTATTACATGTACGATGATCGCCAGTTGCCCGACAAATTTGATGCGGCCATGCCCGATATATTCCCGGAGAGTTCACCGGGCAATTTTACCTGGATAAAGGAGTGCAATAAGTGGGTAATGACGGTATTTCATAACTATCAGTGGGATTTGAATTATACCAATCCTTCAGTTTTTGTAGCCATGCTGGATACCATTTTCTTTTATGCCAACCTGGGCATTGATGTGTTAAGAATCGATGCACCGGCTTTTATCTGGAAAGAAATGGGCACTACCTGCCAGAACCTGCCCGGGGCACATAGCATTCTCAGATTGATAAAGCAATGTGTACAGGTGCCGGCCCCGGGAATGGCCCTGCTGGGTGAAGCCATTGTAGCACCGGCAGAAATAATGAAATATTTCGGGGATGGTTTATATACGGCCAGGGAATGCGATTTTGCATACAATGCAACACAAATGGCCCTTCAGTGGGATGCACTGGCTACCGGCGATACCAGGGTAATGCTGGCCGCGCAGCATGAACTTTTGAAAAAGCCTTACGGTACTTCATGGATTACCTATACCCGCTGTCACGATGATATTGGACTGGGGTACGATGACTACATGATTCGGAACGCAGGTTTTAATGCATACGAACACCGGCGTTTTCTAAAAGATTATTATTCGGGCAATTACCCCGGATCTCCGGCAACTGGCGCATTGTTTTCAGTTAACCCTAAAACACAGGATGCGCGCATCAGTGGCTCGCTGGCCTCTTTGTGCGGACTGGAAAAAGCAGTGAAGGAAAATGATGAACCGGCCATAGCAACCGCCATCAGCAAAATAATAATGATGCAGGCACACAGTTTTTTTATTGGCGGTGTACCTATGGTTTTTTATGGAGATGAAGCGGGGTATACCAACGATTATTCTTACCTCGGCGACCCCGGCAAAAACTATGACAACCGCTGGATGCACCGGCCCACAATAGACTGGGAGAAAAATAAGAATATTGATATAGCCGGTACCATTGAACAAAAAATGTTTTCAGCCACACAAAAACTAATTGGCATACGCCGCCAACTACCTGAAGTGGCGGATTACAAAAACCTGGAATGGCTTTCTCCCCATAACATTCACGTGGCAGGTTACCTGCGCAGCTACCAGGGCAAACGACTATTTTGCATATTTAATTTTAGCGCCCATACAGCTCATTTAACCTGGTACCTGTTTAAAGAGTACGGCAATCCCCCGGCACAGTTATATGATTACTGGCAGGACCAGTTGCATGTAGTTGGGCCCGACCACGAATACCTGGAAATAGCGCCTTACTCGTTTTTCCTGCTCGGGGCCGGATAGTATACAATGTATTCAATTTGTTTCAGGGAAGCTGATATTGAACAAAAAATTGGCCGGAGCGCAGGAGCAATACTATATTTTTCCCGTTTTGGGTCTTGCCGCGTCGGAACGAACGATAAAATGGTAAACAATTATTTAATTTCATCGTGGTAATCTGCGAAGAGTGAGAATTTATTTATAACTATGCAGGCGCCACCACCAAGAAACGATTTTTGCAATGATGAACAAAGAGAATATACAGGCAGCGGGAACCATGGTTTCACGGAAGCATAATATGCCCGTTGGCCTGGAGAAATTTATAAAGGAAAATTCAATCGTAGCCCGTTCACCCGGCCGGATTAACCTCATTGGCGAACATACGGACTATAATAACGGGTTTGTGTTGCCCGCGGCTATTGATAAAGCGGCCTATTTGGTTATTACGCCCCGTAAAGACCAGGAAATTCATTTGCATTCAGTTGATTTACTGGAAGATTATACAACCAATACCACGGATTTGAAAAAATCCATGTTTATGTCCTGGCCCAATTATATACTGGGCGTCATTGAGCAGTTTATACTGGCAGGGGTTAAAATAAATGGTTTTGATGCGGCACTAACCGGCGATATTCCCATTGGTGCAGGCCTTTCTTCTTCTGCGGCGGTGGAATGCGCAGTAGCGCTGGCCATGAATGAATTAAGCGGAAGCGGGTTTGATAAGTTTACCATGGTTAAGCTGGCACAAAAGGCAGAAAATGATTTTGTGGGGGTGCAATGCGGCATTATGGATCAGTTTGCCAGTATGTTTGGCAGGCATAATCATGTAATAAGGCTCGACTGCCGTTCACTGGAATTTGAATATGTTCCCTTTAATATGGATGGCATAAAGATATTGTTGCTGGACACCAATGTGAAGCATTCGCTTGGCTCTTCCGAATACAATGTGCGCCGTAAACAATGCGAAACCGGTGTTGCATGGATACAACGCCACCTGCCCGAAGTAAAAAGCCTGCGCGACGCTACCATAGAAATGCTTGATAAATATGTGCTGCACGATGATATATTAATTTACCAGCGTTGCAAATATGTGGTAGAAGAAAACAACCGTTTACTGGCAGCCTGCAAAGATTTGGAACAGGGCAATATGCCCGCTTTCGGCGCCAGGATGTTTGAAACCCATTACGGGCTCAGCAAGCTATATGAAGTAAGTTGCCCTGAGCTTGATTTTTTGGTTACACATGTACAGGACCATCCTGCCGTACTGGGCGCAAGAATGATGGGTGGCGGATTTGGCGGTTGTACCATTAACCTTGTAAAAGAAGAAGCCATAGATGAACTGGTTGCTGGTGCTGCTGTGGCTTATAAAAAGGGCATGAATAAAACCCTCAGGGCCCATATTGCGAAGATAGAAACAGGCAGTAATATTCTTAGCTAAGAGGAAAAAGAGAAAAAGAGGGGTAGATGGCTGATGGCTGATGTGATCATGTCTGATTTCTCTTATACCGTTGTTCCCGTATTGTAAGTGTTTTTAAAGCTAAGAGCAAAAGGAGAAAAGGAGGGGTAGATGGCTGATGGCTGATGTGGTCATGTCTGATTTCTCTTATACCGTCGTTCCCGTATTGTAAGTGTTTTTAAAGCTAAGAGCAAAAGGAGAAAAGGAGGGGTAGATGGCTGATGGCTGATGTGGTCATGTCTGATTTCTCT